>WBZP01000144.1_pt1 | contig 104245 bp, 108 predicted proteins | sample 5204301 | NCBI WGS metagenome assembly WBZP01 (sample SAMN12412401, study PRJNA552823) | activated sludge metagenome | isolation source: activated sludge from nitrification reactor of wastewater treatment plant... | place: USA: Pennsylvania | collected 2017 | reverse complement strand
CTTGTCGCTTACCCTCTTCGAGAAGATGCCCTTGCAGCAAGCCTTTCCGGGCGACCGATACAAATCAGAACAAAACCAACTCAACAACCAATTGAATCTATTAGATTTTATGACCGGACAGTAGTGGCTTTTCACTTTGAGTCACTGCCACACCGGATGGCAACCCCGACGCAATTTTGCCCATATTTTGGGCGTCGACCGTGGAAGCCTCTGTTTTCCACTGGAACTGCCGGTTGTCCCGAGCTTATCCACAGGCTTACCCGACCGAAACGGGGATAAGCTTGGTCATCAGCGGTGGCAGTCCATGGCGGTGGCGGGCGCGGGCACAGGCGTCGTCGCTGGTGTCGAATTCGCGGCACGGCGACGGGCGGGCGTCGTAAATCGTACAGGCGACGGCTTTTCCAACCTCCCCGCACAGCGCGATGCAGCGCGGTTCGGTCGCATCGCTGCCGCACATGCGGACGATGGCGGGCGTCACCGGCACCGTCAGTACTGGAGGCACGCCCCGCCCCCAGGCGAAAGCCCCCCCGGCCAGTTCGACCTGGTGAAAATCGACGCGGAAGCTGGCGCAGCAGGCCCCGCAGGACTGGCAGACACTCATCCCAGATTGCCCCGGCAACGCCAGAGTTCATGGCCCGAAGCCAGATATTTCCTCTCGAAAGGTGTCAGCGGATTTTCGGTGGTGTAAGGCTCGGCGTTCACCGGTTGGCCGGCCAGCAGGGTCAACGCCTGCGCCATTTCCTCGACATAGATGCGCCAGTTGCTGCGGCATTCGAGTTTGCCGCCGAGTTTCAGCCAGACGGGAAACACCGCGTGGCCGTGCCAGCGCCGCGCCAGATGGCCGATCTTCGGCCACGGATTCGGGTAGAGGATGTAATGGCGAGCGAGGCGCACGCCGCTTTCGGCCAGGAGGCGCCAGAAATCGACCAGATCGGCGCGGATCAGCAGCGCGTTGTCCGGCATCGCCAGGGGCTTGCCGCGCCCAAGGCGGTCGGCCGACTGGTCGACGCCAATCACGAAACTTTCCGGGCAAGCTTCGGCGATGCACTGCGTGCTCCAGCCGACGCCGCAGCCGGCGTCGAGAATCACCGGCGCATCGGTCTGCCACCGGTCACGGGCCGCCACTGCGCCGGCAAAGGCGGCGCGGTTGTATTCGAGGACCGGCTTGCGGAACGGCTGGGCGAGGTGACGACGAAGCAGCGCCTCCAGATCACGGTGCGGGCCCGCCTGGGCGCTGGTGACGAATCGTGAATCCCCCCCCCTCATGCAGGGCGCGGCAATTCGCCGGGGATGCCGGCGGCGACCAGCACCGCATCGATGTCGTGGGCCGCCTTGATCGGCCGCAGGCGCCGGTACAACTCGCCGGCTTCCGGGTAAGTGAGGCGCAGCAGCGCCAGCCATTGCTTGAGCCGTCCGCCGGCATGCTCCGCGACGACCTTCCGCCGGACGCCCTGCCAGTAGGCCGCCACGCCCGGCGCCACTTCCGCCCAGCCGCCAGCCTCCTCGCCGCGCGCGCGCCGCGCCAGCAACGGATCGGCAACCGCCCCGCGCCCGAGCATGATGTCGGCGCAGCCGGTTTCCTGCTGGCAGCGGACGAAATCCTCGACGGTCCACACCTCACCGTTGGCGATGATCGGGATGGCAACCGCCGACCGCAGCCTGTCGATCCACATCCAGCGCGCCGGCGGACGGTAGCCGTCGAGTTTGGTCCGGCCATGCACGATCAATTCGTCGATCCCGCCGGCGGCCAGCGCCTGCGCGCAGGCGCTGGCAAGGCCGGTGTCGTCGATGCCGAGCCGCATTTTTGCCGTAAACGGGATGTCGACCGGAACCACCGCGCGCACGGTGCTGGCGATTGCGTGAAGCAGTTCCGGCTCACCGAGCAACGCCGCGCCGCCGCGATGGCGATTGACGGTCGGCGCCGGGCAACCGAAATTGAGGTCGATCCCGGCCGGATTCAGCGTCACCAGCCGGCACGCGTTCTCGGCCATCAAGTGCGGGTCGGAACCGAGCAACTGCACGCGCATCGGCGTGCCGGCGGCGGTGCGGCTACCGTGGAGCAGTTCCGGGCAGATCCGCTCGTAGGTCTTGACCGGCAGCACGCTGCCCGAGACACGAATGAATTCGCAGATGCCCCAGTCGTAACCGCCGATGGCTGTCAGCACGCCGCGCAGGACATCGTCGGCGAGCCCTTCCATCGGGGCGAGGAGAATGCGGGGCATGGAATTCCGGGGCGGGCGCTGAACAGGCGGGCATTATAATCCGCGCCATGCTGCGCCTCGTCCTCGATACCAATGTCGTCCTCGACCTCTTTCATTGGGCCAACGCCGACGCGGTCCCGATCATGGCCGCGCTCGCGGGCGGGCAGGTCGAATGCCTGGCCGACGCCGGGACGCTGGACGAACTGCAACGCGTGCTGACCTACCCGCAGCTCAAATTGACGCCGGAAATGGCGGTCGACCGCTACCGCCGCTACTCCGGGCTCGTGCAGGTAGTTCCCGAGGGCGAACTGCCGCCGCTGCCGCGTTGCAAGGATCGCGACGACCAGAAGTTCCTCGAACTCGCCGCCCGTTGCGGCGCCAACTTCCTGGTGACCAAGGACAAGGCTCTGCTCAGGTTGCGCGGCCGGACGACGCTCGGCTTCCGCATTCTCGAACCGGCTGCCGCCTCGGCGCTGCTGCTGCCCACCCCATTTCAGGAAGCGCCATGAGCGAAGCAAGCACCGTCACCCCTGCCCTGCCCAAGCCCGGCCTCCACCCGCGCAACCGGGATGTCGCCGGCTATGACTTTCCCGCCCTCGTCGCCGTTTCGCCCGGTCTGGCACGCTACGTCATCACCACCACCGCCGGCACGCCGGGTATCGACTTTGCCAACCCGGCGGCGCTCAAGTCCTTCAATCGCGCGCTGCTGATCCGCCACTACGGTATCCACGGCTGGGAAATTCCCGCCGGCTACCTGTGCCCACCCGTTCCCGGCCGCGCCGACTATATCCACCACGCCGCTGACCTGCTCGCCGCCGGCAACCGCAAGGTGATTCCAACGGGTCCGCGCGTGCGCATCGTCGACATCGGCGTCGGCGCCAACTGCATCTATCCGCTGATCGGCCACGGCGAGTACGGCTGGCGTTTCCTCGGTGTCGACATCGACCCGCCGGCGCTGGCCAATGCGCAGCGCATCCTGGCCGCCAATCCGGAACTTGCCGCGGCCATCGAGTTGCGCCACCAGCCGGTGCAGGACAACATCTTCGTCGGCATGCTGCGCTCGGGCGAAAGTTTCGATCTCAGCATCTGCAACCCGCCCTTCCACAACTCTCCGGGCGATGTCATGGCCGTCGCCCGGCGCAAGTGGAACAATCTCGGCAAAGGCGTCCGCAACCGGGCAGCCAGCCAGCCGCGCCTGAATTTCGGCGGCCAGGGCACCGAACTCTGGTGCGAGGGCGGCGAACGCGCCTTCCTCGAACGCATGGTCGCGCAGAGCGCCAGCATCTCGAAGCGCTGCCTGTGGTTCACCAGCCTGGTGTCAAAGGCGGAAAACGTCGCTCACGTCGAAGCGGCGCTGAAGAAGGTGCACCCGGTTGAAACGCGCATCATCCCGATGGCGCAGGGTCAGAAGCAGAGCCGGCTGATGGCATGGACCTTCTGCGGCAACGGGGAAATGGAGCGCTGGCGCAAGGCGCGCTGGGCGGATCAGTCCTGACGGCGGCGGAAGACCCAGGTCCTGTCGCCGGAGGCTTCCGGCGCGAAGGCGTAACCGTCGTAGTCGAAACCCTGCAGCCCTTCGGGCTCGCTCAGCCGATTGACCACGGCGTAGCGCGTCATCAGGCCGCGTGCCCGCTTTGCGTAGAAGCTGATGATCCGGTAGCGGCCGGACTTCCAGTCCTCGAATACCGGCTGGATCACCTGGCCCCTGATCTTTCTGCCGATGGCGGCCTTGAAATACTCCTCGGAGGCGAGGTTGACCGCAACCGGCCGCGGCATTCCGGCCAATTCGCCATTGATCGCGTCGAGCAGGCTCTCACCCCAGAAGGCGTAGAGGTCCTTGCCCGCCGCGTTGGCGAAGCGGGTGCCCATTTCGAGGCGGTACGGCTGCATCAGGTCGAGCGGCTTGAGGATACCGTAGAGACCGGAGAGGATGCGCACGTGCTGTTGGGCGAAATCGAGGTCGGCGGGCGACAGGGTTTTCGCCGCCAGCCCGTCGTAGACGTCGCCATCGAACGCCAGCACGGCCTGTTTGGCGTTTTCGGGGGAGAACGGTAGTTTCCAGTCGGCGAAGCGGTTGAAATTGAGCAGCGCCAACGGGTCGGAAATGCTCATCAGGTGGGCGAGATCGGCCGGCGACAGCTTGCGCAACTGGCGAATCAGCGCTTCCGACTGCTTCAGGAAGGCCGGCTGGGTATGCGTGGCGACCCGCGGCGGCGTCTTGTAGTCGAGCGACTTGGCGGGCGAGAGAAAGATCAGCATGGGGTTCTTCCTGCAATATTCTGTAATGCACTACGCCGGATTTTACCGGCTGTTAAAATTCGTTCTTTGCTTTTTCAGGAACATCGATGAAACGCACCCGCTTCGGCTCGCGCGATCGCCTGTCGCGCGACGCGTCAGAACTGCAACGTCTGGCTACCGGCCTCTCCGAATCCGGCGGCAAGCTGGAAGACAGGTTCTGGGAGGGGCAGCTTGGCGAGCTGGTCAGCAGCCTGCTGAAAAACGGTGCCGAAGACGAGATCAACACCGCCCTCGACCGCCTCTTCGAGGCCAACCCGCGCGCCCACGACGAACTCGCCGACATGGTCGAATCGTGCGCCGAGACCAGCCGTCTCGAGGCGCTCGGCCAGGAATTCGACATCCAGCTGTTCGCGGCGCCGGTACTGGCCTGGTCGCGCTTCTCGATTCCCGCCTGCCCGCTGCCGAAGAGCACGCTGCAAGCGCTGGCCGTGCACCTCGGTGCCCACGTTTTCGGCGCCGACACTCGCCTCGCGCTCGCCGATTTCCTGTTCAGCCCGGACCAGTTGCCGCGCAGCTTTTGCGACACCTGGCAACTGACCCAGGCGCTGGGCGAGGCGACGCTGGCCGGCCAGCACTTCGCGGTCGACAGCACTGGACTGCCCGAAACCAACCGCTTCCTGTCGGACGTTCGTTACCTCGTCGGCGCCATTGCCGTGCCGCGCGGCACGGCGCTGTTCCGCTGGAACGAGAAGGACGGCAACAAGGAAACCGCGCTCAAGGAATGGATCAAGCAGGGCAGCCCGAATCTCGAACCGCTGCTGACCGGTTGCGCCTGGCAGCCGCTGTTGCCCGACGCCTACCACGCCTCCTGCCGCAATGCCGACCGCCTGTCGCGCCCCTATTCGCTGAAGGCATCGATCGCCTTCCTGCAGACCATGCTCGGCCTGACGCCGGCCGACCTGCGCGCCGTCGTCGGCCCCTGCTACGACCGCCGCATGGAGGAATACCGCGTCGGACTCGGCCCCAAGGACAAGGACGAGACCTACCACGGCATTGTCTGGCCGCTGCTCGGCGCCGAGGATGAAGCCACCGACGCCGCCGGTGAAATTGAATCCGTGCTGCGCGAAGCCGGGGTCAAGGACGTGGTCTTCCTCGACCATCACTTCCCGCTGGAATTTTGCGACGATTGCGGTGCCCCGCTCTACCCCAACGTCGAAGCCGAACTGGTGCACGCCGAAATGCCGGAGCAGCCCGCAGCCACCTCGCAAGTCCTGCATTGAACGATCGCTCGGCGAACCAGGACTGGCTGGCGCGCAGCCAGGCCGCTGTCTGGCACCCATGCACGCAGATGCGGCACCACGCGCAGACCGGCTCGCCGGCGCACCTGCCGCTGGTGCCCATCGCCCGCGGCAGCGGCGCCTGGCTCTACGACTTCGATGGCAGGCGCTACGTCGACGGCATCAGCTCGTGGTGGACCAACCTCTTCGGCCATGCCAACCCGCGCATCAATGCCGCGCTGCGTGACCAGCTGGAAACGCTCGAACACGTCATGCTCGCCGGCTTCACCCACCAGCCGGTGGTCGAACTTTCCGAGCGTTTATCGGCGTTGACCGGCGGCGCGCTCGGCCACGCCTTCTACGCCTCGGACGGCGCCTCGGCCACCGAGATCGCGCTGAAGATGAGTTTCCACTACTGGCGCAATGTCGGTCGCCCGGAGAAGGCAGAGTTCCTGTGTCTCGCCGGCAGCTACCACGGCGAGACTGTCGGCGCGCTCGCCGTCACCGATGTCGCCATTTTCAAGGATGCCTATGCGCCGTTGGTGCGCGCCGCCACCGTCGTTCCCTCACCCGATTTCCGCCAGGCCGAAACCGGCGAAACGCCCGCCGACGTGGCGCACCGCGCCGCCGCCACGCTCGCAGCTCATCTCGAAGCCCACGGCGAAAGCATCGCCGCCCTCATCGTCGAACCGCTGGTCCAGGGGGCTGCCGGCATGGCGATGTACGACCCGGAATACCTGCGCCTCGCCCGCGCGCTGTGCGACCGCTACGCGGTGCACCTGATCTGCGACGAAATCGCCGTCGGCTGCGGCCGCACCGGCACCTTCTTCGCCCACGAGCAGGCTGAAATCCGGCCCGACCTGATGTGCCTCTCCAAAGGCATCTCCGGCGGCTACCTGCCGCTCTCCATCGTGCTGAGCAGCGACACCATCTACGAAGCCTTCCTCGACGACTCGGTGGCTCGCGCCTTTCTGCACTCGCATTCCTACACCGGCAATCCCCTCGCCTGCCGCGCCGCACTGGCGACGCTGGACATCTTCGCGCAGGATGACGTTGTTGCGGTCAACCGCCAAAAAGCGGCAAAAATCAGCGCCGCGCTCGCCCCGCTGGCCGACCACCCGCAAGTCAGGCACCTGCGCCAGCGCGGCATGATCGCCGCCTTCGACGTCGCCACCGACGACCCTTTTTTCTCCCGCAAGTTCTACCGCGCCGCGCTGGAACGCGAAGCGCTGATCCGGCCGATCGGCAATACGGTCTACCTGATGCCGCCGTATATCGTCAGCGATGAGGAAATCTCTCATCTGGCCCGCGCCATCACCGGCGCAGTGGCGAGCGCACTCTAAGCCGTCCCTTGCACCGCGCGGACTGTTGTATTACTGTTAATACAAATCCGCCTCGGAGCCAAGCCATGACCACAACCGTTCGCATTCCCCAGCGTCTCGAACAAGCGCTGGCCCGCTATTGCGTGGAAACCCGCCGTAGTAAGTCAGAAGTGATAATTAAGCTTCTTGAAAACCACTTCACCGCCGAGTCGCCAGTCAAAACGCCGTATGAACTGGCCTGTGAAACCGGCTTTGTCGGCGCCCTCTCACTCGATGAAAACGCTGCCGAAAACAGCCGGAACACCGTCCGCGCCGCGATCGTCCGCAAACACGAACGCCCGCCCGAATAATGGAAATCCTGCTTGTCGATACCGGGCCCCTTGTCGCCATTGCCAACAAACGCGACAAATTTCATCTTGGCTGCTCGGATTTTCTCAAAAACTACCGCGGCCGCCTGCTCACCACCTGGGCCGTACTGACCGAATTTGCCCACATGGCGGATTCCATCGGTGCCACCCTGCCGCTCTGTCACTGGATTGAACGCGGCGGGCTTGAACTCATGCCGCTCGGCCGTGACGAACTGGTCACCGCCATCGACTGGATCGAGCGCTACGCTGATCGCCCGATGGACCTGGCCGATGCCTCGCTCGTCGTCGCCGCCCTAAAAACCGGCTGCGCCAAGGTCTGGACGCTGGACCGAGCCGACTTTGAAACCTACCGCTTGCCGAACCGCAAACACTTCACGCTGGTTTGAAGCACTCGCGTTGAATCAAGTGCTACCAGAACCAAATATCTCTGACCCCTTTGATCCAAAATCTAGCTACGTCCGCAGAGGGTCGTCAGCACTCGGTGATGGATGGCAGCCTCCGGGAAGCGAAACTTCACTGACCGCTTTCAGGCAACGAACTCGACGAGAGGTCGGCCGCACCCGATCCATTGTAACGTTCAGGCTATCTATAAGCAGGCGTTCAACGGACTCGCTCACCGGCTCCGCATGGCGAAGTCGGGTGAGACACCCAGTCTTAACATTTCTCTACTCGTTCTGGCGCGCTACAACCGTACGTCACCCACGATTCAGCGTCGAACGCCCACGCGATTAGCTCCCCCGTTCTGGTTGGTTGCACTAACCCCTGCCGCACCAACATTCCCAGCAGCTCCGGGTTGGTTGATACCGGGGTCCCGCACGCCCACACCGGGTGCGCCTACGCCCGGAGCGCCGACACCGGGGGCTGCTACTGGGCGCGCAACACATCCTTTGGGTACGCCAACGGTCTTGCAATAAACGACGGCACTCGCTGGCATCGCTGCGAAACCAAGGCCAAAAGCCAGCACTGAGGTTACGAATAAACGGTTCATCATTCACTCCCGCACACCAACAAAAACGCCAAAAGTGGCACTTCAAGATACGAACCTAAGCTTACACCCACCTCGCCCCAATGACTGGTCTTGGCAGATGTTTTTAGCGTCCATTCATGGCCTAGAGGGTGAAATCGCCAATGGCCGCTTCGGAGCATTCCAGTTCGCAGAATTTGGATTTGGCTGACTGGCCGGGGACAGACAACGATTTCAAGGCACAGGCGAGATTGCAGATGCGCTGCGAAAGCCCGCGGCCACCCGCAATTGCCTGAGCAACTCACGAAAACACGATCTCCGATAGATAAGCTCCGTCGCTTGATTGCTTCGGCCACAATGTATACACTTCACGTATACACTGCCAATGAACGCCCATGACCTACGCTCGCGTCTTTCAATCCGGCAATAGCCAGGCCGTTCGCCTGCCCAAGGAATTCCGTCTGAATGTCGAACAGGTGGAGATTTTCCGGCGCGGCGATGAAATCGTGTTGCGCGAAGCGCCGGTGGACGCCACGGCCATCTTCGATGCGCTGGCCAGCCTGCCCGCCGACTTCATGGCCGATGGCCGCGACGATACGCCGCCGCAGGAGCGGGAAGCCCTCTGATGAGTGCCCGTTATCTGCTGGACACCAACCTCTGCATTTACATTGCCAGGCACAACCCGCCGGCGGTCCGCGAACGCTTTGCCCGGCATGGCAGCCGCGAGCTGGCGATGTCGGTGATCACGCTGGGCGAGTTGCGCTTCGGCGCCGAGAAGAGCCAGTCCCGCGAACGGTCGCTGGCCGGCATCGCCCGCCTGGAACAATTGATCCCGGTGCATGCCCTGCCCGAAGTCGCCGGAGAACACTACGGGCAAATTCGCGCCGGCCTGAACAGGCTGGGGCAACCCGTCGGCAACAACGACCTGTGGCTCGCTGCCCACGCCCGCGCCGAAGGCTGGATTCTGGTGACCGACAACGAGCGGGAATTCATCCGGATTCCAGGTTTGCAGATTGAAAACTGGGTGAGCAGCGATGATTGAAGACCGCCTGACCGGCGAACTTGCCGACCTCGCCGCCACCGGCCTCACCCGCCGCCGCCGTGTCCTTGAATCGCCTTGTGGACGCATTGCCACGGTCGACGGCAGAAATGTGCTCAATTTCGCCAGCAACGATTACCTCGGGCTGGCCGGCAATGGCGAGATCGCCGCCGCGCTGGCCGCAGGCGCAACGCAGTGGGGGGCCGGCAGCGGCGCCTCGCACTTGGTCAGCGGCCACCTGGCGCCGCACGAGGCGCTGGAAACGGAGATCGCCGCCTTCGTCGGCTTCCCGCGCGCCCTGACCTTTTCCACCGGCTATCTCGCCAACCTCGCCATCGTTCCGACGCTGGCCACGCGCGGCAGCGTGATCTTTTCCGACAGGCTCAACCACGCTTCGCTGATCGACGCCATGCAACTGGCCAAGGCGCAGGGGGCCGAAACCCAGCGCTACGCGCATTGCGACATGGCGGTGCTGGAGAAATTGCTGGCGGCGTGCGACGCACCGAACAAGATCATCGTCAGTGATGCCGTCTTCAGCATGGACGGCGACCTCGCCCCGCTACCCGCGCTCTACGCGCTGGCCGAGCGCTTCGACGCCTGGCTGGTGATCGACGATGCGCACGGCTTCGGCGTACTCGGGCCGCAGGGCAAGGGCAGCCTCGCCCACTTCAATCTGCCGTATCACCCGCGCCTGCTGCTGATGGGCACGCTGGGCAAGGCGGCAGGGGTCGGAGGCGCTTTCGTCGCCGGATCACAGACGGCCATCGAATACCTGCTGCAGAAGGGGCGCACCTACATCTTCACCACCGCCGCGCCACCCGCCATCGCCTGCGCACTGAGCAGGAGCGTGCAGATCATCGAGCACGGCAACGCGCTGCGCGCCAATCTGGTCGCCCGCATCGGCCAATTGCGCGACGGCGTGGGCGACCTCCCCTGGCAACTGCTGCCGTCGGCGACCGCCATCCAGCCACTGATCGTCGGCGAGAACGCGGCCGTGCTGGCGCTGGCGACGGCACTCTGGGAGCGCGCGCTGTGGATCCCGGCCATCCGCCCGCCGACGGTGCCGAAAGGCACGGCAAGGCTGCGCATCTCGGTCTCGGCGGCGCACACGGCAGCCGACATTGACCAGCTGATTCACGCCCTCAAGGAACTGGCATGACCGCTCCCTTGGTATTTCTTCCCGGCTGGTGCGTTGGCCGAGGCCCGGAACTCGCTGCGGTCGACGCACTGAAAGGCACCATTCTTGACCTGCCCGGCTACCGCGACGCACCCCTGATCGCCAACTTCCACGCGGCGGCCGATGACATCGCCGCTCGCCTGCAGCCGCGCACCCGTCTCTGCGGCTGGTCGCTCGGCGCCCAGATGGCGCTGGCCATCGCCGCCCGCGCACCGGAAAAGGTGGGCAAGCTGGTGCTGATCGCCGGCACGGTTTCCTTCGTCCAGCGTGCCGGCTGGCCGCACGCGATGCCGCCGGAAATGCTGGCCGAGTTCGCCGCCAACGTCGCCACCGACATCGAGGCCATCCTGCCGCGCTTCGTCGGCGGTTTCAATCGCGGTGACGCGCGCGCCAAGGAGGTCACGCGGATCCTGCTCGACCGCGCCGACCCGCTGCCGCCCGCCGCGACGCTGGCGACCGGCCTGGGCTGGTTGCGCGACGTGGATCTGCGCCCGCTCGCGCCGCTGGTCACGGCGCCGACCCTGCTGGTCCACGGCGCGAACGATCCGCTGATGCCCTTGGCCGCCGCCGAGGCGCTGGCGGCGCTGATCCCCGGATCGCGCCTCGCAACCTTCGCCGATTGCGCCCACGCCCCGTTCATTTCCAGACCGGAGGAGTTCCTCGAACGGGTGCAAGCCTTCCTGAATGAGTAGCACCATAAAAACAACGGCCCAAGGCCACCCGGAGGCTGGCACCAGACCGTCCAAGGCGCGCATCCGCAATTCCTTCGAGTGTGCCGCGCCGACCTATGGGGCTGCCGCCTTCGTCCAGCGTCGCGTCTGCGCCCGTCTGGCCGTCGGCCTGCCCGCCACCATCACAGTCCACCGGATACTCGACGCCGGCTGCGGCACCGGCTTCGCGCTGCCGTTGCTGCACCAGCGCTACCCGGCGGCCCGCTCGATCGCCCTTGACTTCGCGCCGGCCATGCTGCGGCACATCGGCGAACCATGCTGGCTGCTGGCCGGCGACCTCGAACATCTGCCGCTGGCTTCGGCCAGCATCGACCTCTACTGGTCCAGCCTCGCCGTGCAATGGTGCGACCTGGCCCGAGCGCTGGCCGAGGCGCGGCGCGTGCTGGCGAACGACGGCGCGCTCGTCCTCGCCAGTCTCGGCCCCGCCACGTTCCATGAACTGCGCACGGCATTCGCCGGCATCGACGCGCATCGCCATACGCTGGCGTTTCACACGCCCGACGAGATCAGCCAACTGGCGTCGCAAGCCGGCTTTGTCGCGGTCGACGTCGAAAAACACACGGAAATCGCCCACTACGCCGACTTCCGGAGCCTGTTGCGCGCAGTCAAGGCAATCGGCGCCAACCAGCTCGGCGTCGGGCGGCGCACCGGTCTCTTGAGCCGCGATGCCTTCGCCCGCGCCGAACTGGCCGCCGAAGCGCTGCGCACACCCGACGGCCTGCCGCTGACCTACGACGTCATCACTCTCCACGCCCGCACATGAGCCACGCCTACTTCCTGACCGGCACCGATACCGAGATCGGCAAGACCTTCGTCACCTGCGCCCTGCTCCTCCGCGCCCGCCAGCTTGGCCTGACCGTGGCCGGGATCAAGCCGGTGGCGGCCGGCACCGACGCCGCCGGCCGCAACGAGGACGTCGAGCGCATCCGCGCCGCCAGCAATGTCGAACTGGCAGAGGATGTCATCAACCCCTACCGCTTCGCGCCGGCCATCGCTCCCCACCTGGCCGCCGCCGAGGCCGGCGTCGGCATCGACTTCGCCCGCATCGCCGCCGCCTGTGCCAGCGCCCGGCAACGGGCCGACCTCGTCATCGTCGAAGGCGTCGGCGGATTTTGCGTGCCGCTGGGGGTCGACCGCGACAGCGCCGATCTCGCGGTCGCCCTCGCGCTGCCGTTGATCCTCGTCGTCGGCCTCCGGCTCGGCTGTATCAATCACGCCTTGCTGACGGCGGAAGCCATCGCCGCCCGTGGCCTGACGCTGGCCGGCTGGGTCGCCAACCGGATCGATCCCGACATGGCCCGCGCCGAGAACAACATCACTGCGCTGCGCGAACGGCTCGCGGCGCCGCTGCTCGGCAGCGTGCCGCGCATCACCGGCGGCCAACCGGCCGAAGCCGCCTCCTGCCTCGACCTGCCACCCGGGTTTTGACTGCGTTCGCCCGAAAAATCAGCAACGGTTATAATCCCGCGCCATGAAACTGCTATTCGACCTTTTTCCCGTCATCCTGTTTTTCGCGACCTTCAAGTATTACGGCAGCGATCCGGAAGGCGCGGCCGCCCTGGTTGGCAGCCTGCTCGGCAGCGCCGTGCTCGACGTCAAACAGGCGCCGATCCTGCTCGCGACCGTCGTCGTCATCGTCGCCACGATGGCGCAGATCGCCTGGGTGCATTTCCGCCACGGCAAGGTCGACAAGATGCTGTGGGTCAGCCTGGCGCTGGTCACGGTCTTCGGTGGCCTGACCCTGATCTTTCAGGACGAAACCTTCATCAAGTGGAAACCGACCATCCTCTACTGGGTGTTCGCCGCCAGCATGATCTTCGCCGCGCTGGTGCTGAAGAAGAATCCGATCAAGGCCATGCTCGGTGAGCAACTGACCCTGCCCGATCCGGTCTGGAACAAGGTCAACCTGTCGTGGACCGCCTTCTTCGCGTTCATGGGGGCGCTCAACCTGATCGTCGCCTTCAACTTTTCGACCGATACCTGGGTCGATTTCAAACTCTTCGGCGGCATGGGCCTGATGCTTCTGTTCGTGCTCGGGCAAGGCCTGATGCTGTCGAAATACATCGAGGACAAGGAATAGATGCTCTACGTCATCATCGGTGAAGATCACCCCGGCACGCTGGACCAGCGCCTCGCGGCGCGCCCTTCCCACGTCGAACGCCTGCAGGCCTTGCAGGCGGATGGCCGCCTGATTCTTGCCGGTCCCTGCCCGGCCATCGACTCGCCCGACCCCGGCCCGGCGGGTTTCTCGGGGAGTGTCATCGTTGCCGAGTTCGCTTCGCTCGATGCGGCGCAAACCTGGGCCAACGCCGATCCCTATGTGGCTGCCGGCGTCTATGCGAAAGTCACCGTCAAGCCGTTCAAGAAGGTTCTGCCCGCGTGAGCGGTGAGACCGTCGAACTGCTGCGCCAGCGGCTGGCTGTCCTCGAACCGCTTTCCCTCGCCATCGACGATGAATCGCAGCGCCACGCCGGCCATGCCGGTGCCAAGGATGGTGGCCATTACAAAATCACCATAGTCGCCGCCGCCTTCACCGGCCAGAATACGGTCAAGCGTCACCGGAGCGTTTACGCCGCCGCCGGGGACCTGATGCGCGGCCGCATTCACGCACTCAGCATCCGCGCTTTGTCACCCGACGAAGTATAATCGCGGGGTTCTTACCCCACACCCAAGGAAAACCGAATGATCAAAGTCTCCCATCTGGCCGCCCTGCTCGTGGCTGGCGCCCTCGCATCCGCCCCGGTCTTCGCTGCCGACAAGGGTGGCGCGGGCGCTGTTGCCACCGTCAACGGCCAGACCATTTCGCAAACCACCTACAACGCCTTCGTCGCCGAACAGAAGGCTCAGGGCACGCCGGATTCGCCGCAACTGCAGAACGCCGTCAAGGAAGAACTGATCCGCCGCGAACTGCTGGTTCAGGAAGCCAAGAAGAAAGGCCTCGACAAGAAGTCGGATGTTCAGGGCCAGATCGAGCTCGCCCGCCAGGCAGTCCTGATCCGCGCCTACCTGTCCGACTACGTGCGCGCCAATCCGATCAGCGACGAAGCCCTGAAGAAGGATTACGAGGCGATCAAGGCCAACCTCGGCTCGACCGAATACAAGACCAAACACATCCTGGTCGCGACCGAGGATGAAGCCAAGGCCATCATCGCCAAGCTTGAAAAAGGCGAAAAGTTCTCGGACCTGGCCAAGCAGTCGAAGGATCCGGGCTCCAAGGACAATGGCGGCGAACTCGGCTGGAGCTCGCCGAGCACCTACGTGAAGCCGTTTTCCGACGCACTGACCAAACTCAAGAAGGGTGAATACACCAAGACCCCGGTCAAGACCGATTTCGGCTACCACGTCATCATGCTCGAGGACACCCGCCCGCTCACCCCGCCGGCGTTCGACCAGGTCAAGCCGCAACTGCAACAGCGCGCGCAGCAGCAGCAAGTCGAACAACTGGTCAAGAAACTGCGCGACAGCGCCAAGATCAACTAAGTCAAACCGCAGCGCCTGACAATGCCCGCTCCCCGGCGGGCATTCTTGTTTCTGCCGAGCCTGAATCCGGAATCGGCTCGCCTGCTGAGTGAACGTCAGGTTCCGGCACTACCCCCTCCTGACCCAAGACCTTTCCTGGCTTTGGGCCGCATCGTCACAAGGCGGCGGTTAGTCAGGGCCGAGTGGTTTCATCTGTTCCAAATGAAATGGGCAAGGGATCTCAAATCAAACCCGATCAGGTGAAGTGTGGTCTCCTGCAGCGGGCAGATTGACAAGAACCGGAGTTCCTTCAGCTGAAATTCAACATTGACGCCGGCTTATGGCACGGGATACCCTAGAAAACGTCACCAGAGCTCATCCCCTTCATGTTTCTCCGCACCAAAGTAATTTGCCCCCAATGCCAGAGCGCTCGCTGCAGGAGATCACGGCGGCATCCCGTTGTGGAAAGCGAGGGCCTCAAGCGACGTGTTTGGTATCGCTGCCTCGACTGCTCGTACCGTTTTCTTTCGCCGGAGAGCTTTGATTTCGGCCGGCGGCTGGTCGTATCGGCGCCTATTGCCGTCCTGACGATCGTTGCGGCGGTTGTCCTGACCTTCTGGCTGACGCGACCAGAGAGCCCATCGGCGTCAAGAAAGGCGCCGCTGGCGTCCTCCGATCCGGCGATCATAAAGGCCGCCGAGGCTGGCGATGCAAAGGCTCAATTCAAGCTTGGCGAAGCTCTGTTGCAGGAGCCGGCCCGCAGTCCAGCGACTTCCGAGAAAGCGTATCACTGGCTGCAATTGGCTGCGGAGAATGGCAACACCGAGGCAATGATTCTGCTCGGGCGCATGTCCCGAACCGGTGTCGGTGTCCTGCAGAATTTCGGCCAAGCCGCAAGATGGATACAAACGGCGGCCGAGCGCGGGAGTCCGGAAGGCATGCTTGAACTCGGACGCCTGTACCGCGATGGCATAGGCGTCGAGAAAAGTCCGGTCATGGCTTACGTCTGGTTCAACCGCGCGTCCGCCGCACAAAACATGGATGGCGTGGCTGAGCGCGAAGTCATTGCTCGAACGCTGACGCCCGACGACCTGAAAGAGGCGCAGCGCCAATCGGTAGCGCGCTGACTGCAGCTTTCGCCAGGAAGCAGATCGGGCAGCGCAACAGCACGCAATCGGCAAGCAACGACCATCGACTCGCTTGGGCACTTCCGGGATTGACGCACCTGGCACGGAATTCGCCAATCGGTTCATTCCGGGCGCTTCCAGGCATCTGGTCGATCCAGGCGCGAAGCCGGCTATCGAAGAATGTTGCGCAGCGCTGCGACCAGAGCCGCGCACTCCGCATCAGTGCCGACCGTGATGCGCAGGAACTGGTCGATGCGCGGCAGTTTGAAGTGGCGGACGATGATGTTTTTCTCGCGCAGCGCCTGCGCCAGTTGTGCCGCGTCGTCTTGCGGGTGGCGGGCAAAGATGAAGTTGGCGGCCGAAGGCAGGACCTCGAAGCCGAGTTGGATGAGCGCTGCGGTCAACGTGTCGCGGGAGGCAACAATCGCCTGCCGCGACTGCTCGAAATGCCCTGAATCTTCCAGCGCCGCGACGGCGCCGACGATGGCAAGACGATCGAGCGGGTAGGAGTTGAAGCTGTTCTTGACCCGTTCCAGAGCCTCGATCAGCGCCGGATCGCCGACGGCGAAGCCAACGCGCAGGCCGGCCAACGAACGGGATTTTGACAGCGTGTGTACGACCAGCAGGTTGTCGTAACGGTCGACCAGCGAAATGGCCGATTTTCCGCCGAAATCGACATAGGCTTCATCGACGACGACGACCGAATCCGGGTTGGCCTTGAGCATCTGCTCGATGGAATCGGCGGCCAGCAAACAGCCGGTCGGTGCATTCGGGTTAGGAAAAATGATGCCGCCGTTGGGCTGCGCGTAATCGGCCGGATCGATCGTGAAGTCGTCGGTCAGCGGGACGGTGCGATAGTCGACGTCGTACAACCCGCAATAGACCGGGTAGAAGCTGTAGGTGATGTCCGGAAAAAGGACCGGCCGGTCGTGCTTGAGCAGGGCCATGAAGACATGTGCCAGCACTTCGTCCGAGCCGTTGCCGACGAAGACTTTGTCCACCGTAAGGCCGTACGTTCTGGCAACGGCGGCCTTGAGCAGGTCGGCATTCGGGTCGGGGTAGAGGCGCAGACGCGCGGCGTCGGCACCCAGTTCGTCCTGGATCGCCTCCAGCACTCGCGGCGAGGGCGGGTAGGGGTTCTCGTTGGTGTTGAGCTTGATCAGGTTGGCGACCTTTGGCTGCTCTCCCGGCACGTAGGGGGTGAGCGTGCCGACAACCTTGCTCCAGAAGCGACTCATGGGAATTTCACGGAAAGCCTAAACGAGGGCGAAATGGTATCATGCCCCCGTCCCAACGCCTTTTGCGGCCCAAGTTCATGCGCCAAGCAGAAATCATTCGTAACACCCTGGAGACGCAAATTGCCGTGCGTCTCGATCTCGATGGCAGCGGCCAGGGCAATTTCGCCACCGGCGTGCCCTTCCTCGACCACATGCTCGACCAGATCGCGCGGCATGGCCTGATCGACCTCGACGTTCAGGCGACTGGTGATCTGAACATCGACGCCCATCACACGGTCGAGGATATTGGCATCACCATCGGCCAGGCGCTGGCCAGGGCCTGGGGCGACAAGAAGGGACTGACCCGTTACGGCCACAGCTATGTGCCGCTGGACGAGGCTCTGTCGCGTGTCGTGATCGACCTCTCCGGGCGTCCCGGACTCGAATTCAACGTGCCATTCACGCGAGCAATGATCGGCCAGTTTGACGTCGACCTCGTCAATGAATTCTTCCAGGGCCTGGTCAACCACGCCGGGATGACGTTGCACATCGAAAATCTGCGCGGGGTCAATGCGCACCATCAGGCGGAAACCGTCTTCAAGGCCTTTGGCCGGGCATTGCGCATGGCGGCGACACCCGATCCACGCATGGCCGGAGCAATGCCGTCGACCAAAGGCACGCTGTGACGATTGCGGTTGTCGATTACGGGATGGGCAACCTGCGCTCAGTGTCGCAGGCTCTCGAACATGTCGCCGGCGGCCGTGATGTCATCGTCACCGCCGATCCGGCGGTCCTGGCGGCGGCCGAGCGTGTCGTCTTTCCCGGCCAGGGTGCGATGCCCGACTGCATGCGCGAAGTCGACGCCCGTGGCTTGCGCTCGGCGGTTCTCGCCGCCGCGAAGGAAAAACCGTTTCTTGGCATCTGCATCGGCCTGCAAATGCTGTTCGAGCACAGCGACGAAGGCGATGTCGCCGGCCTCGGTGTTTTCGCTGGCGACGTACGGCGTTTTCCGGACAAGAAGATGGTTGACCGCAGCGGTCAACGCCTCAAGGTACCGCACATGGGGTGGAACCAGGTGCAACAGAGTCCCCACATGCTGTGGGCCGGTATCGGCGACTGTGCGCGCTTCTATTTCGTGCATAGCTACTGCGTGCAGCCCGGCGATCCGTCGGTGGTGACCGGGACGACCGAGTACGGCATCCCCTTTACCTGTGCGGTGGGGCGGGATAATATCTTCGCCATTCAGTTCCACCCCGAAAAAAGCGCCCAGGACGGATTACGACTGCTGAAAAACTTTGTCGAGTGGCATCCTTAAGACTGCGTCCGTCGAGTTTCCTCCCAACTAAATCCCATGCTGATTATCCCCGCCATCGATCTCAAGGACGGCCAGTGCGTCCGCCTCAAGCAGGGCCTGATGGATCAGGCCACCATCTTTTCCGACAGCCCGGCCGAGATGGCCCTGCACTGGCTTGAGCAGGGGGCGCGCCGTCTGCATCTGGTCGATCTCAACGGCGCTTTTGCCGGCAAGCCGAAGAACGAGACGGCAATCAAGGCCATCCTCCGGGAAGTCGGTGACGAAATTCCGGTTCAACTGGGCGGCGGCATTCGCGACCTCGACACCATCGAGCGCTGCCTCGACGATGGCTTGTCTTTTGTCATCATCGGCACCGCCGCCGTCAAGAACCCCGGCTTCCTGCACGACGCGTGCACAGCCTTTCCGGGTCACATCATCGTCGGTCTCGATGCCCGGGACGGCCGGGTGGCGACCGACGGCTGGTCGAAGCTTACCGGTCACGATGTCGTCGACCTCGGCAGGAAGTACGAGGATTACGGTGTCGAGGCAATCATCTACACCGACATCGGCCGTGATGGCATGCTGTCCGGCATCAACATCGATGCCACCGTGCGTCTGGCCCAGGCGCTGACCATTCCGGTCATCGCGTCGGGCGGCCTCTCCGCCATCGACGAGATCAGGCAACTCTGTGCGCTGGAGCACGAGGGCATTTTTGCCGCCATCGCCGGCCGTGCCATCTACGACGGGTCGCTCGATTTCAAGGCAGTGCAGGAAGTCGCCGATGCCGGCGGTCGCTGATGCTCGCCAAGCGTATCATTCCCTGTCTGGATGTCACCGCCGGCCGCGTCGTCAAGGGAACCAACTTCGTCGATCTGCGCGATGCCGGCGATCCGGTTGAAATCGCCCGCCGCTACGACGAGCAGGGCGCAGACGAGGTCACTTTCCTCGACATCACGGCTTCGAGTGACCAGCGCGACATCATCCTGCACATCGTCGAGGCCTGTGCGGCGCAGGTCTTCATTCCGCTGACAGTAGGCGGCGGCGTGCGCAAGGTCGAGGACGTCCGGCGCCTGCTCAATGCCGGCGCCGACAAGGTATCGGTGAACACAGCGGCGGTGAATAATCCCGACCTCGTGTTCGAGGCGTCGAGCAAGGTCGGCTCGCAGTGCATCGTTGTCGCCATCGACGCCAAGCAGACTGGCCCCGGGCGCTGGAACGTGTTCACCCACGGTGGGCGCAACAACACCGGGCTTGATGCGGTCGACTGGGCAAAACGGGTCGAAATGCTCGGCGCCGGCGAAATTCTGCTTACCAGCATGGATCGCGATGGCACCAAGAACGGTTTCGATCTGGCGCTGACCCGCGCGGTGTCCGATGCCGTCGGAATTCCGGTGATTGCCTCGGGCGGGGTCGGCACACTGCAGCACTTGGCTGATGGCGTCAGCGAGGGGCGGGCCGACGCGGTGCTCGCCGCCTCGATCTTCCATTTCGGCGAATTTACCGTGCGCCAGGCCAAGGAATACATGGCGGCGCGGGGCATCGAAGTGCGCCTGTGAGCGACCTCGACGCCGCCCTGCCTTGGCTGGACGCTCTCAAGTGGGACGCCGACGGCCTGATTCCGGCGATTGCCCAGGATGAACAGGGCCGCGTCGTGATGTTTGCCTGGATGAATCGCGCGTCGTTGCAGGAAACTGTCCACACCGGCAACGCGGTATACTGGTCACGTACGCGGCGGCGTCTGTGGTGCAAGGGTGAGGAATCGGGCCATTTCCAGAAAATCAAGTCGATCCGCACCGATTGCGACGGCGACGTGCTGTTGCTGGCGATCGAGCAGGTAGGCGGAATCGCCTGTCACACCGGTCGCGCCAGCTGCTTTTTCAACGAATTACATGGGGAACAGTGGCTTCCCTTCGATCCGGTACTGAAAGACCCAAAGGAAATCTACGCAAGATGAGCAAGCCAGAAGATACAGAGCAGCCGGAGCACACCGAAAAGGTGGTGCAGAAGGAAAAGAAAGGCCAGTCTGATGTCCTGCACCGCCTCTCTGAAACCCTGGCTTCCCGCCGCAACGCCGACCCGGAATCGTCGTACACGGCGCAACTCCTCGCCGGCGGTCCTGATTCCATCCTGAAAAAGATCGGTGAGGAATGCGCCGAACTGATCATGGCCGGCAAGGAAGGCAAGCGCCTGAAAATCGTCTGGGAATCGACCGACGTGGTCTACCATCTCATGGTGCTACTCGCGTTCTACGGTCTGGGTGCCGAGGACGTGTTGCAGGAACTGCGCCGCCGCGAAGGCATCTCCGGCATCGACGAGAAGAAGTCGCGGGGCACCAGCCACCATCACAAGAAGGCAAAGGACGACCACAAGTGAATGACTGCATTTTCTGCAAGATCATTGCCGGCAACATTCCTTGCCAGAAGGTATTCGAGGATGACGACATTTTCGCCTTCAAGGATCTTTACCCGCAGCGACCGGTCCACATACTCGTGATTCCAAAGCGACACATCACCTCGCTGGCCACGGTGAGCATGGACGATGCGCCGGTACTCGGCAGCATGCTGGCCAAGGCCAACGAAATCGCAACGGCGCAGGGCAGCCCGGATGGTTTTCGTGTCATCATCAACAGCGGACGGGTGGGAAATCAGGAAGTGCCCCACCTGCACATGCATGTCGTGGGCGGACCGGATCCGGTCGGCCCCATGCTCAAACGCGTCTAGGAGACAAACATGGGCAGTTTTTCCATCTGGCACTGGCTGATCGTTCTGGTGATCGTGATGCTGATCTTCGGCACCAAGAAACTGCGCAATGTCGGGCAGGATCTCGGCGGGGCGGTCAAAGGTTTCAAGGACGGCATGAAGGACGCCAATGCACCCGAACAGCCACCGGCAGACACACCGCCGGCGCAGCAGGTCGGCGGCCAGACGATCGACGTCGAAGTAAAGGAAAAGACCCGGTCCTGATCGGCAAGGTGGGCACGGAACAAACTCGACACCCTCCGCCCGCCTCCTTCATGGCGCATCCCTATGTTCGATATCGGCTTTTCCGAACTCATGGTCATCGGCGTGGTTGCCCTGCTCGTTATCGGGCCGGAGAAACTGCCCAAGGTGGCGCGGACCCTGGGGCACCTGCTCGGCCGGGCGCAGCGTTATGTCAATGACGTCAAGTCGGACATCAATCGCGAAATCCAGCTCGACGAGTTGAAGAAACTCCAGGCGGAAGTCGCTGAATCGGCGCGTTCGCTCGAGAGTTCGGTACGCAAGGAATACGAAACTGCTCGCAGTGTGGTCGAGGCTCCCGCCCAGGCGGCGGTTGCCGAACTGAATGAGGCAGTCCAGCAGGTGACGCAGGCCGCCCCGACTCCTGTCGCCGAGGACACGTCTTCGGCTTCCCCAGCGGAGTCTGCGGTTGTCGCCGCCGAGACTGCTGCCAAGCCCGCCGCATGAGCGATCAGCAGCCCGGTTCCGCGCAGGAAGAGTCGTTCATCTCGCATCTGGTCGAGTTGCGCGACCGCCTGCTGCGCAGCCTGATCGCGGTTGGCGTGGTGCTCGGCGCGCTGTGCCTCTATCCCGGACCGGGTGCCATCTACGATTTTCTGGCAGCGCCGCTTACCGCCGCCCTGCCGGAAGGCACCAAGATGATAGCGATCGGCGTCATAACCCCGTTCATGGTGCCGCTCAAGGTGACCGCCATGGTCGCCTTCGTGCTGGCCCTGCCGGTCATCCTCTACCAGGCTTGGGCCTTCATCGCGCCCGGACTCTATGCGCACGAGAAGCGATTGGGCATTCCGCTGATCATTTCGAGTACCTTCCTGTTCATTCTCGGCATTGCCTTCTGCTACTACTTCGTCTTCGGCCAGGTCTTCAGTTTCATTAACAGCTTTGCGCCGAAAAGCATCACCCCGGCGCCGGATATCGACGCCTACCTGTCGTTCGTGATGACCATGTTCCTCGCTTTCGGCGTCGCCTTCGAAGTTCCGGTGGCGCTCGTCGTGCTGGTCAAGATGGGTGTCGTAACCGTGGAAAAGCTGAAGGAGTGGCGCTCCTACTTCATCGTCGGCGCCTTCATCGTCGCCGCCGTGGTAACGCCGCCCGATGTCGTGTCGCAACTCGCGCTGGCGATTCCGATGTGCCTGCTCTACGAGTTGGGCATCCTGGCGTCGCGTTTGGTCTCGCGGCCGGCGCCGGCAGAGCCTGTAGCGGTCGACCCCGCCGCCGAGGCAAAAATGGCCGCCGAGATGGACAGCGCGGAAGAGGAATTCCGCAAGCTCTCCGACAAGTAGTCAGGCCGGCTGGCGCTGCGGTCCGGGTGCGGTGTCGCGCGTCTCCACCGGAACCCCTTCCTCGAACCACCACAGCGTCCCGGCCGGCATGGTTTCCCAGACTTCGTTATCGGTCAGCGGCAACGTGGCGATCACCGCGACGCGATCCTCGGGCGACGTTACATCGCTGAAGTCGACCGTCACATCCTGGTCTTTCAGGTGAGCCTGGGCAAAGGGCGCTTGGCGAATTATGTAGGCGAGCTTGGTCGACGCATGGGCAAACAGCCAATCACCATTGGAAAGCAGGAAGTTGAACTCGCCGTGGCGGGCAATTTCCAGCGTCAGCCCATGAATGGCAGCGAACAAGCCGGTGCGCTCGGGCGGTGCGCTGCCGAAGCGCTGACGCAGACTCTGCAGCAGCCAGCAGAAGGCGCGTTCGCTGTCGGTGACGCCGACAGGCACGAAGCTGCCGTCCAGTTCCGGCGCGAATCCCAGCAGGTTCCCGTTGTGGGCAAAGATCCAGTAACGTCCCCACAGTTCGCGCATGAAAGGGTGCGTGTTCTCCAGCCCGACACAGCCCTGCGTGGCCTTGCGGATGTGGGCGATAACACTCTTCGAGCGGATCGGATACTGGCTGACCAGTTCGGCCACCGGCGAGGTGCACGACGGCTTGGGGTCGAGGAAGACGCGCGTGCCCCTGCCTTCGAAGAAGGCGATGCCCCAGCCGTCGGAATGAACGTCGGTGGCGCCGCCGCGCGCCTGAAAGCCGGTAAACGAAAAGCAGATGTCGGTCGGCACATTGCAGTTCATGCCCAGCAATTGGCACATCGCTCACTCCTGCTCGGGGCGCATCGCCGGCCGCTTGCCGATTCTGACGTGTGTTTCGACAATTGTCTTGTCGCGGCGCAGGCGGAACACCGACCGCTCGTCGGGCTTGAGCGCGGCGATCAGGTCGAGCATCACTTGCGGGTCCTTGACCGGCTTGCCGGCAACCGTCAGCAGCACGTCGCCGGGGCGTATGCCGGCGGCATCTGCCGGGCTGCCGCGGACAACACCGGCGATCAGCGCCCCTTCGCTATCCGGCAGACCGAAGGACTCGGCGAGTTCCGGCGTGATCTCCTGCGCCTCGACGCCGATCCAGCCGCGCGTGACGGCGCCGTTCTGGATGATCTGCTCCATGATGTTCTTGGCGCTAGAAACAGGAATCGCGAAACCGATGCCGTGCGAGCCGCCGGTGCGCGAGTAGATGGCCGTATTGATGCCGACCAGGTGGCCATTGATGTCGACCAGCGCGCCGCCCGAGTTGCCCGGGTTGATCGCGGCATCGGTCTGGATGAAATTCTCGAAAGCGTTGATCCCGAGATGCGACCGTCCGAGCGCCGAGACGATGCCCATTGTCACCGTCTGGCCGACCCCGAACGGATTGCCGATGGCCAGCACGACATCGCCGACGCGCAGGGTTTCCATCTGGCCGAAGGTGATCGCCGGCAGCTTGTCGGCCTTGATCTGCAGCACGGCGAGATCCGATTCCGGATCGCTGCCGATGACGGTCGCCTTGTGGGTGTGGCCGTCGTTGAGCGACACCTGGATGTCGTTGGCTGCCTCGACGACGTGGAAATTGGTCAGGATGTACCCGTTGGCGCTGACCAGGACCCCCGAGCCAAGCCCGGAATTCGCCCGTGGCGGAGCATCGGGACGGTCACCGAAGAAATGACGAAAGACTGGATCGTCGAGCAGCGGGTGGCGCTGCTTCTTGACCAACTGCGTCGTGTAGATGTGGACCACGGCAGGCAGAGCGGCACGCGCCGCCTCACGATAGGATCCGGCACTCTGCTGAGCGTCGCCGACCGGCGCCGGCACTTCACGCACGGTGACCGGGCTGGGACGGGACGGAAGCCAGTCCGGCTTCAGCGTACTCGTCACGAACAGAATCGCGACCGCAACGGTTACCGTTTGTGCAAAAATCAGCCACAACCTGCGCATGGAAGACCGTGTCGATGAAACGTGAAGATCTGGTGGAATATCTGGATGGACTGTTGCAGCCCGCAAGGTTCCGCGATTATTGCCCAAACGGACTGCAAGTGGAAGGACGTGCCGATATCCAGCGTGTCGTGGCCGGGGTCACCGCCAGCCAAGCCTTGGTCGATGTAGCAGTGGGGCGCGGAGCCGATGCCATCCTTGTCCACCACGGCTACTTCTGGAAGGGTGAGGACGGTCGGGTTACGGGGATCCGCCGGCAGCGCCTGAAGAGCCTTCTGGGTAACGACATCAACCTGCTGGCCTATCATCTGCCCCTCGATGCTCATCCCGAACTTGGCAACAACGCACAACTCGCGGCGCACCTCGGCTGGCAACCGGAGGGACGCTTCGGCGACCAGGATATCGCCTGGCTAGGCAGTGTCGCCGTTCCGACAACCGCGGGCCAGTTGGCGACACAGATTGGCAGCGCCCTCTCCCGGACCCCGATGCTGATCGGCAATGCAGAACGTCCGGTGCACCGGGTCGGCTGGTGTACGGGTGGCGCGCAGGGCTACTTCGAACAAGCCATCGCTCTCGGCGTCGATGCCTTCGTTTCCGGCGAAATTTCCGAGCAGACCGTCCATCTGGCACGTGAGAGCGGAGTGGCGTTCATGGCCTGTGGACATCATGCGACCGAACGCTACGGCGTGGCGGCGTTGGCCGCCCACCTCAGCCGGCACTGCGGTTTGCTGTGCGAATTTGTTGACCTCGACAATCCGGTCTAGCCGGCGCGCTCCAGATCGTAACCGGCTTCGAGGACGAGCATCAGCAAGACCATCTCCTCGATTACTTCGAGCGGGAAGCCATCGCGTTGCCCTTCCCGGTTGTCGTGGATCAGTCGGTAGAGATAGCTCAGGCAGTCCTGCGTTCCCCACGCAGCCGTCAGTCGCCCGATGACGTGCGGATAGTCTTCGAGCGACCTGAGGCCTGCGTTCGAAGTCTCCAGGTCCTTCCAGGCGGGAACCTGCAGATTGAATCTCTGCCTGAGCGGGGGCAGCAGCTTTGTATAGTCGCCGCGCAGCCCGCCGCGCCGATAGAGATCGAGCAACATCAGCCAAGGTCGAGGATTGTCCGATGCACTTTCCTCGATGTGGTGGGCCAGTGTTTCGGCAGCGCCCTGCAGACGGCCGAAGGACAGCATGATTTCGGCCAGCGCGATGGCGCTTTCATCCTGACTGCCATACACGTCGACCACCTTGATCTCGCCTGGCTGTTGCAAAGCGCCGTCTACACGAACATCGACCTCGGCGGAAGCGGCGGTTGCTTTGGCGCCGGGCTCTGCAGCCGACGTCCTCACTCGTGCGACCAGCGCCGGATTGCTCCGGACTGACCCCGGCACCCCCGGTCGCGCATGTCCGGCAATGGCCAGTGGAACCTCATCTTCGGCCCGGCGCTCGCGACGACGACCAAGGTAGTTTGCGAGCGCGGCTGCTACGATCCCGCCCACCAGCGCGCTGACCAGAATCTCCAGCCAGTTGCTGCTGGCCGAGGGCGGAGGTTCCGCAGGCTTGGCCAACGGCGATTGCAGGCCGCCATCCGCGCCCTGTGCCGCTTTGAGTTTCTGGCGAAGAGCCAGCGCCTCGGTCGTCAACGCCAGTGCTTTGTCGAGTGCTTCGATCTGCGCGTTGAGTGACTGGATCGTCGTATCGAGCTTGAGCAGACGCTCGTCCATTTCTTCCCGGCTGCCCTTGGCCGGGACCACTTTCTCACCCGCCTTGAGTTCCGCCGGTGGGGCACCGAGCAGGACGCGATCGACACCGCCTGCCTTGGGTGTGGCGACCAGTTTCGCAACCTTGGGCGGTGGTGGTGGCGGCGGCGGGGGTTCCTCGCTGCGCGACTTGGTGCGTTGCTCCGGCAAGTTGTCGCGTTCTGCTGCGACGCGCTGCTTGACATCGGGTATCGCGACCGGTGTGCCTTCGGCAAGACCGGGGCGACCGCTCAGTTGAGGGTTGGCGCGCTTGAGGGCGGCCAGCATTCGGCGCTGCTGCACCAGGTTGTCCGGGACCAGCGCTTCGGCGATGCCTTCGAGCGTGTCACCCTCGCTGGCGCGCCAATGCTGACTTGGCGCCCCACTGCTGCGCACTCCGCCGGCTGGCGTACCGGCCGTGCCGGCTGCAGACGGGGACGGGCTGGCCAGGACCAGCGGTTCTGCCGGCATCAGCACGTAATCGCGCTGGAGATCGGTACCGCAGCCGGCGCGCAGGCCGATGAGGAAAATCGGTTCGGCAACCGGCTTGCTGCCCGTGATCAGCAACCGGTAGTTGTTACCTTCACGTACCAGCTTGGTCCGCCCGGCGGAAATTACCGGCAGGTCCGACCCGTCGAGCGGCGCCAGAGTGAAGCATCGGGCTTCGACAGTCTCGCCAGGCTCGGCATTGATCGGCACCTCGGCACGCAGCGGTTCCCCGACCCGCGAATGCAGCACCATGTCGCCAAGCCCGATGGCACCAACCGGGATTGTCGACAGCAGTCCTGCGCTCAGGGCACCCAAACGCAATGTTCTGGAGTTCACGGTACCCCCTTGATCATTGACCCTTATTCCATGGGCAATTTTACCAGTCGACTGGCGCGACCATGCGCAACTATTGCACACTGACGCATAAACTCACCTTCCCAGAAAGGGACGCCATGGCCTTCGTCTTTCCTCCGCAGCTTCCTGCCACACTGCCCGTGGCCGGTGGCAGAGACTCGTTCCCGGTCCGTCGTGTGTATTGCGTTGGCCGCAACTATGCGGATCATGCGCGCGAGATGGGGGCGGCCGATCAGGCCGAGGGCCGCGAGCCGCCCTTCTTCTTCATGAAGCCCGGCGATGCCGTGGTCGGCGGCACCGGCGAGATCAGCGTCGCCTACCCCTCGGCGACCAGGAACCTGCACCACGAGGTCGAGCTTGTCGTTGCGCTAGGCAGCGGTGGAGTCAATGTCGCGGTCGACACCGCAAGAGACCTTGTTTTCGGCTACACCGTCGGCCTCGATCTGACGCGCCGCGACATCCAGGCGCGGGCCAAGGACAAGGGGCATCCGTGGGACATGGGCAAGGGCTTCGACCAGTCGGCGGTGGCCGGGGTGATACAGCCGGTGGCGCTGGTCGGCCACCCGGATCGCGGGCGCATCTGGCTGTCGGTCAATGGCGAAATCCGCCAGGATGGCGACCTGGCGGCGATGCTGTGGAAGGTGGCGGATATTGTCGCCAACCTGTCGACGCTGGTGCGCCTGGCGGCCGGCGACCTGATCTACACCGGCACGCCGGCCGGGGTTGGCCCGCTGCTCCCGGGAGACGTGCTTGAGGGGGGCGTCGACGGCGTCGGGACGCTGTGCGCCCGCATCGTCTGAAGGCTAGTTCGGGCGCCGGTCGATGACCCGCCGGGCCTTGCCGATCGAGCGCTCGATGCCGCCGATCTCGACGATCTCGATGCGGGCGGTGATGCCGATGTAGGACTTGATGTGGTGTTGCAGGTCGTGCGCCACGAATTCCTTCTCCGGTCCGGTGGCGAATTCGAACTCCGGTTTCAGTTCGACGTTGACCTTCATCGCGTCGAGGTGGCCGTCGCGGCTGACTTCCAGCATGTAGTGCGGCGACAGCTTGGGCTGCCTGAGGATCAGTTCCTCGATCTGCGACGGGAAGACATTGACGCCGCGGATGATCAGCATGTCGTCCGAGCGGCCGGTGATCTTGCCGATCCGCCGCATCGAGCGCGCGGTCGGAGGTAGCAGGCGGGTCAGGTCGCGGGTGCGGTAGCGGATCAGCGGCATCGCCTGCTTGGTCAGCGAGGTAAACACCAGTTCGCCAAGGCTCCCGTCGGGCAGGACTTCGCCGGTCGCGGGGTCGATGATCTCCGGATAGAAATGGTCTTCCCAGAGCACCGGGCCATCCTTGGCTTCGGCGCATTCGCAGGCGACGCCGGGGCCGATCACCTCGGACAGGCCATAGAGATCGATGGCATCGGTACCGAAGGTGGCCTCGATCTCCGCACGCATCGCCTCGGTCCACGGTTCGGCGCCATGCATTCCGATGCGCAATGCGGTGCTCTTCGGGTCGACGCCCTGACGGCGCAATTCGTCGGCAATGTTGAGCATGTAGGACGGCGTGACCAGGATGATGTTCGGCTGGAAGTCGCAGATCAGTTGCACCTGCTTCTCGGTCTGCCCGCCCGACATCGGGATCACCGTGCAGCCCAACCGCTCGGCTCCGTAGTGGGCGCCGAGGCCGCCGGTGAACAGCCCGTAGCCGTAGGCGACGTGGGCGATGTCACCCTTGCGGCCGCCGCCGGCGTAGATCGAACGTGCCATCAGATCGGCCCACATGTCGACATCGGCCTGCGTGTAGCCGACCACCGTCGGCTTGCCGGTCGTCCCGCTCGAGGCATGGATGCGCACCACCTCCTCGCGCGGCACTGCGAACATGCCATAGGGGTAATTGTCGCGCAGATCCTGCTTGTTGGTGAATGGAAACCGGGCAAGATCGGCCAGTGAGCGCAAATCGTCCGGATGAACGCCGGCGGCGTCGAAGGCGGCCTGGTAGTGCGGCACATTGCTGTAAACGTGACGCAGCGTCCATTTGAGGCGCTCGGTCTGGAGCGCGACGATCTCGTCGCGGCTGGCGGTTTCGATGGCGTGTAGACCCTTGTTCATTTCTGAATCCCTCCTGAGCCGCGAATTTTCGTCCTGTCGGCAGTGGCGCTGCTTGAGCCAGATCAATTTGCACCCTTTTTGCCAGTCGACCGTGACTGCCTGTTGCGCCCATGCCGCTTGTCGGCACCCTTCACCACTCGGCAGTCCGCGGCCGACCGGCCGGTACAGCGCGGCGCCTGGCCCTGCGGGCGAGCGGATCAGCTCCATAATTATGGATTCTGCGGGAAAGAAGGGTGCCGGTTATGATAAAATCCCCAGTTGAATATCGGTATTTACCGGGCGGGACGACAGGGGATTCAGGCGTACCGCTCATTGCTCGCAACTCAACTAAACGCAAGGAAGGCGCATGAAAATTCACGAATATCAGGGCAAACAAATCCTGAACAAATTCGGCGTTACGGTTCCGCGCGGGATTCACTGCACGTCCGTCGATGACGCGGTCAAGGCAGCGGAAACCCTGGGCGGCAGTGTCTGGGTTGTCAAGGCCCAGATCCACGCCGGTGGCCGTGGCAAGGGCGGTGGCGTCAAGGTGGCCAAATCGCTCGAACAAGTGCGCGACTACGCAAACCAGATCCTCGGCATGCAGCTGGTCACGCACCAGACCGGCCCGGCTGGCCAGAAGGTCCGTCACCTGCTGGTCGAGGAAGGCGCCGACATCAGGCATGAATACTACGTTGCCGCGCTCACCGATCGCGCCACCCAGTCGGTGGCGATGATGGCGTCGTCCGAGGGCGGCATGGACATCGAGGAAGTCGCCCACAAGACCCCGGAAAAGATCATCAAGGTGTTCATCAACCCGCTGGTCGGCATGACCGACGCGCAGGCCATGACCCTGGTTTCCGGAATCGGCGTTCCCCAAGCCTCTCAGGCCCAGGCGGTCGATACCCTGAAGAAGCTCTACACCTGCTACATGGAAACCGATGCCTCGCTGGCGGAAATCAACCCGCTGATCCTCGAAGGCAACGGCAACATCAAGGCGCTCGACGCCAAGTTCAACTTCGACTCCAATTCCCTCTACCGCCAGGAAGAGATCGTCGCCATGCGCGACCTTGACGAAGAGGATCCGGATGAGCTCGAGGCCTCCCGCTTCGACCTCACCTACATCTCCCTGGACGGCAACATCGGCTGCCTGGTCAATGGCGCCGGCCTGGCGATGGCGACCATGGACACGATCAAGCTGTTCGGCGCCGAGCCGGCCAACTTCCTCGACGTCGGCGGCGGCGCGACGACAGAGAAGGTCACCGAAGCGTTCAAGATCATGCTCAAGAACCCCAAGGTCAAGGGCATCCTCGTCAATATCTTCGGCGGCATCATGCGCTGCGACACCATAGCCGACGGCGTCGTTGCCGCTGCCAGGGAAACCCACCTGTCCGTGCCACTGGTCGTCCGCATGAAGGGAACCAACGAACAGATCGGCAAGCAGATCCTCAGGGATTCCGGTCTGCCCATCATCTCTGCCGATTCCATGGCCGAGGCCGCCACCAAGATCGTCGCTGCGGTCCAGTAAGGAGCTATCGAATGTCGATTTTCATCAATAAAGACACCCGCATCATCACCCAGGGCATCACCGGCAAGACCGGCCAGTTCCATACCGAAAAGTGTATTGAATACGCGAACGGCAAGAACTGCTTCGTCGCTGGCGTGAACCCCAAGAAGGCCGGCGAGTCGATTTTCGGCGTGCCCATCTTCGGTTCAGTCAAGGAAGCCGCCCAGCAAACCGGCGCCACCGTTTCCGTCATCTACGTACCGCCCCCGGGCGCGGCTGCAGCGATCTGGGAAGCCGTTGAAGCCGACCTCGATTTCGTCATCTGCATCACCGAAGGCGTCCCCGTGCGCGACATGCTGATCTTGCGCAACAAGATGAAGGAAAAGGAAGCCAAAGGCGGCAAGAAGACCCTACTACTCGGGCCGAACTGCCCCGGCCTGATCACGCCGGACGAAGTAAAGATCGGCATCATGCCCGGTCACATCCACATGAAGGGCCGCATCGGCGTCGTCTCGCGTTCCGGCACGTTGACCTACGAAGCCGTCGGCCAGTTGACCGAACTCGGTCTCGGCCAGTCCTCGGCCGTCGGTATCGGTGGTGACCCGATCAATGGCCTCAAGCACATCGACGTCATGAAGGCCTTCAACGACGATCCGGATACCGATGCCGTCATTATGATCGGCGAAATCGGCGGTCCCGATGAAGCCGAAGCGGCCGTGTGGTGCAAGGCCAACATGAAGAAGCCGATTGTCGGCTTCATCGCCGGTGTCACCGCGCCGGCCGGCAAGCGCATGGGCCATGCCGGCGCGCTGATCTCCGGCGGTGCCGACACAGCCAACGCCAAACTCGCCATCATGGAACAATGCGGCTTCACCGTGACCCGCGACCCGTCCGAAATGGGCAAGCTGCTGAAGGCATTGCTGTAAAATCCGAGCTTGGCTCAACCGGAAAAGGCGGGCTGCATGCCCGTCTTTTTTTGTCTGGTATTCATGGAACTCGATCTCTCTTCCGCCGCTTTCTGGATTGCCGTCGGCCAGATCATCCTGATCGACATCGTGCTGTCGGGCGACAACGCCGTGGTCATCGCGCTCGCCTGCCGCAACCTGTCGCCCGAGCAGCGCAAGACCGGCATCTTCTGGGGCGTCGCCGGCGCTATCAGCCTGCGCGTCGTGCTCACCGTGTTCGCCGCGCTGGTCATGAACCTGCCCTGGCTCAAGATGGTCGGTGGCCTGCTCCTGATCTGGATCGCCGTCAAGCTGATGCTGCCGGAAGACGAGGAAGGCCATGATATTGAGGCATCGGCCAACCTGTGGGGGGCGGTCAAGACCATCGTCGTCGCCGATTTTGTCATGAGTCTCGACAACGTGATCGGCGTTGCCGGCGCCGCCCAGGGCAGCCTGGTGCTGCTGCTCTTCGGACTCGCCGTCAGCATTCCGCTGATCGTCTGGTCCAGCCAGGTAATCCTGCGCTGGATGGAGCGCTGGCCGTGGATCGTCCTCCTCGGTGCCGGGCTGCTGGGCTATGTCGCCGGCCAGATGATCTTCACCGATCCCGGCATCGTCGGGTTGCTGCAGCCATTGCCGGCGTGGTCGGCGAAGGCTGCCGGCGCCATTGGCGCGCTGCTCGTCGTCATCGTCGGGCGCTGGCTCGAGCAGCGCATTCTCGCCCGGCAGGATGTCACTATCGTCTGAGGAGTTGGAATCATGGCGCTGTTTCTTTCGGAAGATGACGTGAAACAGGTGTTGACCGCAACGATGGCCCTGGAGGCGGTCGAATCGGCACATCGCGACCTGTCGCTGGGGCAGGCGCAGGACACGCCACGCGCCCGCACCCGCCTGCCGCAGACGGTGCTGCACATCCTGCAGGGCGCTCTGCCGGCGCAGGGCGTACTCGGCTACAAGGCCTATACGACCAACCGCAGTGGCAACCGCTTTCTCGTTTATATGTTCGACGCGGCCAGCGGGAGACTGCTGGCGCTCATCGAGGCCGACTACATGGGGATGATCCGCACCGGCGCCGCCAGCGGCGTTGCCGCGCAATGGCTGGCGCGGCCGGACACTTCCGTGGCCGGAGTCTTCGGCGCCGGCTGGCAGGCCGAAGGTCACGTTCGCGGCATCTGCGCCGCCATGCCGCTGGAACTGGTCAAAGTGTTCAGCCGCAACGCGGTTAAATTGAGCGCCTTCTGCGAACGCCTGAGCGGCATGACCGGCGTCGCGGTGGTGCCCGCCGCCAGCGCCGAGGACACCGTGCGCGGCAGCAGTCTGATCGGCACCGTGACGACGGCGGCGCAGCCGCTGTTCGACGTCGACTGGCTGGAGCCGGGAACGCACATCAACGCCGCCGGTTCCAACGCGCTGATCCGCCAGGAATTGCCGGAGGCCGCGCTCAGGCGCTGCGCCGTGGTCGCGGTCGATGCCGTGCCGACGGCCCTCGCCGAGGCCGGCGACTTGCTGCCGTATCTAGAGAAGGGACGTCTGCACGCCCGCCAACTCGTCGAACTGGGCGACATCATCGTCGGCAGGCACGCCGGACGGACAGCCAGCGAGCAGATTACCCTGTTCGAGTCGCAAGGCATGGCGATTCAGGATCTTGCCGTGGCGATCCGGGTTGTTGCCGCTGCGCGCGAACGTGGCTTGGGTGTCGAGTTGCCGCTCGGGTGAGAGAAACCTCACGGATGCGCGTTGGCAAGGCAGGCAGAATAGAACCCTCTGATTGGCGACGCACAAAACAATGACCCTGACGGATGCTCTGGAGTTTGCCATTCGCACAGACGTGGGCAAGGTCCGTCGGCACAACGAGGATGCGGTGTTCGGTGACGCGGCACTCGGCCTGATGATCCTGGCCGATGGCATGGGCGGCCACAATGCCGGCGAGGTCGCCAGCACCATGGCAACCTCGCTGCTCGCCAACAGCCTCATCGGCACGCTGGACGGACGCGAGCCGCAACAGTTCGATACCGACGGACAGCGGGTCGCCCACTCCAAGTTGCGGGAACGGATCGGCGAGGCGAACGCAGAAATCTACCTTGCCGGCCACAATCAGCCGTATTACTACGGGATGGGCACAACGCTAGTCGTCGCGTGGTTCTACGACAATTTGCTGACGGTGGCGCATTTGGGTGACTCGCGGGCGTATCGGCTGCGAAAGAATTGCTTCGAACGCCTGACGCGGGATCATTCGCTCTTACAACAACAGGTCGATAGTGGCATTATTAGCGCTGAGGACGCACGTTGGTCAATTGGCAGGAATCTGGTAACGCAGGCGCTGGGCGTGAACGTGACGGTAGCGCCGGAAATCAAGGATTTTCCAGTGGAACCGGGAGATCTATACCTGCTCTGTTCCGATGGACTGACCGAAATGCTCGACGACATGGAGATCGGGCGAACGCTGGAGATATTGGGAGCGAATGTGGGGGCTGCGGCGGAGCACTTGGTGAAGATGGCCAATGACAACGGGGGACCGGACAACGTCTCGGTGATTCTGATTCGGGTACGCGGGGAGTTCCCGGCGCGCGCCGGCTGGTGGCAACAACTGCTGGTTCGTTTCGGGTAGGACGGGGAAGGCCAGATGGCAAGATTGATTCTCTCGATGGATGGACTGGTGCTCAAGGAGATTCCTCTTAACAAGGAGCAGATTACCATCGGGCGACGGCCGAACAATGACATCCAGATCGACAATCTCGCCATATCTGGTGAGCATGCCCGGATCGTCACCATCCTCAACGATTCCTTCCTCGAGGATCTCAACAGCACCAACGGAACGCTGGTGAATGGCCAAGCCATCACCCGGCATGTGCTAAAGAACAATGACGCAGTCGAACTTGGAAAATACAAACTCAAGTTCATGTCAGAGACCGCGGTCGGGGGCTTCGACAACGCTGCCCAACTGCGTGCGGCGGGGCTCTCGACATCACCCGAGCCGGAACGCACCTTCGCCGCCACGCAAATCATGATCCCGCGCCCGGTAGCTACGCCGCCACCGATACCCAGGGTAACGATCCGCCTGCTCAATGGGCCGAACGCCGGCAAGGCTCTGGAGCTAACCAAGCCGCTGACGACCCTTGGCAAACCTGGTGTGCAGGTCGCCGTCATTTCCCGCCGCTCCGAAGGAGTTTTTGTTACCCATGTCGAAGGCGAAAAATTTCCTGTGGTCAACAGTGGAGAAATTGGCGGTGAGGCTTTTCTGCTGCGTGACAAAGATGTGGTCGAGATCGCCGGCATCCAGATGGAATTGAGCATCAGAAACTGACGCTTTCGCGTGAGCCGGCGACGATGCAATCCGGAAAAGTGGTCGCAGACAGTCAGTTCCACACGCTGAATAGCGAAGGGATCCTGCATCTCTGCACCTTCCGTCGCAAGGAAAATGGAATGAGGTCGCTGTGTTCGAAACCAGGCCACGATGAAACTGAGAGTCCTCGGCTGTAACGGCGGTATCGGCGGCGAGCACCTGCGGACAACGTCGCTGCTCATCGATGACGACGTGCTGATTGATGCCGGCACGGGCGTTGCGGATCTGTCGATAGCCGATCTTGCACGTATCGATCACGTCTTTCTGACCCACACCCACCTTGACCACATCGCCTGCCTCCCACTGATGATGGACTCGGCGGGCGACCGCCGTAACAAGCCGCTGGCCGTTTACGGCATCCCGGCGGTGCTCAACATTCTCCGCAAACATGTGCTGAACGGACAGATCTGGCCGGATTTCGCCATGATACCCTCGGCGGAAAACCCGTTCATGGCCTACCAGCCGATCGAACTGCTTGCACCGGTAATTCTCGGCGGGCGCAGCTTCATCCCGCTACCGGTCGATCATACAATTCCGGCGGTGGGCTACCGGCTGGATTCCGGCGCCGGCAGTCTGGTTTTTTCTGGCGATACCGGGCCGTGCGATGCCTTCTGGCAGGCCGTCAACGGGATCGACAATCTGCGCCATGTCATCGTCGAATGCGCTTTCCCTGATGGCGATGCCCCATTGGCTCTGCTCTCAAAGCACCTCTGCCCGAGCATGCTCGCAGCGGAGTTGCGTAAGCTTGAACGGGAATGTGAAATTCATATCACCCACCTGAAGCCGGGGCAAATGGAGCAGACCATGGCAGAAATCGAACGCTGCCTCGGCAACTTCAAGCCACGGATGCTGCGCAACAACCAGATCCTGGAGTTTTGACTTGGGCCAAAAGGCTGGGCAATTCGGTTCTCCGCGCCAGGCAACGGACAGGGAATGCATTGAAGACGCTTGACGACCTCCTCCGCCGCTTCGAGTATCTCAACGACATCGGGGCATCGCTGTCCGATGAGCATGATTTCAGCCGCCTGCTCGAGAAAATTACCGTCGCTGCCAAGACGATCACCCGGGCCGATGGCGGGACCCTATATCTGCTGTCCGAAGACAAGCGCCACTTGCATTTCGAGATCGTCCGCACCGACTCGCTGAATATCGCTTTTGGTGGCACCAGCGGCAACCCGGTTTCGGGCAAATTCCCCGATCTGCCGCTCTATCGCGAGAACGGCTCGGCCAACCATGCCCTGGTCGCAGCCCATGCGGCCCTCTCGGGGAAGACCGTGAATATCGCCGATGCCTACGTCGCCGAGGGCTTCGACTTTTCCGGCACCCGTGAGTTCGACCAGCGCACCAGTTACCGCTCCCAATCGTTCCTCACGGTACCCATGCGCAATCATGAGGGCGACATCATTGGCGTACTGCAACTGATCAACGCTCGCGGGCAAAGCAACGATCTCGTCGGCCCGTTTTCCGAGGCCGACCAGCGTCTTGCCGAATCGCTCGCCTCGCAGGCCGCCATCGCGCTGACCAACCGGCAACTGCTGTACCAGCTCGAAGAACTGTTCGAATCTTTCATCCGCCTTATCAACTCGGCAATCGACGACAAGTCGCCCTACACCGGCGAGCATTGCCAGCGCGTCCCGGAACTGACAATGATGCTGGCCGAGGCAGCGCACGAAGCAAGTGACGGGCCGCTGGCCGACTTCCGACTGACCGACCGGGATCGCTATGAACTGCGGATCGCCGCCTTGCTCCATGATTGCGGCAAGGTCACGACACCGGTTCATGTGGTCGACAAGGCGACGAAGTTGCAAGCCATCTTCGACCGCATCAAGCTCATCGACACCCGTTTCGAGTTGCTGCGACGCGACGCCGAGATCCGCAAGCTCCAGCTCGTTGTCCAAGGTTTGCCGACAGAACAGGCCGAGGCGGAATTCCGTGAGTTTGAGGCCAGAATGAAGGTCGACCGTGACTTCCTGCGCAAGGCGAACATCGGCAGCGAGCGCATGAGCAATGGCGACATCGAGCGAGTCAGGAGCATCTCCCGCAATTACCGCTGGCGCAACGTCGACGGCACGGTATCCGATTTCCTTACCGCCGACGAACTCGAGAACCTGACCATCCGTGCCGGCACGTTGACCCACGCGGAGCGCGAGACCATCAACTACCACGCCACCGCGACGATCAGGATGCTTGAACAGTTGCCGTGGCCAAAACACCTGAAGAACGTCCCTGAATTCGCCGGCGGCCACCATGAGCGGATGGATGGCAAGGGCTACCCGCGTGGCCTCAAGCGCGATCAGCTGAGCTGGCAGGCTCGCATGATCGGCATCGCCGATATCTTCGAAGCACTCACCGCCAGGGACCGCCCGTACAAGGAAGCCATGACCGTATCGCAGGCACTTGCCATCATGGACAAGTTCCGGCGCAACGGCCAGATTGATCCAGACCTCCACGAGATATTCGTCAGGCGCGCGATCTACCGCAAGTACGCGTCCGTATTTCTCGACGACAAGCAGGTCGATTGCTGATCTGAAGCTCCCTGCCGCCAAGCGAAAGCAACGGTTCCTTTTCCGGAGAGTGCGTTGGCACCAGAGTGCTGTTCCGCTGTTGCGCTTTACAGCCAACCCGTTTTCAAATACATTCGCCCCTTATGCGTAAAATTCTGATCACCTTTTTGCTCGCCACTTCCTGCGCGTCTGTCAGCTTCACCGCTAGCGCAGCGGAATTGGTCCGCAAGGCAGACGAATCACAGTCCTTCTTCGAACGCTACACCAACGCCGCGCAGGACGTCATCCTGCAGGGCCTGAAACTGGTCGGCGTCCGCTATCGTTTCGGTGGCAATGACGAAGACAGCGGCTTGGATTGCAGCGGATTTGTCCGCCTCGTGTTCAAGGACAGTCTGGGCGCGCAATTGCCGCGCACTGCAGCCGAAATGAGTCAGGTGGGCGAGCGCATCGATACCAGCCAACTCAAGCCGGGAGATCTGGTCTTCTTCAATACCATGCGCCGCACCTTTTCACACGTCGGCATCTATCTCGGTGACAGCCATTTCCTGCACGCGCCGCGTACCGGCGCCGAAGTTCGCGTCGAGAGCATGGAAGACAGCTACTGGATCAAACGCTACAACGGCGCCCGACGAATCATCGAAGGAAACTGAGCAAACGATGCGGCAGTCCTGCCGCATTTTTTTGCCAAGATTCGATAACAATTCTCATTTACATGGCCGGTGCCGTACTATAAAATGCTAATCGTTCTCATTCAACTGATGGAGTTTGCAGCATGAAGTCGATTTTCTGCCTGATCGCCACCACCCTCGCCTCTCTGGCATTTTCGGTCCAGGCCGAGGAAAAGGCGCTCAACCTGTACTCGGCCCGCCACTATCAAACCGACGAGGCGCTCTATGCAAATTTCACGAAACAGACCGGGATCAGGATTAATCGTATCGAGGGCAAGGAAGACGAACTGCTTGAGCGCATCCGGAATGAGGGCAGCAACAGTCCGGCCGACATCTTCCTGACCGTCGACGCCGCGCGCCTCGCCAAGGCGCACGAGTTGGGGCTCTTCGCGCCGGTGTCATCAAAGGCGCTCGACGCCCGGGTACCTGCCAATCTTCGGACCGACGACTGGTATTCTTTCTCGACGCGGGCCCGCGTCATCGTTTACAACAAGGCCGAGATCAAACCGGGTGAAGTGCAGAACTACGATGACCTCGCCAACCCGCGGCTCAAGGGCAAGGTCTGTTCCCGCTCGGGATCACATCCCTACAACCTGTCGTTGCTGGCATCGATCATCGCCCATGAAGGCGAAGCCAAAGCCGAGGCCTGGGCAAAGGGTGTCGTGACCAACTTCGCACGCGCGCCCAAAGGCGGCGACAGCGACCAGATCAAGGCGGTCGCCGCCGGCGAATGCGGTGTCGCATTGTCGAACACCTACTACGTCGCCCGCCTGTTGCGGTCGACCAAGCCGGAAGACCAGAAAGCGATGGAAAAGGTCGGGGTGGTCTGGCCCAATCAGGCCACCACCGGCACCCACATCAATGTTTCCGGTGGCGGGATGCTCAGAACGGCACCGCACAAGGAAGCGGCTGTCAAGTTCCTGGAATACCTCGCCTCGGATGATGCCCAGCGCTATTTCGCCGATGGCAACAACGAATGGCCGGTCGTCGACAGCGTCAAGGTGGTCAATCCGGCACTCGAAGCCCTGGGCAAGTTCAAGCCCGACACTCTGCCGGTGAAAAACCTGGCGATGTACCAGGTCAAGGCGCAGATGATCTACGATCGCGCCGGCTACAAGTAAGCGGCCGGCCAACGACGCTCTGTTGCGGCTGGAAGTTCTTAGTTGCGTGCCCGGGAGATCTGCCGCGACAGCGCGATCAGCGGCAGCAACCCGACCGCGACAATCGCCAGCGAGGCGGTGGCTGCCTCGGCCAGCCGTTCATCGGAGGCCAGCGTGTAGGCCTGCGTTACCAGCGTGTCGAAATTGAAGGGGCGCATGACCAGCGTCGCCGGCAATTCCTTCATGACGTCGACGAAGACCAGCAGGCCGGCGGTGAACAGGCTGCCGCGCAGCATCGGCGCATGCACCCGGCGCAGCGTTGCGCCCTGCCCCAGACCAAGACCGCGCGCCGCGTCATCCATGTTCGGCGTGATCTTGCCCAGGCTCGACTCGACGGTATGCAGCGCCACGGCAAGAAAACGCACCAGGTAGGCGTAGATCAGCGCGGCGATCCCGCCGGTCAGCAGCAATCCCGGGTTGCTGCCGAACCACTGTTCCCACTCCCGGCCAGCCAGTTGTCGAGGCGGGTGACGGGAATCAGCACGCCGATGCAAGCCGTGACGCCGGCCAGCACGAAGCTGTTCGCGCGCATCGAGGCAGCCCTCGCCGCCGAGCGACGCTTCACCGGCCGGCGCCGCGCACGAGCTGCGCACCCCGCTCGCCGCGCTGCAGGCGCAGTTGCAGGTGGCTCTGCGCACCCGCGACAGCGGCGAACGTGACCACTCGCTGCAGCAACTGCAAGGCGGCCTCGTGCGCGCCGCCCGCCTCGTCGAACAAATGCTGCAACTGGCCCGCCGCGACCCGGAATCGGGCCGTCCCGACCCGGTTGCGGTCGACCTCGGAAAACTCGCCGAATCCGTCTGCGCCGAACTGGGCACGCCGATCCTCTCCAGGGATCTCGACTTCGCCCTCGATGCGGCAAGGGGCTGCCGCGTGACCGGCCAGGCCGACTGGCTGCGTGTCTTGGTGCGCAATCTGGTGGACAATGCCATCCGCTACGCGCCACAAGGTGGCCGCGGGCGCGTCACCGTGGCCAGCGACGGAGGCCGCTGCAAGCTCAGCGTCAGCGACAGCGGACCGGGCATTCCAACCCGCGAACGGGATGTCGTCCTGCCCCGCTTCCATCGCCTGAACCACGGCAACGAGCCGGGAAGCGGGCTGGGGCTGGCGATCGTCGCGCGCATCGCCGAACTGCACGGCGCGGAGCTGACGCTTGCCGACAACGACCATGCCCCCGGGCTGCTGGCAACCGTTGCCTGGGAGCAACGGGCAGACGGCGCTCCCGGCCGCCATTCCTGAATCAGCGGAATTGCAGCGCCGGTTGGCGGCTTGCCCGCGTCCGGGTCATTGGCCGGACAGTACCTTGACTCACACCGTCAAGTCACTGCCGACGGGTTTGCCGGGCACTTGCGCCAGATAGCGCTCGATCGCGAGGCGGGCATTGAACACCATCCGCTCGCGGCCCAGGCGCTCGGCCAGGCCGGCATGCTCGACAACCTTCATCACGCCGGGATTCAAGCCCGCCAGCCAGATCACGGTGCCGCTCTCCGCCATGCGCGCCTCCCCTTCGACCAGCATCTGCAGCGCGGAATACTCGATATCGGGGACCCGGCTCAGGTCCAGCACGAGGACCCGCGGTTGATACTGGACGACGAGTGCCGTGATCCGGTCGGCAACCGCCTGGGCGTTGACGAAGAACAGGCGTCCCTCGGGGCGCAGGATCAGCAGTCCCTCGAAGGTCTCGTCATCCGGATGCTCTTTCGAAATTGGGCGCAACACATCGGCACCGCGCTTGCGCCCGATGACATGCACCCTGGGATTGGCGGCCTGGCTGAACAGGTTGATCAGGGAAACGATGATGGCGACGACGATGCCCTGCAACGTGCCAAAGACGAGCACGCCGAGGAAAGCGGCAGCCGCCCAGCGGAACTCCATCGTGCGTACCTTGCGGATCGCCCGGAACTCGGCAGGCTGGATCAGACCCACCGAATAGACGATGACCACGGCAGCCAGCGTGGCATAGGGCAGCAAACCGAGCAGCGGCGCGAGAAAGAGCATGGTGGCGAGCGCCACGCCGGCGGTGACCAGCCCCGACTTCTGCGATTGCCCGCCGGCTGCCCGGACGACCGCCGTCTGCGACGTCCCGCCGCCCGCCGGCATGGCGCCGCAGACGGCGCCACCGAGGTTGGCTGCGCCGGTGGCGAGCAGTTCGCGATTGGCGTCGATCGGCGGCTCGGAGGTCCTGGCGAAGGCGCGTCCGGCGGCAATCGACTCGGTAAAGCTCATCAACGCAATGCCCAATGCACCGGGCAGCAATTGCTGGACCAGGGCGAGGTCGGGCATGCTCAACGACGGGAAACCCTGGGGAATCAGGCCGACGATGGCCACCCCCTGCCCTTCGAGGCCAAACAACCACGCCGCCGCGATGCCACCACCGACCGCCACCAGCGGCGCCGGCGAATGCGGCCACAGGCGCTCCATGCCGATCAGCACCACCAGTGTCGCGGCGGCAACAGTCAGTGTCATCAGCGAGGTGTCGGGCAGATGCTGGACGAGGCTGAGCAGATCCTGGAAAAACCCATGTTTCGTGATGTGGACCCCGAGCAGCTTGGGTACCTGGTCGAGGACGATGACGAGGCCGATCCCCGCCTTGAACCCGGTCAACACCGGGCTGGAAATGAAGTTGGCGACGAAACCGAGGCGCAGCAGCGATGCCAGCACCAGGATCGCGCCGGTCAGTGCAGTCAGGGTTGCGACGGCGGTGATCAGCTTGGCCGGGTCGCCATCCGGCACGACCAAGCCGAGCTGGGTGCCGGCCAGAATGGCCAGGGTGGTCGTGGAACTGAAACTGAGGACGCGCGACGTGCCGAGCAATGCGTAAATGATCATCGGCACGAAGGCGGTATAGAGGCCGATGGCAACCGGCAGGCCGGCGACCGTGGCGTAAGCCATGGCCTTGGGCAGGACGACGGCGGCTGCGGTCAACCCGGCGATCACGTCGAGTTTGATGCCCGGGCTGCCTTCGGCAGCGGGCTTGGCGGAATGGGTATCGGTCACTGCAATCCTCGGTCAGGTTGGAGTTGCGGGAGGCGAGCTTCACTTGACTCCCTCCATCCGGAATTCAACAAAAATTGCGTTGGCTATCGTGCAGTCGGCACAGCATCCCTTGCCCGGGAGTTCGTCGTGTCCAACGGTGAGGCATCAGGGACGATATCCGCCCCGACGTCTTTCAGCAGCCGCTGGAACTCGGGCGACTCCTTGACGATCTTTCCCGCCGCGGTGCGCAGATGGTCGACGGCTTCGTCGGGGAGTACGAAGGTCGTCGGCAACTCGTTCAGGTAGTCGAATTCGGCCTTGTCCTTCAACGCCGCAAACGAAACGTCGACCGCATAGATATCGACATCCGGGCCCTGCAGTTCCCTGGCGACCGCCGGATCCTGGTTGATGGCGAATGCCGCCGACTGCCGCAGGCGACGCAACGACTGCCAGCGGGCCTGTTTGTCCTTGAGCAACTCAAAGGCCTCGTAGGAGTAATGGTCGATCGGAACGCCACTTGCCTTGAGCAGCAGGTTCAGGGGGCCGGGCGGCTTCTCCCGTTCGTCCCAGTCGGTCCGGGGCGAGGACACCGAGTTGACGACAAAAACCGCAATGCGGCGCACCTTGTCGAGCCGCGTCGGCACGCCTTCCTGTTTCAACGCTTCCATCAGTTCGAGCACGGTGAGCACGCTGCGCATGCCGACGTTGTCGGCTACGCCACCGTCAAAGAGATGCAGGTACGGCCGCCTGGCGCCATCGGCAACGGCAAGCCGCTCCTCGATCTCGCGCTTGGCGCGGGCGGCTGTCCTCAGCGCCTCGCGGGAACGCGCAAATCTGTTCCACGCGGGCGGCGGCCCATAGTTGCAGGTACCGCCGTAGTTGTTGAGGGTGACCGGCGACAGGACCAGCGGCACGGCCGACGAGGCCGCCGCAGCGCGCGACAGCCGCACCGCGTCGAGATTCGAGCACATCGCATCGAAGATGTCCTGGTCAAAAACCAGGCGGGCGCCGGTCGAAATGTCGGTGGCCGAGGCCAGGATCAACGGACCTTTGCCCCGGTTGAGGTCGGCGAACGTCGCGCCGTTGAAGAGTATCTCGTCATACAGGTCGGCCGCCAGTTCCGAGCGGCCCCAACCCGTCGACGACAGATCGCCCCAGTTCAACGGATTGAAAGCGCGGGCGATGATCGCGCCCTGCACATCGCGCTTGAGGAAACGTTGTTCGTATTCGGCGAACAACTGGTCGCCGTAGAGGCCATAGGCCAGCGCCGTGAAACTGCCGCCGGAGACCCCGGTAATCACGCCGACACCATCGAGCAACCGGATTTTTTCGCCATTCGCCCTGATTATCTCGGTGCGCCGGAGAAACTCGAGAACGCCGAAAGAGAAGGCCGCCGCCCGCGTGCCACCCCCGGAAAACGCAAGGATGACCAGCGTCTCGTGGTCCTTGAAATGTACCTGCCGGGTCGCGAGGCGGTAGCCGGCATGCGGGTCGGCCTGCGTGATCGGCGGATTGACCGGCCGTGTTGCGCACCCGCCGAGAACGAGCAACGCGAGCAGCAGGGCGGCCGACCACAGGCGTGGCCTATTCATCAGGGGTGCCCTCATAATGCCCTGATGCAATCCGCAGATTCATTGTGGGGCTCGTAACGAGAAGAACAGACCCCTGATTCTATCGGCGTTTTCAAGTCCGAAGCGGAAAACCGGAGCGGCCGGAGACGCTGGTTCGGCATTCGCTTGGTCGCTGCGCCCATCTGACATTGCTCGCTGCCGCAGGCCGGTTCCGCACCACACACGGAGACCCGCTATCGGCGAATTCCGGAAATCTGCCGCGACAGCGCGATCAGCGGCAACAGACCGACGGCGACGATGGCCAGCGAGGCGGTGGATGCCTCGGCCAGCCGTTCATCGGAGGCCAGCGTGTAGGCCTGGGTCGCCAGCGTGTCGAAATTGAAGGGACGCATGACCAGCGTCGCCGGCAACTCCTTCATGACATCGACAAAGACCAGCAGGCCGGCAGTCAACAGGCTGCCGCGCAGCATTGGCACATGCACCCGGCGCAGCGTTGCGCCCTGCCCCAGACCAAGACTGCGCGCCGCGTCATCCATGTTCGGGGTGATCTTGCCCAGGCTCGACTCGACGGTATGGAGCGCCACGGCAAGAAAACGCACCAGGTAGGCGTAGACCAGCGCGGCGATGCCGCCGGTCAGCAGCAATCCCGGGTTGCTGCCGAACCAATGCTCCCACTGGCCGGCCAGCCAGTTGTCGAGGCGCGTCACCGGAATCAGCACACCGACGGCGATGACCGCGCCCGGCACCGCGTAGCCGAGTCCGACCAGCCGGCTGAGCCCGGTTGCCAGCGAGGTCTTCGACAGGCGCGCGGCATAAGCCATCAACAGCGCCAGGAGAACGCCAATGCCACCGGTGATTCCCGCAAGCAGGAAACTGTTGCGCGAAAGGACCAGGAACCGCTCGCCGAACTGGGCATCGCCCTCGACCAGCGCCATCCTGAACAGCAGCATCGCCGGCAGCACGAAACCGAGGAGCAACGGCAGCAGGCAGCCGACAAACGCAAGGAATGCGGCAAATCCGCGCAGACGGGCGCCGGCCATTGGCCGGTTGCGGCCGGTGGTGTTGTTGTAGCGGGCGCGGCCGCGCGAGATGCGCTCGGCCATCAACAGGAACAGGACGAAGGCCAGCAGCATGGCCGCCAGTTGGGCTGCCGCCACCCGGTCGCCTAGCGAGAACCAGGCGCGGTAAATGCCCGTCGTAAAGGTGTTGACCGCGAAATAGGCCACCGTGCCGTAATCGGCCAAGGTTTCCATGAGCGCCAGCGCGACCCCGGCGACAATCGCCGGGCGCGCCAGCGGCAGGGACACTCCGAAGAAGCCGCGCCACGGCCCCATGCCCAGCGTCCGCGCCGCTTCGAGCATACCGCTCGCGCGTTCGAGAAAGGCCGTGCGAACCAGCAGATAGACATACGGATACAGCACGCAGACGAACATCAGGATGGCGCCCGGCAAGCTCCGGATGTCGGGAAACCAGTAGTCGCCGCGCTGCCAGCCGAAAGCCCCGCGCAAGGCCGTCTGCAACGGGCCGACGAACTGCAGGAAGTCGGTGTAGACATAGGCCATGACATAGGCCGGCATGGCCAGCGGCAGGACCAGCGCCCATTCGAAGAAGCGGCGCCCGGGGAATTCGTGCATCGCGGTCAGCCAGGCGGTCGTCACTCCGAGCGATCCCACCCCAACCCCGACGCCCAGGCACAGCCACAGCGAATTCAGGATGTATTCCGGCAAGACCGTCTGCACCAGATGCGACCATGTCGCGCTGGTCCCGCCGACGAAGATGTTGAGCCCGACGCTCGCCACCGGCAGTCCCGCCAGCACGGCGACGATCACGGCAACGGCGAGGAGCGGAGAGTGTCTGGCGGCATGCATGACAGTGAATGCGAATTATAATCGACCACCATGTTGCAACTTGAACTGAATGGCGTCGTCCAGCGCTACGGCAGTCATACCGTGGTCGATGGTGTCGGCTTCTGCCTGGCAAGCGGCCGCATCGCCTGCCTGCTCGGCCCCTCGGGCTGCGGAAAGACGACGCTGCTGCGCTGCATCGCCGGCTTCGAAGAAATCGCCGCCGGCGAGATCCGCCTGCACGGCGAGATCGTCAGCCGGGCGGGTTGCCGGCTGCCGCCGGAAAAGCGGCGGATCGGCATGGTCTTCCAGGACTACGCGTTGTTCCCGCACCTCAGTGTCGAGGAAAATGTCGCCTTCGGGCTGGGCCGCCAGCGGCAGCAGGATGGTCACCTGCGGGTCCGCCAGCTGCTCGCCACGGTCGGTCTGTCCGGCCTGGGCGACAAGTTCCCGCATGAGCTCTCCGGCGGCCAGCAGCAACGCGTCGCCCTCGCCCGCGCCCTGGCCCCGCGCCCCGAACTGATCCTGCTCGACGAGCCTTTTTCCAACCTCGATGTCGGGCTCCGCGAGCGGTTGTCGCTCGAATTGCGGGAAATCCTCAAGCGCGAAGGGTCGACCGCGATCCTCGTCACCCACGACCAGAACGAGGCGTTTGCCATGGCCGACGAGATCGGCATCATGCACGAAGGCAAGATCCAGCAATGGGATGTGCCGTACAACCTCTATCACCGTCCGGCCAACCGCTTCGTCGCCGACTTCATCGGCCAAGGCGTGCTGCTGCCCGGCGTCGTTTCCGCCGGCACCAATGTCGAGATGGAACTCGGCCAGCTGGTTTCCGACATGCCGGTCGAATGCAGCGAAACCTGTACCGGTTGCCATGACGGTTGCGAAGTCGATGTGCTGCTGCGACCGGATGACGTCGTGCACGACGACCGCAGCCCGTTGCAGGCGGAAGTGCTGCACAAGGCCTTCCGCGGCGCCGAAATCCTCTACACTTTGCGCCTGGCCAGCGGTGCCACGGTCCTGTCGCTGGTACCGTCGCACCACAACCATGCGCTCGGCGAACAGATCGGCATCCGCCTCGACGCCGACCACGTGATCGCCTTCAAGAGGGCGTCACGCTGAGCCGTTCGACAATTCCCTATCTCGGACGGCTCGACTCTTTTCCGCCGCTCGAAATGGCCCGCGCGGATATGGGTGGTCTGCTCGCAGTCGGCGCGGATCTCTCGCCCGCCCGCATCCTCAACGCTTACCGGCACGGGATCTTTCCCTGGGGAACGGTCGAGCGGCAGCCGCTGTGGTACAGCCCGGACCCACGCATGGTTCTTCTTCCGGAGGAGTTCCGCCTTGCCGATTCGCTGCGCAAGACCCTCCGCGCCCGGCGCTATCAGATTCGCTTCGACAACGACTTTGCGGCGGTCATCAGCGCCTGCGCGGCCACGCCCAGGCGCGGCCAGGATGGCACCTGGATTTCCCCGGATATGATCGACGCCTACATCCGCCTGCATGAACTCGGCTGGGCACATTCGGTCGAAGTTTATGCAGAAGGCGAACTGACCGGCGGATTGTACGGCCTGGGGATTGGCCGCATGTTCTATGGCGAGTCGATGTTCTCCCGGCGCAGCAATGCGTCGAAGATTGCCTTCGCTCATCTCGTCCGCCACCTTCTCGCCCACGATTTCGGCATGATTGACTGCCAGATGCGCACCGAACACCTCGCCTCGCTGGGCGGACGCGAAATCCCGCGCGGCGATTTTCTTGGCCGGCTCCTCGAACTGATCGGACCGGATCAACGGCGCGGCCGCTGGACCGCTGACGGTCTCGATGTAAACTGGTAAGCATGGCTCTACCTGACGATTCTGCGCTGCCCTTCTCGCTGTTGCAGTTCTATGCGACCTCGGCCTATCCATGCAGCTACCTGCCTGACTGCGAGGCGCGCTCGCAGGTCGCGACCCCGACCCACCTGATCGACACCGAAGTCTACAGCGCGCTGGTGCGGCGCGGCTTCCGGCGCAGCGGCGCCTTCACCTACCGCCCGCACTGTGACGGCTGCAATGCCTGCGTTCCAGTGCGCCTGCCGGTCAGCCAACTAAAGCACAGCCGCGCCCAGCGCCGCGCTCTCAAGGACCACTCGGGATTGATCGCCCGCGAGATGCCCCTGGTTTTCATCGACGAACATTACGCGCTGTACACTCGTTACCAGAATGCGCGCCATGCAGGCGGCGGGATGGATGAGGACAGCCACGAACAATATGCTCACTTCCTGCTGCAAAGCCGCGTAGACACCCGCCTGATCGAGTTCTCCGACGGCGACGCGCTGTGCATGGTCAGCATCATCGACATACTCGGAGACGGGCTGTCATCGGTCTACACCTTCTACGACCCCGATATCGCCAGCGCCAGCTTCGGCACCTACAATATTCTCTGGCAGGCGCAGCAGTGCGACGCGCTCGGCCTGCCCTACCTCTACCTTGGGTACTGGATCGCCAACAGCCGCAAAATGGCCTACAAATCGCGCTTCAGACCCATCGAAGGCCTCATTGACGGCCATTGGCAACCCCTGGACCCTTTCGATAGCGAACCATGATCCGACGTCTGCTTCCACTTCTCCCGCTGTTCGTTTTCGCCGTCGCCCAAGCCCAGAGCGAGCCCATCCCCTATATCTGCGACGACGGCGGTCGCTTCGAAGCCAGATTCACGACCGATGACGTCGGTCGACCACAGACGACCCTGTTCATGGCCGGACGTGTAATCACGCTGCCCCTCGTTCCGGCCGCTTCCGGAGCGCTCTATCGCGACGGCGACTTCCGTTTCCATACCAAGGGTGACGATGCGTTGTTCGAGGACGGCAAAAGCCCCATGCGCCGCTGTACGGTTGGCGATGCGCCGCCGCTTGTCGCCCCCCCGCCCGCTCCGACCGTGCCCAGCAGCTTCGTCGACATCACCGGCAGCATCGCCTACCTTGCCCGAACCCCGCTGCCGCCGGATGCCGTACTGGTCATCCGCATTCTGGACAGCTCTCGAGCCGATGCTCCCGCGCGCACGCTGGCCGAGCAACGCATCGAACTCGCCGGCCACCAGGCGCCGATTCCCTTCCACATGCTGGTCGACCGCGACCTGTTGCGCAAGAACGCGCGGATCACTGTCGCCGCAAGGATCCAGCGCGGCAGCACACTGCTCTTCATTAACGGCACCAGCTACCCGGCGCTGGCGGACGGCAAGCCGCGCCACGTCGAGATAGTGCTGAAACAGGTCGCAAGCAACAAGGGACGCTGACTCCTGACCGGCACGATTGCGCTGGATCAAGGCCATCCATCGTTCCCTGTGCGACAGTGCCCCCTTCGCAACGAATCCCGAGCAACGTGTTCGCGCGCACCCATCCCCTCTGGCTGGTCGGCTTCCGGCCCTTTTTCGCCCTCGCCTGTCTCGCCGGGCTGAGTCTCCCGGTCGCCTGGATCCTTGTTTTCAAGGGTGTCCTGCCGGCGCCACAGCGCTTTTCGCCGGTCCAATGGCATGCCCACGAAATGTTCTTCGGTTTCGGCTGGGCGGTGCTCGGCGGCTTCCTGCTGACGGCAAGCAAGAACTGGGTCGGCGTCCGCGGCTATCACGGCGGCACGTTGATGTTTCTCGCCGCAGCCTGGATCTTCGAACGCATCGGCATGAGCTTCGGCGCCGGTTGGCCTGCCCCGCTGTTCCTGCTCAGCAACAACCTGTTCCTGCTCAGCATCGTCGCCCTGCTTCTCGCGACGCTGATCCGTCATCGCGACCAGGACAGCTATCGCCGTGACAACGTCTTCTTCCTGATCATCCTGCCCCTCTTCTGGATCGCCAAGACGCTGCTTCTGCAGCCGGAACATTTCCATCTCGGCTGGAGCATGACCCTCGGCCTGTTCCGCGTCGCCTTTCTGGTCATGCTCGAAAGGACGCTGGGCCAGTTCATGCGCGGGGCTTTCTCGGTCGAAATCCTGCGCCAGCCGGCGCTCGACACGGCGATCAAGGTGCTCGCCGCGCTGCTCGTCTTCGGCGCGCTGCTCCCCGCCCCGGTGCTGACCGGCCTTGAACTGGTCCTGGCATTGCTGCTGCTTGGCCGACTCGCCTTCTGGCATCCGCTCAAGGCCTTTACCCGCCTCGAACTCGGCATCATGATTCTCGGCTACCTAGCCATCACCGCGCAACTGCTGATCGACGCCCTGCCGCCACCGGGAAGCCTTGGCTGGGTCGGCACCGTATCGGTTCACGCATTCACCTTCGGCGCCATGGGGCTGGTCATTCCGGCAATGATGATCCGCATCGCCAACGGCCATACCGGACGCAAGGTGATTTTCGGCAGCTTCGAAAAGACCGTCCTGTGGATCATGATCACCGCCTTCTTCCTGCGCCTGGTCGGCCCGCAATTCCTGCCCGACGCCTACCTGCGCTGGCTTGACCTCGCCGCGACCTGCTGGTTCGTCGCCTTCGGCCTGCTTGCCTGGCGCTTCATCCCCCAGCTCGCGCAAGCCCGGATCGATGGCCGGGAACACTGAGCGCCAGTGGGCGGCGGCAGCCATCGCCGCCATGCTGGCCTGTTCCGCCCATGCCGAAACGGTCGCCTGCCATGTCACCTACGGCGGCGAAACGCGGATCATCAGTGCCGCGGCGACGACCCAGCCACTTGCCGTCGCTCCGGTTGCCATTGGCTCCTACTTCATCTTCCGCATCGTTTTCCGCCAGGAACCGGCCGACCTCGCCACCGTCAAGCTGACCACCTACGCCGACCGCGACGACGCCCCGACCATCATCCACCAGGTCACCCACACCTATCCGCCGGCGCCTGCCGCGGTCCACGGCTTTACCGGGCTCAATTTCGTCTACGAGCCGGTGCGCGACGGCGAACTGCAATACTGGTGCGAAATGAAGGACGCACCGTGAAATTGCACCGGTTTTTCCGGTCGACCGCAAGCATCGCGCTCTTCTGCCTGCTCGCCGGCTTGGCGCGCGCCGAGCCGGTCACGCTGATCTTCGCCGGCGACATCATGCTCGCCGACGGTCCCGGCCGCAGCATCGCCGACGGCGGCGACCCGCTCGCCCCTTTCACCGGCACTCTGGCGCAAGCCGACTTCCGCATCGCCAACCTCGAATGTCCGGTCGCCAACGGCGGCCAGCCGCACGCCAGCAAGATTGTCACCTTCCGCGCCGAGCCGCAAACGCTGTCGGTGCTGCGCGGCCGCTTCGATGCCGTCTCGCTGGCCAACAACCACTCCGGCGACTACGGCCACGCCGCCTTCGTCGAGACCATGGCCCACCTCGACAAGGCCGGCATCGTGTTCTTCGGCGGCGGCCGCAACCTCGCCGAGGCACACCGGCCGCTGTGGATCGAGAAGCACGGCCTGCGGATCGCCGTCCTCGGCTACAACGAATTCAAGCCGCGCGCCTTCGAAGCCGGCGCCAACTGGCCCGGCATCGCCTGGAGCGAGGACGACCAGGTCATCGCCGACATCCGCGCCACCAAGGCAGCCGGCGCCGACCTCGTCATTCCCTTCATGCACTGGGGCTGGGAGAAGGAAACCCGGCCGACCGAGCGCCAGAAAACCGTTGGCCGCAGGATGATCGACGAAGGCGCCACACTCGTCGTCGGCGGCCACCCCCACGTCACCCAGGGCGCCGAAATCTACAAAGGCAAGCCCATCATCTACAGCCTCGGCAACTTCGTCTTCGACGGTTTCGACTACCCGGAGGCCCAGCGCGGCTGGCTGCTGCGCGTCAAGCTCGACAAGGCCGGCGTCGTCGCCTGGGAAACCCTGGCCGCACAGATCGACGACGCCGGCACGCCATGGCCGCTTTCCGGCGCCTTCACACCCTGCGGTCGACGTGGAGAAGCAATGATCTCGGAGTGCCAAAACCCTTGATCTCATGCCATGCTTTATATAACATGTTCACGTGTTATATGGAGGTACCATGAACTTCAACATCTATCTTGACGACGAAACCGGCCAGCAATTGACTCTCGCTGCACAAGGTTCTGGCGAAAACCGCAATGCGCTGATCCGCCAGGCGGTCGCGGAATGGCTGGCCCGGCACACCAAGCCACAATGGCCGGAAGCCGTTCTCGGCTTTCAGGGGATTCCCGACATGCCCCCCTTTGAAGCCAGTCGAGACCAACTGACCCCGCCAAGTGCTGACCCACTGGCATGAAATACCTGCTCGACACCTGCACTGTCAGCGATTTCGTCAAAGGCCAAGCCGGCGTTCTGGCCCGCATCAAGGCCACGCCGCCCAGCCTGATTTCCGTCTCCGTCATCACTCGGATGGAGATCGAATCCGGTCTTCAACTCAACCCTGACCGCGCCCGCAAACTCGCGCCTATCCTGAACGACTTTCTCGCTGCCGTCACCACACTGGCGTTCAGCGAAGCGGATGCCATGGCCGCCGCCGCCATCCGCGCAGCCCTCCAGCACCAGGGCCAACCGATCGGCGCTTACGACACCCTGATCGCGGGCTGTGGCCTGGCCCGTGGCCTCACCGTTGTCACCGCCAACACCGGAGAATTTCAGCGGGTCGGCGGCCTCCTCGTCGAAAACTGGCGCTGACAGGACGTCGACCGCAACCAGCGGGCTACAATCCCGACATCATGCACATCGACACCTTCCTCGCCCGCTGGCGCAACGCCGGCGGTTCCGAGCGCGCCAACTACCAGCTTTTCATCGCCGACCTCTGCGCCCTGCTCGAAGTCGAGCCGCCACAGCCGGCCGGCGAGGACACCCGCGACAACGCCTACGTCTTCGAGCGCCGCGTCGTTTTCCACCACGGCGACGGCAGCACCAGCAACGGCTTCATCGACTGCTACCGGCGCGCCGCCTTCATCGGCGAGGCCAAGAAAATCCGCGCCGATGCTGCCACGCAAAAATTCGACGACGCCATGCTGCGCGCCCGCGGCCAGGCCGAAAACTATGCCCGCAACCTGCCCCCCGACGAAGGCCGCCCACCCTTCCTCGTCGTCATCGATGTCGGCAACGTCATCGAGCTCTACGCCGAATTCACCTGCACCGGCGGCAGCTACACCCCCTTCCCCGACCCGCGCAGCCACCGCATCCGGCTCGACGACCTCGCCAGGCCGGAAATCCGCGCCCGACTCAAGGCCGTCTGGAACGACCCGCACGGCCTCGACCCCGCCCGCCGCACCGCCCGCGCCACGCGCGAAATTGCCGTCCGCCTCGCCCGCGTCGCCCAGTCGCTGGAAGCCAGATACGCCCCCGAGCGAGTCGCCGCCTTTCTCTCGCGCTGCCTCTTCTCGATGTTCGCCGAAGACGTCGGCCTGCTGCCCAAGATCGACAACCAAGGCGCGTTCACCGCCCTGCTCAAGACCCTGCAGAAAGCCCCGGAGCAATTCGTCCCGCTCGTTGCCGAACTCTGGAAGGCGATGGATGAAGGCCAGTTCTCCGTCGCCATCCGCGCCCGGTTGCCGCGCTTCAACGGCAAGCTGTTCAAAAATCCCGAAGTTTTGCCGCTCGACCGCGACCAGATCGACCTCCTGCTCGAAGCCAGCCGCGCCGACTGGGCCGAAGTCGAGCCCGCCATCTTCGGCACCCTGCTCGAAAGCGCCCTCAACCCGCTTGAACGCCACGACCTCGGCGCCCATTACACCCCGCGCGCCTACGTCGACCGCCTCGTCCTGCCCACCGTCATCGAGCCGCTGCGCGCCGACTGGCACGACACCCAGGCCGCCGCCCTGCTGCTCGCCAACGAAGGCAAGCTCAGTCAAGCTGCCGACCTCGTCCGCGCCTGGCACCACAAACTGTGCACCACCCGCGTCCTCGACCCCGCCTGCGGCTCCGGCAACTTCCTCTACGTCACGCTCGAACACATGAAGCGGCTCGAAGGCGAAGTCCTCGACACCCTCGCCCAACTCGGCGACACCCAGCAACGTCTCGAAGTCGAAGGCCTCACCGTCGACCCGCACCAGTTCCTCGGCCTCGAAATCAACCCGCGCGCCGCCGCCATCGCCGAAATGGTCCTCTGGATCGGCTACCTGCAATGGCACTTCCGCACCCAGGGCAGCGGCCTGCCGCCCAGCCCCATCCTGCGCGACTTCAAGAACATCGAATGCCGCGACGCCGTGCTCGCCAGCGATGCCATCGAATTCGCCACCGACGACAGCGGCAAGCCGCTCACCCGCTGGGACGGCCGCACCACCAAACCCCACCCCGTCACCGGCGAACTCGTGCCCGACGAAGCCGCGCAAATCCCGCGCGAGCGCTACACCAACCCGCGCCCCGCCACCTGGCCGCAAGCCGACTACATCGTCGGCAATCCGCCCTTCATCGGCGCCGCCGCAATGCGTCAGGCCCTCGGCGACGGCTACACCGAAGCCCTGCGCGCCGCCTGGCCAGCCGTCCCCGAATCCGCCGATTTCGTCATGTTCTGGTGGCACCACGCCGCCGACCTCACCCGCCGCGGCGACGCCCAACGGTTCGGCTTCATCACCACCAACAGCCTCAAACAAACCTTCAACCGCCGCGTCCTCGAAAACCACTTGGGCGCCGAGCCACCGCTCAGCCTCGCCTGGGCCATGCCCAACCACCCGTGGGTCGATGCTGCCAGCGGCGCCGCCGTGCGCATCGCGATGACCGTCGGCCAGCCCGGCGACACCCCGGGAACGCTGCAAACCGTCGTTGCCGAAGGCGGCGCCGAGGCCGATGCCGTGCACATCGAGCTCGCCGAAAAAGCCGGCCGCATCCACGCCGACCTGAGCATCGGCGCCGATGTCGTGAGTGCTATGGCACTAAAAGCCAACAAAGGCATAAGCAATCGGGGAGTGATCCCACACGGTGCCGGCATGCTTCTTACACAAGAAGATGCCGCACGCATTGAGGCGCATGCGCCGATCAAACCCTATCGCAACGGAAAGGATCTGACCGACAAGCCCCGTAATGTGATGGTTATAGACTGTTACGGCCTCTCTATTGATGAGGTGCGGCAACGCTACCCACGTTTGTATCAATGGCTGGTCGACTATGTGAAACCAGAGCGTGACGCACACCGTGACAAAGACTTACGCGAAGAATGGTGGCTGCACCGCAGGAACAATGAAGAACTCCGCCACGCTCTCGCGGGCCTACCACGCTATATAGCTACTGGCCAAACCGCCAAATACCGTATTTTTCAATTCCTCGACGCCAACATCTTGCCCGACGACAAGTTGATCGCGGTCGCGCTTGAAGATGCCTATTCTCTCGGCGTCTTATCCAGCGCGGCGCATACGAATTGGGCGTTAGCCGCTGGCGGCTGGATGGGCGTAGGCAATGATCCGGTGTACAACAAATCGAAGCGCTTTGATGCATTCCCCTTCCCCGCCGCCAGCCCCGAACAGCAAACCCGCATCGCCGCGCTGGCCGAACAACTCGACGCCCACCGCGAGCGCCAGCAAGCGGCGCACCCGGCGCTGACGCTGACCGGCATGTACAACGTCCTCGCCAAACTACGTAGCGGCGAAGTGCTGTCGGCCAAGGACAAGACCATCCACGAAATGGGCCTCGTCGCCGTCCTCCGCCAGCTCCACGACGAACTCGACACCGCAGTCCTCGCCGCCTACGGCTGGTCCGACCTCGCCCCAACCGCCAGCGCCGCCCTGCTCGACCGCCTCGTCGCCCTCAACCTCGAACGCGCCCGCGAGGAAGCCGCTGGCCACATCCGCTGGCTCCGCCCCGAGTTCCAGAACCCGTCTGCCGCGGTCAACACCGAAAAGCAGGCAAAAATGGATTTGCCCGAAACTTCGCCGTCGACCCTAGGGCCAGCCGTTGCTTCCATGGTCGCGACAAGCCCCGCCAAACCCACCGAAAAACGCCCCTGGCCCGCCACGCTGCCGGAACAGGTGGCGGCCATCGCGCAAGCCCTTGCCGCCAACCCAGCCCCTCTGAGCGAAGCCGAAGTCGCCGAACGCTTTTCTGGCAAAGGGGCTTGGAAGAAACGTCTGCCGCAATTGCTTGAGACTCTGGTCGCCTTAGGCCGCGCTCGGAAATTCGATAATCAACGTTACGGAGCCAGCCGATGATCTGGCAACTTCTGATCGAGATCATCGGCCTGTTGCCGATGCTGGCCCTGGTAGCCGTGGTCTTGTGGAAACGCCGTCAACTGGACAGGGAAGAACGCCGCGACCCCATCACCACGGACCTGCGCTGCCTGCCTGGAAGCAGTCTGCAAGAGGAGTTGGACGAGTTCGCCGATTCGCGCATCGACAGACTTGTCGCTGCCTTGTTGGTAGGCTTGTCTGTTGCGTTGTTCGTGGCTTTCCGGCGCATGGCCCCGGAGTTCAAGCCATGGGATTGGCTGGACACAGCTCTCCTGATGGCCGCTATCGGACTTGCGTTGTATTACGCCCGACAAATTACCCGCGACATGCCCCAACAGCGCAAGCTAAAACAGGGGATTCGCGCCGAGCAAGCCACCGCGCAGGAACTCGCAGCATCGCTGGCCGGCGACAACCGCATCATCAATGACGTGCAGGCGAGGGACTTCAACATCGATCACGTTGTGATCACGCCCGTAGGCGTCTTCGCGGTTGAAACCAAGTCGCGCCTGAAGGCACCGGCTGGAAACGGCGCCGACGCAGTCAGGGTGAAGTACAACGGCAAGCAGTTGGAGTTTCCCGGTTGGACCGAAACGAAGCCCGTCCAGCAGGCGGAACGGCAGGCGCGCTGGTTGAACAATTACCTGCGGGAAAGCACCGGCGAGAGCTACCCGGTATTTGCCGTGCTGGCTCTGCCCGGTTGGTTCATCGAGAACACTGCCCGCATCAGTGACGACATGGTTCGTGTCATCAACCCGAAGAGATCGCAGTGGTTACTGCTGCCCGAGAAACGGCCCATTCTCCTGAATGCGGCAGCAATTCAGCGCGCGGCGTTTGCCATCGAAAAGCTCGCGCAACAATAAGAGGTCGAAGATGAATGATGCCGGCCTGCTCGGCGCGGGCGAAATCCGACCGTTGCGGTCGACACCACAAAACGCCGCAAATCCGACCTAGCGGTCGCGCACCGGCAAGGGCTGTGCGTTGCTCTTGTCGCGCCCCCAGAGGTCGAGGGGATCGCCGACCGAACCGCGCAGGAATTCGCGGGCCTTGGTCGCGGTAACCGGTTCGTTGAAAGACACGAGATGGGCAAAGGCCTGACCCGTCAGGCGGTACAACCAGGTTCGGCGTTTCACGATCATGCTGACCTCCGTTCGGGAAGTAGCGCACTGGACAATAATACGTCACGGGCGAATGGATTCACTCTACTCCTTTTTCAGCAACAAGGCCGAAGTTGCATTTGTTTTTGCGGACTGATTCGCGCCGGATTCGCCGGCAACGCGACCTGTCGCAACCCGGTCGACCATCCCCGCGGTCAACCTGCAGGAGCGGTCGTGGTCGCCGGGGCCTTACGCGGTTGCCAGTTGCCGAAAGTCCGGGAAGTCGCCCTCACCCAATTCGACGCTGACACGCGTCACATGCGCCCCGGCCGGGCCACGTTGCGCCCAGACCAACAAGGCGATGACCGCGTTCTCCTCGCCCACCGCCATCGCCTCGACGCGGCCGTCCCGCAGATTGCGCACCCAGCCGCGAACGCAGAGACGGCGGGCCTCGGCGGTCATCGACCAGCGGTAGCCGACGCCCTGGACAATGCCTTCGATGATCAGGTGACGGGCGATGCTCTGCATGGCGCTCTCTTTGGCGGCGACGATGGCGGCCCTACTGGTAGCGCAGCGCCTCGATCGGGTCGAGACGCGCGGCCTTCTGCGCCGGGTAGTAGCCGAAGAATATCCCCACGGCAGCGGCGACACCGAAGGCAACCAGCACCGAACTGCCGGAGATCACGATCACCATGCTGGTGATGGCATTGACCAGCAACGCGCTGCCGATGCCGAGCAGCAGCCCGAGCAGGCAACCGGCCAGCGAAATCATCACCGCTTCGAGCAGGAACTGCATCAGGATGTCCTGCTCGCGGGCACCGATTGCCATGCGGATGCCGATTTCACGGGTACGTTCGGTGACCGAGACGAGCATGATGTTCATGATGCCGATGCCGCCGACGAGCAGCGAGATCGAGGCGATGGCGCCGAGCAGGATCGACATGGTGCGCGTCGTTTCCGCTTCCGACTCGGCGGCGGCCGACAGGTTGCGCATGTAGAAATCGTCGGGCATGCCCTCGCGCAGGCGGTGGCGCTGGCGCAGCAGCGCGGTCGTGCTCTCCATCACCCGCGGCATCGCCTCGGCCGATTCGGCCTGGATCATGATCATGCGCACCGAACCGAGGAAGGGCGTGCCGAACACCTTGCGCTGGGCAGTGCTCAACGGAATGATTACGGTATCGTCCTGGTCGTTCCCGTCGAGATTCTGCCCCTTGCTGCCAAGGACGCCGATGACGATGAAAGGGTTCTGCTGAATGCGCATCGTCTTGCCGACCGGGTCTTCATCACCGAACAGATTCTGTGCGGTGGTCTTGCCGAGAAGCGCGACGCGGGTCGCCGAGCGCACGTCGGAATCGCCGAACGCGGCGCCGCTGGCGATGGTCCAAGCCCGCGCTTCGAGATAGGGTGGTGTCGTGCCAACGACGTTGGCGCTCCAGTTCTGCGAACCGAAAACCAGTTGCCGCCGCCCCTGATGCGTCGGCGCGACATTGACGACGCCGTCGAGCTCGGCGACCGCCTCGCTGTCGGCGACCGTGAGCGTCGGCCCGCCCGCCGTGCCGCTGCGCACGCCGGCCGCGGTGAACGAGCCGGAAAGGACGATGAAGAGGTTGCTGCCCATGGTGCTGATCGTCTGCTGCACGGCATACTGCGCACCCTGCCCGATGGCCATCATGATGACGACGGCGCCGACGCCGATCACCATGCCGAGCATGGTCAGCGCGCTTCGCAGTCGGTTGGCGCCCATCGCCATCCACGCTTCGTCGAGCATCGCCTTCAGCATGTAGCCGGCTCCGGGCACGCAACGGTGGCGTGGTCGCTGACGATCTGTCCATCGAGAAAGCGCACCTGACGCCTGGCATGCGCCGCGATGTCAGGTTCGTGGGTAACGAGAACGATGGTGATGCCCTCGCGATTCAGTTCGCGGAACAGCGCCATGATTTCCTGGCTGGTTTGGCTGTCGAGATTGCCGGTCGGTTCGTCGGCGAGGATCACCCGCGGCTTGTTGACCAGCGCCCGGGCAATCGCCACGCGCTGCTGCTGACCGCCGGAAATGCGGCTGGGCAGCGAGTCGCCATACCGGCCGAGGCCGACCTTCGCGAGCACGGCGCGGGCGACGACGCGCCGTTCGTCCTTGCCGGTGCCACCATAGACCAGCGGCAACGCGACATTGTCGAGCAGGTTCATGCGCGGCAGCAGGTTGAAGCCCTGGAAGACGAAACCGAGCGTGCTGTTGCGCAAGCGCGCCAGCGCATCCTTCTCCATGTGCGCCACATTCCTTCCGGCCAGGAAGTAGTCGCCGGCAGTCGGCGTATCGAGGCAGCCGAGCAGGTTCATGAAGGTTGACTTGCCCGAACCCGAGGGACCCATGACGGCAATGAAATCGCCGGGCTGGATTTCCAGGTCGACGTCCCTCAGCGCTGGAAACAGCCCGGCTGCCGTCTCGTAGGACTTGCCCAGCCCGACCACGCGGATCACCGGCTCGGTCATCAGAACATTCTCATCCCGACACTGGAGGGCTTGCTGTTGGTGCTGGTGTTTTCGCCGGTAACCACGCGGTCGCCCTCTTTCAGGTCGCCGCCGACGATCTCGGTGTTACGGTTGTCGGTTATGCCGATGTGCACGCTGACCGGCCTGATTTCATCGCCGTCCAGCACGTAGACGGTGCCGCTCTGGCTGTCGCGCTTCTTGCCCTTCTTCTCGCCCGTCGCCCCCGGCGCGCCGCCGCCCATGCCAGCCCCCATGCCGGGGCCGGTTGGCCCGGCACTCCCTGCGGTCGCGGTCAACGCCGGTTTCTGGCCATTTTCCGGCTTCTTGTCGGCTGCATCCGCCGGCTTGTAGCGCAATGCGGCATTCGGCACCAGCAACACATCGCTGCGCTTCTGGACGCCGATATTGACGTAGGCCGTCATGCCCGGCAGCAACAGGAAATCGGGGTTGTCGACACGGACGCGGACGTTGTAAGTCACCACGTTCTGCTGGTTGGTCGGATTCAGGCGAATCTGCTGGACCGCACCCTGAAAGCCGCGATTAGGGAAGGCGTCGACGGTGAAGCGCACATTCTGTCCTTCCTTGATGTTGCCGATATCCGCTTCGGCAAAACTGGTGTCGATCGCCATCTTCGAGAGATCCTGCGCAATCTGGATCAGCACCGGCGTCTGGAAGCTCGCCGCCACGGTCTGGCCGAGGTCGACCAGGCGCGCGACGACGACGCCTGACACCGGCGACGTGATCACGGTATAGCCCAGATTCACGCGGTCCTTCTCCGCCGCCGCCCTGGCCTGCGCCAGTTGCGCCTCCGCCGACTTCATCACCTGCATGGCCTGATCGTATTCCTGGCGCGACACATATTCCTTCTCGAACAGCGCCTTCATGCGCACGGAGTTGGCCCTGGCCAACTCCACCGACGCCACGACATTCACGACGTTGGCCTCGCTTTGCTTGGCTTGCGCCAGCAACAGCGACTGATCGAGTTCGAGCATCTTCTGCCCGGCGACCACCTTGTCGTTGAAATCGACATACAACTTCTTCACCGTGCCCGAAACCTGGGTCCCGACATTGACCAGCACCAGCGGGGTCAGCGTGCCGTTGGCCGACACCGTCTGCGTCACCTCGCCCTTTTCTAGGGTCGCCAGCTTGTAGCGCCGCTCCGGATCGTTGGCCGCGCGCTGTTTGGCGTACCAGATGCCGCCACCGATCAGGCTGGCCACCAACGTCACGCCGAGAAGAATCCTGCCGATGCGTTTCATGGTTTTCCTTCCGCCGCCGGTTGCAGCAACGTGTAATCGAGGGCGCCGACCGACTGGGCGAGCGTGGCGCGGAATACAAACCAGTCGAGCGCCGCCTGGATGCGTTGCAGGCGGGCGCTGGCCAATGCGCTCTGCGCCGTCAGCAGGTCGAGCACGGTGCCGACGCCGGCCTTGTAACGACCGAGCGCGACGCGCTCCGACTGCTCGGCGCTGGCCACCAGATCGAGCGTCGTCTTCAGGCTCTGGGTGGCTGTCGTCAGGCTCTGGTAGGCGCGCCAGACATCGAGCGCCACCTGGTTCCTCAGGCGGTCGCGCTGCGCCGTCCGGACATCAACCTGCGCCTCGGCGGCGCGCACCCGGTAGGTCGTGTCGAAACCCGAGAAGATCGGCAGGTTGACCGCGACTGCGATGATCCCGCCGTTCGCCGAAACGCGGTCAATCTCGGTCCACGTCGGTCCCGTCGAGACGCTGATGGTCGGCCTCCCCTGCGCGCGGGCGAGATCGACCCCGGCCTCGGCGGCCCTGACCTGCGCTTCGGCCGCCTTGAGATCGGGTCGTCGCACCTCGGCCTCGGCGATCAACGCCGCCACTTCGCGGGTAAAGGCGTCATTCGGCAGTGTTGCCGGCGGCGCAGCAAGAACCAAGGCCTGCCCGGCCGGGAAGCCCATGACGTTGGCGAGTGCGCCCAGCGCATTGCGTGATTCGCCCTCGGCCCGAATTCGGTTGAGGGTCGCCTGCGACAGCGCTGTCTGCGCCAGCAGTCGGTCAGCCGGGGTCGCGACGCCAACCTGGTAGCGCGACTCCGCCGCATTGAAGCCTTCGCGCGCCGCGCGTTCGGCCTCGGTTGTCGACACCACGGCGGCCTGCGTTGCCTGCGCGAAGTAGAACGCCTGCAACGCGGAGAGGAACAGCGACTGCACCGTCGAGTCCTGAGTCGCGGCGGCGGCGGCGAGCAGTTGCCGGGCGTTTTCGCCAGTCGCCGAGCGCGCCCCGGAATCGAAAACGAGCCAGGAAAGCGTCAGTACCGCGCTGTTCGAATTGTAGTTGCGCTGTTCGTTCTTCAGGCGACTGGCGCCGAGCCGGCCGTCGAGATTGGGCAGCCAGGCCGCCTGGGCAACGCCAACCTGCGCCGCCTGATAACGCGCCGCCGCCCAAACCTCGCGCGTCTGCGGATTGTTGCACAGCGTCAGGTCGACCGCATCGACCGCCGTCAGCGGCGCTGCCGGAACCTCCCGGGCGCAGGGCACATCGGTGCTGCGCCCGGCCGATTGCGGCGACGGCCGCGGCGGGGTCGCGGCGTCGGTCGCGAACGGATCGCTCAGACCTGCCGCGCCGACCGGCAGGGCGAGCCACAGCGCAGCAGCGAGGCAGGCGAACAGCGGCTTTGGTGTGAGGCCAGATGTTGATTCTTCGGTCATGGGGCGATAGTTTAGCCGCCCTTGTCTCGATCAAGGTGTTACTGATTGTTGCCGGCACTCGGGATCGGCAAGCGATCCCGAGTGCCGGAAGATTGCTGCAATGCGGTAAAATCGCGTCACCATGCTCTATCCCCTGATCCGCAAGTTCTTCTTCGCCCTCGACGCCGAAACCGCCCACGGCATCGGCATGCATGGCGTCGCCTTCCTCGATGCCAGCGGGCTTGCAGGGTGCCTCGCCAAGCCGGTCACACCCTGCCCGGTCGAAGTCATGGGCCTGAGATTCCCCAATCCGGTCGGCCTTGCCGCCGGGCTCGACAAGAATGGCGACCACATCGACGGGCTGGCCCGCCTCGGTTTCGGTTTCATTGAAATCGGCACCGTCACGCCGAAGCCGCAGGACGGCAACCCGCGTCCGCGACTGTTCCGCATCCCGGAAGCGCAGGGCATCATCAACCGCATGGGCTTCAACAACGCCGGCGTTGACAAGCTGCTGGAAAACGTGCGCGCGGCCGACTTCCCGAAAAAAGGTGGCATCCTCGGCATCAACATCGGCAAGAACGCGACGACGCCGATCGAGCACGCCGCCGACGATTACCTGATCTGTCTGAACAAGGTCTACGCCGACGCCAGCTACATCGCCATCAACATTTCGTCGCCGAACACCAGGAACCTGCGCGAACTGCAGAAGGACGACGCGCTCGACGACCTGCTTGCGCAGCTCAAGGCGCGCCAGGAACAGCTCGCCGACAAGCACGGGCATTACGTGCCGATGGCGCTGAAAATCGCCCCCGACCTCGACGACGCGCAGATCATTGCGATTGCCGATGCGCTGCGCCGCCATCGCATGGATGGCGTCATCGCCACCAACACCACGCTGTCGCGCGAAGGTGTCAAAGGCCTGGCCAATGCGACCGAGGCCGGCGGCCTCTCCGGCGCGCCGGTCTTTCGCAGGTCGACGGATGTCCTGAAGAAGCTGGCGATCGCGCTCGCCGGCGAACTGCCGATCATCGGCGTCGGCGGGATCATGAGCGGCGCCGACGCGGCCGAGAAGATCCGGGCCGGCGCCAGCCTCGTCCAGTTCTACAGCGGCTTCATCTACCGCGGTCCGGATCTGGTTGGCGAAGTCGCGGATACGCTCGCACACGTCATGAAGAAGAAAGCCTAATCCCTTATTTCCATTACGGTTGTTTGACCTGCGTCAAAGCCGGATAATACCGGCTTGACTCCTTCCCAATCCATGAGCCATTACCTTTTCATCCTCGTCGGCGCGGTGCTGGTCAACAATGTCGTGCTGGTGAAGATCCTCGGTCTCTGCCCTTTCATGGGCGTTTCCAAGAAACTGGAGACGGCTTATGGCATGGGTGCCGCCACGACCTTCGTGCTGACCATGGCGACCGGGGCCAGCTACATCATCGACCATTACCTGCTCCTGCCCTTCGGGCTCGAATATCTGCGCACGCTGTCGTTCATCGTCACCATTGCCGCCATCGTCCAGTTAACCGAGATGGTCATCGCCAAGACGTCGCCGACACTTCAGCAGACGCTGGGCATTTACCTGCCGCTGATCACCACCAACTGCGCGGTACTCGGCGTGCCGCTGCTCAATATTTCCAACAAACACAACTTCGTCGAATCGCTGCTCTTCGGCGCCGGCAGCGCGGTCGGCTTCTCGCTGGTACTGATACTCTTCGCTGGTATCCGCGAACGCGTCGAAGGCGCCGAGGTGCCTGTTCATTTCCGTGGCGTCGCCATCGCCATGGTGACCGCCGGCCTGATGGCACTCGCCTTCATGGGCTTCGCCGGCCTGGACAAGTACCAGTAAGCATGGAGATCGTCCTCGCCATCGCCATCATGGCCCTTGGCGCCGTCGTGCTCGGCGCCGCGCTCGGCTTCGCATCGATCAAGTTCAAGGTCGAGGGCAACCCGCTGGTCGAGAAGATCGAGGGCATCCTGCCGCAGACGCAGTGCGGCCAGTGCGGGTATCCGGGCTGCAAGCCCTACGCCGAAGCCATCGCCCAGGGCGACGAGATCAACAAATGCCCGCCGGGCGGCATGGAAGGCGTACAGAAGCTGGCCGACCTGCTCGGGCGCGAGGTCAAGGCGCTCGACGCCGAGGAGAAGCCCAGGCAGGTAGCGATCATCGACGAGCAGACCTGCATCGGCTGCACGCTGTGCATCCAGGCCTGCCCGGTAGACGCCATTGTCGGCGCCGCCAAGCAGATGCATACCATCGTCGCTGCGATGTGCACCGGCTGCGAACTGTGCCTGCCGCCGTGCCCGGTCGAATGCATCCACATGGAGCCGATCACCGAGAACCTCGACAACTGGAAATGGAAGTACCCGGTCGTCGAGATCCGCGCCGCGCCGCTGAAAGAGGCGGCCTGATGCTGATGAACCTGTTCAGGTTCAAGGGCGGCGTCAAGCCGCCGACCAACAAGGCGCAATCGATCGGCCTGCCGATCGCCCAGGCGCCGTTGCCGTCGCGCCTGGTCGTGCCCCTGCACCAGAGCATCGGCGGCATGCCACGCCCGGTGGTGCAGGCCGGCGACAAGGTGCTCAAGGGTCAGCTGATCGGCGAGGCCGACGGCTGGATCTCCGCCGCCGTCCACGCGCCGACCTCGGGCACCGTGACCAAGGTGGCGATGCACATCCAGCCGCACCCCTCCGGCCTCGACGCGCTGTGCGTCGTCATCGAACCCGATGGCAAGGATGAGTGGATCAGCCATGGCCCGCTCGACTATTCGACGCTGACGCCGGAAGCGGTGCGTGAGCATCTGCAGCATTGCGGCGTGGTCGGCCTCGGCGGCGCCGTCTTCCCGACCCACGGCAAGCTGACCCCGGCGAAGTCGGTGCCGATGGACGAATTGGTCATCAATGGCGCCGAATGCGAGCCCTACATCACCTGCGACGACCTGCTGATGCGCGAACGCGCAGAGGAAGTCGTGCGCGGCATCGGCATCTTCCGCGACCTGCTGCAACCGAAGAAGGTGCTGATCGGCATCGAGGACAACAAGCCGGAAGCTGCGGCCGCGATGCGTGCCGCGGTCGACGCGCTCAATGAGCCATTTCTCGTCATTCAGGTACCAACGCTCTACCCGGCCGGCGGCGCCAAACAACTGATCCGCGTGCTGACCGGCAAGGAGGTGCCGGCCAGCAAACGCTCGACCGATCTCGGCGTCCAGTGCTTCAACGTCGCCACCGCCTACACCGCCTGGCGCGCCATCGCCCACGGCGAGCCGGTGATCTCGCGGCTGGTCACGGTGACCGGTAACGTCGATGCGCCGCGCAATTACGAGGCGCTGATCGGCACGCCGATGGACCAACTGCTCAATCTCGCCAACCCGCACCCGGACACCGACGGCATCATCATGGGCGGGCCGATGATGGGCTTCCTCGTCCCCGATCCGCGAGTGCCAGTGATCAAGGCCACCAACTGCCTGATTGCCCACGACGACCGCCTGTTTCCGCCCAAGGCGCCGGAGATGCCGTGCATCCGCTGCGGTGCCTGCGCCGAGGCCTGTCCGCACGAACTGCAGCCGTTCGAGATGTACTGGTTCGCGCGCGCCAAGAATTTCGGCAAGACCCAGGAATACCACATCTTCGACTGCATCGAATGCGGCTGCTGCTCGTTCGTCTGCCCGTCGCGCATTCCCCTGGTCCAGTATTTCCGTTTCGCCAAGAGCGAGATCTGGGCCCGCGAGCGCGACAAGAACGCCGCCGACGGCGCCAAGGTACGCTTCGAATTCAAACAGGAGCGCGAAGAACGGGAGAAGGCCGAGAAGGCCGAAAAGCTGGCCAGGGCGGCAGCTGCGCAGGCGGCCAGGAAAGCGGCGGAAGCGGTTACGGCAGCGGAGACTCCGCCACCAGCCGCGGCCGGCAGCGCTGGCAATGCCACGCCGCAAGCTGCGCCAGCCCCGGTCGACGCTGAAAAAGCCGCAAGAATGGCCACCATCCAGGCGGCGATGGAAAGAGCCAAGGCGCAACGCGAAGCTGCCCAACCGAAAAACACCGAAGGCTTGACTTCCGAACAGCAACGGGCCGTCGGTGACATCGAAGCTCGTCGCGTGGTGCTGGACGCCGCCCCGCAACCGGCAACCAGCGAGAAAGCCGAATGATGTTCGCTCCCGCCCCGTTCCTGCTCAAGGATGTCAGCGTCAGCCAGGTGATGATCCAGGTCTGCATCGCGCTGATCCCTGGCATCGCCGCCTATACGTGGCTGATCGGCCCGGCCATCCTCGTGCAACTGGTCATCGCGTCGCTGGCGGCGCTGCTCGCCGAGGCCGTGATGCTGAAGGTGCGCGGCAAGCCGCGAGCGATGTTCCTCTCCGACGGCTCGGCCATCGTCACTGCCTGGCTGGTCGCCCTCGCCTTCCCGCCACTCGCGCCGTGGTGGCTGGTGGCGCTCGGCACGGGGTTCGCCATCGTCGTCGCCAAGCATCTCTACGGCGGCCTCGGCCAGAACCCGTTCAACCCGGCGATGATCGCCTTCGCCGTCTGTATCGTCGCCTTCCCGGCGCTGATGTCGCAGTGGCCGAGCGTCGGCCTGCAGCTCACCGCCGGCGACCAGATCAACGTCATTCTCGGGCTGGCGCCGCGCGTCGACGCGCTATCCGGCGCGACCCCGCTCGATGCGCTGAAGACCGCGCTCAAGCTCGGCGACGGCGACGTCGATGTGGCGCACGTGCTGGCCAACCGGGACCTCTATGGCAACTTCGCTGGCCATGGCTGGGAATGGATCGCCGCCGGCTACCTGCTCGGCGGCCTCTGGCTATGGCAGCGCCGGATCATCACCTGGCACATCCCCCTCGCCTTCGTCGCCGGGCTGACGGCGATCTCCGGCGCGCTCTGGCTGTACAACCCGGCGCAGTTCGCCAACCCGTTGTTCCATCTGTTCTCCGGCGGCGCGATGCTCGGTGCCTTCTTCATCGCCACCGATCCGGTTTCCGGGTGCACGACACCGCGCGGCAAGCTGATCTTCGGCGTTGGCGCCGGCCTGCTCACCTACATCATCCGGGTCTTCGGCGGCTACCCAGACGGAGTCGCCTTCGCCGTGCTGTTGATGAACCTGTGTGCGCCGCTGATCGACCTGCTGAACCAACCGCCGATCTTCGGCATGAAGGACAAGTCATGACCGGCGGCGCTCGGGAGATTTCCGCCCCCGGCATGGCGCTGCGCACGGCAGCGATACTGTTCGTCTTCGTCATCATCTTCACCGGCCTGCTCTCGGGCGCCTACCTGTGGACCAAACCGGCGATCGAGGCCTCGGCCGCCGAGGAAAAGATGAAGCTGGTCGACGAGGTATTGCCACGCGCGGAATACGACAACGCCCTGCTCGACGACACGCTGACCCTGCCGCCGACGCCTCAGCTCGGCCTCGACGAGCCGTCGACGCTGTATCGGGCACGGATGGGCGGCAAGCCGGTGGCGCTGGTTTTCGAGGCGGCCGCCCCGGATGGGTACGCCGGCAAGGTCAGGCTGCTGATCGCCCTGCGCGCCGATGGCACGCTGGCGGGCGTGCGTGTCACCCAGCACAAGGAAACGCCTGGCCTGGGCGATTACGTCGACCCGAAGAAGGACAAGAACAAGGCGGCGCCGTGGATTGCCCAGTTCGCCGGACTGTCGCTGGCTACGGTCAGCGACCCGGGCTGGCGGGTCCGTAAGGACGGCGGCCGCTTCGAATATGTCGCCGGCGCCACGGTCACGCCGCGCGCTGTCGTCAAGGCGGTGAACAAGGCTGTCAAGTGGGCCGACCCGCAACGTGACGAGTTGTTCGCCCAAACCGGAGGCAAGCCATGATCACCCGCCAGGAACTCAGCAACATCGCCGGCAACGGCGTCTGGAAGCAGAACACCTCGATCGTCCAGATTCTCGGCCTGTGCCCCCTGCTGGCGGTGACCACCAATGCGGTCAACGGCATCATGCTGTCGCTGGCGACGATCGTCGTCATGGCCATGTCCAACGTCGCGGTCGCCTCGCTGCGCAATTTCATTCCGCACGAGATCCGCATCCCGGTATTCATCCTGATCGTCGCCGCGCTGGTCACCGTGGTCGACCTGCTGTTCAACGCCAATCTGCACGAACTCTACCTGGTGCTCGGGATCTTCATTCCGCTGATCGTCACCAACTGCATCGTCCTCGCCCGCGTCGAAGCCTTCGCCGCCAAGAACCCGCCGCTGCAATCGACCTTCGACGGCATCTTCATGGGCGTCGGCATGTTGTGGACCCTGGCCCTGCTCGGCGGCATGCGCGAGCTGCTGGGCAACGGGACGCTGTTCGGTGGCATCGACATGGTTTTCCCCAGCCTGCAACCGCTCCAGTTGCTGCCCGAAAGCTACCCCGGCTTCCTGCTGGCGATGCTACCCCCCGGCGCCTTCATCCTGCTCGGCTGCATGATCGCCTGGAAAAACTGGATGGACGCGCGCGCCGCCGCCCGCGCCCACCGCAAGCCGCCCGCTCCGGTGGCTGTCGCCGGGTGACATTGTCCAGCCCGTGAACAAGACTCAGGTCGCCGATTTCTACGCCCGCCTGGCAGCCGCCAACCCGGCGCCGACGACTGAACTGGCTTACGCGTCCCCGTTCCAGCTGCTGATTGCCGTCATCCTCTCGGCACAGGCGACCGATATCGGAGTCAACAAGGCGACAGCGCGGCTCTTTCCGGTGGCGCCGACCCCGGAGGCGATGCTGGCGCTCGGCGAGGACGGCGTCGCCGAATACATCAAGACCATCGGCCTGTTCCGGACCAAGGCCAGGAACGTCATCGCCACCTGCCGCCTGCTGGTCGAGCGACACGGCGGTGCTGTCCCCGAGGAACGCGCCGCGCTCGAGGCGCTGCCCGGCGTCGGGCGCAAGACGGCCAACGTCGTCCTCAACACCGCCTTCGGCCAGCCGACGATCGCCGTCGACACGCACATCTTCCGCGTCGGCAACCGGACCGGTCTCGCGCCCGGCAAGACACCGCTCGAGGTCGAGCAGAGATTGCTCAAGGTCACCCCGGCGCACTTCGCCAGGGACGCGCATCACTGGCTGATCCTGCACGGTCGTTATGTGTGCAAGGCGCGCCAGCCAGAATGCGGCCACTGCGTCGTTGCCGACCTCTGCCACTATCAGGGAAAGGCGGCATGAAGGTCGCCAGCAGCCTGGTCAGCGGCCCGCACCCGACGGCGGATCTGGCCGCCACAGCGGTCCGCGACGCACTGCAGGCAGCCGGTCTCGAGCGCGCCGACAGCGTCCTGCTGTTCCTCACACGCAACTACGTGCGCCACGCGCAGGCAGCTGTCGTCGCCGCCGCCCGCGCCGCCGGTACGCTGCAGATCAGCGGGTGCACCGCCTACGGGCTGCTGACCGAACAGGGCTGGCTGCTCGACCAGCCGGGAGCGGCGGCACTGGTCATTGCCGATGCAGCGCCGGGCGATGCCGGCCCGCGGCCCGAACCGCTGCTCTCGTTTTCCGGCCATCATGCCCTGCCCAATGACTGGCAACGGCGACCGGAACGCGTCGGGCTGCTTGACGCCGAGGCCGTGACCTGGTCGCACGGACGGTTGGCCGGCGATGCCAGGGCCGAACTGCCGCTGGCCGGAATCCATGCCCGGATCGCCTGTTCGCCAGGCCTGCGCATGCTGAGCCATCCGCTCGCGGTCAACGCCGTCGCCGGCTACGATCTGTGCGCGCTTGGCGGGCTTGCCGCGATCAACAGTCTGCATCGCAGCCTGCCCGCCGAATTGCGCGCGGAGCCGCCGCTGCACCAGATCGTCGTGGCGCGCCAGCCCGGAACGCCTGCCGTCCCCATCCTCGCGGCCAACGCCGACGGCTCGCTGACCCTCGCCGAAACGCTGGCGATCGGCGAGCAGGTTCGCTGGGCCGTCCGCCAGCCGCTGAGCGCCGAACAGGACATGCGGCAGTCGCTGCTTGCTGCGGTCGACCCCGGAAACCGGCCCGATTTCGCGCTGATGTTTTCCTGCCTCGGCCGCGGCCCGCTGTTCTACGGCACCGACGACCGCGACCTGCTCGCCTTCCGCGAGACCTTCCCCGGTGTCCCGCTAGTCGGCGCCTACGGCAGCGGCCAGATCGCCCCCGCCGGCAACGGCAACCGGCTGTTCCAGAATTCCGTCGTCACCCTCCTTTGCGAAAGCGTCCATGTTTAGTCCGTCCCGCGATCAGGTTCGCCAGTTCTTCTGCGCCGCCTGGAAGAAGCACCAGGAACGGCTGCCTCTGGTTGGTGCCGAAGTCACCGCCGCCGACATCGCCGCGCGCCATCCCGAATACCACGCCCTGCTCGCCGACAGCGCCGGCGCGCTGGAAAAGGAATGGACACCCGAAGGCGGGCAGATGAATCCCTTCCTCCATCTTTCGCTGCACCTTGCCATCCACGAGCAGGTCAGCATCGACCAGCCGCCGGGAATCCGCGCGGCATTCAACCGCCTGCACGCGAAAATGGAAGCCCACGCCGCCGAACATGTCCTGCTCGAATGCCTGGGCGAAACCATCTGGCGCGCCCAGCGCACCGGCGGACCCATGGATGCAGCGGCCTACCTCGACCAGATCAACCGCAGCGCCAGCCAATCTTGAGGATTGCCACAGTGAAATTCGAAGGTACCGACTCCTACGTCACCACCCGCGACCTGACCCTCGCCGTCAATGCCGCCAACGTCCTGCAGCGCCCGCTGCTGATCAAGGGCGAGCCGGGCACTGGCAAGACCCTGCTCGCCGAGGAGGTCGCCCGCGCCCTCGCCATGCCGCTATTCCAGTGGCACATCAAGTCGACGACCAAGGCGCAGCAGGGTCTCTACGAATACGATGCCGTTTCGCGCCTGCGCGACTCCCAGCTCGGCGACCCGCGCGTCGAGGACATCGCCCACTACATCGTTCCCGGCGTTCTCTGGCAGGCCTTCGAATGCGAACAGCGACCGGTGGTCCTGATCGACGAGATCGACAAGGCCGACATCGAGTTCCCCAACGACCTGCTGCGCGAACTCGACCGCATGGAATTCTTCTGCTACGAACTCCATCGCACGATCAAGGCCCGCAACCGGCCACTGATCATCATCACGTCGAATAACGAAAAGGAGTTGCCGGATGCCTTCCTGCGCCGCTGCTTCTTCCACTACATCAAGTTTCCCGACAAGCAGACGATGACGCGCATCGTCGACGTCCATTTCCCGGCCCTCAAGCGCGACCTGCTGCGCGAGGCGCTGGAGGTCTTCTTCGACCTGCGCGAGGTGCCCGGCCTCAAGAAGAAGCCGTCGACCAGCGAACTGCTCGACTGGCTGAAACTGCTGCTGGCCGAGGACATCCCGCCCGAGGCGCTGCGCGCCAAGGAAGCGAAGGACGCGATTCCGCCCATGCACGGCGCCCTGCTCAAGAACGAGCAGGACGTCCATCTCTTCGAGCGACTGGCGTTCATGGCGCGCCGCAAATAAGTGCTGGTCGATTTCTTCCTGCATCTGAAGGCCCGCCAGCTTCCGGTCTCGACCAAGGAGTTGCTGGCCCTGCTCGAGGCGCTGCAGGCGCGGCTGGTCGGCGCCAGCCTCGACGATTTCTACCTGCTGGCGCGCGCCATCCTGATCAAGGACGAGGCCCTCTACGACCGCTTCGACCGCGCCTTCGGCGAGTACTTCAAGGGCGTCGAGGCACTGCCCGGGCTGGGGGCGATGATCCCCGAGGAATGGCTGGAACTGGCGGCCAAACGCCATCTCTCCGAGGAGGACCGGCTCAAGCTGCAGAAGCTCGGCTACGAAAAGCTGTTCGAGCAGTTCAGGCAACGCCTCGCCGAACAGAAGGAACGCCACGCCGGCGGCAGCAAATGGATCGGCACCGCCGGCACCTCGCCCTACGGCCATGGCGGCTACCATCCGGAAGGCATCCGCATCGGCGGCGAGTCCGCCGGCAACCGGACGGCGGTCAAGGTCTGGGAACAGCGCGAATTCCGCAACCTCGACGACAGCGTCGATCTCGGTGTGCGCAACATCAAGGTGGCGCTGCGCCGGCTGCGCCGTTTCGCCCGGCAGGGTGCGGCGACCGAACTCGATCTCGACGGAACCATCGCCGGCACCGCCCGCAACGCCGGCTGGCTCGACCTGCAACTGCGCCCGGAACGGCACAACGCGGTCAAGGTCCTGCTCTTTCTCGACATCGGCGGCTCGATGGACGACCACATCGCGGCCTGTGAGGAACTTTTTTCAGCCGCGCGCAGCGAATTCAAGCACCTCGAACATTTCTATTTCCACAACTGCGTCTATGAGGGCGTCTGGAAGGACAACCGCCGGCGGCACGGCGAGCGCATGCCGACCTGGGAGGTGATCCATACCTATGGCGCCGACTACAAGCTGATCTTCGTCGGCGACGCGACGATGAGTCCCTACGAAATCGCCCGGCCCGGCGGCAGCGTCGAACACTGGAACGAGGAAGCCGGCGCCACCTGGCTGGAACGCATGCTGAACACTTGGTCGCGCGCCGTCTGGCTGAATCCGCTGCCCGAGGAGCACTGGGCCTACGCGCCGTCGCTGCAGATAATCCGGCAGCTTTTCGGCAACCGGATGTTCCCGCTCAGCCCGGACGGACTCGAGCGCGCCATGCGTGCCCTGTCCCGCTAGACTTCTACTGCTCGTCTCCCGGCGGCGCGACCTTGACGACCTCGTCGAGCGAGGTCAGCCCCTGTGCCACCTTGAGCGCGCCCGATATGCGCAGTGGGCGCATGCCCTCGCGGCTGGCGAGATCGCGCAATTGCACGACTTCGGTATTGTTCCGGATGACCTTGCGCATTTCGGGCGAGTTGAGCAGGATTTCGTAGATACCGACGCGCCCGCTGTAGCCGGTCATCCGGCATTCGAGACAGCCCACAGGCTGATGCAGCTGCGCCGGCTCGTTCGATTTCCACGGCGACACCAGCGCCCGCCAGGTCGCCTTCTGATCCTCCGTGATCGGCATGGCCTTCTTGCAATGCGGGCACAGGGTTCTCACCAGGCGCTGCGCCATGACCCCGAGCATGGTCGAATTGATCAGGTAGGCCGGCACGCCGAGGTCGAGCATGCGGGTGATCGCCGCCGGGGCATCGTTGGTATGCAGCGTCGACAGCACGAGGTGCCCGGTCAACGCCGCCTGGATGGCCATCTCCGCCGTTTCCAGATCGCGTATCTCGCCGATCATGATGATGTCCGGGTCCTGCCGCATCAGCGCCCGCACGCCATCGGCAAAGCCGAGGTCGATGCTGCGCAGAACCTGCATCTGGTTGAACGCCGCCTCGACCATCTCGATCGGATCCTCGATGGTGCACACATTGACCTCGGGCGTCGCCAGTTGCCTGAGCGTCGTGTACAGCGTCGTCGTCTTGCCCGACCCGGTCGGCCCGGTGACCAGGATGATGCCGTTCGGGGTGCTCGTCATCTGCTTCCAGCGCGTCTCGTCATCGCTCGAAAACCCAAGCGAGCGCAGGTCGCGGACCAGCACCTCGGGGTCGAAGATACGCATCACCAGCTTTTCGCCGAAGGCGGTCGGCAGCGTCGACAGGCGTAGCTCAACCTCCTGCCCGGCGGGGGTGCGGGTCTTCACCCGGCCATCCTGGGGGCGGCGCTTCTCGATCACGTCCATGCGGCCGAGCAGCTTGACGCGGCTGGTCATCGCGTTCATCACGGCCATCGGAATCTGGTACACCTGATGCAGGACACCGTCGATGCGGAAGCGCACGATACCGAGGTCACGCCGCGGTTCGATGTGGATGTCCGAGGCACGCTGGTCGAAAGCGTACTGCCACAGCCAGTCGACGATATGGACAATGTGCTGGTCGTTGGCGTCGAACTGGCGATTGCTCTTGCCCAGCTCGACGAGTTGCTCGAAGCTCGACAGCCCGGACGTCACCTCGCCCTTGGCCGCCGCCTTCTTGACCGACCGCGCCAGATTGAAGAACTCGACCAGGTAGCGCGAAATGTCATCCGGGTTGGCGAGCACGCGGCGAATATCCTTGCGCAGGATGGGCCGGAGTTCCGCAACCCATTCGCGGACGAAAGGCTCGGCGGTGGCGATGACGATCTCGCGCGTCGTCACCTGCACCGGCAGAATGCCGAAGCGTCCGGCGTAGGCGCTGGACATGACCTCGGCGACGCCGGTGAAATCGATCTTGAGCGGATCGATGTGCAGGTAGTCGAGGCCGACCTTGCCGGCCAGCCATTCGGTCAGTGCTTCCAGCGTCAGCAGGCGCACCGGCGTTCCCCTGGTTCGCCATTTCTGGTCGGCGATGACCACCAGCGGGTGCACCTTGGCGCCGTGCAGGCGGCGCTCGGTCTTCAGCCCCTCAGCCGCCGCGCTCTCGATCAACCCGTCGGCAACCATCCACTCGAGCACTTCGGAAAGGGTGAGACGGTGCTCGCCGGGTTTGATTTCATCCATGCGAGTGAATATAGCATGGCAACCGTAACGCTTTGTAACTGCGCCGCCAGCCGCTTGCACTCATTTACAAATGCCGGCGCGGTGGGCAGCGCAGGGGGCTAGAATTTACCCATACCAACCAGCAAGGAGAAACACATGAAAACCCGTCTGATGATTATCGGAAGCGTACTGATGGCAACCCTCTTCTGTCTGCCGGCGATCGCCCAGACCGGGCCGGGGCCTGGCACGGGGCCGTGCGGCGCTGCCCCCTGCCCGGGCGGAATGGGTCCAGGAATGGGTCCAGGAATGGGTCCAGGAATGGGTCCGGGAATGGGTCCGGGAATGGGTCCTGGCGCCGGCCAGGGCATGGGTCCGGGCATGGGGCGGCGGGGGCCGCGTGATTGCGCCCAGACCCCGAATCCGGAAGCTTGCAAGGCGCACCAGCAGGCACATGAGCAGGCCCGCGCCGCCTGTCAGGACAAGGTTGGCCCGGAGCGCAAGCAGTGCATGGGCGACCAAATGCAGAACTTCGATTGTGCCAAGTCGGGCAACCCGGCCCAGTGCGAAGCCCGCAAGAAGGTCTATCAGGAATGCAGGGGCCAGACCGGTCCGGCCTTCCGCCAGTGCGTCCAACAGAAGATGCCGCCGGTCGAATGCAGCACGGCGACCGATCCGAAGCGTTGCGAGCAAGTCCAGAAAGCCCGCGAAGCGTGCAAGGACAAGGCCGGCCCTGACTACATGGGCTGCCTGCGCACTCAGTTCAGCGGCAAGTAACGATCACGGGCGGCTCTGAGCATCCGTCCCGTTGTTGCTTCGGCAGGCCGGTTGACCGCGTCAACCGGCCTTTTCCATTGTGCGTTCGGACTCTTCCAGGCATACATGGTCACGCCAGGCGGCCCCTGCTCAGGCGTTGAGCGCGGCGGCCAGCGAGGCCACTTCCGCGGCCGAATCCGTGAGAATGGTATGAAGCATTTCGTCACCGATCATCAGATCGATGTCGAATGATGCGCCATGCCGGCTGACCCCGGTCAACTCGGCGAGCGGGGATTCGACCGGTGCCAGTTGATCAGCCAGCAATAGCGTGTCACCGAGGGATTCTGCCGGCATGGAAAGATAGCCCTTCCAGAACACCTCCAGGGCTTCGAGTATATTGGCCGGAATTCCCATGGTATGGAGCACGGCGCGCCCCACCCGCGCCTCACCCTCGCCAAACCATGAATCCGGGTCGGCATGCAGCAGCACGGGGAACTTGTCGGCCTGAGCAAGCAGATAAAAGCTGCCGACCTCATGCACGATCCCCGCAAAAAATGCCGCCTCCGGATCCTGCCTCGTTATATGTTTGGCAATGACCCGCGCGAGCGCGGCAACATGGGTCGTGTGCTCCCATAACTGCGAAGCCAACGCGCGCGACTCGGGGTGCTGCGGCAAACCCTGCATCTGACGCACAACCACCGAGGTTGCCAGCGTTCTCAGGGTCTTGAATCCCAACCGGGAGACGGCACTCCGAACATCGCTTGTGGCACGACCAGAAGGGTTGTACGCGACAGAATTGGCTACCCCGACAATCCGGGCACACAAGAGCGGATCAGAAGCAATCACTTTGCTCAACTGGTCAATCGACGAATCCGGATTATCAAGAATACGCTGAACGCGCATTGCCGCCTCAGCGGTGGCAGGGAAAACCAGGTCGCCATTTGCAGCTTGATCCGCTATGGCATCCAATGCAGCCTGAACGTCCATCCCACCTCCCGTTATGTCTGCAACCAGCCGATCACCAGCTCTGCACCGCTGAAGATGAACTCGTGGGTATATGCCAGAGCTTCAAGTGGCATTGTATCCCCATTGGCTTCGACACAACACCTTTCAACGAGAGCAATCGCTCGCGATCTTCGCTCGGCGGCATGGCTGGTGGTCGGTTCAGGATTTGCCCGGGAACCGCCCATTGAACCAAGAAGCAGCAGCTGACCGCCGGGATTCCCTTGAGAAGCTTCATCAACACCGACTCTTGTGCCTCCGACAAGGATCATCCTATAGGTAAGCGCGCTGCGCCCCCGCTGGCACGCCAGGTCGCGCGTCCGGTCTTGTCGGTGCGGCATGCGGCCGGACGCGCGATAATGCGCACTTTCAATCCGCATCGCCCCCATGACTTCGCCCGACAGCCAAGAGAAGATCCAGAAGAAAGTGGTGATTGCCGCCTGCTTCGGCACCTTTCTCGAGTGGTACGACTTCCTGACCTTCGCCTCGCTGGCGGTCCATTTCAGCGTCCTTTTCTTTCCTGCTGACGACCCGGTGGCCGCGCTGCTCGCCAGCCTCGGCACCTTCGGCGTCGGGATGATCGTCCGCCCGCTCGGTGCCGCGCTCTTCGGCTCGCTTGGCGATCGCCATGGACGGCGCACCATCTTCCTCGCCACCATTGTCCTGATGGGCGTTTCAACCGTGTTCGTCGGCCTGCTGCCCACCTACGAGCAGGTCGGCCTGCTCGCTCCCTTGCTGCTGCTGTTCCTGCGCATGTTGCAGGGACTCTCGGTCGGCGGCGAAATCGGCGGCGCGGCGGTCTATCTCACCGAGCATGCACCGGCAGGCCGGCGCGGCTTCTACACCAGCATCCTGCAACTGATGGGCCCGCTCGGCATGATGGCCTCAACACTGCAGATCATCCTGCTCCAGCAACTGCTGAGCGATGCCGACTTCAAGGCATGGGGCTGGCGGATTCCCTTCCTGCTCTCGGCCGTACTACTCGCCATCTCCATCCGCAGCCGGATGAACCTGCACGAATCGCCCGTCTTCCGCCATTTGCGCGAAAAAAACGCGCTGTCCAGGACGCCGCTGCGGGAATGCTTCCGCGACCGGCACACACTGGGCCGCATGGCGCTGCTGTTCTGCTGCGTTTCCGCGGGTGGCTCGCTGCTGTTCTTTTCCGCGCAGGTCTATACCGGCGTCTTTCTCAAGACGGTGGTCAAGCTGCCTGCCTCCGAAGCCGGGGCCCTGGTGACGGTCGCGACACTCGCGCTGTTTCCCGCGACTCTCTTCTGCGGCTGGCTATCCGACCGGATCGGCCGGCGCCCGGTGCTGCTGACTGGATTGATCACCGGCGCGCTATGCATCTTCCCGGTCTTTCAGGGGCTGCTCCACTATGGCTCGCTGGCGGCACCCGACACGACGATGATCGTCCTGCTGCTGCTCGTTCTGGTCGTGCCGCTCGCCTGCATCACCGGGCCGCAGACTGCGACGCTGCCCGAACTGTTTCCGGCGCGAACCCGTTACACGGCGGTGGCGCTGCCGCACAATCTGGCCGCCGGCTGGATCGGCGGCATGTCGCCGTTCATGGTCACCTGGCTGAGCGTGCGCTTCGGCGATCCCCTGGCCGGGCTGTGGTATCCGACCGGGCTGCTGATTGTCGCTTCGCTCGTCGGGTTGCTGTTCCTGCCCGAAGTCCGCAACCGACCTCTCGACGATTAATCCTTCTTGACCTTGCCCTTGGGCGAACTCGCTGCCGCCGGGGCATTCCGGCCAGTCGCCTTGCCCTTGTCGTCGTAGATGATGCGCGCCGACTGCTCCTGCGGCTTCTTGCGGCTGGCCGTGATCTCCATCGTCGCGGCACGCGCGGGCATTGCCGGACGGTCGATTTCGGCGCGCATGACGCGCACGCGCTCGACGTTGATCCGCCTGTCGATCGCCGCGGTCGACTCGCCACGTTCGACCAGTTTCTCGCGCATCTCCATCAATTCCTCGAGTTCCTTCGACATGCGCAGCGAACGGGCCGGCTCGCCCCAGGTTTCCTTCGGTTTGTTGATGGCAATGTTGAACTCTTCGGGATTGGTGATCATCCGCGCGATGTTCAACTGGTTGTAGCGCATCGCCCACTCCAGCGCGCCGTCGCCCCAGTCATTCCTGAAGCTGCGTTCCGCGCCCTTCTCGATCAGCAGCTGCGCCAGTCCCTCGCGCCCTTCGTAGATCGCCATCATCAGCACGCTTGAACCGTTGGTGCTCAGGGCGTTGATGTCGGCGCCCTGGTCCATCAGGTAATCGGCGACCTCGCGGTGCCCGGCGAAAACCGCATAATGCAGCGGCGACCACTGACGCGCCGGTGCATTGATCCGCGCCCCCCGCTCGACCAGCCATTTCACCGCCTCAAGCTGGCCGCGCCAGGCAGCGAGAATGATCGCCGTCTCGCCGTTGCCGTTCATCCGGTTGATGTTGGCGCCGCGCGAGATGAACAGCCGCATCATGTCGATATTGCCCTCCCAGGCGCCGATCATCAGCCCGGAACCGATCCGGCTGCCCATGAAATCGGGCGCCAGGCCGGCGTCCAGCCAGGCTTGCGCCTGCGCCAGATCGCCCAGCTCAAGGGTGGTGACGAAGGCCGTCGGCGTCGGCAGGGCGGCCGGGTCGCGCGACCAGAACTGGGCATGAACCGGCATTGCCAGTCCCATCCCGATTATCATTGCGACCAGCAGCTTCACCCAACCCGGCTTCATCGACGCCCTCATCTCCTTTGGCCAGCCCGCATTTTCTCACGACCAGCAACGAATACCGGCTTTTGCTCGCGCTGGCTGCGTCACTCCTGCTGCATGTCCTGCCCTTCGTCGCGCCCCTGATCACGGAATCTCGTCCACCACCGGCGCTGCCGCCGATCACCGTGACCCTGCGCGAGCCGCCCGCGACGCCGCTGCCGCCCCCGCCGCCATTGATCCTGCCCGAACAACCCCGGCCGGCAGCGACACCCAGGAACCCCACCCCGCCCAAGCCGGAAAAGCGCGAGAAACCGCCCGTTGCGGCCAAGACCTGGACCCAGGCGGTCAGCCAGCACCTACAGAAGCTCGACGCCAGCGGCCAGTTCTATCCGCAGGAAGCGATCGCCCGCGGGCTGGAAGGCGAAGTGCTCGTCCTCATCGTCATCAGCGGGGACGGCCAGGTCACGGCGGCCCGCGTCGAACAGGGCAGCGGCCACCGCATCCTCGACGACGCCGCGCTGCGGGCCGTGCGTTCGCTGCGCTCGCTGCCCGCCGATGCACCGCGCGAGGCGCTGCTGCCGGTGCGCTTCCGCCTGCGCTGAAGTTCAGATCGCGCCGGCTGTGCGCAGCCCGGCGATGGTCGCCGCGTCGTAGCCGAGGGCGGCGAGAATCTCGTCGGTATGCGCGCCCAGTTCCGGCCCCAGCCACTCGGTGGCGCCGGGCGTTTCCGACAGTTTCGGGACGATGCCGGGAATGCGGAACGCCTTGCCATCCGGCAGCCGAGCGGACTCGATCATCTGGCGGGCGATGAATTGCGGGTCGGAAAACATGTCGACCGCGGAATACACCCGCGACGACGGCACTTCGGCCGCGGCCAGCGTCGCCAGCACTTCCGCTTCGTCCAGCCCGCCGCACCAGGCGTCGATCAGCGCATAAATCTCGGCGCGCCGGGCATCGCGGCCGGCGTTGTCGGCGAGACCCGGATCGTTGGCCAGATCGTCGCGGCCCATGGCCAGCATGAAGCGCCGGAAGATCGCATCACCGTTGGCGCCGATGGTCACATGCTTGCCGTCCTTCGTCGTATGCGTGCTGGACGGCGTGATGCCGGGCATGATGTTGCCGGTGCGCTCGCGCACGAAGCCGAAGACGTCGAACTCCGGAACCAGCGACTCCATCATCGCGAACACCGCCTCGTACAGCGCCACGTCAACCACCTGCCCGGCGCCGCCATTCACCTCCTTGTGGCGCAGCGCCATCAGCGCGCCGATCGCCCCCCACAGCGCGGCGATCGAATCGCCGATCGAGATGCCGGTACGCACCGGCGGCCGGTCGGGAAAGCCCGTCACATAGCGCAACCCGCCCATCGACTCGCCGACCGCGCCGAAACCCGGCTGATCCTTGTACGGCCCGGTCTGCCCGAATCCGGAAAGGCGGACCATGACCAGACCGGGATTGTCCGCCTTGAGCGTCTCCCAGCCCAGCCCGAGCTTGTCGAGCACGCCCGGGCGAAAATTCTCGACCAGGATGTCGGCCCCGGCGATCAGCCGGCGCACGAACTCGCGCCCTTCGGGATGTTTCAGGTTGGCCGTCACAGACTTTTTGTTGCGCGCCTGCACGTACCACCACAGCGACGTGCCTTCGTAAAGCTTGCGCCACTTGCGCAGCGGGTCGCCGCCATCGGGCGCCTCAATCTTGATCACCTCGGCCCCGAATTCGGCCATGATCCGCGTGCAGAAAGGCCCGGCGATCAGCGTCCCGAGTTCGACGACCTTCAATCCGGCCAGCGGCTTTGGTGCTTCGCTCATGTCAGGGCTCCCAGTGTTCGACATGCATTTTTGCCCCGAAAAGGCGGTCGACCGTGGCAGTCACCGCTAACGGCGAACCACTGGTCGCCACCGTCAACCGGCCTTGCCCACCGCCAAGCAGACCGCCGGCAGTGAGCAGGCGTTCAAGCTGGCGGGCGACGGGTTCTCCGGTATCGAGCAGCGTGACGCCGGCCGGCATGCGCTCCGCGATAGCCTTGGCCACCCACGGGTAATGGGTGCAACCGAGCACGACAACATCGGCATTGGCCGCCGCCAGCGGCGCGACGAAGGTGTCGAGCAAGGCAGCCACCGCCGGGCTGCCCGGCCCCTCGCTTTCGATCGCCTCGGCCAGCCCCGGACAAGCCTGCGCGACGACCCTGAGGTGGTTGGCATGATTGCCGACAAGTCGCTCGAAGCGCTCGCTCTCCAGCGTCCGCGTCGTCGCCAGCACGCCGATGACGCCTGTTTGTGTAAGGACAGCCGCCGGCTTGACGCCCGGCTCCAGCGCGACAATCGGTAACCGGCTCGCGGCGCGAATCGCCTCGGCCGCCGCCGCCGTCGCCGTATTGCAGGCGATGACCAGCGCCTTCGCCCCGCGCCGCGCCAGCGCCTCGGCAATCAGCACGCCGCGCTCCTTGAGAAATACCTCGGGGCGATCGCCGTAGGGCAGGAAGCGCGTATCGGCAAAGTAGAAAAAGTCCTCGTGCGGCAGCCGACCGCGCAGGGCGCGCAATACCGTCAGGCCGCCGAGGCCGGAATCAAAAACGCCGATGGGTTGGGAGTTCAATTGGTGTTTTCAGATAGATCACGGTAACGGCGGTTTTCGACCCTAAGCGGAAGTAGCAGGACTGAGAAAGCGGCCCTTCAACGTAGAGCTAACCGGCGTTGCGCGGCTTTATCGCGCAGCGTCCAGCGACTGAAAGGAGCGAGGTTGAGCGCCGGGTTGGAGGTCATAGCGCTTCGCCCACCGACCACACTTGGATGCCCTCTTGTTCCAGCTTGATCTGTCGGCCTTGCTCGTAGCCTGGGCACATGAAGAAAACGTACTTGAACCCAGCGTCGACTTTACTCACCTTCGAGAGATCCTTTGCAAGCTTACGGTTGTTTGACGTGTTGACCGCGGCGAAGACCTCGGCTGCTAAACCTTCATTGACGTTTGACTCAATGTCGGAACCTCCTGATGTGCCCAGATTGACCGTGAACGGCGCGAGTGTCGGATGAAGCGCCAGTAGTAGCCTGAGGGCTTTTGCAGTTGCTAGGTATGTAAATGTTTGGTTCAACTGCTCAATGAGGTTGAGTGGCGTATCGGCGTTCAGTGGATCGCAGCCGATCGGGGAGAACTTCATTGACCAAAGGGCCTGCAAACCTTGCGTTCCGGCACCAGCTTTTGTGACTTGCACAAGGGCACGGTCGGCGGAGCCAGTGACTAGATCAACTAATTGATCGATGTCTCTTTCGTCGCGAATGGTGCGGATCTTCATGACGCCCAACTTTGTTATCGGGAGCAGTTTTGCTGCATAACTCCGGCGCCTGCTCCCTAACTCGGCGTCGCCCAGCACATGAAAAGCCGCTCTACGACGGGCTTTGCGGCGTTTTAGCGAGGGGTTTATACAGTACTGAATAAACGCGCAAACCGGCACCTTGAAATATAGCTACCAGCATACACCGAGAGGGCACGAAAGGCCGCTTTATAGGGTCGTCGCCATCGGCTGCTTGTGGCCGAAAGTGACGGTCGGATGCTGCTTCCTCATAGCCGACCTCAAGAAACCGTCTCGAATGTTTCACGCCAGTCGGCTCTGGCCGGACCGCGGAAACGGGGGTTGGCTGCAAGAAAAAGGATGTGCCAGCAAAGCTGCCCAGAACTTCTGCCCCGGCACGGACTCCAACTCTTGAGCCGCAATCGGCAACAATTGCCAGGCAGGCAGAGAGGGAAGGCATCATGGAAAGACCCGTACACAACTTGACCACGCTTTTCGCACAACTCGGCCAGCCCAACGATGAAGCGTCCATCGCGCAATTCATCGAAAGCCACCGCCCGCTGGCCGGCCACGTCATGTTGCATGAAGCCGCCTTCTGGACGCCATCGCAGGCGTCCTTCCTGTGCGAGGCCATCCGTGATGACGCGGACTGGGCCGAAGTCGCCGACGAACTGAACGCCGAGTTGCGCGCCCGGCACTAGGTTGGCGACCGCCATGACGCGGCTGGAGAAAGACTCGTTCGGCGACATCGCAGTTGCGGTCGACCGCCTGTGGGGGGCACAAACGCAGCGTTCGCTGGATCACTTCGCGATCTCGACCGAGCGCATGCCGGACGAACTGATCCACGCTCTGGCGCTGGTCAAGGCCGCCTGCGCCAGGGCCAATATGAATCTTGGCCTGCTGCCGGCAGCGAAGGCTGGCGCCATCATGGCCGCCGCCGATGAAGTGGCCGCCGGCCGGCACCCTGAGGAATTCCCGCTCTCGGTGTGGCAAACCGGTTCCGGCACGCAGACCAACATGAACTTCAACGAGGTGCTGGCGAACCGCGCCTCGGAACTGCTCGGCGGCCCGCGCGGTGGCAGACGGCTGGTTCACCCCAATGACGAGGTCAATCTCGGGCAATCGTCGAACGACATCTTTCCCACTGCCGTCCATCTGGCGGCCGTCCTAGGTATCACGCGCCACCTGCTGCCCACCCTCCACCAGCTCGCTGCGAGCCTTGGGGAAAAGGCAGCCGCCTTCGCCGGCATCATCAAGATCGGCCGCACACACCTGCAGGATGCGACGCCACTGTCGCTCGGCCAGGAGTTCTCCGGCTACGTCGCCCAGTTGCAGCATGCGGAAGCGGTCATCCTGGCCACCCTGCCCTCGCTCTACCCGCTGGCGGTCGGTGGCACTGCGGTCGGCAGCGGACTCAACACCCACCCGGAGTTCGGCTTCCGGGTCGCCGCGATACTGGCCGAGCAGACTGGGATGCCCTTCACCAGCGCGCCCAACAAATTCGCCGCGCTGGCCGCCAGCGACGGTCTGGTTGCCGCGCATGGCGCTCTGAAGACGCTAGCCGTGGCACTGATGAAGATCGCCAACGATATCCGCTGGCTGGCCTCCGGCCCGCGCTCCGGCCTCGGCGAACTCGGCATCCCGGAGAACGAGCCGGGCAGCTCGATCATGCCCGGCAAGGTCAATCCGACCCAGTGCGAGGCGCTGACCATGCTCTGTTGTCAGGTCATGGGCAACGACGTGGCGATCGGCATCGGCGGCGCCTCAGGCAATTTCGAGCTGAACGTCTTCCGGCCGCTGATCGCCCACAATTTCCTGCAAAGCGTCAGGCTGCTGGCCGATGGCATGGCCAGCTTCGACCGCCACTGCGTGCGCGGCATCACCGCCAATCGGGAACGTATCGCCGAACTCATGGAGCGCTCGCTGATGCTGGTCACCGCGCTGGTGCCGCACATCGGTTACGACAAGGCCGCTGAAATCGCCAGACGGGCGAGCCGCGAAGACACGACGCTGAAGGCTGCGGCGCTGGCACTGGGCTACGTCAGCGCCGAGCAATACGAAAACTGGGTCAACCCGGAAGCGATGATTCAAGCGCGAGAGTGACCGAACAAGACAATCCGGACCAAGGAATCACACGCGGCGCGTGGCGTCCGCTCAATCCTGCGACACGTCGACAACGCGGCGCTGATTTGCTATAAGAGCATCGTAACTCGCCCGACAGAGAGATTTCATCCGCCTGAACGCACAGAGTCGGCTTGAGCTGACCAAGGATGAAATGGGGCGTTGAGTGTGTTTGTCCGACAGGAGAAGGCGCATGAAACGTACTCCACTGGCCGCTTTTGCGGCTATCGCCATCGCCGCCGGTATCTGGGCGTATCAGAGCGACACCCGCCCGCTCGGCGCGGTCCATGCTCAGAACACCACTGTCGCGGCAGCGACCGCACCGCCCGGCAAGCAGATTCCGGAGTCCTCCGCAGTCGATCAGGACGCCCCTTACCATGAGGCCTGTGCCCGCGAGGGGCTGAACGAATCGGAATGCGTCGGCCGGCTGATCTGGTTCAAGGCGACCGGCGGCAACGAACGGTTCCACACCTACACCTTCCAGCAGCGCATTGGCGTCCTCGTCGACTGGTACCGCGTCCTGCGCGCCGACCAGCGCGACGACCGCTTCTGGGCCTGGGGCATCATCAACGACCCGGCATGCTGCAAGCCCGGCGATCCCGAATGCCCGGCGAAGTCGGCCGAGGAGACCTACGGTTTCGACTGGTGCCCCGGCGACGACGTGCTGCTCAAGTACGTCGGCAAGACGGGTTATGTCGACCCGGCCTGCGGCCTCAAGGATGCCGCCCTTGACCCCGATGATCCACACAGTCAGGGCGGCAAGGCGGATCAGCGTCATTCCGCCTGTGATCTGAAGTTCGGCACCTCGACCGGCGCCCTCGGCATCCGCAAGTTCCCCAACCCGCGCTTTGACGCCGCCAGGTGGAAGCAGTTGAACAGCGACCTCGCCTCTTGGTCCGGTTTCGCCACGACCAAGGCCGCCGCCACCGGCATCGAATCCGACCAGCGCGTGAGCAAGCTGGCCGACTCCTCGGTCGAGCCGCCCTTCCTGATCGGGACATCTTGCGGCTCCTGCCACATCGCCTTCGACCCGCTCAATCCGCCCGCCGACCCGGCGCACCCGAAGTGGGAAAACATCAAGGGACTGATCGGCAACCAGTACACCCGCATGTCCGAACTGCTCGGCTCCGGCATGCCCAAGAGCAGCCTCGAATATCAGATGTTCGCCCACGCCCGGCCGGGCGTGACTGATACCTCGGCCCTGTCCCACGACCAGATCAACAATCCCGGCACCATCAATGCCCTGATCAACGTCGCCCAGCGCCCGGTCTTCAAGGGAGAAACAGTCACCAAGTGGCGCAAGGCCGCCACCTGCGGCGCCGAAAAAGACGAAGGAAAATGCTGGTGCGAACCGGGCCGCGATGGCAAGTGCTGGCAGAAAAGCCTGCGCGACGACGACACCACCACCGTTTATCTCGGCGGCCAGAAGGTCGTCCTGCCCGGTGTGCATCACATCCTGAAGGGCGGCGAGGATTCGATCGGCGCCCTGGAAGCGATCCAGCGCGTCTATTTCAACATCGGTTCGTGCTCCGAGCAGTGCTGGGTCAATCACTTCGCCGACATGCGCCAGGTCGATCCCCAGCAACGCGGCTTCGGCCAGACGTCATTCGACATCGGCCAGTGCCGGCGCGATTGCCCCAACTTCCGGGCGGTCGAGGACCGCCTGCAGAATGTCCTCGATTTCTTCGCTTCCGCCGAATCCGATCAAACCGACCTGCATGCCGCTCGCGCCAGGACCCGGCAGGGCGCTTATACGCCAGCCGACCTGGTCGCCGACCTCGACAGGGAATTCGGCAAGGGTGCGGTCAGCCGCGGCCAGACGGTATTTGCCGACAACTGCGCGCGCTGCCATTCGAGCCTCCCGGAGAGCGCCAGCGGTCCGTTCAGGAACCGCGACTTCGCTGCCCCCAACGAAGCCCATCCGCGCAAGGTACGCGCCGATTTCCTGGGCAACGACCAGTCGACGCCAGTCACCGAGGTCGGCACCTTCCGCTGCCGGTCGCTGCACTCCAACCACAAGATCGGCCACCTGTACATGGAATATGCTTCCGGCACGGTACACCAGCGGCCGCTGGTGGCGGACATCCCGGAGCGCAACGAACTCAAGGACGGCGGTCGTGGTTATCTCCGCAACATCTCGCTGGTCAATGTCTGGGCCACCGCGCCGTTCATGCACAACAACGCCATCGGCCCCGAAATCTGCGGCAAGCCGGCCAACAAGGACAATGATTTTCACCGCGCCCGCTACGTCGACCGCGACGGCAATCTGCTCGCCAGTCAGCCCGACTGTCTGCGCTACGACCCGACTGTCGATGGCCGCTTCGAGCTCTACAAGCTCTCCATGATCGAGTTGCTGCATCCGAAGGAACGTGGCAGCAAGCGCACCCTGACCAACGCCGACCTGATCATCGACGTCGGCATCCGCCCCCTCGAAGGCAAGACCGAGAAGCCTCTGGGCGGATTCGGCCAGGTCCGGATCCCCGAGGGCACCAGCGCCGGTTTCCTCAACGGATTGCAGCACAAGCAACTGATCGGCGACCTTTTCCTTGCCAAGCGCGACCCGGCAAGACTCGAAGCGACCGGCAAGAAGGAACTGACGCCAACCCTGGCAGCGATGGCCGATGAGGTACTGAAGCATCCGGCACGCTTTGTCGACATCCTGCGCGAGAAGCGCGATTTCCTCAGCGCCAACTACGAAACCTGCACCCAGGAGATCGAAAACGAGGGCCACCGCTTCGGCGAGGATCTGTCCGAAGCCGACAAGAAGGCGCTCACTGCCTTCCTCGCCACACTTTAGGAACCGGGAGATCACGATCATGGGACTGCCGAAAAAACTCGCCCTGCACACGGGCCTTACCGTCCTGGCGACTCTCGCTCTGGCTGCCTGCACCCGGCCGGAGCCACCCAATATCGCCTTCGCCCCGTACGACAAGGCCTACCAGTCGAAGCCGGATCTTGCCCAGGTCGACTACAAGTACCCGATCCCGCCGGCCGAACTGGCGAAGATCACGCCTGACTGGCTGGCCAAGCTGGATCAGGAACAACTGGACCAGATCTACGCCCGGCTCACCGCCGGCCCCATCCCCGACGGCGCCTTCGACGGACGCATCCTGCTGCCGCGCGGGGAAACCGGCAAGTTCCGTCTCTCCGAAATTGTTGGTGGGTTTACCGGCACGGCGCTGCATCTCAAGGGCCTGGTCATCGAGGATGTCGGCGAGGCACTCTGGCGCGGCAAGGTGTTCTTCCGTGACGAGCGGGTGCTGAGAAACCGCATCGAAGACCTGTCAACACTGAAAAAGATCGGCCTCGTCGAAGGCGAGCCGAAAAAGATGACCTACGGTGGCAAGGAAACCTGGCTGCTTTTTCCGGCCAAGCTCTACTGCGGCCAGAGCTTGCTCGACGCCCGTCGCGAGTCGATCATCATCGATTATTTTTTCACCGACGAAATCCCCGGATATCAGGAAAACCCGGATTACCTTGCAGGACGCCGCGGCCTCAAGGTGCGTGATGAAATCCGCATGATCCGGCCCGGCCTCTACCTCGGTCGCGCCTATCTCGACCGTGGCTTCGCCCTCAATTTCACCCTCTACGACAAAGCCAGCGACGATCGGGCGCGCGAGGAATTTGTCAAGACCGGCAAGGTCCAGGAGGATTGCTGGCCGGGCACCCAGGTCCGGCCCGTCGCCGTCGCCGCCAAGCCCTGACGCTCCACCTCAGCGATGGCATCCCTTCATGAGCCTGCGCAACCTCCTCCTGGCCGGCGTGCTTGGGCTGCTCGGCCCGGGGTCGGTGATGTCGGCAGCGGCTGAAGCCCTCGCCCCGCCGCCGACCTGGGTTGTCGACCCGGCCACCCCCGGCGCCAACCTGCCCCTCGCCGGCCGCTCGCTTTTCGACCAGCTTTTCGCCGTTGACCGCAACGGCAAGGCGGCCATCGAATTGCCCTTCCCTTTCCCCGCGCTCCTCGCCCGCCTCGATGCCCAACTCGCCCAGGACCCGGCCAGCCCCTTGCCGCCCGCCAAACGGATCCTGATTCCTCTCGGGCGCTCCCTGCAGCGCACCGCCGCGGCGCCGGACTACTTCGCCTATCCCCGCGTCGTGGTTGCCGTCGATGGCGAACCGGCCTCGGCCACCACGCTCTTCCTCAAGGACCGGCTCTACATCGGCTACCAGGAGAAATCCGCCGTGCTCGAGGTCATCAGCTACAACGAGGCCGCCGGCCGCTTCGAGTTCCAGCTGGTCAAGGACTACCGGGCCGGCGGCCAGCCGCAAGTGGTCTACGCCCCCCGCATGGTGTGTTTTGCCTGCCATCAGAATGGCGCGCCCATCTTTTCCCGCGCGCTGTGGGATGAGACCAATGCCAATCCCCAGGTGTCAGCACTGCTCGCCGCCGGTGGCCGCGGTTTCTACGGCATCCCCGCCGAGCGGGGCGTGGATATCCCCTATGCCATCGACAACGCCACCGAGCGCGCCAACCGCTTTGCCCTGACCCAGCGTCTGTGGCGGGAAGGCTGCGGCGATGCCGACCTGCCCGCCCGACGCTGCCGGGCCGGCCTGTTTTCGGCCGCCCTTCGCCACGCCCTCGCCGGGGGCCAGGTGTGGTTGCCGGATCCGGATTTCGAGCAGGCGGTAAGCGCCAGACTGCGAGCCACCGCCCGCCACCGCTGGCCGGGCGGGCTGGCGATCGGCAACCCCGATCTGCCCAACCGCAACCCCCTGCAAGGGATGACCGTCTGGCCAGCCAATGACGCCGCGCGTGCCGTCTTCTCCAATGTCCCGGCCCGCTTCGAACCCCTCGCCCCGCGTCCGCCCCAAGGCCTTTGGCAAGCCGAAGCCCCGGGCGCGGTCAGCACCCTGATTGCCGGGCTGGCGGAATTCGTGGCAGCCCCGGACCGTGTCCGCCTTGAAGCGGCACTCGCCAGGCAAGCGAATGTCGTCACCGAGCGCATGACCGCATCCTGCCAGATCGAAGCCAGCGCGCCAGCATCGCGATGGTCGGTGCGCTGCGCCCCGCGCCCAGGGCAGTCGGGGCCGACACTGGCCGGCATCCTGTCCGTGGTTGCCGGCCGGCCGACAGCCGGTCATCTCAGCCGGCTGACCTTGCCCGGCGGCACCGCCCTGAGCAACCTCGAACTGCTCGCCACGGGCCGGTCTTCGGCCGCTGGCGCCCTGTTCCTCCCTCGCGTCAACGGACGTCCCGCGCGCAGCGCTGAAGGAAATGCCATTCACCGCCTGGAATTCCGTCGTAGCGCGAGCAACCCGGCGGGCGGCGAGGTGATGCTCGAAGTTCGCCAGGAATTCTCCGCAGTCGAGCGGGCCATGGCAGCCTTGATTGAAAGCACCAAAGGCGAAACCCTCTTCGCCCCCGACACCATTCCACGACAAGCGATGATCGCGGCGCTCTTCAAGCAACTTGGCCTGCCTGCCCAGCCCTCATGCTGCGCTGCCGCCCAGACGCTGCCTGCAGCGCGCCTCGAAGTTGCAGCGCTCGCCCCCGGCGCCAGGGCGACCGTCGCGGTGGACGGTCCCCTGCAGGCCTTTTTTCCCTACTGCGCGGCTTGCCATCGGACCGCGGAGACGTTCCCGCCAAATTTTCTTGCCGGTGACAGCACCCAGGTCGCTGCCCGGTTGCGCCAATGCGCCCCGCGGCTTTATGTGCGTCTAGCCATGGCCGATGTGCCTGCGGAGCTGCGGGACAAGACACCCATGCCGCCAGAAACCGTCCTGCCAGCCTTTGCCACCGATGTCAAAGGCTGGCACGCCAGCCCGGTCCGCGCCGCTCTCCTCGCCCAGGTCGATGATTGGCTGCATACCGAAACTGGCCAGACGCCGAACCTCAAGCAACTGCTGTCCGGCGGCTACGAAGCCCTGCGCCCCTGCCTGGCGGCACCATGAATCAGCGCAACATGAAAGGGAGAACACCATGAACGAAGAAGTCGAACAAGCTGCGAGTCCCTGGAAAAGGCGCTTCATCGTCCTCTTCATTCTGACCGTGGCACTGCCGCTCCTGATCGGCCTGATCCTCCAGAGGCGTTTCGGTACCGATGTCCCCGTCGATTACGCCAGCCCCACCGAGCATTTCAAGTACGGTTCGACCGGCGGCGAACACGAAATGGGCTTCCCCTACTGGATCTGGCGGGCCCTTCCCGAAATCTGCCCGCAATACCTGCCAGGCAAGGGCTACCAGTCGCTGGGCATGATCTACGAAAAGAACCCCGACGGCAGCGATCGCGATGTGCCGATCGGCACCTCCAAGCGTCGCTACCAGGGTATTGACCGCGTCTTCGTCAATTGCGCCGCCTGCCATACCAGTACCGTGCGCACTGCAGCCGACCAGCCGCCAACCGTTGTCCTCGGCATGCCTGCTGCGACTTTCAACATGAAGGGCTTCGAGGAGTTCTTCTTCCGATGTGCCGCCGACCCGAAGTTCTCGAAGGAATACATCCTGCCGGAGATCGCGCGCCAGGGCGGCGATCTCGACCTGCTCGATCGCGCCCTCGTTTACCCTGTCGCCATCGCCATCATGCGCGACCGGGTGCTGGCGCTGGCCGGGCGCTTCGACTGGGTGTTCAAACAGAGGGAATGGGGACCGGGCCGGGTCGACACCTTCAATTCGGCCAAGGTGATCTTCAATTTCCCGATGGCTCACCTCGACCCGAAGGAACTTGATGCTCCCGCCGACTTCCCCTCGCTCTGGCGCCAGCGCCAGCGCAAGGAGCCGAAGGAAATGCAACTGCACTGGGACGGCAACAACACGACGGTCGAGGAACGCAACAAGAGCGCCGCGTTCGGCACCGGAACGACACCGCCGACCATCGATCTCGCCCGCATCAGGCGCGTCGAGGCCTGGATCATGGACGCCAGTCCGCCCGGTTTTGGCGACTTTTTCCCGGTCGACCGCAAGCTCGCCGCCAAGGGAGCACCGATCTACCAACAATACTGCGCGGCCTGTCACGGCGCCTCGGGCAGCGATTTCACCGGCGAATACGTCGGCCAGGTGGTGCCGCTGGCCAAGATCGGCACCGACCGTCACCGCCTCGATTCGTACAGCTACACATTGGCGGTGAACCAGGCCACCCTCTACGCCGGTTACCCATGGCGCTTCACCCATTTCACCAAGACGCATGGCTACGCCAACATGCCCCTGGATGGCCTCTGGCTGAGGGCGCCCTACCTGCACAATGGCTCGGTACCCAGCCTGCGCGACCTGCTCGAACCGGCAGCCAAGCGGCCGAAAGCCTTCTTCCGCGGCAACGACGTCTATGACCCGGTCAAGGTGGGCTTCGTCTCAAATCTGCCCGCAGCCAACGGTGCCAAACTGTTCCGCTTCGATACGACTGTTCCGGGCAATGGCAATGGCGGCCACGAGGGCAAGGCCTACGGCACCGACCTGAGCGCGGCCGACAAGACGGCGCTGGTCGAGTTCCTCAAGACATTCTGATAGGTGATGAGATCATGAGTACCTCCTGCTCCTGCAAGACCTGGCTCAAGGCCATCGGCCTCACCTTGGCGGTCGTCGCGGTCATCGGCGCGATGATCGGCTATGACCGCGGATTCCGCGAGTACGCTCAGCCCGACTGGGTCACCGCCACCCCGGAAATGCGCTTCAAGTACGGATCCATTGGCGCCGAACACGACGCTGGCGTGCCCTACTGGATTTTTTATGTCCTTCCCAGGATCTTCCCGGAAAAGCTGACTCAGGATGGCAAGATCCAGCCCGGTGGCTATGCAGCCCTCGGCGTGCCCTGGGAACTTGGCCAGGAACTGCCGGTGGGCTTCACCAGGAAGACCATCGGCTTTCCACGCGTCGCCAACAACTGCGCCGTCTGCCACACGACCAGCTATCGCGTCACGGCGGATTCCAACCCCATCTTCGTCGTCGGAGGTTCGGCCCACACCACCAATGTCGAGGGCTTCTTCCGCTACCTGATCGACTGTGCCAAGGACCCGCGCTTCAACGCCGACATTCTGATGGCCGAGATCAACCGTGTGACCCAGCTAGACTGGATCGACCGCTTGCTCTATCGCTTCGTGATCATCCCGATCACCAAGAAGCGTCTGCTGGAAAGGGAGGCCCAGTTTGCCTGGATCTACCGCCAGGATTTTCCTGATTGGGGCCGCGGACGCGACGACGCGATGAACCTGACCAAGTACTTCATGATCAAGGCGCCGATGGATGACACTTTCGGCCCCACCGACATGCCCTCGGTATGGAACCTGAAGAAATACGTCTGGGACAAGGGCCACCGCATGAACTACGCCGGAGACAGCCACGACGCCACCTCGGTGATCATGGACTCGGCCCTCGGTCTGCTTGGCGCCGCTCCGGCCAACAAGAAGGAATTCGTCGGGCAGGTGCAGTGGCTGAAGGACTACCTCTCCGAACTGCCGCCACCGAAATACCCTTTCCCCATCAACACTGCCAAGGCTGCTGCCGGCCAGCCATTGTTCGAAGCCCATTGCGCCAGTTGCCACACCAGTCACAAGACGGGCACCCCACTCCCGTTGGCCGAGGTCAGCACCGACCGGGGTCGGCTGGATTCCTGGAACAAGGGCGCGGCCATCAAGGCCAACCAGGTAGTCAAGGAGATGGGGCTGGAACGACGCGGCCTGGTCGAAGAGGACCTGACCGGCTACGTCGCCGCCTTCCTTGACGGCATCTGGCTCAAGGCACCCTACCTGCACAACGGTTCTGTCCCGACCCTGCGTGACCTCCTTGAACCGGCCGCCAAGCGTCCGAAAGTTTTCTGGCGCGGCTACGACGTTTATGACCAGGCCAGAGTCGGCTTCGTTACCGACACCCCGGAAGCCAGGCGGATCGGAACCAGATTGGACACGGCAGCCAAGGGGGGCAGCAACCAGGGGCATGAGTTCGGGACGACATTGTCGGCCACGGAAAAAGATGCTCTGGTCGAGTTTCTGAAAACCTTTTAGCAACGGCGGCCGGCACCCTGGACAACTTTTCGGCGCGTCACTCTCAACCTCGCCAGGATGAAGGCATGAGCGACATCTTCCTGAGTTACACGGAGCAGGATCGGGAACAGGCGCGGCGTATAGCGGCGGTGCTGGAATCGGTCGGCTGGACGGTCTGGTGGGACCGCCGGATTCCCGCCGGTGAGACCTGGCGCAGCGTGCTTGAAGAGGCGCTTCAAAACATGCGCTGCATGATCGTGCTGTGGTCTTCCCGGTCGATCGAAAGCGAGTGGGTCAGTGAGGAAGCCACCGAGGGACGCCGGTTGGAAAAGCTCGTTCCGGTAATGATCGAGCCGGTTCGCCCGCCGGCGGGATTTCGCGAAATCCAGGCTGCCGATCTGACGAACTGGGATGGCTCACGCGAGTTCGAGGGCATGCGCATGCTCGTCGCCGACCTCGAGCGCCTCCTGGGAAAACCGGTTCCCGGCGCGAAGGACATCCCGACGACATCAGGCGATCATGGCCACGCTTACGATCCGGCTGATCGGGCTGGCGGGGCAACCACAACGGATCGCTGGCCACGGCGCGGATGGTCGGCCATCGCAGTGGCGGGCGTGCTGCTGCTCGCTGCGGGTGCCGTATTCTTTGCGCTGACTTCGCGGAAACCGACAGCAGTCGTGCCCCAGGCAAGCGAGACCGGACTGCAGCAGCCCACCAGGCCATTGCCGGCGGAAACCGCCCCTCCGCCAGCAATACGCTCTCCACAACCGCCAGCGGCCGTGACGGTCGGCCCAAGGGAGCCAGCGCCAACGTCGAGCACCCCTTCGACAAACCCTGCTGCCGTTGCGAACCCCAATCTCGCGGCGCGACCTGCCGTTCCCAGGCGTCCCGCAACGACACGTGCGACAAGTGCCCGCTGCGCCGATCTTGTCGCCAGGATTCAGTTGGGAGAATCGCTTTCCGACGAAGCGCAGGACACATTCCGGAAGGAGTGCCAGCAATGACCCCAGTCTCTTGCCAAACCAACGTTGCCAGGCAATTGCTGGCGGCGCTTTCCATCGCGCTGCTTGCTTTCGGCTGCGGCAGCCTGCCCGATCACCCGCCAACTTCTGTGGCTCCCGGCGCCGGAACGGCCGCCCACTCGCCCGGTCCGCCAACTGTTCAACCCTACGACAAGGCGGTACTGAGTGCGGCAACGGCCTTGTTCAACAACACCAGACTGCCGCCCGAGGGAACGCCGGCGCAGGCCAGGTACACGGTCGTGATCGACCCGCTGATCGACGGCATGACCGGAGCGCAATCCATCGCGACCCGCTCGATGGGCGTGCGCCTGACGACGATGATGCGCGAACAGTATCCACAGTTCGATGTGAAGCCATTCTCGGCAGCCAACATCGCCAAGAGTCCGCTGGTGCTGATTGGCACCTTGACCGGCGTCAATGCGCAGCGCCAGACCTCGGGAAGCCGCGAGGCCTACCGGATCTGCCTGGCGCTGGCCGATCTGCGCAGCGGCAAGCTGGTCAGCAAGGGGCTGGCATTCGCCTTGCCCGACGGCGTCGACCCGACGCCCCTTGCGTTCTTCCGCGATGCCCCGGCCTGGTCCGAAGATCCGGCGACCGAGGGCTACGTCAAGAGCTGCCAGGGCACCAAGGCCGGCGACCCGATCAACCCGCTGTACCTCGACCGCATCGTCGCCGCCGCGCTTGTCGCCGAGGCCATCGAAGCCTACGATGCCGGGCGCTACATCGAGGCGCTCGATCTCTACAAGAGCGCCTCCTCCGTGCCAGCGGGAAACCAGTTCCGTGTCCTTAACGGCATCTACCTGGCGAACTGGAAACTCGGGCGCCAGCAGCAGGCGGAAGCGGCATTCGCCAGGATCGTTGACTACGGCCTCGATCACCAGCGCCTGGCCGTCAAATTCCTGTTCCGGCCGGGATCGACCGCATTCGTGCAGGACCAGAAACTGAGCGGGCCGTATCCGTTCTGGTTGAAGGCGATCGCGACGCAAACGTCGGGCGTCACCAAGTGTCTGGAGGTTACGGGCCATACCAGTCCGACCGGCCCCGAACCCCTGAACGAGCGTCTATCACTGTTGCGCGCTGAAACCGTGAAATCTCGGCTGGAAGGCTTGTCTCCGGTGCTCGCAAAAAGGATGATCGCCAACGGCGTCGGGTCAAGGCAGACCATGGTCGGCAATGGCCGCGACGATGCGAGCGATGCCCTCGACCGTCGGGTGGAATTCAAGGTTATCGGCTGTTAAGGACTGGTAACCGGAGCGGCGAGTTGCACAGTCGCCCCGCCGGTATCAGACGGGATGGATTCCCACTCAGGCCGCCAACGGCTGGCGATGGCATGGAATCGAGGTGTCCCGGACCTCGTAGAGTTCGATGTCCCAGAGCCTGAGCGCCTGGGCAACGAGACCCGCCTCGCCGCCCGTCAGACGGCGGTCAGCATTGACAATGTCGAGCATCGCGCGAACGACCTTCTTCTGCAGCACCGGATCACGGATTTCGTCGAGTAGCAGGCCAATGGTGTGTGAATCGAGTTCGAGTTGCCCGTTGGGCAAGCGATGGGCGCTGATCAGAATATCTTCGCAATAGTCGGAGAGAACCTTGGAAAAACGATCTGCCTCCAGTCCGATCCGGTTGATGATGTCCTGACGTTCCAGCGTTATCAACTCGCCTGAATCGATGGCGCCATCGGCCATCAAGGCAATGGCTACCGCCCGGCCCATCGCTTCGGGACTGTTGGTGGTGTAGTGGCGCATGGTGATTCTCCTCTATGTTGGTGTGACGTTGATCCCCTGACTTCCGGGACAACCCCAATATGCCTACCCGAACGAATTAAATCCAATTAAACTATTTGCACATTGCCATTTGTCAAAACTTATATGCCACGTCGCCGGATCACCTTTCGCCAGCTTGAAACCTTTGCCGAAGTCGCCCGCCAGCAGAGCTTTACCAAGGCGGCAGGAGCCCTGCACCTGACCCAGCCGGCAGTTTCGATCCAGATTCGGCAGATCGCCGAAACGATCGGCCTGCCCCTGTTCGAGCAAAATGGCCGGGAAATCGCGTTGACCGCAGCCGGCAAGGAATTGCTGACCACCGTCCGCGATCTTGACGACGCATGGAATCGCTTCGAATCGGCCATCGACGATCTCAAGGGCTTCAAGCGCGGCAAGCTGCGCGTGGGCCTGGTGACTACGGCCAAGCATTTTCTCCCGAGGATGCTGGGCGACTTCTACCGGCGCTATCCGGACATCGACATCGAACTGGAGATCGCCAACCGGCAAGGGATCGTCGAGCGCCTGCTCGGCAACCAGGACGACCTTTACGTGATGTCCTACCCTCCGACGAATCTCGACATCGTCAGCCACCCCTTCCTCGACAACGAATATGTCGTGCTAGCGCCCGCGGCGCACTGGGCCGTCGGCAGGGCGCTGACCCTGCAGGACCTCGCCGGCGAGCCCTTCCTGCTGCGCGAGGAAGGATCGGGTTCGCGCCACGTCGTCGACCAGCACATGCGCGATACCGGTATCCAGTTGAAGGTCCGGCTGTCGCTGGCGAGCAACGAGGCGATCCGCGAACTCGTCGCCAGTGGCATGGGCCTGACCGTGCTGTCGCGCCAGGCACTCGGCGACAGACACGGGCAGGATGGACTGGCTCTGCTGGACATCGCCGGCTTCCCTCTGAAACGCCAATGGAACGTGGTTCACCTGCGCAGCAAAGTGCTCTCGTTGCCGGCCAGGGCCTTTCTCGACGACCTGTTGCGCAGCGGCGCCGGCACCAGCCGAACCTCCTCAGCCTGACGAGTTCGAACAGGCTGCCCGGCCACCCGTCGATTTCGTGAATCAACGCGCTTCGCGATTCGCATTGGACGCATGCCCGATTGAATGGTCCATCCTTAAAGCGGCGGCGGCTTTCAACCACCATCGGCACATGGCTGCGCGAGGCTATCGTCGGCCGCGACGCTCTTGATTTATGGGATTATCCAACCGTCTGGCATGGCGTTTTCCATAGGAGGGTCAACAAGGCATTGGTCCGTACGGTAGAATCGCTACTTGCGCTGTTCTTGACTGGTAGTGATTGTTTCCCTATATCGCGCCAATCGACTGCTAGAGGAAATCCGGCTGGCTTTTCTTCACGTGGGATACGCGTGATCCATTGGCCCGCGCATGGCCCTGAGTCAACCAAGTACGTCGTTGTGAAATGTGAATGTTCGACTTGCCATGACAAAATCTTGCCGCGTGCGGTGGCTTGACTTGTTTTGCCGCGTTGCCTGCCGGCGCCTGTGATGGAAAGAACCTGGCGAGCATTGAATGATCGAAGAACTGCAAGAGGAACAGGAATGGCCAAGAACGTTATCGTGGTGGGCACCCAGTGGGGCGACGAGGGCAAGGGCAAGATCGTCGACTGGCTGACCGATCATGCGCAGGGGGTGGTGCGTTTCCAGGGCGGGCACAATGCCGGCCACACGCTGGTCGTCGGCGAACAGGTCTACAAGCTGAATCTGGTGCCTTCCGGCATCGTCCGCAATGGGGTCAAGTGCTACATCGGCAATGGCGTGGTACTCGACATCCACCATCTACTGGCTGAAATCGCAAAACTCGAAGAGGGCGGCATCGAGGTGCGCTCGCGCCTCAAGATCAGTCCCGGCTGCCCGATCATCCTGCCCTACCATTCCGCCATCGACAAGGCGCGCGAGGATGCCAAGGCCGGCGACCAGAAGATCGGCACGACCGGCAAGGGTATCGGCCCGACCTACGAGGACAAGGTGTCACGTCGCGGCCTGCGCGTATATGACCTGTTCAACCCGGAACGCTTCGCCGGGAAGCTGCAGGAAGTCCTCGACTATCACAACTTTGTGCTGACCCAGTATTTTAAGGCGCCCGCGGTCGACTATCAGATGGTGCTCGATCAGGCGATGGCTGACGCCGAGCAGATCCGCCCGCTGGTGGCCGACGTCTCGGCGGCCCTCTACGTGGCCAACCAGGCCGGCCAGAATCTGCTGTTCGAGGGTGCACAGGGTGCACTGCTCGATATCGACCACGGCACCTACCCGTTCGTGACGTCCTCGAACTGTGTTGCCGGCCAGGCTTCCGCCGGTGCCGGCGTCGGTCCCGGCATGCTGCATTACGTACTGGGTATCACCAAGGCTTATTGCACCCGTGTCGGCGGCGGTCCTTTTCCGAGCGAACTCGATATCGACTCCGCCGGTACGCCGGGCCACCAGATGTCGCAGGTCGGCAGGGAGTTCGGCACGGTCACCGGGCGCATGCGCCGCTGCGGCTGGTTCGATGCCGCGGCACTGCGCCGTTCCGGTCGCATCAATGGCCTCACCGGGCTGTGCATCACCAAGCTCGACGTGCTCGATGGCCTCCCGGAACTCAAGATCTGCAACGGGTACAGGCTCGACGGCAAGGTTCTCGATCTGCTACCCATTGGCGCCGACGAAGTCGCGCGCTGCGAGCCACTCTACGAAACGATGCCCGGCTGGTCGGAAACGACCTTCGGCGCCAAGCGCTGGCAGGACCTGCCGGCCAACGCCCAGGCCTATCTGATTCGCCTGGAGGAGCTTTGTCAGGTGCCGGTTGCCATCGTCTCGACCGGCCCGGAACGCGACGAGACCATCCTCAGGCAGCATCCGTTCGAGTAATCCCCGGCTGGCGCCGCCCGGTGCCGCTTGTCCCGGCAGGGGGCTTGAGCCACAGGCCCTTTCACCTACCGGGCGAGGGCAAGCGGCGGCGCCTGGCCGGGCGTCGAATAGTCGGCCGTTGCCACGTGGCGGAATTTCGGCGCGAAGACGTAGGGTGGATCGCCGACAAAAAAGCGAAACGGCACCGAAACCATCGCAAACCCTTCGTTCCTGCGCACCAGCTTCTGCACCACAAAGTGCAGGTGCGGGCCGGAAGTGTAGCCGGTGGCGCCCGAAAGCCCGATGACAGTCCCGGCGCTCACCGTCTCTCCCGGACGCACACGAACCCCGCCGGGCGCCAGGTGGGCGTAGGTCGCCACCGTCCCGTCGGCATGCAGGATGCGGACGTAATTGGCCATCGCCAGCAGCGCCTGATCCTTGGCGCCGTAACGGTTCGCCGCTTCGGTCTCGATCACCACGCCATCGCGGGCGGCGACGACGGGCGTATTCTCCGGCATCGTGAAATCGACGGCATGCTCGCTGTCATCGGCGTTGTGGGTAGTCAGCGGGCCGCCGGGCGCCTGGCTGATGATGAAGCTCCGCCCGTTGGCGAAGGGCAGGCGGTAGGTTGCACGCGGGTCGGGAATGGCGTCGTAGTTGCCGACGCTGAACGTCGATTGCGTCGAGAAGCGCAGGCCGCGTCCCGGGTAGGTCGGGCGGACCTGCACAAGCAGCAGTTCGCTGTAGGGGCGCACGACGGCATAGACGGGAAGCGGCTGGCTGGTGCTGATATTGTCCGCCACACTCAGTGTCAGTCGCACCGATACCGCTGCCGGGCCGCGATTTCGTGCAATCAGGTTGCTGCCCGGGCCGCTGCGCTCGGCGCTTACCGAGAAGGGATAAGCCTGCTTCGCGCTGGCAACGCCCGGAAGCGTGCAGGCAATCAACAGCGTGAGGATCAGCAGTCGGCGCATGCGGCGGCAGGAGGCATCGGGTGACAACTGCGCACTCTACTACCGTCCTTCCGGTTTTCGGTCGACGGGGCCGTGCGCTCAGCGGGCAGGGACCGGTTGCCAGCCTTCGGGGCAGTATTCGACGTTCGGGTAGTACTGTCCGGCCGATCCACAATAGTTCCAGTATCCGGCTGCCGGGGCCGCATAGACCGGGCGCGGGGCGACATAGACCGGTTGTGGCGCGACGTAGGCCGGGGCAGGTGCATAGTAGTTCGAGGCGGCAATGCCGGCGGCAATGCCGGTGATCGCCAGTATGGCCGCCGGCCCGACCCAACCGTAGCCGCGACGGTGGCCGTGGTCATAACGGGGGGGCGCCGGCCGATAGTCGCCGCGGCCATAGTGTTGGGGTCCCGGTCGGTAGTAGCCGCGGTCGTGTCCGTGCTCGGCCAGTGCCGGGCTGGAAATTCCGAGCGCGATGCAGAGTGCGCTGCAGAGTGGGATGATGGTGGTTTTCATAAATCGAATAACGCAGCGCGGCGCTGGCCGATGACGCCGGGCCGGGACAGAAATGTGAGGAATTGTTACAGGTCGGTTTTCGCCCTGTGAGACAATCACCGTCGGGCTGCCCCGAGCCTGTTGCCCCCCAAGGGAACCTGTTTCAGGGCGCCGTCGACCCGGAAACTGCGGCGAAAATGAAAAAAGGCCTTGTCAAGACAAGGCCTTCCGTCAAAACTGCTGGTGCCCAAGGCCGGACTCGAACCGGCACACCTCGCGGCGCTAGTACCTGAAACTAGTGCGTCTACCAATTCCGCCACCTGGGCACAGGAGCGAAGAGCCGCGAATTATAAAGAAAGTGGATTACATGTCAAGAAAAAAGCCAACGGCACTCCGCTCTGCGGACCCCTTCCTGGCGCGCGAAGCGGCCCGCTACGACCTGCCCCTCCCGTCGCGCGAATACGTCTCGCAGGTCCTGGCCGACGAAGGTCGTCCGGTCACCTTCGCCGAATTGAGCGCTTTGCTCGACATCGCCGCAACCGAGCAGGAAATGTTCCAGCGCCGGCTTGGCGCCATGGAACGCGAAGGCCAGTTGATGCGCAACCGCAAGGGCGCCTACATCCTGCCCGAGCGGGCCAGCCTGACGCCGGGCAGGATCCAGGGTCACCCGGACGGCTATGGCTTCCTGATCCCCGACGACCGCAGTGCCGACATCTTTCTCGACCAGCACCAGATGGCCAAGGTGCTGCACGGCGACCGCGCCCTGGTGCGGCTTACCGGCGTCGACCGCAAGGGACGCCCCGAAGGCAGCATCGTGGACGTCATCGAGCGGGCCAATACGCGCGTCGTCGGCCGGGTGCTCGTCGAGCATGGCCTGGTTTTCGTCGTGCCGGAGAACAAGCGCATCGCCCAGGACATCCTGGTGCCGCCGGAGAAGCGGGCGAAGATCCGTCCGCAGTCCGGGCAGGTCGTCATGGTCGACATCATCGAGCAGCCGAGCAAGTTCTCGAAGCCGATCGGGCGCATTTCGGAAGTACTGGGCAATTATGCCGATCCGGGCATGGAGATCGAGATTGCGTTGCGCAAGCACGATCTGCCGTTCGAGTTTTCGAAAGGGGCGCTGGATGAGAACCGGGCGCTACCGGACAGCATCAGAAAGGCCGATCTGGCGGGGCGCGAGGATCTGCGCGGATTGCCGCTGGTGACCATCGACGGTGAAACGGCGCGCGACTTCGACGATGCCGTTTACTGCGAGAAGAAGGGCCGCGGCTGGCGGCTGGTCGTGGCCATCGCCGACGTATCGCACTACGTGCAGCCGGGGATGGCGCTCGACAGCGAGGCAATGGAGCGAGGCAACTCGATCTATTTTCCGCGCCGCGTCATCCCGATGCTGCCGGAAAAGCTCTCCAACGGCGTCTGTTCGCTGAACCCGGACGTCGACCGGCTGGCAATGGTCTGCGACATGGAGATCGGCGCTGGCGGCGCGATCGGCAAGTACCGCTTCTATCCGGCGGTATTCCGCTCGCAGGCACGGCTGACCTACAACCAGGTCTGGTCGTGGCTGTCCGGCGCAGCGCGGCCGGAGACCGAAGTCCACATCGGATTGCAGCCGCAGTTGCTGAATCTCTACAAGCTGTTCAAGACCCTGCACTCGGCACGCGGGGAGCGCGGGGCGATCGACTTCGAGACCACCGAAACGCAGATGGTGTTCAATGAACAGGGCAAGATCGAGAACATCGTGCCGGTCGTGCGCAACAACGCGCACCGCATCATCGAGGAATGCATGCTGGCGGCCAACGTCTGCGCTTCGGATTTCCTCGCCGGCCACAAGCAGACCTGCCTGTATCGCATCCACGAGGGGCCGTCGGCAGAAAAGCTCAAGAACCTGCGGACCTTCCTCGGCGAGTTCGGGCTGGCGCTGGGCGGCGGTGACGATCCGCGGGCCAAGGATTACGCCGTCCTGCTGGAGCAGGTCAAGCAGCGACCGGATTTCCAGCTCCTGCAGACCGTCATGTTGCGCTCGCTCAAGCAGGCGCTGTACAGCCCGGACAACGTCGGCCACTTCGGGCTGGCCTACGAGCATTACACGCATTTCACATCGCCGATCCGGCGTTACCCCGACCTGCTGGTGCATCGTGCGATCAGGGCCGTGCTCGCCGGCGCCAAGTACGCGCCAGCGGGAAACTGGGACGACATCGGCCTGCACTGCTCGGCGACCGAGCGCCGGGCCGACGAGGCGACGCGCGATGTCGAGAGCTGGCTCAAGTGCTTCTTCATGAAGGAGCGCATCGGCGAGGAATTTTCCGGCACCATCTCGGCGGTGACCGCCTTCGGCATTTTCGTGGCACTCGACACGATCTACATCGAGGGCCTGGTGCACGTCTCGGAACTGGGCGCCGACTATTTCCAGTTCGACAACATCAAGCACCAGATGCTCGGCGAACGCACCGGCCAGCGTTTCCGTCTCGGCGATCGCGTGCGCGTCAGGCTGGTGCGTGCCGACCTGGAAAGCAACAAGATCGACTTCGTTCTCGTCGCCGAACAGCAACCGCGGAAAACGGCCCGAGCGAGGCGTTGACCGCAGCAGCGTCGGCGCGGCCGCCAATCAAGTGCGGAAACCCTGAGTTCTGTGACAAAGGGTGTCAGTTCAGATCCGGATTGACAGGCAAGAACCGACCCTCAACCAGCGCTCGGGTTTTGAGCCCCACCGGCCGTAGTGCAGTGGGGTCACCGGCAACTGGTGGCCAGCAATAGTCATTCGCCGCAGAAATCTGTCGGGCCCGTTCAGATCGGAAACGGACTGGTGGCATTGGCATAGCCAATGGCCGCTTACTCTTTTCTTGCAGGCGCTCTTGACCTTTGCGAAAAGACCTCTATCGGCATCGGCCGCCCGAACAGATAACCCTGATAAGCCGTGCATCCATTGGCAGCGAGGAATTCGTGCTGGGCTTCGGTTTCGACACCCTCGGCTATCGCCGCCAGGTCCATGCTCTGCGCCAGCGCGACGATAGTTTGGGCAATGGCGGCGGCATTGGGATCTGTCAATACATCCCTAACGAAGGACTGGTCAATCTTGAGTTGGTCGAGTGGCAAGCGTTTCAGATAGGATAGCGAAGAATATCCCGTGCCGAAGTCGTCCAGCGAGAAGCCGATACCTTTGGCTTTCAATGCGTTCATCTTGACGATGATGTCTTCCACATCTTCAAGCAACAGACTTTCGGTCAGTTCCAGTTTCAGTTTCCCAGGGTCCGCTCCGGTGCTGTCTACTATCGCCAGCACCTGATCCACGAAATCCACAAGGCGGAACTGGCGGGCACTCACATTGACTGCCACGGTGAGATGCGACATATCCGGCAGGGTTGCCCAGACCACCAATTGGGCGCATGCGATTTCAAGGACCAAATGGCCGAGGGGAATGATCAGTCCCGTCGCCTCGGCCTGAGGAATGAACTCAGCGGGAGACACCATACCGCGTTGCGGATGCTGCCAGCGCACGAGCGCCTCAGCGCCCGTCCACTTTCCGACACTGTCCACCTGGGGTTGGTAGTAAAGACGGAACTGGCCCGCTTGCAATGCCTCGCGCAGATCGTTATCCAGAGCAGCACGGTTCGTGACTTCTGCCTGCATCTCTGGGTCGAAAAAACGCAGCGTGCCGCGGCCCGCGGCCTTGGCCTGATACATGGCTGTATCGGCGCGCTTCATCAACTCATCCACCGTGATTGAATTACCTTGAAACAGGGTGATCCCGACGCTTGAGGTGCAATGGTAGGTGTGCGTATTCGTAATGCCCTCTTGACGGCTCAAATCAAGCAAATACCTGATTAGCAACAAGCGTCAGCCAAGCTCATCTGGTGAGCCTGTCGACCCGTAGAGTGATCGTCATCAACCGACGCGGGGTAGCAATCATGGCGATGAA
>WBZP01000143.1_pt1 | contig 104268 bp, 76 predicted proteins | sample 5204301 | NCBI WGS metagenome assembly WBZP01 (sample SAMN12412401, study PRJNA552823) | activated sludge metagenome | isolation source: activated sludge from nitrification reactor of wastewater treatment plant... | place: USA: Pennsylvania | collected 2017 | reverse complement strand
GCTGGTTCGAGCCCAGGAGGGGGAGCTTATAGTTCGAATGCGAGAAGCAGTGTGGGTGAACAGTATTTGACTGTTCACTCGCACTGCTTCTGTTTTTTCACACTTGTATCAAAGGTGCAAGTCTGAGAAGCAGTCCAGGTGAATAGTATTTGACTGTTCACTCGCACTGTTTCTTTTTTTTCACACTTGTATCAAAGGTGCAAGTCTGAGAAGCAGTCCAGGTGGATAGTATTTGCCTGTTCACTCGCACTGCTTCTCAGACTTGCACTATTTTCAAAAAGGCGATTGTAAGCAACAGTAAGGGTGAACAGTGGATTTGTAACATACTATCCTGCATATATTGTTTGTATCGTGGCTGTTGCTTGTGGGAGATTTGTTGCATGGATTTCAAAGGACTGATTGTGTATCGAAAAGCACTCGAGGTGTATTCGCAACTAACGACCCGCGTACTGACGATCGACGGTCTTGATAAGGACCTGAAGAGTCAGCTTCGACGAGCCATGATGAGTATCGTGCTCAACATCGCGGAGGGAAGTAGTCGATTCAGCGCGGCAGACAGGAGAAACTTTTTGGTGATTTCCAGAGGATCAGCTTTTGAATGTTCTGCTGTACTCGATCTGGTTGCCATCTCCAGTTCCAAACACTTCCCCGACCATGAGATTCTGCTGGACGAGATCTCAAAGATCCTTTACAAAATGATCGACACGCTGAATGAAAAGCAACGGAAAAAGGATGGGTGAATGGTATTTGACTATTCACTCGCACGGCTTCTCACACTCGCACTTCTGAAAGTAGTGTAAGTTTGAGAAACAGAGCGAATGAACAGTGTTTTTTAGGCTGGCGCGAAACTTTTTCATGGGCGGGCAGTAAACACCCATTGCCCCACACTCCGTGCGCGCCATGTCCATGAAAAAGTTGTCGCGGCTCTTCGTTCCGCTGGTCGTCCTGATTTCGATCTTCTCCTCCTGCACGCCGTACCGGAACATCCTCATGTTCCAGCCTACGGAGCAGGATACGACACTCAAAGCGCTTGACACCACCTACCGGCCGATCATCGGACCGAACGACATTCTCGACATTTTCGTCACCAGTACCAGTCCGGAGGCGAGTAAGTACTTCAACTACTCGGAGCAGCCCGATAACCAGGCGTCCATGGTCAGCGGCTACCTGGTCGATTCGAAAGGCGAGATACAAATACCCTTCATCGGTTCGTTGAGGGTCGCGGGTCTGCACACCGACGCGGCGCGCGACACCATCCGACACCGACTGGAGAAGTACCTGGTCAGTCCTTCCGTAAAACTTAGTTTACGAAACTTTCGCGTCACCGTGATCGGTGAAGTGACGCACCCGGGAATGTTCAACGTGCAGAATGAACGGGTCACTCTGCCGGAGGCGCTTGCCATGGCCGGCGACATGACCGTATTCAGCATACGCGATCAGGTCCTGGTGATCCGCGACAGCGCAGGGTACAAGACTTATAATTATGTGAATCTGTATTCGCGCGAGCTTTTTTCTTCGCCCTATTTCGTGCTGCACTCGAACGACATCGTGTACGTACAGCCCAACAAGAAGCGTCGCTTCCAGGGTGAAAACTACTACCGCGTCTTCCCGGTCGTATTCGGAACCCTTACGCTTATTTTGACGGCCATGCAATTGGTCAACCAGTCGAAATAAGCGGGCGATCCACAGTCGGGCGAAACAATCCAACTATCTGCGGGTTGTTACAGGGCGGATCAGCAGTCGCGTGATTTCTCCGGCGGCGAATCACAGAACTCAATGGATGTCTATTACGATGATGGTTGTTCGTTTTGCAAGCGCGCGATGCGATTGGCACGACGCCTGGACGTTTTTCATCGTCTCCGTTTTATTCCGGTAAGAGATCAGGTCGGAAAGCAAGGCCCCTTGCAGCACCTGTCGAAGGAAGAGCTACTCTACGACATCCATGCCGTGGATAAGAAGGGAAGAGTAAAGAGAGGCATTGCCGTTTACCAGGCCGGCTTACGGGCGATGGTCTGGCTGGCACCCCTGGGTTGGTTGCTCGCAGTTCCGGGTATTTCGCACCTGGGGGCTGCGATTTATCGCCGTATTGCGGATAACCGGTATGGATCCTCCTGTGCACTTGATCCGGACGACTAGCCGAGGGGCTCATGATTAAGCCATAGTATCCGGCATGCTCGCGCTCAAAGCGAGTTTCATCTCCGAGGTAGCATGTATTAGCGTGCGCTCGGTCATTTAGTTCTGTTCATTGGCGGAATACGCCTGAAACGTGGAGCGCGTCGACCGACCTATGCAATTCATCACCCATCGACTATGATTTCTCCATCGGCGCTGCGGCCACATACGGCAGCAACTTGTCTGATTGGAAGAATGGTCGCTACGGCATTTGGAGCGGAGACGTGAATCAGGATGGTTTGATCGAATCCACCGACTATTCGGGAATCGAGAATGCAGTTACGACCTTCCTGTACGGATATGTGCCGGAAGACCTGACCGGCGACAATATTGTTGAAGCTTCGGATTACAGTCTGGTGGAGAACAACGCCTTGTTGTTCCTCTTTGCTGTAACGCCCTGATCATCCCAGGTTCGCAGCCACCTGATCCCAGTTGATCAGGTTCCACCAGGCGGCGACGTAGTCGGCTCGCTTATTCTGGTATTTCAGGTAATAGGCGTGTTCCCAAACGTCGATGCCCATGACCGGTTTTCCTTTTGTATCGGATACGTCCATGAGCGGGTTATCCTGATTGGGCGTGGAAGCGATCTGTAGTTTTCCATCCCCATTCACCAGCAGCCAGGCCCAGCCGCTGCCGAAGCGTTTCATCGCCGCTTCGTTGAATTGCTTTTGAAAATCGGCGAAGCCGCCGAACGCCTGGTAGATCGCTTCCGCGACTTTACCTGCAGGAGCACCGCCGCCATTGGGCTTCATCAATTTCCAGAAGAAGGAATGATTCCAATGTCCGCCGCCATTGTTACGAATCGCCGCAGACAAGCCCGAAACCTTGGAGAGAATCGCTTCGAGACTATCCGCGTGCAGTGTTGTTTCCGAAAGCGCCTTGTTCAAATTCGTCACATAAGCCTGATGATGCTTGGTGTGATGAATTTCCATCGTCAGTTTGTCAATGTGCGGCTCCAGGGAATCGTATGCGTAGGGGAGTGGGGGCAGGGTAAATTCCGGGGTATGAGGGACGAGACTTTCCCCGGCACCGGAAGCAGAAGTACCCATCATCAGACTGGCGCTAATACCCGCGAAGGCCGCCATGGACGCGGTTTTCAGGAATTCCCGACGGTTGGTAGACATGGTGTTGATAATTTTAATCTCCTTTAAAGGTCCCCATTTTTTGCGAATTTTTAATGAATTTGGAGAAGATGACGCGGCAATGTCCACCAGAAGCCGGTTTTCCACCCAGTCTTTGTAATCATTCGTCAAAAAAGCTTAAAAAGGAGGCCATTTCCGTTTAATTTTGTGACTGAGATGAAGATTCTCATTTATGGCTTTACATTAATAGAAACACACTCCTCTCGCCGCCCCCTCCTATGCACTTGACTCTACGCGAAACTACCCTTCGTGTCTTATTCCTTATTGCCTTGCTGCTTCCCGGTACCCTTGAAGCGCAGGTGGTCATTAACGAGATATCTCCTTCCAACAGTAACGGACTGACCAACGATGACGGCGACAAGGACGATTGGATTGAACTCTACAACAAAAACAACTCAAGCGTCAACCTGAATGGATACGGATTGAGCGACGATCCAACCGAGCTGGACAAGTTCATTTTCCCGAATACCTCGATTCCTGCTCACGGGCGCATGGTGATCTTCGCCTCCGACCGTAACAAAACGCAGTTGGTCGATCATTGGGAAACCGCGGTCAATGCAAGCACGCAATGGCGTTACGCCGTGGGATCGACTTCGATCGATACGAATTGGCGCAACCTGACTTTCAATGAAAACACGTGGTCTTCGGGATCAGGCGGAATAGGTTACGGCGACGGGGATGATCAGACTACTGTTTCTTCCGGTACGCGTTCCGTCATGATGCGGAAGACGTTCAACGTTCCGGATACTTCCGACATCGCACGCGTCGTTTTCCAGATGGATTACGATGACGGATTCGTCGCTTATCTCAACGGAGTCGAGATCGCCCGGGTGAATCTGGGGGTTGCCGGTGTGCGTCCGGCCTGGAATGAACTGGCCCCCGGGACCATGGAAGCGAAGATCTACCAGGGTCTTCAGCCGGATTCTTTTAACCTCGACATGGATTTCATCCGCTCGATCCTGCGGCAGGGCAACAACGTCCTGGCTGTGGAGGTACACAACCAATCCACCAGTTCAAACGACCTGACGGCTCGTCCGTTTCTTTCCTTCGGCTTGAAGTCGCCCGGCTCTACGTATGGCAGCCTTCCTTCCTGGTTCCGTGTCCCGCCGACCGATTACTATAATGCCAATTTCAAGTTAAGCAGAACCGGCGAAACGGTTTATCTCACGGACGGCTCCCGTACCGTGATCGATCAGCAGGCGTATACGAACATCGAGTTGGATAATTCCTGGGGACGGAGTACCGACGGTTCGGGTTCCTGGTGCCTGTTTGGGACCCCCACTCCGAACGCCAGCAATTCCGGTTCCACGTGTTACAGCGGGTATGCTTCGATTCCGATCTTCTCACTTACTCCTGGATTTTACACCAGTACCCGTTGGTTAAATCTATCGACGACCACTCCCGGCGGCCAAATCCGATATACGACGAACGGCGACGACCCCACCACCTCCTCTCGTCTCTATTCCTCCTCCATACTGATAGACACCACCCAAACGGTTCGTGCGAAAGTGTTCGCTCCCGGAGTGTTGCCGAGTCAGACCATTACGAACAGTTATTTTATCGACGAGGACATTGACCTGCCGATCTGGACTATCACCACGGATTACGATAACCTGTGGGATTATAACACCGGTATTTATGTACTGGGCCCAGGCGCCAGCAGTACGAGCCCTTACTTCGGCGCCAACTTCTGGCAAGACTGGGAAAAGCCCGCTGCGATCGAATATTGGGATAAGGACAAGAACCGCCTCCTGCGCTTCAATGCTGACATCGAAATTTATGGCAACTACAGCAGGGCCAAACCGCAGAAAAGTTTCAACATCAAACTGAGCGACAAGTACGGCACCGGTGAGATCAACCTGCCGATGTATTCCACCAAACCCTGGCTGGACAAGACCGACGATATCGTTCTGCGCAATTCGGGTACCGACTGGAACAAGGTGCATTTCCGTGACGCGTTCATGCAGCGCGGCTTAAAGAACACCTACGCCGGCTACCTCGCAGCCGATCCTGTCGTGCTTTTTCTGAACGGCGAGTTCTGGGGAGTTTACACCAACCACGAAAACCACGACGGCAACTGGATCGGGAACAACTTCGGATACTCCTCGGACGAGATCGATTACTTGAAGGAAGACGGCAGCACCATGACGATCAAGGAGGGTTCCGACACCTCCTTCTGGGCTCTTTATAACTACGCAACCACGCAGAACCCTTCCACGCAGGCCTATTACAATTACGTCGATGCACGCCTCGACCTGAAAGCCTATGCCGACTACTTCATCGCCGAGACGTATTACAACAATGGCGACTGGATCGGTGACTGGACAAACAACATCAAGTTGTGGCGGCCGCGGGAGGAAGGTGGAAAATGGCGCTACCTGGTCTATGACCTCGACTTCGGTTGTGGTTTGAGTGGAGCTTCTCCTACCGAAAACCGCCTGGGTAAGGCGCTTAATCCCTCGGCTTTCAGCAATTCGTCGAATATGTTCGACGCCATTACGGATAACCCGACGTTCAAGAATTACTTCATCAACCGCTATGCGGACCTGATCAACACGGTTTTCCTGGAGGACAGTCTGGACCATATCATTCATGAATACGAATCGGAAATGTCGCACGATATGCAGCAGCATTTCCAGAAGTGGGGAAGTACGAATTCGGATTGGCAGGACTATATCGACGAAGCCGAATCGTTCATTCAACGACGGGCTGATTACGCCCGGGACCAGATCGAAAGTGAGTTCGGAATGACCTCGCAGGTGACGCTTACCCTGCAAGTGGATCCTCCCGGAGCGGGCCGGATCGAGATCAGTACGATCACGCCCGCCAACTATCCCTGGTCCGGTGTTTATTTCCGGGGCAATAATGTTACGGTGACCGCCATTCCGAATCCAGGATATACGTTCGATGAATTCTCTTCTACGACCCTAGGCAGCCACAACCACAATCAAAGCGCTAACGCGAACTTCACCAGTTCACAGACCATTACCGCGCGCTTCAACGGTTCCTCCCGGACACCCGACCTGGAAATTTCGGAGATCAATTTCAATTCAGACTCCGCTTACGATGCCGGCGACTGGGTAGAGATCAAGAACAGCGCGAACTACGAGATCGACTTGTCGGGCTGGAGCATTCGCGATGCCCAGGACAACCATCGCTATATTTTCCCTACCGGTACGACGATCCCTGCGAATGGCTACCTGGTCATCGCAGAGGACATGGAAAAGTTCGATGCCCAGCATCCTTCGGTTGCCAACGTGATCGGCCCGACGGGTTTCAACTTCAGTAATTCAGATGATCAGATCCGCCTTTCCGACTGGCGTGACGACCTGGTCCTGATGCTCTATTACCAGGATGTCGCACCCTGGCCGGCAGGAGCCGATGGTGACGGTTATACCTACGAACGCGCCAACTTCAGCGGAGACCCGAGCGATGGCAACAACTGGATCGTCGGTTGCATCGGCGGATCGCCTGGCGAAGCATTCGTTCCGTTGAACACCAATGTCAATTTCTCCGGCAGCACGTTGCTGTGTACCGGTCAATCCACGCAACTGACCGTTTCAGCATCCGGTACCGGTAATACCTATCAATGGCGTCGTGACGGTGTAATACTACCCGGCGAAACCAATGCGACCATTACGATCACGGATGCAGGGGAGTATGACGTACTGGTTCAGCGCGGTGGCTGCACGGCAGTCTCCGACTCGGTCATCATTACCCAGCACGACCGCGCCACCGATCCGGTGGTCGCGCCGATCGGCAGTTGTGATCCCGGTTCCTTCACACTCACGGCTTCTTCGAATGACTACATCCGTTGGTACGACGCTCCAGGCGGTAACCTGTTGGCCACCGGCAACACCTTCACTACGCCGTTCATCAGCACCACCACTACCTTCTACCTGGTTGCCGGCGATACCTGCCCGAGCAATGTGGTAAGTGCCACCGTAGCGATTGGTCAGGCCCCCGCCGCTCCGACCGTAACGGATCAATTCATCTGTGGTCCCACGACACTGACACTCTCCGCTACCGACACCACCGGCGTCATTCGTTGGTATTCGGTTCCGAGCGGAGGAACGCCGATCGCCACGACGCCCAGCTTTACCACCGGCCTGATCACCACCGATACGGTATTCTACGCGGAGGCCGGACCTACGTGCCCGAGTGCACGTGTCCCACTGAACATCTCGATTACTACCACGTCTCCGCCATCCACTACCGGCTCACAGCGTTGTGGAACCGGAACAGTTAACCTTTCCGCATCGTCTGGAAACCCCATCAGTTGGTATGACTCACCGACCGGCGGCAATCTGCTCGCAACCGGCGCGATCTTCACAACACCGGTCATCAGCAGTACTACGACCTATTATGCGGAAGCCAATGCCGGCTGTCCCAGTATACGCGTAGCGGCCGATGCGGAGATCCTGCCGGTACCTGCAAGTCCTTCGACACAATCCGACACCATCTGCGGTTCCGGCAGCCTGACACTCACTGCAACGGCGGGAAGTACGATTTACTGGTTCAGTGTTCCGGCAGGAGGCGCCGCGCTCACTACCGGTGGTAGCTATACGACTCCGGTTTTGAACAGTACTACGACCTACTATGTAGAAACAGGAGCCTTTTGTCGCAGTCCGCGTGTTCCGGTCGACGCTGTCGTCCTGGCTATACCGGTCGCGCCTACAACGACCGCCGCGACCCAGTGCGGCCCCGGCTCACTTACGCTGACGGCCAGTGCAGCTCAAACGATCCACTGGTATTCCGTACCGCTTGGTGGCGTTGAATTGGCTACCGGCTCCACGTTTACCACCCCGCCGATTGGCGTCACCACGAATTATTATGTTGAGGCCGGCGATTACTGCCGCAGCTCCCGCACGCTGGTCCAGGCCGTCATCAACCCGATACCGGCTCCTCCATCGCTTACCGACGCGGGACGCTGTGACCCGGGATCTGTGGTATTGCTTGCCAGTTCTCCGGAAGCGATCTATTGGTTTGACCAAGCTGTGGGCGGAACACAGATCGGAGCCGGAGCGTCCTACAACACGCCGTCACTGAGCGCTACCACTGCCTTTTACGTCGAGACCGGCGACATCTGCCGAAGTGTGCGGGATACCGTTTACGCCTTTATTGAAACCACACCGACGCTTCCGGTCGCTACCGGAGACAGCCGTTGCGGACAAGGCGCTGTGACGTTGTCGGCCACTGCAACAGCCGACCTGCATTGGTTTGATGTCCCCTCGAACGGAGCTGAACTGGGTACGGGTACGAGTTTCACGACTCCGGTACTGACGTCCACAACGACCTTCTACGTCGAAGCGGGAAATACTTGTCGCAGCGCTCGTGTTCCGGTTGTGGCAACGATTCTTTCCGCACCGGTCACTCCGGTCGCATCGGATGTGAACAATTGCGGTGACGGAAGCCTCACCCTGACGGCCTCCTCGAATGGTACGATGACCTGGTATGATCAGCCCACAGGCGGCACCGTTGTAGGAACAGGCGGCACTTTCATTACGCCCATGCTGAACACGACAACGGTTTATTACGTCGAAGCAAGTAACGGTACCTGCACCAGTCCGCGCGTTCCCGTTCAGGCGATCATTGAAACACAACCCGCGGTCCCTGTCATTACGGACGCAGTTATCTGCGGCCCGGGCTCAGCCATTCTTCTTGCGACATCACCGGTACAGGTAACCTGGTACGATCAGGCCACCGGCGGAACCGCTTTGAGTACTGGCGCATCCTACCAGACTCCCGTCTTGAGCGCCACGACTACGTACTATGCCGAAGCGGGAGTCGCATGCCGTAGCAATCGTGTTCCGGCAACCGTGACGATCCTGACCGCCGCTGTAACTCCGGTAGGGCAAGACGCCTCCACCTGCGGCGCGGGAAGTGTCGTACTGAGTGCTACCAGTACCGACCCGATGAGCTGGTACGATGCCGCCGTCGGTGGTAACCTCCTGGGTTCCGGATCCAGTTATACCACACCCGTCATCGCCTCTTCCACGACCTACTATGTAGAAGCGACCAATGGCGCCTGTACCAGTACCCGTGTGCCGGTGCAGGCCAATGTCCTGGCGGCTCCTGATCCTCCCACTGTAGCGGATGTAACACGCTGTGGACCCGGAACGGTTACGCTTACGGCCGTCTCGGGATCTCAGGTGAGCTGGTACAATCAGGCAAGCGGAGGAACGCTGCTGGGTACCGGTAGTACGTTCACAACGCCCGTGCTGACCACTACTACCTTGTATTATGCAGAGGCGGGCGTCGATTGCCGCAGTATCCGCGTGGATGTGTCGGCTGTAATTAGTACCGTATCCGCCTTGCCGGTTGTTACCCCGGCCGGTTCCTGCGGGCCCGCTTCGCTCTTGCTGACCGCTTCCTCAAGCGACCCGATCACCTGGTACGATCAGGCGTCCGGAGGTACAGTAGTAGGAACGGGAAGCAGCTTCCAGACACCATTCCTGAACAACACGACGACCTATTATGCCGTCGCCGGGGACAATTGTCCCAGCGCTCCGGTACCTGTTGATGCCAGCATTTACACCCCTCCTGTAATCAGCCTCGGTGCTGATACCGTGACGATTCAAAGCGGATCGACGACGATTCTAGATCCGGGGGCAGGATTTACAGACTATTCATGGTCTACCACCGAGACAACGCAGACGATCGAAGTCGGCGTAACCGGTTGGTACACGGTGCTCGTGACCGATGGTAACGGCTGCGAAGCTTCGGACTCGACCTTCGTGAACGTCGTAACCGGCATTCTTCCGCTTACAAACGGAGTGGAAGCCCTCCGCGTCTTCCCGAACCCGGCACATGAACTGCTGTTGGTCCGGTGGGAGAAGCGACAGGCGGGTGAGGTGCTGATCGAACTGTGCGACGGAACCGGCAAATTGATTCGAAGCATCCGCGATGAAATGAGTCCGGGATACCAGCAAGTTCGACTCGGTTTGCAAGATCTTGCCGCCGGATTCTACCTGTTGCGCATTACATCAGACGGTGACCGACAGACTGTTCCGGTCATACGACAGTAAAGTGTTTACAAAATCGATCCTCAAACGGCCGTGATACTTGTCACGGCCGTTTTTTTGTAGTGAACTTTGCGGTTAACGATTCTGTGGAAGTCGGCCCAGCCCGGCCTCTGTAATTACTAATCCTACTGATATGACGCGTTCCGACAACCTCCGGCGCCTGGCATTGCTGTTGACTTTTATCGGCTTAGTCTCCTATACAATTGCCCAGCCTAAGAACGGTATTGCGAACTATGCATCCCTGTGGCAACGGGTGGATTCACTCGAAAGCCTGGGACTGACGGAATCCGCACGAAGCGTTACGGAAACGATACGGAACAAGGCACGGCAGGAAGGCCAGCCGGCAGAATTGGTGAAGGCGATTGTTTACAGGATGAAGTTCGTCGATTACCGGGAGGAAGACGCGCTGGTGAAAAACCTAATGGCCATTCAGCAAGAGATCGATTCCGCCGCCTTTCCGGAACGCCCGCTGTTGTTCAGCATGAAGGCGGAATTGCTGTGGCGCTATTACCAGGAGAACCGCTACCGCATTCTGGATCGCGGGATCAGTGCACAAGACAGTACGGCAGACCCGGCACAATGGGATGTCGCCCGCTTCGTACAAGAGACTCACACGGCCTACCAGGCATCCCTGATCAATGCTGCGGATCAGAAACGTGTTCAGGTCAACAGTTTCGATCCGATTCTCCTGCCGGGCAGCACCGCCGAAGCCCGACGTTTCCGACCAAGCCTTTATGATTTCCTTGCCCACCGCGCTATTGATTTCTATAAGCAGGAAGAGAGCGGCCTCACGCGTCCCGTGCAAAGCTTTGCCATCAACAGCGCGTTCTATCTGAACGAAGCGGACCTGTTTCTAAATTTCCTTCTTAAGACGGAAGACACCCTGAGCTTCGATTTTCAAGCCATTCGCCTCTTACAGGATCTCCTGGATTTTCATCAGGACGATACGCATCCGGGTGCTTATATCGATCTTGATCTGGAAAGACTCCAATTCGTCTACGATCGCCTGACCATTGCCAACAGGGACACCCTGTACCTGAAAGCGGTTCAGCGCATCGCCGACCGCTACCGCAATTTCCCCGGATCCTCGGACGCGCTTTTCGCGATTGCCGACTGGTATTCGAGTCGTGCCTGCGACCGGAATGAAAGCACAACCGACAGTTGCGCGGCTTATCGAAAGCGCGCCCTTGCCTACTGTGAAGAAGCGATCAACCGATTTCCTTACTCGCAAGGCGGACTTAACGCGAAGGCCTTACGCGCCCAGCTTCTAGTGCCGGACCTCGGGCTGATCGTGGAAAAGACTCAATTGCCTGCACGACCGATCCTGAGCTCGTTGAATTACCGCAACGTGGATTCCGTCTGGTATAAGATCGTACGCCTCGATGATGCCTTTTTCGAATCCCTCCAACGTGATTACGAACGCCAAACCGAAGAAAAGCGACTTCGCCGCTACCTTCGGCAACCGGTCGTAGAGGAAGGTGTGTGGGCGCTTCCTTCGTCTGCCGACTTCAACAATCACAGGGTTGAGGAAGCGCTTCCCGCGCTCCAGTTGGGAAGGTATGCAGTGTTACTGGCAACCACACCCGGCTTCTCTACGGAGCATCACGCGGTCGTATACGCCGATTTCCAGGTTAGCCGGATTATGCTTCGCATCCGCCGTCCGGATGATGCGGCACTGGAAATGTTCGTGACCGACGGCGTGAGCGGCCGCGCGCTTCCGGGTTCCAGCGTGCGATTATTTACCGAGCGATACGATTACCGGAAACATGTGTATACAGAACATGAAGTGGCGGTTGGCACGACGGGTCCCGACGGTTCCATCGTAATTCCCGGCAACGATGAAACGTACGCTTCCCGAATCACGATCATAGCCGGGGAGGATAGGCTCTATACCGAGGGTCAGACACTGTATCTCCACAAGCAACGACGGGAGAAGGCGACTTTTAGAAAGGATGTTTTCTTCACGGATCGGTCGCTCTACCGACCGGGCCAGACAATCTACTTCAAAGCCTTGATGATGGATGCGGGAGCGGTCACGTCAGCGATCTCACCCAATGTCCCCGTGACGGTTCGTCTTATCGACCCCAATAACGAAGTAGTTGATTCGGTTTCACTCCGTTCTTCCTCGTTTGGGAGTGTGCACGGGCAGTTCCGTATACCGGTCGGCAGGATGACCGGTCCGTGGCGTCTTCAATCTTCCGAAGGTCAGGGTTTCTGCAGGTTCCAAGTCGAAGAATACAAGCGACCGACCTTCGAAGTGAAACTGGATCCTACGCGCTCGACTGCAAGACCCGGGGACCGGCTGGTTATCACGGGATCAGCCACAGCATATACCGGTGTGGCGATTCAACGGGGGCGCGTGAATTATCGAGTTCATCGTCGGTCACACGTAGCTCCCTGGTATTTCGGGCCGCGGAAAATGATTCCTTCCGGCAATGCGCAGGAGATCGCCCATGGCGTTGTTGCAACCGACGAAGCCGGAAGGTTCAGGTTCGAATTCGACGCGATCCCCGACGCGCAGTTGAAAGCGGAAGATCGCCCGGAGTATACCTATAGTATTGAAACGGACGTGACCGACATCAATGGAGAAACCCGTTCCGCACAGCGTGAGGTGCCGGTTGCCTATGTTCCGCTTCGGGTGGTGTTAAGTCTGCCCGAGCGAATTGCAAAAGGCGATACGGCCATCTTCCCGGTTAAAACCACCAATCTGGATGGACAACACGTCAATACCAATGCGGTTGTCAGGGTCTGGCAATTGCACGAACCGCAGGGGACCCTGCGTCTACGTCTATGGCCGGCACCCGATCAATTTGTGATGACGGAACAGGATTTCTCACAACGATTTCCGTTGGATGTCTACGACGATCACACCGACCCGGAAACCTGGGACCAACAACGGCAGGTGGTGGAACGGACCTTTGACACCAGCCTGGACACGATCCTTGATCTGAGACAATTGAAAGATCTCCCGGTTGGATGGTACCGACTGGAATGTGTAGCGATCAATGCCCAGCGACAAGAAGCGAAAGTGGTCCGGCACTTTCTATTGTTCGACCCGGATGGTGAAGCGGTTCCGACCCCCGAGCTTGCCTGGTTCAATGCAAGTCCTGAAAAGGCGGAGCCGGGTTCTTCCGTGCGCATACTATTCGGCAGTAGATTGCCGGAAGTACATTGGGTATATGAAGTGGAACGTGATGGAAAGATCGTGACGCGAAAGCCCCTCGTGACCAACGGCACGCAAACGTCGATTGTGGAACCCGTCCTGGAGCAGGACCGGGGTAATTTCTCGATTCATCTGAGTACATCCGTCGGAAACCGTATCTATACATTTCATCATACGGTGGAAGTGCCCCATTCGGATAAACAACTCGACATCCAGCTCGAGACTTTTCGAAGTGAATTGGAGCCAGGTAAATTGGAGCGCTGGAAGATCCGGCTTCGTAATCCGGACCGGTCGCCGGCTAATGCGGAATTGCTGGCCAACCTGTACGACGCATCACTGGACGCGATACTGCCCCATTCGTGGCAGACATCTTTCCACGGTACGCGCGCCCAAACACAATTCATCCGACCGTACTACTCGGGTCCGATTCAGGGGAATACGGTCGCCAATAAGTGGTACGAAATTCCTCCATCGGGTTGGCGCCAATACGACCAGTTGAATTGGTTCGGTTATTCCGGCTGGTCACGGCGCTATTTCATGGATGCTGTTTCCCTGGACGCGGTCATGATCCAATCCGCCGTCGCCGGTGGAGCGAAGCCCAAGCAAACCATAACTGCTGAAGCGACACTGGGAGTCAAAGCGGTGGTGCCGGAGCCGGCCAGCCCGCTTCAATCTGGATCGACCGAATCCATTGAACAACCTATTCGAGGAAATCTTCAGGAGACCGCATTCTTTTTCCCGGAACTTAAAGCGGACGCGAACGGAGATGTATTGCTCGAGTTCGACAGCCCGGAAGCGCTTACACGATGGAAGTTGATGCTCCTGGGTCACGATCAGGACCTGCGTACAGCTTATCGCGAAGAGAGTGTCGTGACCAGGAAGAACATCATGGTCATGCCCAACCTTCCCCGCTTCTTACGTGCGGGTGACCGTGTTGATCTTCCGGTAAGAGTTGACAATCTTTTCCCGGGCGAATCCAGCCTCAGTATCCAGTTGGAATTATCCTTGCTGGATGCGGCTACACGGCAACCTGTGGACGAATTCTTTGGCAATACCAGCAGGATACAAACGGTCACGGCGAAAAGCGGCAGCAGCGGTCTGGGGACCTTTACACTTCAGATACCAGAACGAATGGAACCGGTGGTGGTTCGGATCGTGGCTACGGCGAACGGCAGCAGCGATGGCGAGGAACACCTGCTACCGGTTCTTTCGGATCGGATAATGATCACCGAGACAAAACCATTTGTAGTGCGGGGGGATTCAACCCGAATAGTTCTGTTTGACGCCATGGAAGAAAGCAGGAGCGCTTCCCTGAGGCAGGTCGCCCTCACACTTTCGTATACGCCCGACCCGGTCTGGTTTGCCGTCCAGGCTTTGCCGTACCTGAAAGAGTATCCTCATGAATGTGCCGAGCAGTTGTTTTCCCGGTATTTTGCGAATACCATTTCCGCGGCTATTCTGAAAAAGCACCCGGGTCTGGAAACCATCTTCTCTCGCTGGCGAAACACAGAGCCGAAGGCGCTGCTCTCCCAGCTGGAACGAAATCCGGCATTGAAGCAAATCGCGTTAGAGGAAACGCCCTGGCTGCTCGCAGCAAGGGATGAATCGGAGCGCAAACGGAATATCGGCCTGTTGTTCGACCTGGACATGCAACGAAACGAATCGCAAACTTCGCTGGAGCGTTTGCGGCAGTCGCAGCATCCGGACGGAAGCTGGTCATGGTTCAAAGGCATGCCGGGAGACGAATACATCACGCGCTATATCGTGGAGGGAATGGGCCGAATGATCCGAATGGGCGTCATCGACCTGTCGACGAATCGTGAAGTGCAGCAATTGACGCAACGCGCCCTGCTCTTTCTGGATGATCGGTTTATGGAAAATTGCAGGGAGCAACAAAGACAAGCAGGACACGATACATTGCCGGCTGCCATCGAAGACCTTCATTACCTGTTCGTACGATCCTGCTTTATCCAAGACGCAGGGAAAGAACTGCAATCCAAACTGGATTACTGCTACAAGCGTGCTCAGATACGCTGGAGCCGTTTACCCTTGCTCAGTCAGTCGATGTTGCTGCGCGTTGCGGTCAGAAGAGGTGACGAGACCTTACGTAAAGCCATGGTGGAATCGCTGCTGGAGCGGTCGCTGACCAATCCCGAGGAAGGACGATGGTGGAAGCAGGACGCGCCGTCTTATTTCTGGTGGTCGGCGCCTGTTGAAACGCAAGCTAATCTGCTAGAAGCGTTGGCGGAAGCGAAAGCAGGCGAGCGTGTTGTGGACGATCTGAAGACCTGGCTGCTGCGCCAAAAGCAAACGCAAGACTGGAAGACGACACGAGCGACTGTTCAGGCCTGCTTCGCTTTGTTCAATAGTGGTTCCGACTGGCTTGATCACAAGAACAACGCTGTTCTTCGACTGGGCGAGCAAGTGTTGGATATCACGTCCGATGCCGAAGCGGGAACCGGAACGATTGAACGAACCTGGACGGGCGAAGCAATTCAGGCAGGGTTTTCCCGACTGGAAATCCGTCCGCAATCGGACAATTCCATTTCCTGGGGGGCCTTGTATTGGCAGTACACCGAGCGGATGGATCTGGTCCGTCCTAGTGACGGACCGTTCAGTATTGCCAAAGCAGTCTTTATCGAACGGTCCGGGAACAGCGGACCGGTACTTGAACCACTCTCGGACTCAGTCAGAATATCGCAAGGCGACCGGATCGTGATCCGGATGACGTTGCAGGTTGACCGCGACATGGACTACGTTCACCTTGCAGATCCGCGCGTTGGCGGACTGGAGCCCGAACAAGTGCTTTCCGAAACGGTTTGGCAATCGGGAACATATTGGTATCAAAGCACGGGAGATGCAGCGACCAACTTTTTCTTCCCGCGACTTCAGAAAGGCACCTACGTGATCAGTTACCCGCTACGCGTCTTCCAGTCCGGCACCTATTCCTGTGGTCCAGCCAAACTGCAATGCATGTATGCACCGGAGTTCACGACACACTCGTCGGGTATGCGCATCCGCATTTCTCCGGAATGACCGTACCGGGCCGGTTGACGAAGGTTTTGACCGCTCGGGAACCGCGATTCGCCGAATCTGACGTCGTCTACCAACTGTTTTCATCTTTTCGCCAAAGAGGCGGGCAATAAGCCTGATTTTCAGCGATTAGATAATTTTTTCGGACGTCACACTTCGTTAACTTGTGATACCCGTACGAGACGGGCTAATCATCCTGCGAACATGATTACGAAGCACACAATCAGACGAAATTTTGCAGCAGCATTTATGCTGTTGCTTGCATTTGCAATGTCGAATGCATGGGGTCAATGCCTGGTTCCATCCGGACTCAGCACGACCAATATCACCAACACCAGCGCAAAGTTGAATTGGGCGACAACAACGGCGGATAGTTTTCTTGTTCGTTATAACGTTTCCGGTTCAACCGCATACTTATATAAGACGGTCAAGCCGGGTACCAGTACGAACACGACCATCACCGGTTTGTATCCGAACCTGACGTATCAGTGGCAGGTTCGTACATGGTGCAGCAACGGTTCATCAGGTGCTTACCAAACTACTCCGGCTTCCTTTACGACACTGAATCAGTCGGTAGCCTGTGTTCCGCCGAACCTGAATGTCACATCCAACATCACCGCCAATGGCGCCACCCTGACGTGGAGTAATCTGATCACAGCTGACAGCTTCATGGTACGCTACAATGTTCGCAACACAACGAATTATGTGTGGGTGAAGACACCGGGCAGCGTGCGTACCGTCACCCTCACCGGTTTGCTCCCGAACACTTCATATGACTGGGCCGTCCGTTGTATCTGCGCAAGCGCGCCGTCGCAGGCATATAGTTCCACCAATACCTTCACAACGCTTTCTTCCAGCTGCGGAACGGCAGATGTCGCCTACTTCTCCTCAACACTCATCACGCACAATAGCGCAACGGTTGGTTGGCGATCGGTATCCGGCGCGTTGAGTTATAATGTACGCTATGCGGTTCGCTACTCCGGGAACTGGACGACCGTCACAACTACGACGAATTCACGCGCACTGAGCGGATTGCAGCCCACCACCTGGTATGAATTCCAGGTACAAACGGTTTGTTCCTCCGGGGCGGGAAACTGGTCTTCCTCCGGAATCTTCCAAACCACGACCGCAACACTTTCCATTTCGCGCGGACCGTATCTGCAGCAGGCGAATACCAGCAGCATTTTCATTCGCTGGCGGACCAATATCGCGAGCGATACACGGGTGCGTTATGGAACCAGCTCCTCCAGCCTCAACCTTTCGGTATCCAATTCGACGCAGTTGACGGAGCACGTCATTCAACTGACGGGCCTGGCGCCAAATACCAAGTACTTCTATTCTGTCGGCACCTCCACGACAACCCTTCAGGGTGATACCGGCAACTATTTCTATACCCATCCGGCCGTCGGATCTACCGGAGCTGTGCGGATTTGGGCGACCGGCGATTTCGGCGTCAACACCTCTAACCAACGTGCAGTCCGCGATTCCTACCGGAACTATACGGGTTCTACGCATACCAATGTATGGTTGTGGTTGGGAGACAACGCCTATAACGACGGTACGGATTCGGAATATCAGACGAATGTGTTCAACCAATATCCCTATCAGTTCAAGAAGTGGGTCGTATGGCCTTCGTCCGGTAACCACGATCTGCATACGGCGAATTCCGCATTGCAAACCGGCCCCTATTACGACAACTTCACCATGCCCAAAGCAGGCGAAGTGGGAGGCGTGGCCAGTGGTACGGAAGCGTATTATTCCTTCAATTACGCGAACATTCACTTCGTTTGTCTGGAGTCCTACAGTTCAGCCTATCGTTCTTCGACTGGCGCTATGGCAACATGGCTGACGAATGATCTGAACGCGAACACACAACGTTGGACCATCGTCTATTTCCACCATCCTCCATATTCCAAAGGGTCACACAATTCCGATACTGAAACGGAGTTGATCGAGATGCGTCAGAACATCATGCCGATCCTGGAAGCGAAAAAAGTCGATCTCGTTCTCAGCGGGCACAGCCACTCCTATGAACGCTCCATGCTGATCCGCGGTCACTTTGGACTCGAGTCTACATTCAACACCAGCACCATGGCCGTCAACAGTGGCAGTGGCATAGCACCGAGTGTTTATACGAAGACTTCGCCAAATTATTACGGTACGGTGTACGCGGTGGTGGGTGTCTCAGGTCAAAAGGGTTCCACGACCTCCGGCTATCCGCACAACGCGATGTACACCTCTTCTGTTACTTATTATGGATCGGCTGTCATCGATGTGGTGGGCAACCAGCTCAACTTCAAATTTCTGACATCGGCCGGTTCGATCTGGGATCAGTTCACGATCCAGAAAACCGGAAGCGTTACCCCCGTTGCTTCGGATCCTTCCCAATTCGTCAACGACTATCCTGCCAGTACCATTTATGACATCGCGCTTTATCCGAATCCTATTCTGGATGATGCTACGGTGGAATTCCGCCTTTCCAAGGACGCCCGTGTTCGCCTGGATATTTTGGATCTGAATGGCCGAATCGTCTATTCAACAGGTAGCGAAGAAGAATTGCCGGCCGGGCATCATCGCCTGCCGCTCAATCTTGCCGACGTAGATCTTCCGAAAGGAATCTACCTCCTGCGCCTCAGCGGGGAAGGGATGGAAGATTCCCGGAGATTCGTTCTTCAGTAATCTAGCAGAAAAAAAGAAAGCCGGCACCAAAGCCGGCTTTCTTTTTAGTGAGTTCGAATGGAATCCAAGGGCTCGATTTTCAACTCCCGGTATCCGGTTTCCTGATCAGTTTCACGAAGGAATGCGACATCTTCCATGGCGAGGATCACCACTTCTGCGGTGGTGCGGACGATCGAACCTTCCTGTAAGTGACCTCCGAACGCTTTTCCATCCGCGTCCGCTACTGTCAGGTGAAAATGGGAACCGTAGACGGAAAAGGTGCCGACCAATGAGGTTATTTCCAATGGACCCGGAACATGATCGGTTCCGGATCGGGATGCGAATCGGAGCGCGGCAACAGTCAGGCTGCCGACGCAGGTCACGATGGCTGCTGCGGATAATTGGCTGGAAGCTGCAAATGCTTCCAATTCGTGCCGCAAGTCTTGTCCAGGGCGGAGCCGGATACAATGAGTTTTCATAGTCGATAGCTTGTAGAAAGATAAGGATACCGCTCGGGATACCGTTCGGAGGGCGTACCTTTGCTTCGTGGAACAACCGACACACTATTTCGAAGATCTGGGCCTATGCGACAGCCTCCTGGACGGCCTGGACGCAATGGGATTCCAGTCTCCGACACCCATACAAGCCCAGGTGATCCCGCTCATCCTGGATGGACGCGACCTGATCGCCTGTGCACAGACCGGTACCGGCAAGACCGCAGCGTACCTGCTTCCGGTGCTGGACAAGATCTCCCGGCAGGAAATTCCCCATACCTCCGCGCTGGTCATCGCGCCTACCCGCGAACTGGCACTACAGATCGATCAAGCCCTGCAGGGTTTTTCTTATTTCACCCACGCCAGTTCGATTCCGATCTATGGCGGCAACGACGGCATGTCGTTCGACCGGGAGAAACGCGCGCTGACCGACGGCGCTTCCATTATCGTCGCAACACCGGGTCGACTCTTGAGTCACCTCAACCTCGGATATGTCCGATTCGATCAGCTCGATACGTTGATCCTGGATGAAGCCGACAAGATGCTCGACATGGGATTCCTCGACGACATCCTGCGCATCATCAGTTTTCTCCCGAAGCAACGGCAGAACCTCATGTTCAGCGCGACGATGCCGCCTAAAATCCGGGAACTCGCCAAGCGCATTCTGCAGGACCCGGCCGAAGTGAACATCGCGCTCAGTAAACCCGCGGCCGGCGTTGATCAGAAAGCCTATGTGGTGTATGAAACCCAAAAGGGACCGTTGTTGCTCGAGATACTGAAACAACATGCGGACAAAACCGTGATCGTGTTCGCGTCGCGAAAGGTTACGGTCAAGCAATTGGAAAAGGAACTTCGTCAGGCCAAATTGCCGGTCGAGGCTATCCATAGCGACCTTGCACAGGAGGAACGCGAAAACGTCCTGCTCCGTTTTCGAAGTCGTACGACCCGTATTCTGGTGGCCACCGACATTTTATCCAGGGGTATCGATATCGAAAACATCGGCATGGTGATCAACTACGATGTGCCTGGTGACGCCGAAGACTATGTACACCGAGTCGGGCGCACCGCGCGAGCCGCTACAACAGGGGAAGCCATTACCCTGATCAGTGAATTGGATCAACGACGCTTCGGGCAGATCGAAAGTCTGATCGAAGCAACCGTCCCCAAGATGCCGCTCCCGGAAAAAATCGGCAGCGGTCCGGCTTATGACCCCGGTCGCCGACCGCCCGGTAAAGGACGTCCATCAGGAAAAGGCGGTCGATTTAACGGTCGAAGCGGACGTGGTCATCGGGGAAAGGGAGGAGCCAAACCGGCTCCACGCCCCAACTGAACGGATTAAATTGCCGATTTACGAATCCGGATCACGACCGATTTCGAGGTCGGGGTGTTGCTTTTTTCCGCCACACTGCCGATCGGCACCAGAACATTCGCCTCCGGAAAGTAAGTCGCAGAGCATTGGCGAGGAATATCAAACGGTACGACGATGAACCGATGCGCCACCCGCTCAGTTCCTTCGAACCGGTTGAAAAGATCCACTACGTCACCACCGGACAATCCCGCGTCAGCGATATCGTCCGGATGCAGGAAGATCACCCTGCGTTCGTTGTAAACCCCCCGGTATCGGTCGTTGAGACCGTAGATGGTTGTGTTGAATTGATCGTGACTCCGAATGGTCATCATCAGGAACTCTCCTTGCTCCAGCGGAATATCCGTGACACTGGCTGAACTGAAGTGCGCCTTTCCGCTGAGGGTTTCAAACGTTCCTTCCCGCGTACAGTTGGGCAGGTAGAAGCCGCCCGGTTCCCGAACGCGCTCGTTGTATCGTCCAAAACCCGGAATGGTACGCTCGATGGCATCACGGATACGGTCGTAATGCTGTTCAAACGAATTCCAGTCGATCCGACTGCGACTTCCCAATGTCGCCTTTGCAAGACGGGAAACAATCACCGGCTCGCTCAACAATTGGTCGGAGATGGGCCGCAGGCTGCCTTTGCTGAGTTGCACGACGCCCATTGAATTTTCACAACTGATGAATTGTCGTTCACCGTTGATCACATCCAGATCGCTTCGGCCGTAAGTCGGGAGTATGATCGCCTCCTCGCCGTGAATGAGATGACTGCGGTTCAATTTTGTGGAGACGTGAACGGTCAACGCGCACTTACGAAGTGCCTCGGCGGTATAAACGGTATCCGGAGTAGCGGAAAGAAAATTTCCGCCCATGCCGATGAATACCTTGGCCTTCCCTTCGTGCATCGCGCGAATGCACTCCACGGTATCATAACCGTGTTCTTGCGGAGGCTTGAAGCCGAAGGAGCGTTCGATCTGCTCAAGGAATTTCGGAGACGGCTTTTCGTAGATTCCCATCGTACGATCACCCTGAACATTGCTGTGGCCCCGAACCGGACATGTGCCGGCACCGGGTTTTCCGATACTTCCTTTCAGCAAGAGCAGATTCACCACCTCTTTGATCGTATCGACTGCATTCTTGTGTTGGGTAAGTCCCATCGCCCAGCAGGCGATGATCCGTTTCCGGTATTTCAGTACCTCGACTGTTTCATCGATCTTCTTTTGAGATATGCCACAATTCCGCAACAACTCTTGTTTGGACGAACGGAAAATTTCCTGAGTGTACGCATCGAATCCGCTGGTATGATCACGGATAAAATCATGGTCCAGCACTTTACCCGGCTCAGAACGTTCCGCTTCGATCAGCGCACGGTTGATGAGTTGCAGTAACGCCAGGTCGCCATTGATGCGCACTTGCAGAAAGATGTCCGTGAGCCGGGCTTTGATACCCAGGATGCCTTTCGCGGTTTGCGGATCGTTGAATCCCATCAGGCCGGTCTCCGGCAGGGGATTCACCGAAATGATGACAGCGCCGTTCTCTTTCGCCTTCTTCAGGGCCGTCAGCATTCGTGGATGATTCGTTCCCGGATTCTGACCGAGAATGATGATCACTTCCGCGTGATTAAAGTCTTCCAGCGTTACAGAACCCTTTCCGATCCCCAATGATTCATTCAGTGCAACACCGGATGATTCATGGCACATGTTGGAGCAGTCGGGCAGGTTGTTCGTGCCGTATTCGCGTACGAATAGTTGATAAAGAAAAGCCGCTTCATTGCTTGTCCGGCCCGAAGTGTAGAAAATCGCTTCGTCGGGACTCGCCAATTTGTTGAGATGCGCGGCGATCTTCCTGAACGCATCGTCCCAGTTGATCGGACGGTAATGCGTTTCGCCCTTACCCAAAAACATCGGTTGCGCGATCCGGCCCTTCTTTCCGATTTCGTAGTCGTTGAGTTGCGAAAGGGCAGCTACACTGTTTGCAGCAAAGAATTCGGGGCCGAGCTTTCGGGTCGTCGCTTCTTCTGCGATGGCCTTGGCTCCGTTCTCGCAGTACTCGGCGATGGTCGACCGCTCGTCGTCCGGATCCGGCCAGGCGCAGCCGGGACAATCATATCCGTCCTTCTGGTTCAGCTTGAGCAACGCCTTCATTCCGCGCGCCACATCCATTTCACGAAACACATGAACAGCAGCGGCCGCTACACCGGGTATTCCGGCCGCAGCGGTCTTCAGTTTTCCCAACCGGAGCCCCGTAAAACGCTCGGGGTTTTCAGGATTGGGGAGAGCGGAGTCTTTCTCTTCTGCCATGCAATGGGGTAGGTGGATTAGTTGAAATCGTTGCCAAAGGTGCCGATCCCGCAATAAAAATACTGTCCTTATTGCACGTGTAAAATACGATTCGTCAGTGGCGTATTCGTTGAGGATGTGAATAAACATTGAATCGCCCTTCCCGCAAAAAACCAACCAGGGTGATACCCGTTGTTTGTGCAAGGGAGACGGCCAGATCGCTCGGCGCTCCTACCGAAGCAACCAGCGGAATACCGGCCATGGCGGCTTTCTGAACCAGTTCAAAGCCCGCGCGTCCGCTTAGGAAAAGCGCATATGTGTCCAGTAATTCATCACCTTTTGCGAAGCTGGCTCCAATGAGTTTATCGACTGCGTTGTGTCGGCCGACATCTTCCCGCAGCAAACGAACGGTTCCTGATGAGTCGACGAGCGCTGCAGCGTGTAAGCCGCCAGTATGCGTGAAGACGGTTTGAGCGTTCCGTACCGCTTCGGGCACCGTCGTGAGTTTGATTGCGTCCAATTGGAAATTCTGAGCATGTGCACTTTGTGTAGAAGGACAAAGCTGATGAACCGCTTCCAGGGAAGTTTTTCCGCACACGCCGCAACTCGAGGAGGTATAAACGTGTCGTTGGAGGCGCGCAAGGTCTACCGGTACTGCTTCGTTCAATTCCACCCGGACAATGTTCTCCTGCTCTTCCTTACGACCGCCATCCGTGCAGTAACGAACCGTGTGCACGTCTTGCGGATGTTGTATGACACCTTCTGTCCGCAGAAAGCCGAGTGCCAGCTCGAAATCATGTCCGGGCGTCCGCATGGTGACGGAAATGCTCTCTTGCTCCCGTGATTCCCGCGGACCAAATCCCAGCCGTATCTCCAGCGGTTCTTCCCGAACAACTAGATCGGGGTCTTCCGACCAGCTTCCACCACTGAATCGCCTGATCCGGACATTGCTTACCGAAGACTGATTCATGATCGTAGGGTTTGTAATGTCAGGAGATAATCTTCCCGTGTATCAATGGAGCGAATCCAACGGGGATCTTCCGGTAAATGAGGATCTTGCTCCAGGGAGTGAAGAAATTTCCGGAGTGAACGACCACCTTTTTCGAAATATTGAAAAAGCGTTTCCTGCAGGGATTGGCGATAAATACCCAACAACGGTTCGGGCTCTTGGGTTTCGTTGTTGTGAAAGCCTGACCAACCTTCCGAGGCGTCGGCTTGCAGGAGATATTCCACTGCCGGTACGCCGAAAAATGGATAATCACAACCGACAACGAACCAGTCCACGTCTGGAAAAACCGTCCAGGCCGACAACAAGCTGCCGATGGGTCCATTGCCGGCGAAGCGCGGCAGGTCGCTGATGGGAAGATGATGTTCGGGCAAGCTGCTCAGTTGGTCTTCACGGCATCCGACGTAGACACTCGTGCAAGATCGTCTCAGCAAGTCCACCATGCGATCTGATTCCGGAAGCCCGTGATACTCCAGCGCAGCTTTTGCGCTACCCATCCTACGGCTTTCGCCACCGGCAAGCACGAGTCCGTATAGCGGTGTGTTCTGGTGCATGATTTGCGCCGGCAATTCCGATGGCTTAAAGGTAAAGAAATGAAAACGCTCCTTGTCATGAACATGCGTCCATCACAAGGAGCGTTTTGCCTGTGCAATTACCGTACTACCGAAACGTGTCCGAGATACGTATGGTCTTTGTCGAAGATGTCCACCACCCGGATGCGGTAGGTGAATACCTCATTCTGTACCGGATCATCCATCGATCCGTCCCAGGGTTTTTCGTAGTCGTTGGTATAGTAGATCTGACGACCCCAACGGTTATAGATCCATAACTCATACGTTTTGAACGAGGTTCCCAACCCTCGGAAAGTATCGTTCACCCCATCACCGTTGGGGGTGAAGGCGTTGGGTACATAGAAGTTGAAGCCTTGTTCGACACGGATCGTACCGACGGCGGTGTCGGCGCAGCCGTACTGGTTGATCGTATACAAGGTGACCAGATAAGCGCCAACTTGTGTGTACCGGTGTGTGGGCTCATGCAGGGAGGTACTGGTACTGTCGCCAAAGTCCCACTTGTAGGAATCCGCTTTAATGGTGGTGTTGTCGAAACTGATTACCGGTTCCCAGATCGTCGTTACCGTAGGATTCGGGATGAAACCCGCGACAGGCTGCGGCCATACCGTGATGATGTTCGGAAGGATGGTGTCGGCGCGGCAACCTTCATTGCTTGTCACTACCAACATGACGGTATAGGTGCCTGCTTTCTCGAATGTGTGGGAAGGTTCGGCGATCGCATCACCGGCTCCGTCGAAGTAGTTCCATTCGTAGGTGTTGATGTCGCCTACACTGGTATTAAGGAAGGGTACGGTCAGCGGTTCACAGCCATTGATCACCAGCGGCTCGAAGGAGGCGACCGGCATGCCGAAGACTTCGATCGAATCAATATAGTCGGGTCCGGGGCAACCGTTGTAGGAAGAATGGAGGGTTACGGTATAAACGCCGGGAGCCGAATAGCTGACGGGTTGAGGGTTCTGATCGGTGCTGGTCGGCGTGGAAGCGGATGGACTAAAATCCCACTGGAGATCAACGCCCGGGAACACCAAACCGCCGGCATTAAAGGTGAAGGCATTGTCTTCCAGACACTGACCGGTCGGTCTCGCAAAGGTGGCGGCAGGAACCGGGAAGGCTGTTACATCAACGGTATCACGGTTGACACATCCATAACTGGAGGTCACCGTGAGAATGTACCGGTCCGTGCGGTTATTCGTTCCAATGTTATTCAAAGAAACGGAGGTGGAGCTCGCGGCGGGATCGGCCAGACCCAATGCCGGGGACCAGGAATAGGTTTCTCCGGCGATCGGAGGGGCGCCGATGTTGACGGATGTTCCGGAGCAATCGCCTACGTCAAGGCCGGCATGCGGCACAGGCAGGGGAGCGATGAACGTGTTGAGCGTGGTAACAGGGGATACGCAACCATTCTCCGTCACCGTAAGCGTAACAGCCGGATTTCCGGAAGTATTCCAAACGACACTATAGGGCCCTGAACCACTTCCGGCGAGTACCGAACCGCTGCCGAAGTTCCAGGTATAGGTGGCGGTAGCGCTGGCGCTTCCTGTGTAGGAAATTGACAGCGGATCGTTCACGCATACATTCGGCGGGATGCTGAATGCCGAGGTCGGGATTGGATAGATGCGAACGTTGAAGGTGGACGAATCGCTGCAGCCGTTTTGCGAGACCAACACGGAAACCGTTGCCGTGCCATCGACCGCCCAGCGTACCGTGTAAGGGCCGGCTCCGCTACCGGACACAAGGGTTCCGTTTCCGAAGTTCCAGCTATAGGTTGCTCCGGGGATCGCAGTACCGGTGAAGGAGATTGCATTGTCGCCGTTGACACATACGGTCGGAGATCCGCTCACGGCGGCAACCGGATAATCATACAGGGTCACCTGTTGGTTGGTGACCGGTGAGGTGCAACCGTTCTCTGTGACGGTAAGCGACACGGCGTAGGTGCCCGCATCGTTCCACAACACATTCAACGGCCCCGGACCGCTACCGGACTGCACGGTACCGTTGGTGAAGGTCCAGTTGTAGGTCGCGCCCGCTCCGGCTGTGCCCGTGTAGGCAAACGACATGGGAGTCCCTTCGCAAACAGGAGTGGGCAAGCTGAAAGTCGAATTCGGAATCGGGTTCACCCGCACGTTGAACGTACTGGTATCGCGGCAGCCATTCTGGTTCACAATCAGGGTAACCGTTTCATTCCCCGCGTTCGCCCAATGGACAACATACGGACCCGAACCCGAGCCGGAACCTACTGTTCCACTGCCGAAGTTCCAGTTGTAGGTAGCCCCGGCGATCGCCGTTCCGGAGAAGTTGATGGTGTTGTCTTCGCCGATGCATACTGCGTTATCCGCCGTGAAGGCGGCAACAGGATAATCGTTCATCGTTACCGCTACACTGGTAGGTGCGGAAGTACAGCCGTTTTCGGTGACAGTAAGACTGACGTTGTAGTTGCCGGCGTTGTTCCACTGGATGCTGTACGGACCTTGACCCGAACCACTGAGCACCGTTCCGCCGTTGAAATTCCAACTGTAGTTGGCAGCGCCACCAGCCGTTCCGGTATAGGTGACGGTCATCGGCGTGCCTTCGCATGCTGACGATGGAACCGTAAAGGGAGAGGTCGGAATTGCGTTTACCGTAACGGCAAAGTTCGCGGTGTCGCGACATCCGTTTTCTGTTACGATCACCTGAAGATTCGGATTCCCCGGAGCGGCCCAATTCACATTGTAGGGCCCCGCGCCGGAGCCCGAAGTGACCGTGCCTCCGCCGAACGTCCAGGCATAGGTGGCACCCGCGCCGGCCGTACCGTTGAAGTTGATGGCATTGTTCTGTCCCGCACAAACAGCGGCGGCTGCCGAAATCGAAGCATTGGGAACCGCTTGTATCGTTACTCCCTGCGACGCGGAAACGTTGGAGCAACCGGTGGAAGAGACATCGACCGTGACGTTGTAGTTACCCGGTGTGTTCCAGACCACGTTATAGGGACCCTGGCCCGAACCCGACACTACGGTACCACCGGCAAAGTTCCAGTTGTAGGTGGCGCCTACGCCCGCTGTACCCGTGAACGTGATGAGTGAGGGGCTGCCTGCGCACACGTTGGAGGTAGTAAACGAAGCGGTTCCGCATTGCTGGATCTGCACTTGTTGCGTAAAGACGTCGGTGCAACCGTTGGGGCTGGTGACCGTCAGGGTGACGGTGTACGTACCGCCGCTGCCGTAGATGTGCGAGGTATTGTAAAGTGAGGAAGGAGGCGACCCGTCGCCAAAATCCCATACGGCGCTGAAGCCGCCCACGCTGGTGTTGGTGAAGGTGAACAGGGTGCCGGGCATCTGAATGCCTGTAGGGCTAACGGTGAAGTTGGAATTCGGCGCCGGAATGACGCGGATCACGATCGGTGCACTGGCTGTTTGAGCGGGCGTACCATTATCCGTTCCTTCGAGAAAGATTGTGTGATAGCCTACGTTGCCTGGTTGTCCGATGATCTGAACCTGTTGAAGCGCGATGTTACCACTGGTACTGCTCAGTGTACTGACACCGGGCATACCGTTCGCGTTCACGTTGGGTACGGTGATCTGACCGAATTCAGGTGAAAGGTAAACCGCATCGATGATGAGGGTGTCGTTCTCACACACAGACAACGTATCGCACACCTGATCGGAATTGATGAGCGGAGGAATGTTGGAAGTGCCGCTGACACAGACGTTAAAGAGGAACGTCTGGTTGTCGAGCATGTCAATGCCGTCGTTCGCGCCGAACGGACCGTCGTAAGCGGCACCGGCCTGATCGTACAAGCCGATCTGGATATAGTCGATGCCATTGCCTTTGTTCACACCCACAGTTGCGGCAGTTCCGCCGAAGCCACCGCTTCCTCCGGAGGCGTCGCCGGTTGTCCACTGCATGTCACGGTAGCAGAACTGAACGTTATTTCCCGGAGGCAGCAAAGGATCACTGCCATCGGTCATGATCAGTTGGAAGGTGTTGAGTAAGTCGTCGTGATTACCGAAGTAACCGACACTTTCCCATTGCACCACGAGGTGAGTAGCCGTGAGCTGATAGTAAACCAACCCGCTACCTGCTGCGCGGGTATCAACGTCACCCCAGAACGGAGCGATCATGGTGTAGGTCGGATCCGGAAAAGTGTTTGCGGTAAAAGTGGAGTAAGGCGCGCCGATGGAGACGTTACCGTTATTGTTCAAATAGACTTGTGTGACCGTGGTACCGTAAAAGCAAAAATTGAATGGAAGGTTGATGATCGGGGTGGTCCAGTCGTCGTTTCGATATTCCGGTGCAACACCGGGACCGCCACTGCCTCCGCTTCCGTCGAATTGACCGATCTGCCAGGTAGCATCCCGGGGGAGCCAGCAATTACAGGAAGTAGCCGTTGTCTGATTCGGGATGACTACACCCCGCTGGTTCGACGCGGGCATGCTGATCGGTTGCGCACTGTAGTTGACATACTGTTCCTTTCCGGTCATCTGTCCCATGATCTTTAAACTGTCGACCCAGGATGTGCGAACCGTTTTAATGTCCTGTTGTCCGAAAGCCGGCAATGCAAAAATGCAGGCCAACAGCAACAGCATTGGTAAGTAGGAACTTTCCCTTTTCATGGATGATTTTAATGAATGGCACAACCGCACACCTGACGAATGCCGCCCGTGCGAAGTCCTTTTCAAATATATGAAATACAAGGGGTAAGGAAGTGAAGGAAATACTGATTGGTAAGTAAATCCGGTTAGCATCAACTCTTCCTTCTATGAGGAGAATAAGGTTGGAGTTGCATCAAGGCTGGATTTATTATTGGCCTTAATTCCCCATGTGACTGAAGTCGTTTACCAAGTAAAACATACATTTTACCATTTATAATATCAAATTAACATTTTGAGCATAAACATGCTGTATATTTGCAAAGTACCCTCTCTGAATTATTGATCCATTTTAATCCCATACTAATTGTAAAAACCTTAAAATCAAACAAATATGAGCGCCTGTGCAACTCTGCAGCACAGGGTCTTGGTTTTATCCTGTTTTTGCTTGGTTTTATTCGGAATTGCTTCGAAAGTCCAGGCACAAGCCCCTGTAATTGACAACACCCGAAAGGAGCTGTTGCTCTCCTTACCGTTAATGTCTGACAAAACCGTCGACATCATGTTAAGCTCCCTTCGGGACTTTGCCGGAGTAACGAAGTTGGAAGCCTGTTATGAGCTGCAAGTTGTGATCATTGCATACGATGCGGAACGAATCGATTCCGAAGAACGTCTTTTGTCCATCATTCGAAGCCTTGAACTCAATTCTCCCATCGAGCTCAAGAACGCTGCTGATATACCGAAGATCAGAAGTGCATACGAAATCACTGTTCATCCGATACAACCAACGACCGCCCGCTGATACAATTCATGCGACGAACGATACGCCATATCTTATTGATCGGGTTAACGCTGCTGCTACTTTCTGGCGCGGAGCGCGCTTTGGCGCAGTCAAATAACCTTTGTCCGACCGGTAGTGTTCCCAGTTTAACAGTGAACAATTGTGCCGGTGTCACGGATTACACGGTTGCACAGTCCTTTACGGTTGATAATACGGCGAATGTCGCATCAGCGACAGTTTGCGTATCGACCGCGAATAACCGCCGTGACGGTTGGTATCGATTTACTGCGACGTCGACCACCTCTACCATAGAAGTCACGGTAGCCCAGGGAACCCGCAACATCGCTGTTGCGGTGTACACCGGAACATGCGGCGCCATGACGGAAGTTGGATGTGTCAACAATGCCGGTAACGGCGGTACCGAGACCATTACGCTCACTACGACTATCGGAACTACTTATTATATCCGATTGATCCGGATCAACTCCGGCAGTACCGGAAACGATATCGATGGCACGATTGCCGTCCGTTCACCACTCAGCAATGATAATTGTGGTGGCGCCATCGTGCTCACGCCGGGCGCATCCGGGGCCGCCTGTTCATCCGTATGCGGAACCACCTTCGGCGCAACCGGATCAACGCCCGCTACGGCCTGTTCCGGCACTGCGGATGACGACGTTTGGTACAGTTTTACCGCGACGCAGATCAGCCATAGCATTACCGTCGATGGAACCGGAAACTTCGATCCTGTAGTCGCCCTGCTTTCCGGCGGATGTGGCGCTTTGACCAATCAGGCGTGTTCCGACCTGACGGGAAACGGGGGCGTCGAAACACTCGTCTTTAATAATCTGGTCGCCGGCCAAACGTACTTTATCCGGGTTTATGATTATGATAACGGCGCCCCATCCGATTACGAATTCACGATCTGTGTCACGACTCCCATCCTCCCAACCTGCCCCGGTTCGATGGGGTTGGGCGTAGTCAACGTTGCATCCCTTCCGTATTCGTCCACCGGTCGTACCACGACCGGTCGCGGTAACGAGTTCACCGCGAGCAATACCGTTATTTGTGGAAACTCGAATTACTATCAATCCAACGACGAAGTATTTGTCTTTACTCCTGCAACTTCCGGACTGGTAAGCATCGCGGTTACCAGTGGAAGCAGTAATGTGGGTATCATGTTGTACAACGGTTGTCCGTTCATCGGACAAGGCGGCACGTGCGTGGATTATTCTCAAAGCACTTCCGGCAACCAGTTTCTGTGTGTGAACGTCGTTGCCGGCAACACCTACTACCTCCTTGTCGACCGCAATGGCGGCACCAGTATCTCCAGCTATAATATCACGATCTCCGCCCCATCGGTAGGAGCTCCGCCCGGATCGACATGTTTCAACCCGGTCGTCATCGCCGCGCTCCCCTACACCGCAACCAACCAGACTACTCAGTGTAAACTGAACGATTATAACAACAGCAGTACCGGTTCGTGCATGACGTTGTATGAAAGCGGGGAAGACATGGTGTTCCAGTTTAATTCCACCGGAACACAATGCATCCGCATCACACTAAGCAATACCTCCAGCACGGCCGCGGGTTTTCAGTTGTATGAGAATTGTCCAGGCAGCGCCGGGGCCAACTGCCTGGGCGCGGTAGGTGGCGGAAACGTTTCAGCCAATTTCTCCTTACCTGGTGCCGGCACCTATTACATCATCGTAGACAGTTGGGATCCGCCCAGTTCGGTAGGGTTCGACATCAATGTCACTACCTCGCCTATCACCTCGTTTAACGACCTGCCCTGTAACGCCACGTTCTTGCCAATCAACACGAATCTGAACGGTAACAACAGTTGTTCAGGCGGAACAGGAGAACCGGGAGCACCCTCCTGCTGGACAGGCGGGGAACTCAATACGGTTTGGTTCCGTGTGCAACCCACCGGGACCAGTTTGACGATAAAGACATTTTTGGGTACGTTGGCAAATACGCAGATCGCAGTGTACCAGGGAACCTGTTCCTCGCTTACCCAGGTTTCACCGACGGGTAGTTCCTGTAATCAGGATATCACCTGTGGTACGAATTCCGTCAACAACTCCCAGGTGACGCTTACCGGCCTGACTCCCGGAAACAACTATTGGATTCGCGTGGACGGCGAGAACGACATGACCGGTACGTTCGGAATCATCGCTGTGGATGGCACGAACGGACTCCCAACCGTATATGGACAGGAATGTCAGAGCCCACTGCCGGTTTGCCAGAATTCCTTGAGCGTTGGTAACCCGGGTTACAGCGCGTTCGGAAACAGTTGTGATTTCGGCAGCTTTTTGAATTGCCTCCTTTCCGGAGAACGGGCATCTGCGTTTTATAGCATCCCCATCAATGCGGCCGGCAATCTCGAATTCGACATTGTTCCGAATGACTGGCTGGGGGCACCCAGTACGACCAGTACCGACTACGATTTCGCTATCTGGGAGGTCGGAGCCAGCGGTTTGCAGTGCAATCAACTCGGTTCAACTGCACCGGTACGGTGTAACTACAGTGCACTTGGCGTGACAGGACTTAGCGGAACGGGAAATTCTCCCGGCGCATATCCGGGTTTCAATGGCGCCTATGAACCCGCTATTGCTGTCGTTCCCGGGCAGGTTTACCTACTCATGGTCAGCAACTATACCAACAGTACGTCGGGCTTTACACTGAATTTCTCCGGTGTGCCCGATCCGGTGAATTATTCGGCTGTTCCATCGTCGATGAACTGGATAGGCGGTACGAATACGAGTTGGGGCGTATCCGGGAACTGGGGTGCCTGTAACATCCCGACTTGCGCGGTCGACGTGAACATCGATATCGGTTCCATCAATCAGCCGGTTGTCCAAAGCAACTATTCGGTCGGTAACGTATTCATCAATGCCGGCGCATCCCTCACCATCAATCCCGGAATTACCTTGTCCGTTTGCGGCGACTTCATTAATAACGGCAGTTTGGTGATGCTACCGGGTTCCCAGGTACGCTTTGTTGGCTCCGGTAATCAAGCGGTCGTTGGAAACTTCACAGGGGCCAATCGCTTTGCCAATTTCACCATGGCGAAACCTTCCGGCTTGCTTGTGCTGGACTCGGATATTGACATTGAGGAGAATGATTCCCTGCTGATCGGTGGCCAGTTCGATCCGGCTTCTCACCGGATCCGCCTGAAGAAGAACTTTTATAATGCCGATGGCGCGAATACGCATGTCAGCCCGGCGGCAGGAACCACCTATGAATTCAACGGTAATGCCGTACAGGTGTTCCGCAATGACGGCAGCGATATCGTACTCGATACCGTCGTCATGAACCAGGCACCGGCATCCAGCCTCCAGTTGAGCCCTTCCGGCAACAGCGAGCTCATCGTTGCAGGCCGGCTGACGTTGACGAGCGGAAAGATCGTGACCGGAACGGAAGAAGTCGACGTAATCAACGGGGACAACGCGGCGGTGACGACGGGCAATATCAACAGCTATGTGGAGGGTAAGCTGATCCGTGCGCTCCTGCCCAATGCGACCGGCATCTACGATTTTCCGGTTGGTAACGCAGCCCGTGGCTATGAACTGGCCCGGTTGGACTTCACGTCTCCCACCCAGATTCCCTCGATCGAAGCGGAGTTCTTCTCCTGGGGCGCCGTTCCCAACGGGCCGGCTTCCAGTGAGTGTGTCTACGCCGATTACTCCCTCAATCCATCACTTAATCATGGTTACTGGACACTGACCGCATCTTCCAACGGAAACACCGGGGTCTACGATATCACGCTCTTCAACCGCAGCTACACCAATGCCGTTGCCGGCGGAGGCTGGTCGGTGATGAAGCGCAGTCCTTCGGGATCCGGTCCCTGGTTCCTGGACGGGACCTGCGTGCTGACCAGTACCATTACCGCGAGTACACGTACCGGACTGACGGGCTTCTCGGATTTCGCAACTGTACAGTCGAGCTTTCCCCTTCCAATCGAGCTGCTCTCATTCACCGCTAAACTGGTCGGCGATCAGGTGTTAACACAGTGGTCGACCGCAACGGAAACCAACAACGATTACTTTACGGTGGAACACAGCACCGATGGAATCAATTTCGAATCAGTCGGTGTAGTTGACGGCGCCGGAAACAGTGTGCACACTTTGACGTATGCTTACGTGCACGAATACCCTGTACGGGGAGTCAATTATTATCGATTGAAGCAGACCGATTACGACGGCCGGTCAGGTTATTCCGATGTCGTAGCAGTGAAAGTGGTACGAGCCCCTTCTGGCATTTCCGTTTACCCGAGTCCGGCAATCCAGGACATCACCCTCGAGTTTTCCTCCACGCGCGGCGAAGCCGCCAGCATTCAAGTGACGGATGTTATCGGTCAACTGGTGATTGAAGAGTCCATCACATTGGAAAAGGGAACGGTGTCCCGAATCCTTCCTGTAAAAATGCTGGCCGACGGATTGTACACCATCACCATCTATTCGGATCACGATTGCTGGCGTACTACCTTTGTGAAAGGGGAAGCACGACCCTGAGCGTACCGATTATTCTGCGATCAAGCGACCCGCGCTCCACGACAGGAATGCCCTGCTCTTGCCGTACTTCGCCTTTAACTCCGCCAGCTTGATACGGCTGTTGATGACGGCGTTTTCGCGGGAGTTCACCAGGAAAAGAAAACTTTCGCCGTTCTCAAATTTGTAAAGCTCGCCGGCTAAAAGTTTTTCCGCATTCTCCAACTGTTGCTGCTGAATGCGTAATTGAAGTCCCAGGTTATTCAATTCATTGTAGGCGGCACGTACCTGGTTGGTGATTTCACGGTTGGTTTGCAGTTGCTCTTGCTCCGTCTGGTTCATTTTGATCTTCATCAGGTTGAGCTTACCACGCTCTTCGCGAAGGAACAACGGCATCCTAAAGGATAACCCCATTTTGTAATTCTCCTGATAGATCGGTTGTAATCCGTTCTCCAACAGTCCGTCGGCACGCGGCGCAAGGAAATTATAATCGAGGTTGAGTTTTGGCCTCAGCTTCTCAGCCGCCCATCGTTTCTCGATTTCAAGTCCCTGCAATTTGGTGCGGAGCTTGACCAATTCGGGGTGGTTGCTGTTGGCCGAATCGAGCATTGCGTTGAGTGATACGGCATCCAGCGTATCGATGACGGTTCCTTCAAAGGTCGGGACCACTTCCGTCGTCATCTCCAGCGGAGCGCCTTCGGGGCTCCAGAGGTGATTCGACATGATCAGGCGGGCATTGGTGAAATCGAGCAACGACTGATTCCGGATGTTCTCCCGGTTCTGCACCTCGATCAGGGCTTCCAGCGAGTCGATCGCGGGCTGATCGCCGAACAACACGCGCATCCGGATCGCGTCGAAGCGTACTTCCGCCAGGCGGAGTGATTCTTCGTGCCATTGCAGTCGCGTAAACGCGTAGGTCCAGTCGAGGTAATCCTTGTTGACCTGCAACAGCAGTTTATTGATAAGCTTGATTTGCTCCGCAGCAGCCAACGTTCCCAGCAATTGTGCCTGACGCACGGTAGCGCGTCGCTCGTCGATCAGGAGCCCTTGTCCCAAGGGCACGCTGACCCCCAGGAAACTTAACCCTTGTTCGGGCGTGACGCGTTCGGAATCGAGGTACGGGCCGCGACTATTGTCGAAACCCGCCTTGATGTCGGTTCCGAACCAGACTGGAACGACCAGCGAGTTTTCCCAGCTTTTCCAGTATTCCTTTCCTTCGAAATTCTTCTCATCGAATCCGCTCTTCAATACCGGATCGAACATCCCGCGGGCCATGCGCAGCTCCGCCCTGGCAGCGTCAGGCAATAGCGCTGCCTGCTTCGCGACCGGATGATGATCCAGCACCAGTCGGTACACTTCCCGAAGTGAAAGCGTACGCGTGCTATCCTGAGCGGTTGCCAGCAGTGTACACAGGGTCAGGAGTACCAGCAGCGTGGAGCGCTTCATTATTCCTTCTCCTCCGATTTACCAGGTTTCTTCTTTTCGCCCGCACTTTTCACATCGACCGGATTGGTCGACACCTTGGCCGTACCGAGGTAGTCGGGCGGGAACCCGTTGAACTGTCGCCAGAGTTCGTACCAGATCGGCACATCCTTCAGCATGATCCAGCCGAACGTACCTGAGCCGACCCGTATCTGTTCCGGCCAGGGCGTGTCATCAGGATCCGGAACAACAAGGATGCGGTACTTTCCCTGTGTATCGAAGTTGTCTATGACAGCTACCACGCCGCCAAATGTTCCGAACGAATAGTTCGGCCAACCGGAGAAGACCAGTGCCGGCCAGCCATCGAACTGCAGCCGGACCTTTCGGCCTTTCTCGAGGAGCGGGATATCCATCGGCTGCACGTACAATTGGATGGCGAGACTCGGATCGGACGGCATGATGGTGCAGATCACGTCGCCTTCCGCGATGTTCTCGCCCACACCCGACACTTTCGCCTGTACGACATACCCGTCTTGCGGAGCCGTGACGAAGTAGAACGAACTGCGTATGCTGAGGTTGGAGAAGTCGATGTTCATCTTCGCGATCTCCGCCTGGGTCTCATAAAGATACGACAACGCGCTGTTCAGTTCCGACTCCGCTTTGCTGATCTTGTTGGAGTATTCTGCTTCGAGCGAACCGAGTTCGATGTTCGCGTTGATCAGTTCGTTCCTGGAGGTAAGCAACTTGTTCTCGACCGCCACTTGTTTGGCGGTGGTTTCCTGCTGCTTGAGGTTGCGGCGTTCCTGTTCGGTCAGCGCGATCAAGCCCCGCTTGAGCAACGAATCGGCGCGGCGGGCCTGGACACGGGCGATTTCCATATCGACGCGGATGGCCTGTAATTCGGCGCTGTCGCTGAGGATCTTCAGCTCCGCCTGCTTCACTTTGTTCCGGGCCTTTTCCAGGGAGAGCACTTTTTCTTTTTGCAAGGCGCTGATCTGTTGCGCAAGCGCGGAGACCTTGGCGGCGGTAGACGATTGTGAACCCTCCTTCGCTTTGATCTGGTCGCTTACGCGTTCCAGCAGTTTCGGGTCGAAGAATTTTTCCCGGATCTCGCTGATGCGAACGATCGTGTCGCCCTTGTGGACGAATTGACCTTCGCGAATGTACCATCGTTCAATTCTTCCCGGGATAACCGATTGCAGTGATTGCGGCCGGTCTTGTGGCAGGTAGGTCGTCACTGAGCCGCTGGATCGGATATTCTGTGTCCAGGGCATGAACAACAGCAGGAAGAGCAGGATGAAGATCCCGGAGGTGATTCGTGCGAACTTCTTCGCGTAGCGCGTATCGCGCACGAGGCTCGCCGCTTTGAAGGGCAGCGACCGGTCGTTTACCGGAGGTATGTTCTGTCCCATGGCTTAGAGGCTTGCTGGATAGTTTTGAATGAGTTCGCGAAATTCTTCACTGCGGGAAGACAATGCGTCGAACGTTCCCTCATCGACGATACGGCCTTCCTTCATGACCACGACCCGGTCGACCGCCGTCAACACGACAGGATCGTTCGAAATCAGGATGACGGTCCAGCCGTAGTTGCGGTCGAGAATCAATTCCAGGATGCGCTTCTTTTCCCTCCGCTCGACACCAAGCAGGAAATCGTCGAGGATGAGCAGCGCGGGATGTTCCACGATGTTCCGGGCGATGACGATCTTCTTCACCATGCTCTCCGGCACCCGAACCGGTCCGCCGACCAGGCGCGTATTCAAGCCTTCCGGCAAACCCGAGAGAAAGTCATTCAGACCGGCCGCTTTGCATGCCCACAAGACATCCTCCATGGTGACGCCTTTTCGGCCGATGCTGATGTTTTCGAGTATGGTCCCGTCAAACAATGCTTCCTCAGAAACGAAATCGCCGACATGATTCATCAGCGAAGCCTTGTTGAGCTCACGCAGAGAAACCCCGTTGAACTGGATATTACCGGAGTAGGAATCGTACAATCCCAGGATAAGGTTGATCAGCGTGCTCTTGCCGCTGCTGTTGTAACCGGTGATCGCGATGCGTTCCGATGCATCAACCTTCAGGCTCACGCCGTTCAGGGTTGGTTGAGCGCGATCCGGAAACCGGTAGCCGAGGTTTTCGGTGCGGATGCTCAACCCGGAGTTCTTCGGTACTACCAGGTCGATCCCTTTGTATTCCTCGACCGGCAGACTGGTCACCTTGGTTATTTTTTCAACGCCGACGAGCACATCGTACACCTTGTCGATCTTCAGGATGATCTTTTCGATCGAATTGATGGTCATGATGATCACGATCTCCGCCGCAACGAATTGACCGAGGTTGATCTGCCGGTCTACGATCAGCACCGCGCCCAGGATGAGCAGCATGGCGGTTACGATGGTCTTGAAGACGACGAAGCTGTAATACTGCTTCTTCAACACCCGAAAGTGATCTTCCCGCGCCTGAACGTAATTGCTGACGAGGTGGTCGGTCTTGTCGAGCGCGAAGCTGGTGTGGCCGGCCAGTTTGAATGTGCTGAGCGTGCGCGCGATCTCTTCCAGCCAGTTGGCAACCCGGTATTTGTAGTCGGATTCCGTCATCGCAGTGGACAATCCTTTCGGGCCGGTCATCCGCAGAATGAAGATAAGAAGCAGGACCAGGACCGAACCCAGTACGATGAAGAGCGGGTGGTAGAACGACAGGAGCAGAATGCCGAAGATCACCTGCAGGGTCGCCGCCGTGATGTCGATCAGCAGGATGGGAAGCCCCTTTTGCAGGGTGATCGTATCGAAGAAGCGGTTCATCAGTTCCGGCGGATAATACTGCAGAACCGATTCGATTCGGATCCTCGGAATCCGGGACGCAAAAGAGAATGCGGTACGGGTAAACAGTTTCTGGTGCAGGAATTCGACCAATTCCAACTGGTAGATGGTCATGATCCCGGAAAACACTATTCCCAAGAGGATGAATGCAATCAGCACCACCACGGAGGTAACGACCTGTCCGCTCGAGATGAACCCGATCAGGCTTTGAACCCCCAGGGGAAGCGACAAGCTGATGATGCCGATCAGGATCGCATACAGGAAGATGTAGAGGATCTCTTTTCGCTCAGGCTGGAGCAGTTTCAGTAGTTTGGAAAAGAGTTTGAAACGAACGCTGCCGACATCGATGGCCCGGAGTTCTTCCGGCTCTTCAAAGTTGGAATGAGGGAAGCAGGTGATGACGACAATGCTGTCGGCTTCCGAAAGCCCGTCATGCCGCTGGAGATCACCGAGGTCCTCAACGCGCTCAATGCGCATGGTCTGTTCACCCTGTGCGGTGAATGCCGTTGCGAATCGTTCACCTTTTCCCGCATGGACCAGAATGGGATACAACGAAGTTCCTTTTTTACTGAATACCAGGAACGGATAGCTGCCGCTCAAGGCGAGTTTGCTCAGCTCGCCAGAAGGCAAGTCGTTGGAAAGAAAAACAAGGTTGAATTGAGAACCGAATTCGGTGAGCTTGGCCAGGAATTCATCCAGCGAAAACTCCTGTTCATGGGTAAGCCTGGTCTGAAGCGCTACCAGTCGGTCAGCCTCCTGCGAAAAGCCATATTGCCGCAGGAACGCTTCGGCAATGGCCGGAATCAAAGTTGGTTGCATAGTGGTTCATCAGTGTGGGTGAATGAAACGCTGTTTTACCGCACAAAGAAAAACACCGGAAAGCCATCCATAGTTCAGCCATTAACGATTTTTTAGAATTAATCTAAAGAAATGCAATCAACTCAATATCAATTACATAGATAATGGTTGTTCACGGGATCAGTCAATCGGAAAAGTGATTTCGCCCGGGGATGGGTCTGGGCTGCCCTTTGGCATGGCTTTCGTTAATACGAGACCATCTTTAAACGCCAATTCGATGAAAACGCTCATCCTCAGCCTGGCCCTTGCCGGCATCACCAGTCTCACGGCCTCCGCCCAGACGTCCACTCCGGCGATCGGGCAAAAGCAGGTCAATCAACATGAACGGATCAAAGACGGAGTGGACTCCGGACAACTGACCAAGAAAGAAGCCCGCCATCTTCGCGCGCGCCAGGCGAAGATCCGGCACGACAAACGGGTTGCCAAGATGGATGGTGTCGTGACTCCGGCCGAACGCAAGCAGCTACACAAGGAACAGCGTCGTGCCAGCAGGGCGATCCACCGCCAGAAGCACGACGAACAGCATCGCTAAGAGATTGCCATCGTTAGCACAACCGGTCGAAGAGGAAACTCTTTCGCCCGGTTTTTCATTTCTTTCCGCTGGCGTTTCGCAGGATTTCTGCAAAACTCCAACCCTTGATCATACCATCGATCGTGGTGGCGATGCGTCGGGCACGCGTCACCTCGGTTTTCGCGCCATCGATCCACTTGGAATAATAACGTTGATGAGAGCCGGGAAGCTTATCGAAAATTTTCCTGGCAGCGGGTTCCTCTTCAAGGCAGGCCCGCAGGTCGGCGTTGATCTGATAAACGGATTCATCCAATTGCAGGTCCACGGTTAAACCGGCGCCTTCGCGTTTGCCAATGGCTTTGCGAAGCGCAGCATTCAACGGCAATATGAAATCCCCGTTGCCGATCGGAATCAACGCGACCTTTTCAATGGGGGAATCATCCAGTTTTCCTTTGACGCGGAACGAAGTTCGTTGACCCTTTTTAAGCCGGTTAGCCACATCGGCCGGAACATCAATGTACGTCCATCCGGATTTTTCACCCTTCTCCCGGAATTTCTGGATGATGGTCGTATAACGAACGCGTGCCATGTTGAGGGTCAAGATTATTATCAGTACCCGAATATTTTTGGGACCTCGATTATGTCCTGACAAAACTAATCCAATGAAAGTCATATCAAGAGACTCATCGACATCAATTCGTTGAACTGATTGCGGTTGATATTCCCTTAACTTTACCGCATGCCGGATGAAACGACAGCGGTCCAACTGCAAACCGCTACTGCAGTTGACGAAGAATGTCAGGTAATCGTTTTCTGCCATTACCGGGCGACCGGACCGGATCAATTGATCAGGATCTGGAGTACGACGGTTCTCCTGGATCGCTCATCCGCTCATGAGAGCAAATTGCTGTTCACGGATAATGTAGCGGTTGCGCCACAGTGGATGCATGTGCCCAATGGGAGCACGGCACGCTTTACCCTCATTTTTTCAGGACTGCCGCGTTCCTGTACCAGCTTCGATCTCATCGAACGGATCCCGGAACCGGGAGGGTTCGAGGTTCGGAATATCGGCCGGAACAAGACCGATGTTTACGAAGTGGAATTCCTTTAATGATTTTACTAAAACAGGATACCCCTTCGAGAACGATCGTTTTACGATTGAACGTAGGGAAGAAAAACATCCACACGGGTTCCGGTATCCGGGGTAGAAGATAATGACAAGTCACCGTGGTGGATCTGAACGATCCGTTTAGCCAGCGGAAGACCCAGTCCGTGACCGCCTTTTCTCGCCACTTCCATGGAGCGATAGAATGGCTCAAACACGTGCGGCAGATCAGCCGGGTCAATGCCGATCCCGGCATCCTCTATCCGAAGGTGCAAACGATCGCGCTGCGGTTCCAGGGATACGATGCAGCGGTGAGGGTCGGAATATTTACAACCGTTCTCGATGAGGTTGGAAACGGCCACACGCAGGAGATCTTCGTCCGCTTCGATCACGACGCTGTTCTCGTCCTCGATCTTTTCACTATAGGTCAGTTCAACCTCATAGTCGGGATGCTGTTTCCGTAGTTTACCAAGGATCTGCCAGATCAATTCATCCATGCGGACCTTGCTGATGCGTACCAGGCGGTCGTCTGCGTTTGCCCGGGCCAGGTAGAGCAGGCTGTTCAGCAATTGATTCAGATCACGGGTGTCGTCCAGCATGGAACGCAAGACGTTCCGGTACTCTTCCCCGCTGCGATCCCGGATCAGGGTGACTTCGAGCTGACCGGTAATGGAGGTAAGTGGAGTGCGTAATTCGTGGGACGCATTCGATACGAATGCGCGCTGGGACTCAAAGGAAGACTGAAGCCGGTCCAGCATCTTGTTGAAGGTAATGGCCAATTGCGCGATCTCGTCCTTTCCATTGCCTTCCGGAATACGGATGCCCATGCTGGTGAAACTGATGCGTTCGGCCTGTCGGACGATATCCGACATCGGCTTAAGCGCACGCGCCGAATAGATGCGTGCGGCGATGACCGTGACGATCACACTCGCAATGAATCCGAAGATGAGCACCCAGAACAGGTTGTTCAGTTTGCTTCGGCCGTATTTGTCAAGTGCGGAAGCAAGGATAACATATTCATCATCCCCCTCAACATAGCGAAGCCCGATCGCCTCATTCAGTCCCAGGTGGAATCGTCGTTGTCCGGATTTCCGGATCTCATTTAACAGGCTGTCGGAAACCGGGATCGATTCATCATCGACGGAATTGTAGATCAGCTTGTTGGCGGTGTTGTATACCAGCACCTTTTCACTGAACATCGCGTTGATGGAATTCTTATCGATGATCTTCAACATGTCGTTGTCCACCTCCTTCACCTCGATCAACAGGCGGGCGGTGGTCAGCGCTTTGGTTTCCAGACGGGCATAGAACTCCTGCTCACGGTACGACGACGACAAGAGGTAGATGCCGGTCGCAAATACCAGTAGAATGGAAGTAACGATCAGGGTGAACTGGAGCGTCAGGCGCTCCCTGATCCTAATGTTCATGGGTTCGGTTGCCGGAGGATGTACCCACTGCCGACATGCGTATGGATCAATTTACGGATATATCCGCGATCGATCTTCTTGCGCAGAAAATTGATGTAAACATCCACGAAATTGGTGCCGGTCTCATATTGGATGGACCAGACGTGGCTGGCGATTTCCGCCCGTGTAACGACGCGTTCAGGATTGCGCAGGAGATATTCCAACAGACCGTATTCTTTCGGAGTCAGGGAGATCTTATTACCGGCACGATGCACTTCGCGCGTGTCCAGGTTCAGGGTAATGTCCGCATAACGGAGTGTGGACGGCTCCGATAACTCGGGTTCCGAGCGCTTGAGTAGGGCCTTAACGCGGGCCAGTAATTCCTGAAACTCGAACGGCTTGACCAGATAGTCGTCGGCTCCACTTTCAAATCCTTTGAGCTTGTCGTCAATCGCACCCCAGGCCGTCAGCATGAGGACCGGAATCCTGCGATCATTCTTTCGCACCGCCGCGCAAACTTCGAATCCGTTTTTTCGCGGAAGGTTCAGGTCGAGAATCAACAAGTCATAATTATTGGCTTCCAGCATCGCAAGGCCCGATTCCCCATCGGCAGCCCAATCGGAAGCGAGCGAGCTTTCGCTCAGCCCGGAGCGTATGAAGCCGGCCACTTTAGGCTCGTCTTCGACGATTAGAATTTTTCGTTCCATCAATTAAGAAAATTCGGCCGGTCGTGTATCCGGCAAGGTCATGTGACCGCGCTATTGTCAAAGGTCAGGAATTCCGGCACCTGAATTCCATTAAAATGAAGTTAAACCCGCTCGGGATTCAGCTCCTGAGCAGCTGACGAATTGTGCTCAAATGCGACAACAATACCAATGGAACGATACAACCCGGAAGCCAGATAAAAGGAAAGTGAAACAATGCGATGTTGGGTTGATCGAACGCCAGGCGTTGAAAGGAAGTCGGTGCCGACAGCACACCTGTTCGCACGATGTAGAGCAGGAGCGCGAGTGAAATGAAATTCCAGGCCAATAATAGCCCGCGTCCAAGAAGTGGCCGCTGGTAACCAAAAGCAAAGATCAGGATCGAAGTGACTCCGGCAACGATGTCGTAATTGCCGCCCGCGAACGTCATGCCGACCGGAACCGTTTTGTAAAGAAACAAGGCGTACAAGACCATTTCAACACCGGCTCTGACCGAATGTAAAAGACACAACCATGGTTGTTGAAGGCTGTCTAAAAAGTGTCTCCCCCGCCTGGTTAGAAACAAGGAAAGAACTACCAAAAGCGGAGGGCCGATCAACAAAGCAAACCGTGGCGGCATCGTGTTGGTCACCTCGTAGAAGCCGGTCGTCGCGATAAAGCCCTGTACAACTACCCAGGCCAGCAGGACCGTCAACACCCTGCGTGATTTGTTTGTTGCGTACCAGAAGATGGTTAGGGCCAGTGCGGTGATGATGATGAAAAAAGTCGGGATGAGGATTGGTAATGTATGCATGGCTGTGGGATGATTGGTAAGGACCAAAATTAGGTAAGCGGTAAACCACGGAGCAACCGATTACAGATTATGATAATGAAAATCCATTCGAAGTGCCGGTTAGGGTAGTTCAACCGTTCGGCCGGAGCGGCTTAGCGGTATCGGTAGATCAGCCCGAATTGTAAGCCGGCACTATTCAAGCGTTCACGTATCGTTGTCGCTGCTGCGTCGTTTAAGGCAAACTGATAGGTTGGATCCAGATAGAATCGCAGGCGATGGCTATAATAGAATTCCATGCCTGCTGAAAGTATGGGTGTGATGGAGATCTTGAGGTCCTGATCGGGAAGCCGGTTGCGCTTCACCTCCCGTTCGCCATTGCTGAATTTGTACCGGGTGGAAAGCGTTACGCCCAGGGGTAATCCCAAGGCAATGCCGGCGGCGACGTGATAGCGCAACCGGTTTTCGGTAAACTGGTAATGGAGCCGCAACGGCACTTCCACATAGCGGTATTGATGCCGGATAAGGATTTCGTCCAGCGCTTGTGTGACATTGGTCACGGTCACATAGTTGGTGTCGATCGCCGGGCCAAAGGTTTTGTCGGCAGACCGGTATTGATAACCCCGGATCGTGTAACGTAAACCGGCTTCCAGAATCCAATGAAGTGAGCGTTGCTTACGCAGCGAAAGACCGACGGAGTAACCCATCATCGGATCTTCGTGTTTTTGGCGATCGTTAAAGACCGCATTCAGACTGGAATCCGCTCCATCGTACCGTATATCGCGGTAGCAACGGTCGATGGATAGAGTGAATCCAAAGGCCGTACGGTCGAAGACCGGTCCAGCTGGCGGGAGATAGGCCCGGGATGAGGCCGTCATGAAGCACAAGAAAACCATTGAAATCAGCCGGCTCCGCATATGGGTCAAGGTAGTATTATTCCCGGAATCCGTAGTAGGATTCACATTGGATTCATTGTAAGGGAGCCGGGTCGAATTTTCTGCATTTTCGATTATTTTAGTGAATAAATAACTGCAAATACATTGAATTATTTTTATTCAATCAGTTTATTTGGAGTATACTTGCAAGGGAGTTAGTGACGTGCATAACTGCAACTGTTTCAAATCCGATGATAGGAGACCATCGGAATACTATTTAATCAACTAAATAAATTAATTATGGCAAAAGGAAAACGTGGCCGCCCGAAGGGTTCTAAGAACAAGAACACCTCCGCAAATGCTGCCAAAATCGTCGTTAAAAAAGGCAAACGGGGACGTCCGAAAGGATCGAAGAACAAGAAGACCCTGTTGGCGGAAGGCATGCCGCTCGCGGCAATTGCTCCGTTCAAAGGAACCGGTAAGCGTGGTCGCCCGGCCAAAGTTGCACAGGGCGTCATCGGCAACGGTATCCGCATCGTCGACGGCATGGCGCTCATCAACCTCACGGGCAGCCGTGTGAACCGTATCCTCGTCATCGGCAGCGATGCGAAGACGCCGGTTACGCATCTCTGATCGGTTATGCACAATAAAAAGGGCGTCGTGAAACTCACGACGCCTTTTTTATTTACCGTAGTTGTCTGCTCAAAGCCGAATGCAAACGTTCTTTTCTTCCGTAAAAAACCGCAGCGCTTCGAAACCGCCTTCGCGACCGACGCCGCTGCCTTTCATACCGCCGAACGGTGTGCGCAGGTCGCGCAGCAGCCAGCAGTTCACCCAGACGATGCCGCTGTGGATCTTCGCCGCCATGCGGTGCGTGCGACTCAGGTTGGAAGTCCAGAGTGAACAGGCCAGTCCGTATCGGGTGCTGTTCGCGTATTGCAGGACTTCTTCTTCCGTATCGAAGGGTTGCAGGGTTACCACCGGCCCGAAGATCTCTTCCTGGTTGGTGCGGCAGTCGTAGGAAAGCCCTTCGATCACGGTCGGTGCGATAAACCAACCGTTCTTGCAGCGACCTTCCGGGTGCAAGGCAGTTCCACCGCAAAGAACACGACCACCCTCTTGTTTGGCGAGTTCGATGTAGGAGAGGACCTTGTCGTAGTGTTGTTTGGACACGATCGCGCCGATCCAGCTTTCATCCAGCATCGGATCGCCGACCTGCAGTTTCTTCACGCCGTCCACGAACGCGTCGCGGAACTTTTCGTAGATGCTGCGTTCAACGAAGATGCGCGAACCACAGAGACAGATCTCGCCCTGGTTCGAAAAGGCCGCACGCACGGCCGTGTGAACCGATTTTTCAAAGTCGGCATCGGCGAACACGATCGTCGGGTTCTTGCCGCCCAATTCCAGAGAAAGTTTCTTGAACATGGGAGCGGCAATGCTGGAAATGATCTCTCCGGTCTTCGTGCCGCCGGTAAACGAGATGGCGGGAATATCAGGGTGCGACACGATGGCGGTGCCGACCTTGGGCCCCAGTCCGTGTACGATGTTGAGCACGCCGGGAGGTAGTCCGGCTTCAATGGCCAGCTCCGAAAGGAGATAAGCCGTCATCGGCGTAATCTCGGAGGGCTTGGCCACGACCGTGCATCCCGATGCAAGCGCCGGGGCGATCTTCCAGCTGAAGAGGTAGAGCGGCAGGTTCCAGGGCGAGATACAACCGGCGACACCGACGGGTGTCCGCAAGGTGTAGTTGATCGCCGTCTCTTCCATCGCGTGAGCCTCCGTTGAATCGTGCAGGATGCCGGTGGCATAAAAATGGAAATTGGAAACCGCACGGGGAATGTCGACGCTCTTCGCCAGCCAGACCGGCTTGCCCTGATCCACGGACTCCGCGAGCGCGAGACGGTCGAGGTTTTTCTGGATGAGTCCCGAAAGTTTCAGCAGCAGCGCCGAGCGTTTTTCTTTCGGCATGGTGGACCAGGTTGGAAACGCGGCCTGTGCCACAGCCTGAGCGGCCGCCACATCCCGTTCGTCGCTGTCGGGAATCAGGCTGTAAACTTCGCCCAGGGCCGGGTTGAAATTATCGAGGTATTGTCCCGAAGCAGGCGGGACGAGGACTCCGTTGATGTAGTTCAGGAGGTGAAGCATGGGGGTAAAGGTAGTGAAGAGTGAATAGTGAACAGTGAACAGTGAATAGTAAATAGTAAGTGGTGAACAGTTTTTTGTGAATAGCGAATAGCCAATAGCGAATAGTTTTTGGTGAATAGTGAGTGTTTTTAACCTGGTTTTCTTTGAGGCGGGGGAAACAGGAATTGATATTTGTGATTGGTTATTTGCAGTTTGAAATGTGGTTTTTTATCGCCTCAATCACCAATCACCAATCACCAATACCTACCTACTAATCGCTATCTTCGTATCAACATCACGTTCGAACGTCCATGTCCTACCCCTTTCAACATACCGATCGACCAGCTTACGATGCTGCCTATCGTCGCAGTTTACAGGACCCGGAAGGATTCTGGGCCGATGTGGCCGCTAACTTTTACTGGCGTAAGCGATGGGAAAAAACACTGGAGTGGAATTTTCGGGACCCGGATGTCAAATGGTTCTCCGGTGGCAAGTTGAACATCACGGAAAATTGCCTGGACCGTCACCTGGGTGCGCTGGGCAACAAGCCGGCGATCATCTGGGAACCGAACGATCCGGAAGAGCATCACCGGGTACTGACGTATCGCGACTTGCACACGAAAGTCGTTCAGTTCGCCAATGTGTTGAAGAATAACGGCGTCAAAAAAGGCGACCGGGTCTGCATCTACATGGGCATGGTGCCCGAGCTCGCGATCGCCGTACTGGCCTGTGCACGCATCGGCGCGATTCATTCCGTGGTCTTCGGCGGCTTCAGCGCGCAAAGCATCGCAGATCGTCTGACGGATGCACAGGCGGAGTTCATCGTCACCTCCGACGGCGCCTTTCGTGGCAACAAGGAGATCGGATTGAAGAGCGTGATCGATGACGCGCTGGTGCAATGCCGGTTTGTCAAGCGGGTGATCGTACTCACGCGTACGCGGACTCCCGTGTCCATGATCAAAGGCCGCGACGTCTGGTGGGAAGACGAGATCCGCAAAGTGGAAACGATGGGCAATCCGGACTGTCCGGCGGAGGAGATGGATGCGGAAGACCCCTTGTTCATCCTCTATACATCCGGCTCTACCGGGAAGCCCAAGGGTGTGGTACACTCCTGCGCGGGCTATATGGTGTATACGACTTATTCGTTTGTCAATGTCTTTCAGTACCGGCCGGGGGAGATCTTCTTCTGTACGGCCGATATCGGATGGATCACAGGTCACAGTTACATCGTCTATGGTCCGCTGAGTGCCGGAGCGACGACCTTGATGTTCGAAGGCATTCCCACCTGGCCGGATGCCGGTCGTTTTTGGGACGTCGTTGACAAGTACCATGTGAACATCCTCTACACCGCTCCAACGGCCATACGTTCGCTGATGGGATACGGACTCGGGCCGTTACAGGGGAAGCACCTCAACAGCCTGCGCGTACTCGGTACCGTTGGCGAACCGATCAACGAAGAAGCCTGGAACTGGTACCACGAGAACGTGGGTAAGGGGAAATGTCCGATCGTCGACACCTGGTGGCAAACCGAGACCGGCGGGATCATGATCTCCAACATGGCCGGTGTGACGCCTGCAAAACCCGCGCATGCGACACTGCCTTTACCGGGTGTTCAACCGATGTTGGTTGATGAGAAGGGGGAGGAGATCACAGGAAACAACGTGAACGGAAATCTTTGCATACGATTCCCCTGGCCGGGGATGATCCGTACCACCTACGGCGATCACGAGCGTTGTCGCACGAATTACTTCGCGACCTATGAGAACCTGTATTTCACGGGCGACGGTTGCTATCGTGACGCGGACGGAAACTACCGGATCACGGGCCGTGTCGATGACGTACTCAACGTCAGCGGTCACCGCATCGGAACCGCCGAAGTGGAGAACGCGATCAACATGCACGCCGGCGTGGTCGAAAGCGCTGTGGTCGGATATCCGCACGATATCAAAGGACAGGGCATCTACGCTTATGTCATTTACAGCGGGACGCACGGCGATGAGAACCTCACGCGGCAGGACATCACACTGACCGTAAGCCGCATCATCGGACCCATCGCGAAGCCCGACAAGATCCAGTTCGTCTCCGGCCTGCCGAAGACGCGCAGCGGCAAGATCATGCGCCGCATCCTCCGCAAGATCGCCGAAGGCGAAGTCGAGTCGCTCGGCGATACCACTACGCTGTTGGATCCGGGGGTGGTGGAAGAGATTAAAGGAAACAGGTTGTAGGTTTCGGGTTTCCGGTTTCGAGTTTCGGGTTTTTTAAAATTAGTTTCCCGCATTTATTGGATGCAATTCATTGAAGCGATATGGATGTTTGCTTCATGGCTAGCATTAAAACCTTCGAGGACCTGGAGATCTGGAAGATCGCCCGGGAAGTTAACAAGCATGTATTTCCAATAACAAGAGCAAGAGCTTTTCAGGATGACCTTCGTTTCCGGTCGCAAATTCGAAATGCTTCCGTATCAATGATCTCCAATATTTCCGAGGGATTTGAACGTGGAGGCAATCGGGAGTTCACGAATTTTCTTTCCATCGCAAAAGGTTCCAACGGTGAATTGTATTCCCAACTGGTAGTGGCGGCAGATCAGGGTTGGGTTCCCGAGTCGGAAATGGAAATCCTGCGGCAACTAAGTCGTCAATTTTCACAAAAGACAGGCGCACTAATGTCCTATCTGATCCAATCTCAAATCAAAGGAACGAAGTACAAAGGGCGATAGTAAAGAGAAGAAAACTCTTCAACAAAAAACAACCCGAAACCCGAAACTGGAAACGCGAAACCGGAAACGACAAACTACAAACACCCAGTCCGCCCCCCATCCACCGGCACGTTGATGCCCGTGATATACGCAGCGGCGGGGCTGGCGAGGAAGGCGATGGCGTTGGCGATCTCGGCGGCTTCGGCGAAGCGGGCCATCGGGACTTCGTGGATCATTTCGGCTTTGATGTCGTCGGGGCGTTGGCCGGTCTTTTGCGCTTTGGCTTCAATGAGGCTGCGCAGGCGCTGGGTGTTCGTCGCGCCGGGCAGGACGTTGTTGACGGTGATGCCGTGCTTCGCGACTTCACCGGCCAATGTTTTTGACCAATTCGCTACCGCGGCGCGCACGGTATTGGAAACGCCCAATCCTTTCAGGGGTTGCTTGACCGAAGTGGAGATCACATTGATGATGCGCCCGTAACCGGCTTCTTTCATGCCGGGCAATACGGCCTGCACAAGAACATGATTGCAGACCAGGTGATTGGAAAATGCCTGGGTGAATTCCTCCGTTTTCGCTTCGGTGATGGGTCCGCCGGGAGGTCCTCCGGTGTTGTTGACCAGGATGTGCACCGTGCCCGCGTGGCGCATGTAGCGTTCCAGCGCGTCTTTTAATCCTGTCGGGTTGGAAAAATCGGCGACGAGGTAGTCATGTTTCTGGTGGAAGACCGATGATAATTCCCCGCAGGTTTTCTTCAGATCCGCATCGTTTCGCGCCAGCAGGGTGACGGTAGCGCCCAACAGCGCCAGTTCAAGTGCTGCCGCCTTACCGATTCCCTGCGTGCTTCCGCATACAAGGGCTTTCTTACCGCGCAGGTCGAGGTTCATGAAGTAAAGGACGGGAGATTTTGGGAACGGGTCAAGACGGCGTCGGGGTTTCCTGCCTACGCTAAAGCTGCGGCAGGCGGGCGGGTTCCGGGTTTCCAGTTTCCAGTTTCGGGTTTTGAATATACGGTTGCCATTTTCTAGTTTCTAACTACCAGTTTCTAATTACCAATCACCAATCACCAATCACCAATACCATGTTGTTCGCCGCGCTGTTCAGCACTACCTTGCATCCAGCACCATGTCCATACAGCCTGAAATCCGCATCCTACCCGCCTTCCGCCTCATCGGGATGTCGCAACGGCAGTCGCTGGTCCAAAACACTACGGCCGCATTGTGGAAACGCTTCATGCCCCGCCGGGGCGAGCTTCGGTCGGTGAGCGATGGTGTTTTGTATTCGCTGGAGGTCTACGATGGCCTGGATCATTTCGCAGTATTTGATCCGGCCAGGGAATTCACGAAGTGGGCCGCGGTGGAAGTCGAGGAGCAGGAAGCAGTCCCCGATGGGATGAGCGAATTGCGCGTGCCAGACGGTCGATATGCGGTCTTCTTGTATCGTGGCCCCGCTTCTAAAGGCGCGGACCTGTACCGCTACATCTTTACCCAATGGCTCCCCGGCTCCGGCTATTCGCTCGATGACCGACCGCACTTTGCCCGGATGGATGAGCGGTATAGGGGAGAAGCAGAGGATTCGGAAGAGGAGATCTGGGTGCCGGTGCGATAGGTGCTTGGGTGTCGCGCCCTGTTCAGGGCATTTTCGAAAAGCGTCGTAAACGCAGTATGTTCCGTTGATAGGTGACCGGATCTTTTCCGAGATAGATTTTTTCACGCGCGGATCCCACGATTCCACCAATGATCAATCCCGGAAATGCGGCCAGTGTTCCGCCGATCAGGGCGTTTTCTTCTGGCGGTATTGACTCGAGTATACCGTAATCCGGCACTCCCGACAAGCCCAGTACACCGCCCACAAAGAAACCCACGACTCCTCCCACGAGGATGCCGGTTCCTGTTTTCCCCTTCCGGCCGATCTTCATTTCGTCGATATAGCGCGCGGGCATGAACCGGACTTCCCGTTCAAAAGAACGCGAGCCGTGTTTGACCGCGGAATAGTAGAACCCGCTGTCGGTGACCGATTGGATGATCGCGTAGCGAACGGTGAAGTGCTTGGTTGAATCACCGCGGATGAGGCAGTGATAGGTGCGGGTATGGGAAGGAATAGCTGCCTGGTCTGCTTGGGCGCTACAAGCAAGTGACTGGAACAGGAAGAGTGCGATGATTGAAAAAATGCCGCGAATTGACATGGTTGGGAGATTTTGGAATAGTCAACGATCATACAGCTGATACACTGGTCCTGGCGATCGGTTAATACTTAAGAAGTTTTCCGGACCTGAAATCTCCGTTATTGTCCAGGCGCAGCAAATAGGTCCCGGCCGGAAGGGAGCCAAGATCAAGGGTGGTGTTGTCCGAAACCGGAAGACGAACGGATCGTACCGTTCGACCTGACAGATCGTTGATGGTCACATTGGCTACTCCAACCCAGTCGCCGGGAAATCGGATCCCGAATAAACCGTTGCCGGGATTCGGAAACACGAACAGCCCGTCAGCATCGGAGAAATTCACCGCGTCGATTCCGGTCGTTAGCTGGCAAAGGCTGTCGATGTAGTCGCGCATGTAGTGATACTGTCCGCAACGGTTCAAACTGCCGGGCACGAAAAAACAACTGCTGTCGCCATTCGAGCAGAAGGGATGATCGCCCGTACCGCCGAAGATCTGGAAGTTGACAAGCGAATCGTTCCGGAAGAGTTTATAACGCGGGAAAGCAAAGGCCCACGAACGAAAGGCGTCGCCTTCCAGCCCGAACAGGTAGTAGGTGGTGTCGCATTGGAACAGGGCGTGATAATGCGTGATGAGGTTGTAGAGCCAGTTCGTCCAGGAGGCGCCACCGTCAATGGAGTAAACCACCCCCGACTGGTAGTAAGCCATGAAGAGGATCAGGGTGTCCGTTCCGAAGTGTTGAAGCTGGTTGACGGAGTTCCAGTAGTTAGGCGACGCATCGGCACTTCGTGCCGCAGCGCAGAAAGAAGAGTCGACCTGCCAGGAGCTTCCGCGGTCGTCCGAACGCAAGAGCGTCGTCGGACCGCCGATGTACCGGCTGCCCACCAGCGTGTACCAACGATCCGGGGCCACCGGGTCGAAGTCGCGGATGTATTGATCCGGGTCCGGCAGACTGAAATCGTGTACCGGACTGGTACCGGCAGCGGTCTCCAGGTAAATTGTATACCGACCGGCAATGAGCGTCGAATCCGCATTCAGCACATGAAAGGTCGAATCGCAGACGACGTATTCGCGTTGGGCGAAAAGTGTAAAGGGAGCAAGCACTAGCATCAGCCAAATCCATAATCCAGCGCTTCTAATGTTATTTGCTAAGCCTTTTCTCATGGCGTAGAAGGGTGAATAAATGATCCGGCAGTTTTAATATGCTTTCGGCGAAGAGATAGTGGAGTATCAGACCTGACTAAAGAACTTGACAGCAAACTCACAGAATTCAATGATCACATCCTTGTCAAGATCGAATTCCTTTCGAGAGCCAAGATAATTCCGGCTTTCTGGTGAGATCGACTTCCCTTCCTTTAGTTCCTGAAAGCTGATGCACTTGATGTGTTTCTTGGATACCACGATGAAGAAGGCGTTTTCGAAGGGATAGTTCTTCGGTAAATCCTCGAAGGTGAACGTTCCTTTGGCCCGGAACTTCACTTCGACAAAATGGACATCCTTGGTTTTCGGATTCTGCATCACGAAATCCGGCATCCGACGAATCTCCTGCGCCACTTCCGAGCGGACACCTTTCAGCAATTCCATGATACCCGGTATGGTATTCTCCATGCCGTAACGGAAGACGTTATAGCCCAGGCTTAAGAAGAGTTCCTGAACCAGGGTCTCGGCAATGCGCCCTTTGATCATGCCGTACCGGTAGGCGCGCTCTTTCTCCGTCAGACCACCGGAATTGAGTGCGCGGATTTCCATCGTCTCCGGCTCGGGCTCTTCTCCATTTTTCTTTTCAGCATAACAGCTATAACACAGTCCGCCTTCGAACTTGGTGAACTGTCCGCATTGGGTGCAACTGGCCATGATATAGAGCTTTTAAAAGTGTAGTCAAAGTACGAATTATCGTTTCAATTAAACCGACACTATATTCCTGGAGACCGGAACGCGTCATTCAATCCACGAGCCATGGCTGACCAGATTGCATCATCTTTTTTTCGTAGAATCGTGAGGATTCTCGTACGTAGTTTGTCATTGGACTGCAACAGGCTTTTCAGTTTGCGACCGAGGAAATGCCCCGCGATCTCCTGCCCATAGCTTTGGTTGCTTGTCCCCTCGTATTGATCGAAAAGATCGAAGTGTTCCGTTGCGATTTCGTATGCAGCGATATTGAAAACCGCTTCGAGTAGCAAACGGATATCCGTCAGGTCCTGTGTTCGCTCCGGACGATCATCGTTACTGAGTAGTTTCAAGAGTAGCAGACCCTCAGGCGGACAAGTGTAGCAGGTTCGATCTGCGATCTGGTGACTGACAATTCGGGCTTCCACTTCGAGCAAACCCGGAATATCCAGCGTGAGAACGCTGGGTCGTGTCAGGTGCACTTCGCCTTGCTCTGTTGCCAGGTCGCCAAACGGGATCAGATCGGCCAGCATCCCGCCGCGATGATGCAGCCGAATGCTATTCAGGCGATCGCGTTCAAAATTTCCCGTCGCTTCGAGCCGATCCATCAAGGATTGAAAAGCCGCTTCATCCGGCAGCCAAACAGCAAGGTCGACATCCTGTGTTCGGCGGTAATCCGGTGCATGAATTGTTTCCGGCAGCAGCAGGTCCCGGGCAATGGCGCCAATCAGGAACCAGCGCACGCCCATCCTCCGAAGCACCGGCTCCATATCGGCGAGTAGCTCCAACGTAGCCTGATCGAGTGGGACAGGCGACGCGTCAGACATGATATTCCTCCCGAATCTGCTTCGCGATGGAGCGGTTCCGACTGTCACTGCTTCCCATAAGCTCAGCATAGACGAGCAAAACCGGCGCGGTGTGCAGCGGACCGGCAGGTAGGTAATTGGTGTTCCAGAAGGGTTGCAGGACTTCCACTTCTCCGTTGGTATCCGGAAGCAGATGCAGTCTTCGTGCAAGATCACCGGCGCTCCAGGTGCTGAAGAGGTTGAACTGTTCCGGCCGCAGGTTATTGGTGAGCAAGGCCCCCGCCGGCTCACCGCTCCAATATGCATCGGACACGTCGAGTTGCGCCCAGTGCTTACGCCAATGCTCTTGCGCAAAACGATAACGCGCCTGACGCAGTCGTGGCCGCAGATGGCTGTGGTAATGATCCAGCCATCGAGCCAATAATGATTCACGATCGTTCACCTGCCAGACACCTTTGACCTTCTTGAAGTACGGCGACCGTTCCAATTCCTGCATCAGGCCGGCAACGGTTCCGAGCGACAACCGGCAGGCGACCGCGATCATACGGTAATCGGCCTGCAGGACTTCGGGCTTTACCAGAACGGTGAAGAGGAAGCGTAGTCCTGTCGGTTTCCACAACCCGCTCAAGCCGGAGCGCCGCTGCCGACTCACCTTGCGTTCATCCACAAACAGCACCGAATGCCCCGCGCGTATGTAACAATTGCCGGAGGCGTCGAGGTAACGGATCCCCGACTGACGCAAACGCGCACGTAAAGGCTTGCTCACGTATTGCGTGACGAGCAGGGTGCGCTCCTGCTCCCGTCCGATCTCCTCCAGCAAACCACCCAGATGGTGTTCCCGCAACTCATTACGGACCAGCGTTCGAAAGGCCCATTCGAGGCCCCCCAACTCCAGCACCACACCCTCCGGATCATCCCTCTCCACGCGAAGCGACATCCCGGTCGCCTCCCGGAACTGGCCCAAAGCAGCTTTTAAAATCGAATTTTCAGCCATTTTCGAATTGTACGTTCAAATATAGTAAAGGTTCATGAATCATGAACATATACATCTTTTGAACAGCTGCTTTCTTGCTTTTCTAAGCGCTTGGCCTAGTCCTTAACCAATTAACTAGAAGTTCGGGGCTGGCGAAGCGTGACTTGAGCGATCGTCATGGAAGCTCTGTTAAGATGCTAATTGACTCTAGTGCAAATTTGGGTTGTCATAAATTAATTAAAACGCGCGCTCGCTGGTTGAATCGAAAGGGGAAGAGGTCGAAATAACCATTACCACTCTTTGTGCTCGTTGGCTCCCAACATCATGTGGATTCGGGATACTCGAAGTCTGATATTTCGCGCCTAAGAGATATTCAATGTTGTCTTCTGTGCCTGTGATTGATGGATATCGAGATGATTTCCTCAAATAAGAATAGTAATTACCAAGTAGATTCATTTATTTTATAAGTGTATATCTCAGTTCCCATGACCCACCTCGCCAACCTCATCAAGCTCAAAGCCAACCTCACCGACGAACAAGCCGAACTGGCGGCGGAGGCGGTGATGGACCATTTCAAACTCAAGTTCCCGCACATCCTGCACGCGGAGCTCGATCGGGTCGCCGAGGGCGGCGAATTCGGCGATACCGTGCGGGAGAAGTTCGACGACGTACGCGACAAGGTCGAAGCCGTAGCCAAGCAAGCCGGCGCCAAAGCCGAAGAACTCGCCAAGGAGGTGGGGGAGAAGTTGAATGAGTTGTTTGCCAAGAAGAAAACCTGAGCAGGGGTTAATCGTTTCGGGTTTCGGGTTTCCGGTTTCGAGTCGTTTTTTTGTTGCAAAAGTTCGATCCAGACCGGCCCCGAGCTCAATTTAAAGGTCAACAGTTTCAGTTTTCCGGTTCCGAGTTGTTTTTGGTTTTGAACAAGAAATCAACCCGAAACTGGAAACCCGAAACTGGAAACCCTAAACCCTAAACCCTAAACCCGTAAATTCGCAACGCAGCCAACCCGCACCCGCTATGCCCGTCACCCGACCGTTCAATTTCAAACAATGGATCGACGAACACCGTCATCTGCTCAAGCCGCCGGTGATGAATCAGGTCGTCTATCAGCCGAACCAGGATTTCATTGTCATGGTCGTTGGTGGTCCCAACAGCCGTAAAGATTACCATTTCAACGAGACGGAAGAGTTCTTCTATCAGCTCGAAGGCGACATCGTGGTGAAGATCATCGACGACGGCAAGCCGGTGAACATCCCGATCAAAGAAGGCGAGATTTTCCTCCTCCCGGCCCGAACGCCGCATTCCCCGCAGCGCGGTCCCAATACCGTCGGGCTGGTCATGGAAGTGCAGCGTCGTCCGGGCATGAAGGACGGGCTCCAATGGTACTGCGAAAGCTGCCACCAATTGCTGCACGAGGAGTACTTTGATCTGGAGGACATCGTCGATCAGTTGGCGAAAGCCATGACGGCCTTTTACGAGGACAAACAAAAACGTACCTGTAAGCATTGCGGAGCCGTCATGGAGCCGCCTGTACCCGTGAAATAATCCGAATATGCCCGCCAGCGCGGGCATATTGCTTCCCAACCTGTTCCATCCGCGTGAGCAAGAAACTTACCCGTAAAGAGAAGATCGCGCAACAACAGCAATCTGCGCAACCTTCCAAGCGCCAGCAGGCAGCCGAGTTGCAACAACAACAGCGATCCCGTACCTGGGCCGGGTTGATCGTCGCAATCGTCGCGTTCCTGGTCTATGCCAACACCTTTCAACACGGCTGGGCGCTCGATGACTGGGGCGTCATTCCCGACAACAAGCTGACCAAGCGGGGGATCTCCGCCATTCCGGAGATCATGAGCACCACGTACCGCACGGGGATGGATGTTTCCGACCATACGCTCTATCGTCCGCTCTCAAAGGCGACCTTCGCGATCGAGTGGAGCATTTCCCCTGACAACCCTTCGCTGGGACACATCAACAACGTCCTGCTCTATGCACTGACATGTTTCCTGTTGTTCCGCGTATTGCTGCTCTGTTTCCCGCGATCGCTTTTTATCCCGTTCGCGATCGCGTTGTTGTATGCGGTCCATCCCCTGCACACGGAGGTGATCGCCAATGTGAAGAGCCGCGACGAGATCCTCAGCATGTTGTTCTTCCTGTTGACACTCCGCTCGGCTTTGTTGTATGCCCAGGGTGGCAAATGGCAGCACCTGCCGATACTGGCGCTTTCCTTCTTCGCGGCACTGTTGTCGAAGGAATCGGCGATCACCTATCTCGCCGCCGTGCCGCTGGCGTTGTACTTTTTCTCGGAAGCGAAGGGTAGCCACTATCGCGGGGTGATGGTCTCCATGGCGGTACCGGCGGTATTGTTCCTCCTGATCCGGGCCAGTATTCTCGGGCAGTATCAATCTGCACCGTATGCAATGGTGGATAACCACCTCATCGGGATCAAGGACTTTGTCACCCAGCGTACCTCGGCGATCTATCTCCTGGGCGTTTATCTGTACAAGCATTTTATCCCACACCCGCTTATCTGTGACGGATCCTACGCGGCCTTCGATCCGGCGGGTCCCGGCGATTGGAAATTCATCCTGTCATTCCTGATTCACCTCGGCGCGTTGGTTTACGCGATCATGAATTTCAAAAAGCGCGACCCCATCGCCTTCGGTATCCTGTTCTACTTTGTTACGATCTCCATCATTTCCAACGTGCTGATGCTCATCGGGACCAACTATGCCGAACGCCTGTTGTTTGTCCCTTCACTGGGTTGGTGCATCGTCGTAGCGGTGTTACTGGATCGGCTTGCCGGCTGGTTGAGTCCGCAGTCGGGGACAACCCAGGTACCCCTGGTGCTGACAGCCCTGGTCGTACTCGGATTTTCCTCGCTGACCCTGGCACGCAACCAGGATTGGCACGACGAGACGAGGCTCTTCAATACCGATCTGAAAAAAGTACCACGCAGCGCGCACATGCGGTTCTATGTGGGGAATCATATTTCAGCGGAAGACTATCTAACCATACTTCCTGACTCGGCAGCTATCAAGGCCGCGTTAGTCGAATCGATCGCGCAGCTCGACACCGCCATTTCGATCTGGGAACCGTACGGCGACGCCTGGCAACGCCGCGCATATAATAAGTACGTGCTGAACAATTATCCTGCAGCCGAGCAGGATTTTGTCCGGGCGCTCGAGATCAACCCCACCAACCCGGTGGCGCACAACAACTACGGCAATCTCCTGTTCAACACGCGGAGGTATGATCTGGCCCTGCAACATTTCGAACAGGCGGTCAAATACAATCCCAGATATTCGCACGCGTGGAACAACCTGGCCAGCGTTTACGGTGTCTATGGTGAAGGGGCCCGCGAGCAGGCGATGAACAATCCTGCCGAACGCGACCGCTACCTGGCGGATGCCAGACAAAAGTGGGAAACAGCGATCGGCTTTTTCAAGAAAGCGATCGAGCAAGAGGCGGATTATGCGGTACCCTACCGCATGTTGGGTTTCACGTATCGGAACCTGGGCGATGAAGCCATGGCAAACAAGTATTTCCGGGAGGCTGATGAAATAGCCAAGAAGAAGGCCAATGCTAAAAATTGACATCCACACGCATATCCTGCCTTCGGAACTCCCCGACTTTCGCAAAAAGTTCGGTTATGGCGGCTTCGTTTCTCTGGAGCATCATAAGCCCTGTTGCGCCAGGATGATGATCGATGGAAAATTCTTTCGCGAGATCCAGGACAACTGTTGGGATCCTGAAGTCCGCATGCGCGAGTGCGCCCATCACCAGGTCGGCGTGCAGGTGTTGTCGACCATTCCGGTCATGTTCAGTTATTGGGCGCAACCGCAGGACGCGCTCGACCTTTCCATGTTCCTGAACGATCACATCGCGGATATCGTGCAGCGCTATCCGAAGCGTTTCATCGGCCTTGGAACCATCCCGTTGCAAGCACCGGAGCTTGCGATTCGGGAGCTGGAGCGTTGTATGAAGATCGGGTTGGCGGGAGTTCAGATCGGCTCGCATATCAACGACTGGAACCTCAACGAGCCGGCCTTGTTTCCGGTCTTTGAAGCGGCGCAGGAACTGGGTGCCGCGATCTTCGTGCATCCCTGGGACATGATGGGCAAAGAGAAGATGAACAAGTACTGGCTGCCCTGGCTCGTCGGCATGCCGGCGGAAACATCCCTGGCCATTTGCTCCATGATCTTCGGCGGGATCTTTGAACGCCTGCCACGCCTGCGCGTTGCCTTTGCGCACGGCGGCGGATCGTTCCCCGCGACCTTTGGCAGGATCGAGCATGGCTTTCGTGTTCGTCCCGATCTGGTAGCGGTGGACAATCCTGAATCTCCGCGCAAGTACCTGAAACAATTCTGGCTGGACTCACTCGTTCACGACCCGGTGATGCTGGATTATCTTGTCCGTTTCATGGGGCCGGAGCGGATCGCGCTTGGAACCGATTATCCCTTTCCGCTCGGTGAATTGGAGCCCGGTAAAATGATCGGCGAGATGCCTTATTCCAACGACATCAAAGAACGGCTGCTGCATGGCTCGGCCTTGGAGTGGCTGAGTCTGGACAAACGCATGTTCAGTTAATCGTCTTGGAAGATTCGAATAGCTCCAAATTAAAGTATACGGACACCGACCCTTCCTTCCACTCGGGAAAGCGTGGCTGTAAAACGGTTGTACTCTGAAAACCCGTTAGAATAGATGTAATTTACCTGCACGTGTAATCTTCCGTAGCGCATACCTGCTCCGACGAGTACTCCAAGATCCAGTCGACGATAGTCAATCAGCGGATCATTCGTTTCGATAGCTGTAACGTTGTTATTGACCAGGGTGGTCCGAGTGATACTACCCGACTGATCCAACCCCACTGCCAGAGAGCCCCCACCGCAAATGAACGGGCGCAACATTCCCTTCGTGAACTCGTGTCTTGCACCCACCTGAAATGCCAGGTATCGCATGTCGAATTGATAATCGAACTCGTCCCTGAAGCTCGGGTTATAGACCGTCGTATGACTTCCGCCATTGGAAAACGACCGGTATGTGACCTCGGTAAACAGGAACGTATGTGAAAATTCCCTTGAACTACCCAGTTCGAGCCCCACACCTCCAAAGCCGTCAGCGGACACATCCGGGGAAGCGCCTTCCCATTCGGGAAGATCAGTCCGAAGGCGAATTGCTGTCGAAGCGTATCCACCAAAGACGCTTAGCGCAACCTGTCGTTTCTTCTTTGGATTGCTCTGCGGTCGAAACGCCGGATCCATACAAAGGTTGTACTCGTTGAAAATACCGGTGATGGCTTTTTCTGTGTAAGGAAGTGTCGCGAGTTTTTTTTGCACGTCAGGGCAATCGGAGAAATAATAGCCCAGTTGTTGCCGATAACGATTTACTTCGGTAGAAAGGTAACCGCCACCTGACTGGATCAGGTAACGATGAAGAATCAGTTCCGTAAGCGAATCGGCGTCTTGTTGAAGAAAGAAGTGCGAATCATCACTGGCACTGGAATGAACAAACAAAGAGATCTTGCCCCGAACCAGTTCCTTGAGGAAAACCTGTGCATATGCCTGATCGGGAGTGCTTTTGTAAGTCAATTTAGCAGTAGGTGTGACGGCCGATGTCCGAATAAACACCCGTTCAGATCGGTAGTGGTGATTACCATATCCGAATCCGCGAATTTCGCCGGGCGAATAGGACTTGGCCTCACCTCCTGAATGACGAAACTCCAGAATATAGGGACCTTGTTTCCATTGCAAGTCATTCACCTGGCCGCGAACGGTGTCGTTTCCGTTTCGGACAATATATCCGGAAACGAAGTTAGTTTGAGCCTGTAGGGTGAAGGAGAAGAGTAGTAGTGAAAGCAGAAAAAGTAATCGATACATGAATTTATGTGCTTTAGTTCACGCCCAAAGTACTGGAGTGGTTTTGATTGTGCAAGCAATGTTCCGCTACTATCTTTGAAATAGCAATTCTTCACCTAAAACGAGGTGTGCCGGGCAAGTGCCTGACACGAAATAAGCATTAACTAATGCGAAAACGTACGGACTTATTTTTCAGGATCACCGGGATGCTGATTTTCGCCCCGTTTTTGGTAGCAGCTCAATCATCAGGCTTCCGACAAGGATTCGCGGTATTGGAAATGTTTACATCCGAGAGCGATGCCAACAGCCCCGCAGGAGATGCGGTCTTTCAGGAAGTGATCCGTGAAGCCCGAAAGGCTAAACAACCGGTCATCGGCCTTGCCTTTCACGTCGATTACTGGAACAAGGGAAGATGGAAGGATCCCTTCAGCCGCAACGCCTTTACTTTCCGGCAGGAGAATTATTCTCGGGCATTCCCGCAGAAGGAATTGTACACCCCGCAGTTGATTGTCAATGGCCGTGCGCAGATGACAGCCTCGTCACGCGATTCCGTCAAAGCCGCCGTCAAGAAAGCGCTGATCAGTTCCGGCGATCCCGGATTTCGACTGCAAGTGGATTCCGTATTGCGGGATACGCTATTCCTCACGGCCATTACGCCGAAGCCCGGTGTGAATTGGGTAGTACGGGTCGCAGTTACGGAAGACGGACTGAAAAGCGAAGTAAAAGCCGGTCCTAACAATGGAAAGATCCTGGAACACGATGCCGTGGTCAGGCTCTGGTATTCCACCGGCGCGAAGTCGAAATCACTTACTGTGAAGGTGCCCTTGAAAGGACTGAAACTGAACGATCGGATGCGCCTGGTAGGATTGCTGCAGGAGAAGAAGACGATGAAAATCCTGGGGGCGAGCGAGTCGGGATTCGACTGACCAATCGATGCGTTGAAGTCAAAAAAAAATTGCTGAACAGCCGGCGGACACCCCCTCTGCAAATAAGGTCCGTTACGTCTGAACAGCAATTTTATCTTTTGAGTTGGAATCACTCCCTGCAGGCGGCAAAACCGACAGGGAGTTTTTCCTATTTACACCGCTATAATGTCTGTTTGAATGCTTTTGCTAAATACCAATCTAATTCTGTAAGTAATCTGAATAGCTCGACGAATTTGGATTTTTTTCTGACTCAGCACAAGACTTTCGGTGAATTCACAAAAAACTGCGGCGAGCTTTTATGAAATCTTTTTCATGTTTAGAGGGTGAATACGCGCGACACGTTGAAGCCAAGTCGGATTCCCGCGTCGTTCCATTGGGTATCCGTATAGGGCAGGAATTGATTTTCAACGAGGCCGAATGAATTGGTCAGGTGAACCTGGAATACGTGTCCGCCGGTTTCGATCTCGTATCCGACACCGAAGCTGTCGTAGTAGGTGGTGTTCGAGTACGTGTTGGCGCGATACGCGTATTCAGCCGTGATCGCCGAGCGCTTGCTGAACTTCAAGCGGAAGAGTGCTGATGCCCCGTAGGAGTCGTTCTGCTCGCTGATGCTGGTGACCATGTTGTAATGGTTGTACCAGGGAGCGATCTGAAAGCTGAAGCTCGGTGTGAACTTCCGTGCGATCAGGATCTGGTAGTTGAAGGACCAGCGGCTGGTTTCCTTCTCGTACAATTCAAAGCCGTTGATGACGGGACTCTTGATGCCTGCACGATAAGCGCCTGCAAAAAGCGTAACCGATAAGGGCATGCTGTTATTGGTCGTCTGACGGAGAAGGCGGAACTTCAGAAATCCGTCGACCATCTTCTGAAACGAGCTGCGACCGATGCCGAACATGAACCGTCCGTCGGGACTGTATTCGAGCCCGAGACGGATGTTCGCCGTCTGATCGATCCCGAACGCTTCTTCGAAACCGCTGTTGATCGCGCCAAAGCGGTGGGAAATACGAAAGTCAAGTGTGCGGGGGCCTGTCGTTTCGGTCGTATGGAAGTTGATAAGCCGGGTACCTTTGAAGGTGGCGATGGAAAAATCTTTTTCATTGCCGGTATCCAGTGCGCTAAGCATGTCCTGAGCGTGAAGACTGCCGGCGCCTGCAACGGTCAGAAAGCCGAAGAGAAGTAGTCGGAATTTCATAGGTGTGAGGATGGTTAGTTGTTGATTTGTCCCTGATCGATCCACTTCTGGATCTTGTCGATGCTGCAGTCGTCAATCTTACCGCCGCCTTTCGGCATCCACTTGCTTTGAGCGACCGTTTGCCGGATGCGACCCATGAAGGTGGTGATACCATCATCGGCGATGGTTTCCACGGTACCGGCATAATCCGCCAGGCTTCCGTTGCCGCCAAGGTTGATCGAATTCGCCGCGTCATGGCAGCCGTTATCATCCGTTCCGCAACTGGCATTCATGATGGGTTGAATGTTGGTCGCATAGGATACGGTGTCGGGAATGACACAGGTCGTCCCACCGGGTATCGTGGGATGGATCTCCTCAAAGTTGTCGTAATAGCAGGCCGTTAGTCCGGAAACGATCAATAACGCCGCCGGGATGGTCTTTTTCATAGGTGGTGAAGTTAGTTGTTTTTCGCGCCTTGTTGAATCCACACATAGATGGTCGTGATCTCCTCGTCCAACAAGGGATCCCGACCATCCGGGGGCATGCGATCGGCGCCCCGGCCGGTGATGGATTGATAGAGTTTGCTGTTCCGTGCATCCCCGGCAGTTACGTGCTGCATGACCGCCTCATAGGTCGTCAACGGAAACTCACCGCCGTTTGCCGCGTGGCAGCCGGACATGTTGCAATTCGAAGACAGCAGTACCTGTACCTGTGTCTGAAAACTGACCTCAGGAGTCGCGGGAACTTCCGGATCGGTCCGGCAAGCGCTGCTGGTAATCAGGAGACCAAAGGCAGCAAGAAGCAATTTGTTTTGCATAGGGGGTTTGGTAGGAGGACGATCTTACGAAAAAGCCCCGGCGATTCCGGGGCTTTCATTCATTGTAGTATTACTTTTTCGAGCTGGCGTGTTCCGGCCTGTTGAAGTTCGAGGAAATACAAACCGCGCGGCAGGACATCCAGTTGATCGAGGGTGATCACCTCGGATACAGCCTCTTCCTGACGGATGCTGCGCACCGTGCGTCCTTCGGTATCGATCAACCGAACGATTGTGGTACCCTGTACTCGAACCGAGAGTTGGCTGGAAGCCGGGTTAGGGAAACAGAAGCTGTTCCTTGCACTTGCTTGCCCGATGCCGGTCGTATTTGCAGGAGTGACGACCTGAACACCGTTGTACACATAGTCGTCGATCGCTTCGTCACCGTCGGCGTTGGAAGCGACCCCGGCATAATAGAACGTAACAGGTCCGATATCGGTTGCCGGAGCGGTCCAACTGAAATTGAAATCCTTGCTGTTGGGGGTAGCGCCACCGTCCAGTTCATGTACCACATTTCGCCGTGACACGCCGCCTACCAGTTTGGTCTTGATTTGGGTGGACGCCGCATCGGTAATGGTGAGTGTACCGGCATTGGCATTGGAGCCGTCCAGCGCTTCGAGGCCCAGTCCGAACAACGGGCTGCCGCTTCTGTCAACCGTCAGCGTCATGTTATAGGTCTGACCCGGGACATATTCCCAGTTGTTCATGTTGGCGCTGCTAAGAACTACAGAGCCGCCACCGGTATTGATGGTGTAGGCATCGTGACAATCGTCGCACAACAGCTCGTTGGGAGAGCCCGTGTAACCGGCTTTTCCGTTGTCGCTGGCGGTTTCAGCTGTAAAGACGATGAATGCCGCAATGGGCAATACCATCAGTAAAAAATACTTTTTCATGAAATGCGCAGGTTGGATTTGGTTTCCCGAATGGTTCGCAGCAGAGGGGTAGCCTTTTTCCAAGCGTAAACTTAAGCAGTCAATTCTGAATGGACTCTGAAAATGGGAGCGATCAAGCGATAATCCATGATTTATCCCGTTTCCCTTCATACTTTTGACAAAAAGCAAGTAGACTGATTATAAATAAGCAGCACATGAAAGTATTGATCGTCGAGGATGAACAGGAGTTGTTGAATTCAATGTTGGTTTACCTGCGGGATATCGGTATGGAATGCCGGCAGGCCCAAAATCTCCAGGACGCGATCCGTGAGATCGAGAGCGCATCCTTCGACTGCATCGTGCTGGATATCGGCCTGCCCGATGGAAGCGGACTACGAGTCATCGAGGAGATGCAGAAAAAGGAACACCAGACCAGTATCCTCATCGTTTCCGCCCGTAATTCACTGGACGACCGGCTGACCGGCCTCAACATCGGGGCGGACGATTACATCACCAAACCGTTCCACATGCCGGAACTGGGGGCGCGTATCAAATCGGTGTTCCGTCGTCGTTCCTCGCAGGGGCGTCGGGAATTGGTCTTCCATGAACTCAAAGTCGTGCCGGACGAGATGATGATGTATGTGAACGACAAGATGATCAGCCTCACGAAAAAAGAGCATGAATTACTCATGTACCTGGTCAGCAACCCGAACAAGGTGTTGAGCAAGGAAGCCATCGCGGAGCACTTGTGGGGGGATCATGCCGACATGGCCGACTCCTTCGATTTCATCTACAGCCACATCAAGAACCTGCGCAAGAAAATCATCGATAGCGGCGGACGCGATTATATCAAGTCGGTCTACGGTGTCGGTTACAAATTCACCGGAGAATGAGGCTGCTCAACATCACCAACCGGTATTACCTGGTTACCTCGGTGGTGTTGCTCCTGGTCAGCTCCGCGTTCCTCTCGTACCGTGTGTTTTACGTGGTCGACAAGGAGATCGCCGAGCACATGCTCATCAAGAAATCGCGCATTGAAGAGCAGATCGCCTCGCAACCGTTTTTGCAGGACCGGCCGTTCCAGTTCGGCGACCTGGTCGAGGTCACGCCGATCGAGCGCTTTACGTCCTTTCGCGTTTACCTGAAGGATACCGCCCTGTACGACGCCTATGAAGAGGACCTGGTCCCGTTCCGGGTGCTCTCGTATGAACAGCAGATCAACAAGAAAGCGTACCGGATCCGCATCTGGGACAGGGGCACGCAGAACAAAGAACTGTGGCGCGGCATGGTGTACACCATCCTGCTGGTCGGCATCGACATCGTCGCGTTGTTTTACTTCCTCAACCGTTTTTTCTCGACACGTATCTGGCGACCCTTTTACCAGGCCATCGCCATGCTGCAACGATTCGATGTGCAGCGCAACAGTAAACTGCGATTCCTGTTTTCCAATGTCGACGAGTTCAATACGCTGAACAACGAGCTCATCCGCCTCACCGACAAGGTGACCCGCGACTACCGCAACCTGCGGGAGTTCACGGAGAACATGTCGCACGAAACGCAGACACCGCTCGCGATCATTCGCTCCAAGCTGGAGATCATCATGCAGTCCGATAACCTCACGCCGGAGCAGATGAACCAGGTCCGCAGCGCGCTCGATTCGGTGAATCGCCTGTCGAAGATGAACCGCGGACTCATCCTGCTCACGCGTATCGAGAACGAGCAGTATGCGGAGGAACAGCACGTGCCGCTCGGCAAGTTGATCCGGAAGCAACTGGGCGACCTCGATATGTTCATCGAATCACGGGAACTGAAAGTGCGCGACGAGATCGACGAACGGGTATTCCTGCTGATGAATCCCTACCTGGCCGACATCCTGATCACCAATCTGCTCTCGAACGCCATCAAGTACAACAAAGAAGGAGGAGAGCTGCTCGTCCGCCTTACCGCCTCGGAACTGGTGGTCGGCAACAGCGGCGATCCATTGCCGATTCCGGGTAGTCAGATCTTCGAACGCTTCAAAAAGGGCAACCAGGCCGATTCCGTCGGACTGGGACTAGCCATCGTAAAACGCATCTGCGACCATTCCGAATTGGAAGTTCATTACGATTACCTCGACGACCGGCACCTGTTCATCCTCCGCTTCTCGGCCGAGCGCGTCTTCCAATCCGACAGGGCGTGAAAAGGAGGTACGAGATGCGAGATGCGAGGGACGGAAGGGAGTAACGAGTAACGAGACCGAGGAACGAGGGAGGGTTACTGCCCTCTGCCTACTGCCCTCTGCACAATGCCCTCTGCACACAGCCCACCGTGTCCTCTGTGCAAACCTCTGCGTCCTCAGTGGTTTCAAGACCGATGAAGCGAGGTACGAGGGACGGAAGGGAGGAACGAGTTGCGAGACCGAGGAACGAGGGAGGGTTAGTGTCCTCTGCCTACTGCCTACTGTCTACTGCAAAAATTAGCCAGAATACCGCCCTTTAGGCCCCCGGAAGGGCTGGATTCCCGTCCGCCTTTTGGCTACCTTTGCAACCGGATGTCTGACGTTCTCCAGCACGAGTGCGGGATTGCCCTGATCCGCCTGCTCAAGCCGTTTTCCTACTACGTTAAGAAATACGGGACCCCGCTTTATGCGATGAACAAGCTGTACCTCCTCATGGAGAAGCAGCACAATCGGGGACAGGATGGCGCGGGCGTCGCCAACATCAAGTTCGATGTGGAGCCCGGCACGCGCTACATCAGCCGCTACCGTTCCGTAGAGAAACAACCCCTGCCCGATATCTTCGGCCGCATCGGCGCGAAGTTCGAGGAAGTACGGGCCAACCATCCCGATCGCTTACTGGATGCCGACTGGCTCAGGAAAAACGTAGCCTTCACCGGCGAGCTCTGGCTGGGACATCTCCGCTACGGTACTTATGGCGGCAATTCGATAGAAGCCTGTCATCCGTTCCTCCGCCAGAACAACTGGATGACGCGCAACCTCGTCGTCGCAGGGAATTTCAACATGACCAACGTCGACGAACTGTTCGACCACCTGGTGGAACTCGGACAGCATCCGAAGGAGAAAGCCGATACGGTAACGGTCATGGAGAACATCGGTCACTTCCTCGACGAAGAGAACGAAGAACTCTACCGTAGGTTCCGCGAGCTCGGTAACAGTAAAGAAGAAAGTTCCCCACTCATCGCCGAACACATGGACATCGCCCGCATCCTGCGGCGTTCGTCCAAGTACTGGGACGGCGGTTATGTCATGGCCGGTTTGCTCGGGCACGGCGACGCGTTCGTCCTGCGCGATCCTGCGGGAATTCGCCCGGCCTATTACTACCGCGACGAGGAAGTGCTGGTCGTCGCCTCGGAGCGTCCGCCCATCCAGGCAGCCTTCAACGCTTCACTGGAACAGATCCAGGAGATCCGTCCCGGCCATGCGCTGATCATCAAGAAGAACGGAAAGATCAGCGAAGAGGTTGTCAAGGAGCCCGTGCAGCGATTGAGTTGTTCCTTCGAACGCATCTATTTCTCCCGCGGCAGCGATGCCGATATCTACAAAGAGCGGAAAGAACTCGGCCGACTGTTGTGTACCTCCATTCTCCAGTCGATTAACAACGATGTCCGCAACACCGTCTTTTCATTCATCCCGAACACGGCGGAGGTCGCCTTCTATGGGATGATCAACGGGATCGAAGACTACCTGAAAGAAGTCAAGAAGCGGAAGATCCGCCAACTGGGAGCAGCGCCCACCGACGAACAGCTCAACGAGATCCTCTCCATGCGACCGCGCGCGGAGAAGGTCGCCCTGAAGGACGCGAAGCTGCGGACCTTCATCACCAACGACACGGACCGTGGCGATATGGTGGCGCACGTGTACGACATCACGCACGGCAGCGTGCGGCGCGGTGTCGACAACCTGGTTGTGATCGACGACTCGATCGTGCGCGGAACCACGCTGAAGAATTCCATCATCCGCATGCTCGACCGGCTGGGTCCGAAGAAGATCGTGATCGTCAGTTCGGCGCCACAGATCCGGTATCCCGACTGTTACGGCATCGACATGGCGCGCATCGGCGACCTGGTCGCTTTCCGTGCCGCCATCGCCCTGCTGGAAGAACATGACCTCGAGCACATCGTCGACGAGACCTACCAGCGCTGCAAGGAGCAACTGGAATTAGGCGTGAACGAGATGAAGAACTTCGTGCGCATGATCTATCAGCCCTTCACCGCCGAGCAAATCAGTAAAAAGATCGCCGAGATCGTCAGGCCCGAAGGTTGCCAGGCGGAGTTGGAGATCATTTTCCAAAAGATCGAAGACCTGCACAGCGCCTGTCCGAACCATCGCGGCGACTGGTATTTCACGGGCAACTACCCGACACCGGGTGGCAACCGCGTGGTGAGCAAGGCGTTCATCAATTATGTGGAGGGGGTTAATGCGCGAGCTTACTGAAAAAGGGTTTTTAGTTTCGTGTTTCCGGTTTCCGGTTTCCAGATTGTGTTTCGACTTAATTGAATAACCGGCGTTTTCTGGCTTAATAACTCTTCGGTTTACCTCCTACAACCCCCAACCCGCTTGTCTGCCGAGGCTGGTTGATTCGATTATTTATTTGGTTGAAGGTGTCGGTTATCGATGTGAAACAAATCGCACAACGGTTCAATCGTACCGTGAGATTTCTACCTCACCACCACCAGTCGCTGTGAAGCAGTATAGGCATCCTTTCCTTCGACCACGACGGTGTACCAGCCGGGTGGCAGATTGGAGCAGTCGACCTTTGGGAATGAACCCGGGGGTAAGGTCACGTGGTGGACCGTTACCCCCAGGCTATTCAGGATCTTCAGCTTACATGCCGTATTGATTTGAGTCACCGGAAGCAGGATGCGGAACGATTCGGAAGCAGGGTTGGGGTAGAATAGAAAGGGGCTTTGTAACTCACCAGAATTGATTATGTTAGTATGCACTCCATTTGTTGTATATTTAATTAAATAAAGTGAAGCAAGCGTTGTAAAACTACCGGTATAACCTACACCAATAAAATCAGTATTTCTGGAAATTAACCCTCGAATAATAAGATCAGTTCCGATGCCGCCTAACGTAACAATCCAAGAGGTGTCACCGCTTGAACTTAATTTTGCAAAGAACACCTGGTATGCGCTGTCAAGGTCCGCATAAGTACCGATAATCGCAACTTCCGAATCGTTCACCAGGGCGATATCCTTGACGATATTCTCCCGCTGATCGCCCATTACTTTGTTCCAGAAGACCTGACCGCTCGAGTCGAACTTGGTTGTTTCGATCTGATAGTGCAGACCGGTATAGTATCCGTTCGAACCCACAAACAAGGACCCGTCGGCGGATTGTGTAATCGCATATGCCATGGAGTACTCGCTTTGACCCCAAGTCCTGCACCATAAACTATCTCCTGAAGCGCTGCATTTGAGAATATACTGCTTAGGTAGCCCAAGACTGTCCAAATTGCCGGCAATGACAAACCCTCCGTCTAGTGTTTCGGTAATTGCATGAGCATTCATCCCATTGCCAAATCCCCAGAATTTAGTCCATATAACATTTCCCATTTGGTCCATTCGTCGGATAAAGACAGTAGATGGAAGAGTAGTTGAAGCATCAACTGCAAAACCGGTCATTACAAGATCACCATTGGATGCTTTGATTAGCCTGCGACATTCACTACCGCCATTCCCGACATTGCTAATCACTGAGTGAATTATGTTACCCTGGAGATCAAACCAAATTAATCGCAGTTCATTATTATAAGCAGTGACACTATTCCATAATGCACAAGCTACTATGACCGAATCATTTAATTGGGTCATGGCAGAGATCCCATCCGAAGCTGGTGATGCAATGCTGTCCGCCCAAAGTAATTGACCAGTAGAATCGTACAGACAAATGAAGCAATCTTGCATATTTAATGATGAATAACTACCACCACCTAAGAATAAAGATTTATTGCTGCATTCAACAATGGAAGAAGCATAGTATGCTCCGAGTGTATCGGTATACACCTCAAAATTTCCACTTTGCCCAAATAGGTTGGATGAAAGAAGTGCAAAGCAACCTACGAAGAAGAGACGCTTCATGGATCAGGGCTCAATTAATACAGTTGCTTCACTTTCCGGCTGTCCGTTACATAGTAACTGTAGTTTGTAGATACCCTGTGGCATGCCACTTACATTTACTGCGTATTGGTTATCCTGTGCGTTGAGGATGTAGTTGTAGGTGATGGTAGGATTGCTTATTTGGAATAGCCAAAGTTGAGCGATAGAATCCGACCAAACGTTGTATTCTGTGTCCATCTTTTTTACCGATACCCACTAGCACTTTCAAACAACTCCCACAGCGGCTCATTCGTACCGGAAGCTTTCTACCTCACGACCACCAGTCGCTGTGAAGCAATATAGGCATCCTTTCCTTCGACCACGACGGTATACCAGCCTGGTGGCAGATCGGAGCAGTCGACCTTTGGGCATGAACCCGGGGGTAAGGTCACGTAGTGAACCGTTACCCCCAGGCTATTCAGGATCTTCAGCTTACACGCCGTATTGATTTGAGTCGGCGGAAGCAGGATGCGGAACGATTCGGAAGCAGGGTTGGGGTAGATCAGGAATGCTCCAGGATGACTGATGAAGCTCTGCTCTCCGGTCAACACTCCGTTTGGATCAGTTTTAATGATGTACGCCATATAGCTGGAACCAAAGCTCGAAGTACCACCCACGGCGACGTATCCACCATCTTCCGAGAGGATGCCGTGGTGGATATCCTCACTGCCCAATCCGCCATGGGTTGCAACCCATACGGAATCTCCGTTCGAACTCAATCTTGCAAAGAACACCTGGTAGGCGCTGTCCGGATCCGCGTAGGTTCCGATGATCGCCACTTCCGAATCGTTGACCAGGGCGATGTCCTTGACGATATTCTCCCGCTGATCGCCCATTACCTTATTCCAGATGACCTGACCGCTCGAGTCGAGTTTGGTTGTTTCGATCTGATAACTCAGACCGGTATAATAACCGTTTGACCCCACAAACAAGGAGCCGTCGGAGGACTGCACGATCGCCGTGGCATTGGAGTACTCGCTTTGTCCCCAGGTCCTGCACCAAAGACTATCACCCGAGCCGCTGCACTTCAGGATGTACTGCACGGGAATTCCGGTCGTGTCAAAGATACCGTTACCGGCAATGACGAATCCTCCGTCCAGTGTCTCGGTTATGGCATTGGCATCCATGCCATAACCCGAACCCCAGCTTTGGGTCCAACGTACATTTCCCGCAGGATCCAGCCTTCTGGCAAAGATGGTAGCCGGCAGGGTCATGGAAGCGTCCACCGCATAACCAGTCATGATCAGATCGCCGTTGGATGCACGAATTAACCGGCGACATTGACTGCCGCCAGCCCCGACATTGCTAATTGCCGAGTGAATGATGTTACCTTGTAGATCAAACCAGATTAGTCGCAAATCATTATCCGTTGTTGTAATAAAATTCCATAGCGCACAGACTACGATGACGGAATCATTCAACAACGTCATAGCAGTGATCCCATCCGAGGCTAAAGATGTTAGGGTATCGGCCCAGAGCGGATGTCCGAGGGAATCAAACCGGCAAATGAAGCAATCCTGGGCGCTGAGAGACGAATAGCTCCCGCCAGCTAATACCAGGGATTTATCCGTGCATTCCAGCACAGCGAATCCATAAAATGCGCCAAGGGTATCTGTATTGATCTCGAAGCTTCTGCTTTGTCCAGCGAGCTTCAAAGAGAGCATCAGAATCCACCATATTAATAAGAGACGCCTCATCGATCAGGGTTCAAGTAAGAGGGTTTCCTCACCCTCCGGCTGGCCATTACAGACTAATTGTAATTTATAGATGCCCTGTGGCATGCCACTTACATTTACGGCATATTCGTTATCCTGTGCGTTGAGGATGTAGTTGTAGGTGATGGTAGGATTGCTCACCAGGAATAAACGGAGGTAAGCATTTGCATCAGACTTGACCTTGTACTCCACGTTTAGGAAGCTTGAAGCCGGATTTGGTGAAACAGCGACCAGGATTCCGGAGCTTGCGGTAACGGTCATGGAATCCACGCTAACAAAACCATCGCTCAATGCAATTACCTCCAATTTGTACTTTGTTGAAATGATCGGGCGGACAATCACATCCGGGCCGGAGCAAATAAGGGTTCCGGCTTCATCGTACCAATTATAGTAGGCTTGCTCACCAATATCTTCCGCATGGAGTATGAGCGAATCGTCTGAAAGAATGTTTTTGTCTCCTCCTGTTTCCGCCCAGAACTTGGGGCGATCTGCTGTTTCAACCCAATAGGTTTCGCCGCCAATAACCGTTTGATTATTTTCTGACCGAAGTTGAATGAGATCATACTCTATCGGGACAAGGCTATCAGGTTTGTCGGAGTAATAATTAAAGCTGATTATCAAGGGAAGCACCTGGCCCGCGTTAAACGGAAGTCCGCGTAGATAGGCTGGTTCACCAATGACTTCCAGTTGATGGCAATCTTCCCGCTTTATTTTAATATTCTCCGAATTGGCTCCAGACTGCACCCATTTATCCCAAAGTGCTTCACTCAATGTGACCTTGATTTGGGCGTTCTTATAGGCTGATTTTTCAATTGGTACCCCTCTGTCCGTGAATTTAAAATCATAGTTATCATTTTCTTCAAATGGATTGCCGACCAGCAAAACCCCTCCAATGGTTTTGTCATAATTGCATTGTTCATCTATAGGCCCGCCGGGTAAATCATTTAAAATACTGATATTCTTCCAAACAATATTGTTGCAATTCCTGGTGTTCGTATACTGATTACTAACCTCAAAACAGATGGGATCTTTTATTGTTTCCAGCCTTGCCAATAGACAGAAGTGCTTGTACTCGCTTCCAAAACAATAGTAATCATCCGGATTCGGGACGCGCCATTTAAATTCAAGGATGGCTGATTGACCGGCAGGGATAACGGGTAATGGCTGCTCTGCATCCGGAAACAACTCATCCCCTAAGGTTACCGTAGTGGGATCATTATTAATGTCAAAGCACGACTGGGTCACCGAACCATTCCAATAGTTGGGCCACGCTAAAGCGGTAGAAGCTTTCGCCCAATAGACTTTTAGCCGATCGGTAGGGTCAGGGACATAGTCAACACAACTTTCATTTCTGACCTTAACATATACGTAATTATACACCCCTGGAGCGCTGTTGTATTCAGGGTTTTCGTGAATGTGTGCGAAAGCATGAGTTGGATCCTGTTGCTTCCTGACCCATATATCCGGACTCACCCACATCGGACCATTGTCCTGATTGGGTTGAATTCCAATATCATCATTTGCGGGCGGCCAGTTATCTTTCATGTATAGATCTATGGCTCGATATTCTGCAATAAGTCGATCATATTGTTCAAAGTCAATTTGATCTGGGAGAGTATAGAATTGTTGCGCACCGGAGGGCGGTAATGTAACAATAGGCGCATTCGTAGGAATATCCATAGTTGGCAACATTGAGGGCGTTCCTATTTCAACATCGATTGCCGAGATCTTTACATCCGTAGCAGCATAAATTAATTTGTTGCTTGCTCTTTCGAGTTGTGAAAGACCTTCTTGAAACGAATTTGAAATCAAAATTTGCCCAATAGTAGGGTTTCCTGGATTTATTACAAAAATACCATCTGCGCCAGCACCGAAAAGGACTCTAATGTTACTTCCGCCTGCACGATAAAATTCAACGCCCCTCAATCCTGGTGAATTATCTGTTCCTATGCTAAAGCGATTAATGATGGGTGTCGGAACTGAGACATTTACAATATGGTACCTCGTCGTGGTGGCTGGTTGCCCCCAGCCATAATTGGAGGCAAATCCCAGGTATATCTCGTCCGGGGATACATCCAGCTCGCTGGTTTCAAAATCGTATGTGCCGGTTGGCACATCTTGAAACAACAGCGTTGGAGTTAATCCACTGGCCTGAATTTTAATCCGGTAAATTCTTGCAAATCCAGGGGTCCCTCCCACAAAGTAGAGATTATGGAACCCGGATGCACCACTACCTTGCTTTACAGCGACCGCGATTCCTCCCCATTCACTTTGAGGAATGCTGACAACATTCACCGGGGTGGATACGTTGCCAATTCCATTGTTGGCAACCATATCTATTACACAGTACCGAAGTTCATTAGCCATCGAAACAGGATTGGGAGAACAATAAAAAACATAGTAACTGGCTTTGGTACAGTTGTCATTATCCAGAAAAGGACAAATGGCAAATTCCGATGTTCTAAGCGGAACGTAGCCATTTAAGAAGCCGATGGATGTGTTATTCCCATTGAAAACATTTCCATCCGAAATATAGAACAACGGTGTTGCTCCGGGTCGCATCTTCGAATACATACCGTTAGCGACCTCCATTGCCTGATTACCGCTTCCGGGGATAGGCTGTACTAAAGGAGGACCACTAACAGTGAAATCGACGGAATTCGGACTCAGGTACCATAACTTAGATTGCTCAAGAATTTGAGCATATCCAAAAATCTGTAAGCATAAGAAAACAACAAGGCCGATTGAAACAAATTTCTTTTTCATCGTAGTTTGATTTAGAGTTAAAATAGTTATTCTTATTTTGTTTAGATTTAAAGCATGAAACTCTCGTCATGGTAAAACTAGCAATAATTTCAAACAGGAAATGAAATTTATTATTTTAATTTATTTAACATTTTGTTTTTCATCTGCCGTGGCCCAGAACCTAATCGTCAACGGCGACCTGGAAATCATGAATTGTCCGGTTGGATTATCCTGTCTGGATTCGGCCAGTGGCTGGAGTAATCCGGCCATCTTTCCCGGACCGGGCGGCTCACCCGATCTTTTCAACGCGTGTGCCGGTTCTTCGAACTTTGTAAATGTTCCGGACAATTTTGCAGGCTTCCAGCTTGCGCGAAGTGGCGTTGGCTATGGCGGCGTCTTCGTCTACTACCCGGACTTCCCCAACTACCGGGAGTTTGCCCAGGTGGAACTGACCAGCCCGCTGTCAGCCGGCGACTGCTACGAGGTCGAGTTCTTCGTCAGCCCGGGCGACCTGATGGCGTTCGCTGCGGCCGACATCGGCCTGGCGCTTTCATCGACGCGGATTTCCGGTGTTACGAATAATCTTCCATTACCCCTGACGCCAGTGCTCACGAATACTGCCGGTGTCATCAACGACACCTCGGGCTGGACACGCGTTCATGGAACCATCACTTCCGGCGGAGGAGAAGCCTTCGCGATCATCGGGAACTTCGAGTACGATGCGCAGATCGACACCTCGGTCCTCGACCCGAACTCCACCATGAACGGCGCTTACTTTTTTATCGAGGATGTCAGCATCCGCCCCTGCCCGGTCGGTTTGAATGAGCTGAGTGATAATTTCCCGCAGATCGGCCCCAACCCGTTCGAAGATGTGGTGTACTTCCGTCAGGTGAAGCAACCGGTTTATTGGGAGTTGTTCGATGCATTCGGCCGTATCGTCGAGCGAGCGACGATCGAAAAAGACCTGAACCTCGAATTAAGCGGACTCCCGGCCGGGAGCTATTGGTACCGTTGTACGGAAGAGCGCGGCGCTTTCACAACCGGAAAACTGATCCGGCAATAAGGTCACGTTCAGCAAAGGTCTTTCGAATAAATTGGATGAACTGAGTTTTCCAGACGTTGGACTTTTCGGTCGATCTCCTACACCACCCAAAGCCAGCCTGCCATAGCTTTTACGAAGACCGGAAACTCGAAACTCGAAACCCGGAACTCGAAACATTTTTCACCCGACGATCTTCTTTGCCACCAGGTACTCCGCGATCTGCACGGCGTTCGTGGCGGCGCCTTTGCGGAGGTTGTCGGAAACGATCCAGAGGTTGAGCGAGTTCGGTTGCGACTCGTCGCGGCGGATACGCCCGACGAACACTTCGTCTTTGCCCTCTGCCTCGATCGGCATCGGGTAGCGTGCGTTCGCAGGATCATCGACGACCACCACGCCGGGCATCGCGGCGATCTGGGCACGCACGGCGTCAAGCGAAAAATCTTTCTTCAGTTCGACGTTGACCGATTCACTGTGTCCGCCTTTCACCGGAACACGCACGGTGGTGGAGGTGATACGGATACCGGGCGAGCGCAGGATCTTGCGCGTCTCGTTCACCATTTTCATTTCTTCCTTGGTGTACCCGTTGTCGAGGAAACTGTCGATCTGTGGAATGAGGTTCAGGTCGATGGTGTACTTGTACGCCATGTCGCCGCTCACACCTTTGCGCTCGTTCATCAACTGGTCCACGGCTTTCTTGCCGGTGCCGGAAACGGACTGATACGTGGAGACAATGATGCGCTCGATGCCGTAGTGTTGTTCGAGCGGCTGCAGGGCCATCACCATCTGGATGGTGGAGCAATTCGGATTGGCGATGATGCGGTCCTCCTTCGTGAGCACGTCCCCGTTGATCTCGGGCACGACGAGCTTCTTGTCGGGATCCATCCGCCAGGCGGAGGAGTTGTCGATGACCGTGATACCCGCCTCGGCGAACCTGGGCGCCCACTCGAGCGAGGTCGTTCCGCCGGCTGAGAACAAGGCCAGGACCGGCTTTTCCGCGATGGCGTCGGTCATGGAGCGTACCGTAAAGGATTTTCCTTTCCACTGGATCGTCTTGCCAACGGATTTCTCCGACGCGACCGGTACCAGCTCGGTAACGGGGAAGTTCCGTTGTTCGAGGACTTTCAACATGGTCTGACCGACAAGGCCGGTTGCGCCGACGACAGCTACTTTCATTAGGGAGGAGTTCTAAGGTTCTGATTCGAATGAATGCGGGTTATTGTTTTACACCGCGTGTATGCGGTTGTGATCCGACCCGTGCAGTGCGTATTTCGCAGGGCCAAATTAAACAGCCGTACCGGATGCGAAGCCTGCTGGTCTGCATTTTTCTACTTTTCCTATCCACAGCCCACGCACAGTGGCAGGATGATTTTTCGGATGGGGAGTTCCTCGACCAGCCGGCCTGGACGGGCGATACCGCGGACTTTACGGTAAACAGCGACGGACGGTTGCAGTTGGATGCGGCAGTGGCCGGTACCAGTCATTTGTCCATGGCAGTACCACTCCCTTCGCTGGACCGAATGGAATGGCGATTTAGGATCCGCCTCGACTTTTCTCCTTCCTCAGCCAATTATTCCCGGTTCTATCTCGTCTCGGACGCGCAGGACCTGGAAGGTTCGTTGCACGGCTATTATTTACAGTTCGGAGAAGCCCTTGCCAACGATGCCGTGGAGCTCTTTCGTCAGGATGGCACGACCAGCGTGTCGATTGTCCGGGGCCCGGACGGCATGGTTGCCAACGCCTTCACCCTCGGCGTTCGCGTATCACGCGATGAGACCGGTGTCTGGAACATTTTTCTGGATCCAACCGGTGGAACCGATTACCTATTCGCCGCGCTCGGTGCGGAATCCTTGTACACATCGTCCGCTTATACCGGATGGAGTTGCGTCTATACCAGCGGTAACCGCGACGGGTTTGAACTGGATGATGTGATGATCCTTCCGTTGCAGGTGGATACCGTCGCGCCGCGCTGCGTGCAGCTCGCAACGGAGTCGGACCGCAGCCTGCGATTATTGTTCGATGAAACGATTGAGCCAGGCTCCGCAGCGAACGCGAATCACTACCGCCTCGACCCGGGAGCGATCCTGCCGCTCACGGCACAGCGCGATGCGCTTGACACGAAAGTCATCCTGCTGGAATTCGCGAATGCTTTTCAAGCCGGCCAGACGTATTCGCTTACTGTATCGGGCTTGGCGGATGCGGCGGGTAATACGGTTCGCGACACGACGCTAAACTTTGTTTATACGCCTCCGGTTCCGGTGCTGGCAGGCGACGCCGTTTTCAACGAGATCTACTTCGAGCCGACAGCCTCCGCCGGCTTGCCCTATGCCGAGTATGTGGAGTTGTACAACCGGTCCGATCATGCATTGTCGCTTCAGGACTGGTCGCTCTCGGACGGAAGTGCAACGGCCATCTTTCCGGAAATGACCATAGCCGCAGGAACCTACCTGCTGGTAACCGACGAGGATGCTATCGGCTTGCTGTCCGCATTCGGACCGGCCGTCGGACTGCAAGATTTTCCGGGGCTGAACAACGATGTCGGGGATCGTCTGGTCCTGCGCGACCGTGACGGCCAGGTAGTCGACGCGGTCACCTTCAGCAACGATACCTATCACGATGGTTCCCGCGACGATGGCGGTTGGAGCCTGGAACGGATCGATCCGGATTTTCTCTGCGAGAACGAAGACAATTGGAGAGCCAGTTATGACCTTTCAGGAGGTACGCCGGGTGAGGCGAATGTTGTGCGGAATGTGTTCCAGGATACCCGGCGGCCCTTCCTGAAAAATGCCGAATGGATCGACGGTCTGACGACTCGCCTCTGGTTCTCCGAGCCGATGGATACGGCAAGCCTGACATATCCTGATCGATACACCCTGCACCGGCACGACGAAACGATCCTTAGCGCGGCAACGGTACAAGCTGATGTTGAGGGTCGATATGCCGACTTGCGTTGGCCATCTCCGGTGGATACCGGCTTGTCCTGGATCAGCGTATCGGGTTTGCTGTTGGATTGCCCGGGCAATGCAGCGTACCAGGACCAGCGGGTACCCTTGGGCATTGGAATGCCGCCTATGTCCGGCGATGTAGTCATCAATGAAGTGCTGTTCGATGCGCCGGATGATGCATCCGATTTCATGGAGTTGTATAACGGTTCCGAAAAGTTACTGGACCTTAAAGACTGGACCATCGCGGAAGTATCGGCGATGGAACCGTATGTGGTTCAATCGGTGAAGAAGCTCACGAATGAAAATCTGCTGCTGGCACCCGGCGGTTACCTGGTCCTGACCGAAACGCCGCTGGAATTGCAACGGCATTATCCCTACTACGACCGCTTCTGTTTCCTGGATGTCGACGATCTCCCGGATTTCAATTCCACCGAAGGCGGAATCCTCTTGGCCGGTGCAGGAGGGGATACCCTGGACTTCCTGGTCTATTCGGATGACTGGCATTATCCGTTGCTCAGCATTACCAAGGGCGTTTCGCTTGAACGCATGCGTGTTACCGGACCTACACAATCGGCGGACAACTGGCATTCCGCCGCCGCGACGATCGGCTATGCGAGTCCGGGTCTCCTCAACTCACAAGCACTCGCTGATCAGACTGGCGTTGGCGAATTGCTGCTGGAGCCGGAGGTATTTTCACCCGACAACGACGGGAAAGACGACGTGTTGCAGATTCACTTGCAGTTCCCCGATGCCGGTCGACGCGCGACGGTGGCCATCTTCGACCCGCATGGCAACGAGGTGGCCCGGCCGCTGGAGTATTCGCTGGCGGGTACCGATCATGTGCTCACCTGGAACGGCGTCGGCGCCAACGGACGCTTGGTGGCAGAGGGGGTGTACATTGTCTGGACAGAATCGTTCGACCTGGACGGACACGTGAGTCGTTTGAAAAAAGCCGTGGTGGTGCTCAGGAAAGGTTGAGGGTTTCGGGGGAAGGTCGTTACTTTGCCTGCAGTTGATGGAAACACTGCAGTTTTCCGACCGTCAGGATTCGGTACGCTTTTACGAGGATCGGTACGCGCATGGCTACATGGGTCATTGGTCCGTGTTTGAAAAGGCGCGGCTCATCAACCTGGTCCGCGAGCTCCAGCTTCCGGCAAGAGGAGTCGCGCTCGATTTCGGCTGTGGTCGCGGCATTTTCACTTCCGTGATACGCGAAGCGCTTCCCGGCTGGCGTATCTTCGGTTGCGACATCAGTGCCGAAGCCATCGCCTGGGCCAAACAGCACCAACCCGACATCACATTTTTTGTCTTAGGCGATAAGGCATACGACAACCTGCGCGCCGATTTCATTCACAGCCATCACGTGCTGGAACATACGTTCAACGCGGAGATCACGGCCCGTGAAATGGCCGGATATGCTGCAGCGGCTTGCACGATGTTACACAGCTTTCCCTGCGATCATCCCGGCAGCCTGGAGTATCAACTGAGTGAAGCGGTTAAAAACGGAATCGACCCGGAGAACGGCAAGTTCTTTTTCGAGGACACCGCCCATCAGCGACGACTCTCCAGGAAGAAAGCGGAAGCCTTGTTTGCCGGCGACGGATTCAAAGGGGTCGATGCATCCTACGCCAATCAACGCGCGGGCGCGGTCAAGTGGATCGCCGAAAGCGATCTTGCGTTAGTGCTGAACATTACCGATTCAAGACTGGCACGGGATGCCGCTGCTGCCGCATTTCTGAAAGGCTGGAGAAGAAAATTGCTGTTTCGCTGGTGGTGTCATTTCGCCGCGACCGCCTTCACGCCCGCCGACCGTGGTAGACATTACCGGTTGAAGCGGGTGATCCAGTTTCTTGCATTCGTATCCTGTTTCTGGTTCGCCATTCCCGTGAACCGGGCCATGCAACGCGCGGCATTGCGCGAATGGGAAACGGACAGGAAGAAGGAAAACGGCAGCGACCTCTTTCTTGTGTTGCGACGCGGATGATCCCTGAAGTCATCGTTCGGGACTTGGCGAGTCGCATCGGCGCAGTAAGCGCTACTGAACTTACAAACTGGCAGGCTGTTTCCGGGGGCTCCATCAACCAGGCCTGGCAATTTCGCTATCGGTCACATGGTTTTTTCGTCAAGTTCAATCATGCAGCGAGGTATCCCGGCATGTTCGAAGCGGAAGCCGACGGATTGAAACGCTTGCAGTCGGCGGGAATACGGGTGCCCGGGGTGATCGCTTTCGGCAGTTCCGGCGCTTTTACCTGGTTGTTGCAACGACTGATCGTTTCAGGAAGACGAGCCGTCGACTTCGAAGAACACTTCGGTCGCTTACTCGCATCGCTGCACCGGCATAGCGCAGACGGTTTCGGGCATGTTCCGGATAACTGGATCGGCTCGCTGCCGCAGCGGAATGCGAATTGCGATCGTTGGACCGACTTTTTCCGCGAACAACGCATTGACCCGTTGTTACGCGAAGCGATCTCCTTGAAACTGCTTCCCCCGGACGCCGCGCAGTATGCGGAGCGACTTTTTTCGAATTTGGAAAATCTTTTTCCATCGGAGCCGCCTGCTTTGTTGCACGGCGATCTGTGGAGCGGGAATCGGATGACCGGCGAAGACGGCTTGCCCGTATGGATCGATCCGGCTGTTTACTATGGGTTTCGCGAAATGGATCTGGCCATGACCCGCTTGTTTGGCGGATTCGATCGTCGGTGGGAGGATGCTTACCGGGAGATTTATCCCTTGACTCCCGGGTTTGAAGAGCGGGTCGAACTGTGCAATTTGTATCCGCTGCTGGTGCATGTGGTGCTTTTCGGCGGCGGATATGCGGATGATTTCCTGCGTTGCTTGCGCTATCATTCCGGTATAAAATAAAAAACCCCGCACAGGGCGGGGTTTTTCGGTTCTCTCAGGCGCTATGCTTACGCAAGGCGGACGTTAACTGCGTTCGGGCCTTTGCGACCTTGTTCCACTTCAAACGTGACATTGTCGTTATCACGGATCTGGTCTTTCAGACCGGTAACGTGAACGAAAATTTCCTGTTGGGTACCTTCTTCAACGATGAATCCAAAGCCTTTGGCGTTGTTGAAGAATTTTACTTTACCATTTTTCATTAGTGATATTGATTTTAATTGGTGTTGCTGCAAAGGTACGGCGATAACCGGGGGAAACCTAACGTTTATGCGTTAAGCCCGCGTTAAACCGCATTTTTTAAACAGAATCACGCTTTTTCACTGTTTTCCGGCCCTTTCTGAGCCTTTACCCGGAATGAATCCATGGCTTTTCCTGTAGATTTGCAGGTAGTCACCTGTCTGCCATGTCTCAAAAGTTTGAATCTTCCAAAGCCCCCGAACCCGTCGGATTGTATCCCCATGCACGTCGGGTTGGTGACTTGCTCTTCCTGTCCGGTGTCGGTCCGCGCGAACGGGGTTCCAAAAAAATTCCCGGTGTCGAGCTCGACGACAAAGGCGCGATCGTCTCTTACGATATCGAGCAACAGTGCCGTTCCGTGTTTCAAAACGTTCGTTGGATCCTGGAAGATGCCGGAAGTAGTTGGGAAAAGATCGTGGATGTGACCGTCTTCCTGACGAACATGAAAGACGATTTCCCCATCTACAACAAATTATGGGCGGAATACTTCGCCGAAAATCCGCCCTGTCGCACGACGATCGAGATCAACTGCCTCCCAACCCCGATCGCCATCGAACTAAAAGTCATCGCGACGATCTGATTGCCCCCTGATGCAGGAATCGCATTACCTGCCTTAACTATACCCATAACGTTAGAACGTTCAAACGTTATAACGTTCTAACGATTGAACGTTCAACTCCCCACCAGCATGTCGGCTCTACACCGGAAACTTCGAATCACGCCCGGGAAACGACTGATCGCCTTGCACGCTCCGGCTGAATTTAGAACCCTGCTCTCACCGCTACCGGCGGGTGTGACGATTTCCAATCGCCTTTCGCAACATGTTGACGCTTTACATTGGTTCGTGCGCAACCGGAAGCAAATGGAAGCGGACCTTGCCAGGGTCCGTTCCTTGCTGAAGCCCGGTTTCCTGTTGTGGTGTTACTATCCCAAAGGCACTTCCGGCATTCAAACCGATCTGACACGTGATAAAGGCTGGGATCGTCTGCTCGGATTGGATGTTCAGTGGTTAACGCTGGTTTCGTTCAACGATACCTGGAGCGCGTTCGCGGTTCGGGGGAAGACGGATGCCGATCAAAAGAAGCATGCAAGGCGTGCGGTTCGCGAAATCGAGCACTACTCCGACCCGGTTACAAAAACCGTGAAAGTGCCCGCCGAACTCGCTGTACTATTTAAAAAGGAAAAAGAGGCGAAAGCGGTTTTCAATTCACTCGCCTATTCACACCGTCGCGAATACGTCGAATGGATCGTATCGGCGAAGAAGGAGGAGACCCGCATTACGCGCGCCAACGGCACCATCGACCGGCTGAAGAAGGGGTGGAAGAACCCGCGTAATCTTTAATCGGTTCTTTTGTTTTATGGATCAAGGCCGAAGGTAACATCTATCCGGAGCGAAAGTCCCCATGCACGAGCTTCCGGGTAGCCGTCGCTTGCCCAATCAAGCAAATTCCTGTTGAACAAGAAACCCAAGGCGGTCCTGCGGTTGGGACTCATGTAGGAAACCCCCAGTTGCATGTCCAGGTTGCCGGCCGCTACACCGGTATTGGAATTGTATCGCGCTTGTTTCAACCAGGCTCCTTGTTTCCCCTGCTCAACGGAATCAATCGAAATCCCGGTGGAAATCCGGCACTCGTAACTCAGGCCGATGGTCGGCGCGACGTTCCATCTGGAAATGACATACCGCAACCTCAGGGGAATGGAGAGGGAGTTGATCGAAGCGGTACTGTCTTCGTGATTCGCCCCGTCGAGTCCGAATCGTGTATGTAACGAAGTAAGCCGAACTCCGGCGCCAGACTCCGCAAGCAGGTGCTCTCCGAGGTCCTTGCAATAATAGGCCTCTAAGACCGCCGCAAGACCGGCAGGTTGATCCGGCAGCAGAAAAGATCCACCGCCCTCGATCCCCAGGCCGATCCGGTGTTTCCTGTATTTCGGTAGGGAGCGAAAATGGTTGGAGGGTGGGGTGGCAATGGACGCTATCCAGCCAAGAAATAACAAGAATGTGATAAGCACTCCCCTTTTCATGTTTAAAGGTCAACATACTTTTAAACGAGTCCAATGACGGATATCAACGCGATTGTATTTACTGAATAAAAAACCCCTGTCCATCCGGACAGGGGTTTTATCACCTGGGCAAGTTACCACCAACATGATCAGGTTAACGTACAAACCGCTCTAGAAGACGATCCAGCGCAGCGTCTTTTCCGAATTGGCCGTCCGGATTCGGATGAAATAAGTTCCGGCTGTCCAGTTCTCACTGGCGCTGCTCATGGGTACGCGGTATTTACCCGGGAACTGGGTCCCGGGTTGGATTTGTTTCAGCCGGTTACCCAGCGCGTCGAACACTTCGATGACCGGTTGGCTGGAACTGGCCAACGAATAAATCAGGAACGTTTGGTCTTTCGACGGGTTCGGAAACAATCCGGTTTCTGCAAGTTCGACCGGACTGCCAAGTCCGGTCGACAATACTTGAATGGTATCAGCGCTGACTGTAGGTCCGCATTGATTGATGGCATAATGGAAGAGCACAAAGGAACCCGGTGCGGTGTAGGAATGATGGGCGACGGAGTTTGCCAGAACGGTATCGCGTGTACCATCTCCCCATACCCAGATGCAAGTGTCGGCACCGGAGGCATTGGATTCGCTGTTGATGGATAAGCCGTTCAGCGTATAGGTGAATCCACTCGGCAACAAGTTCGCGTTGGTTTGCATGTTCAGCGTAATCGGTAAGACCGCCCAGTTGTTCCGTTCGTTCGATTCAAGAAAAAGATTCAACGGGTCGGTGATCGCCACAATGTAATAAGTGTCGTTGCAGGCGTTCGGAATAACGATTCCGGCTCCATTCATGCCGCTGCTGTATTCATCGATGTTGCCGACGTAGATGCCCTGGTCGTTTGTACAACCGGATACATTGCCGAAGTCCGCGTTTGGAAAATCGGCCCGGGTTAGAACGCGTCCGGTCGAATCGACACAGTATCCATACCAGGAGTCGCAATCACTCAGATTGATCAGACAAAAACTCATTTTCGTCCCGGTCCCGACGATCGGCCAGTTACTCGGATCAGGATCCGGAGACCAGGTGCGCAGCGTGTAGTACAGCCAGTTATCGACATGAATGTGTCCGTGAGATGGATGGTAACTCATGGTGCCGGCAGGGCGATCGAAATACGTCATGTTGTTACCTGTTTTGTGGTAGATGCGCTGATTGACCAATTGCTTGGGCGGTTCCCCGCTTGGACAAAAAGACGTGGAGCAACTCACTTGCACCGTATCACAATAACAACTTTGAATGCCGTGGATCTCCAACGGCCCCCATCCTATATTCGGCGTGCCGACTCCTACGGTAATATGTCCGTTGTACTCATGATGATCCTGCTGCATGCTCAGTTGAGAAGCCGTAACGTCCGGAAGCAGGTCGCAGTCCGTCGAGCCGGGGGTTGGGCACTGACACGCGCCGGCATTCTGTTCATTACAAGGTCCCGATGTTCCGGTCGGATCGGCTGGTGGATTATTCATGAACGTAAGATTCACATAATGAAAGCTGCCGGTATCGGCCGGAAGGAACAGATCGGTCACGCAGAAGTACCAGACTCCGTTAGGATCCTGTCCGTTGTTCAGCAGGTTGAGCGACTGCATCGGAAAGTAACTTCCGGTAAACGGCGCAGTGCCGGTCATGACCCAGCCGTTCACGCCGTTTTCCATAAGACAGGTTCCGGTGAAGTTGTCTCCATTCGAACCTTTCTGGTCAATCAGCGTGATGCGGTGACCATCCGGAGATTCGAGTTGAATGCGGAGATTGACATCGGCCTGGTGCGTAATGTCAAAGCACAGGGCGCCGAGACCGAAGGAACTGTTCAGTACCGTTGGAAGGCCCATGACGGTTACCGGTATCCGCAGTTCTGTTCCGCCGGAGGGAATCGGCACGGAGGTGGTGTTGCTGAAAACCTGCGCTCGCAGTTGACCGACCGCGATCAGTACCAGGAATGACAGAAGGAGGATTGGTTTTCGCATGAGGGGTAAATTGAATTGGTGTACCGTAAAATTCCGGAATCAACCCGGGCAAGCCGAATCAAAATCCCGGATAAAATTCAATCCGACGCAGTCTTAATCACCGTCAACGAGCAGAATTCGTTTTGCTTTTGGGCCTGAAATCGAATTGTCGAATAAACCCGACCCGCCATTCCGTGTGCTGAATGTCGCAGGTGATCTATCTTTGACCCATGGCCAAAACGGCATCACCGGATCTTTTTCTCCTTATCCGTTCGCTCAGTAAGCACGAAAAGGGATACATCCGAACATATGCTTTCGGTAAGCGGCAGGACGATCCCAAGTTCATGCGACTGTTTACGGCGATTGAGCGGCTACGGGAATACGATGAAACTGCCTTACTAAAATCCGAAACCTATATCCGGCAGCTGCCAAGGATGAAGATGTACTTGTACGAGCGCATACTCGATGCCCTCGATAATTATTACTCGGTGCGGAACGCTCAGTTGGAAGTCAGGAAGGTCCTGAATCGTATTACCATCTTATTCGAAAAAGGATTATATGACGCCTGCATTCGACAACTACCGAAAGCGAAGGAGCTGGCCAGTCGCTACGAGTTTTTCGGTCAATGGATGGAAGCGATCTCCTGGGAGCGAACGCTGATGCTCGAGAAGCAACTCGTAGAGAATTTTGCGAAGGTGGAGGCGGAAGAGCGATTGGTAATCACCCGCCTGGAAGAGCTTGCAGCCTGCAATGTCGTGTACGATCAGATCAATAAACTGTACAGCGAATCGATCTGGATCAGAAGTGAAGCGGACCACCGTAAATACAAGACCGCACTCAACGCGCCCGTAATGCGCCGCCCCGATGCGGGCATGGGTGTGCTTGCGCGCGTGTTGCGCTACAAAGCGCGCGCAAAGTATTACAGCGCACTGGACGAACGGAAACGATACCTGGAAGTATCAAGACGCGCCGTCGAATTGTTTGATTCGGATCCGGCCTTCACCAACCAGCATTTGCTTGCGTATATCAAGGCGCTGAACAACCTGATCGCAACACTCGGTGAGAACGATCGTTTTCAGGAATTCGACCGGGCTTTGGAGAAACTCAGGAGCATTCCCGACCGTTTCCCCGCCGGTAATTCTGAGAAAATGCGATCCATGATCAGGATGCGTGTCCTCCTGCGCGAGTTTTACCAGAACCTGTATCTCCGTGAATACGATAAGGCCGGAGAACTGACCGAGACGATTGAAGAGCGTTTACAAAAGGACCGCCACCTGATCAGCGCCGTGCACGCGGTGATCTTCCAGTATGCATTGTCCTACATCCACTTCATCAACGGTGACTACCGCAAAAGCCTGCGTTGGATCAATGCCATACTCAATCTTAAGCCGCTCCCGGTAAATCGCCTCTTTCAGGGATATGCCCGCGTGCTTGGTATTATCCTTCACTTCGAACTGGGCGACGTTGACATGTTGCAATCACTGGTTCCATCTGCACTCCGGTTCTTCGACAAGCGCCCTGACGTCTATCCGCTTGAACGAATGTTTATACACCAACTTTGGCGAAAGGTGGTTCGGACATCTTCTGATATGGAAAGGAAGAAACGATTGCAGGAACTGGGTAGTATGATCCGAAAATCCTACAACCCGAACGATAATCGTATTATGGAATACTTCGACTTCCTGAGTTGGATCGACTCCCGGGTTCGAAACGTCCCATTTGCGGAAGCACTTCGAGAAAAACGTCCGGTTCGGCGATGACCGTCACCGGATCAGTTTCACCCAGCCACGTTCTTCCTGATGGATCGAGGAGTTTTCGATGGCCAGTATGTAGAAATAAACTCCGTCGGGACAGGGTTGTCTGCGTTCATCCGTTCCGGTCCAGCCGGAACCGGGAAATGAACCGTGTGATACTTCCTGGCCCCAGCGATTGAATATTTGCCAACGGGCAGCGAAACGCCCCGTCGTATCGCGCACCTGCCAGGTGTCGTTCAGTCCGTCGCCATCTGGCGTGAATACATTTGGAATGATAACTTCCGGGAGCGGTTCTGGTATTGGAAGCCTGCAAGGCGTATAGTCGCCAAGCAACAGGAAATTGTCGTAGTAGGAATTCGATGGAACCGGGTTTCGCTCGAAAACGGTAAAGTGCTCGACGTGGAAATCGTCGGCAAACGTTCCGGTCATGGCCAGATGGCCGTTGTGTATATCGGCGGACAGAAAATCGTAGAGATTAAAGTCGGGAAACGAAATCGTATCGATCACATCAAGCGCTTCATTGAATACATAAGTATTCTCCTTGTACAATATCGGAAGTGAATTGTCATCAAAGGGCGGAAACGGGAAGCCATTGTACATGACCCGGTCGATCCGCACGAGCAGATTGCCGCATTCGTCGGCTTCCAGGTAATTGTAATGACCCCTCGGCGACAGTATGTTGTTATGAAAGCGCCGGTGCCGTACTAGGTTTAACTGATCGTCCAGCTCGAGTAGGATGAGGTTGTAATCATACAACGAATCGATTCCGGGAGGATTCCAGGTGCTGTCGTCCACGCTGAATTCCCGGTCATAGGCCGCCAATACATAGAGATGATCGTTCGGCAGCACGTCCGCGTCGAGGTTCTTTTCGCTGCTAACCCTGTCAGAATGAAACCGCCGATGACGCAAATAATTACCGTTCACGTCATATTGTATGATCAGCAGATCACGGTTAGAGCTTTCCTGACTCGGCGGATTTGTGTAATCATAGGGCTTAGCACTTAGGTAGTTTGGTGGTTCATGCGAAAAGTGAAGATTGATGCTGTCTCCGAAACACAATGTGACATAGACGTTACCGTTCCGGTCAGCATCCGCCATGACGGGCAGAAAATTCGTCCAATTGTGGAATTCATGAACAACCTTTTCCAGACCATCCATCCATTGGACCTGCAATGAACTGTCCAGCTTAATCACAAACCAGGTGAATTCACGAAGCGTATCGTTGGGCAACTGCTGCGTGGTAAAAACACTTCCCGAGTACCCCGCCAGATAGATGTTACCGTTTTCGTCGAGTGAAAGATCGGTTACAAAGGTCCGATCACCGGTATAAGTGTCGAAACTATCCGACAGGGCCACCCATTCAACATGCCGGATCGGTTTTCCGTTGCTGTCAAGTTGCGCCAGGAAAAAGGATGGTTGATAGTTGGCCTCCTGCAAGTATTCGGTTCCGCTTTGACCGAAATCAATATCCACCAGACCCCGGTAATAGCCCAGGACGAGCGTGTGATTCATTCGATCAGTCTCCAGGTGTGTGATAACGAAACGTGATTCCGAATAGCCGGAGTAACGAGCCCATTGCACCGATTGGTCCGCCCGATAGCGGACGAGGTAATTGCCGGGAACCGGGTGCTCGCCCGGCGTACTTCCTCCCAGCAGATCGAAATTAACCATAGCACTGGAGGCGGAACCGGACATAACAGTGTTGCCGCTATCATCCACGGTGACCGCATAGGCGCGGTCCTGGAAATCATTGCCCAGTGAATAAAGCCCGGACACCGCGATCGGATCCGACTGTGCAAGCAGTCGCGTCAGACCCGGCAACATCCAGAGCATCGAAAACAGGATCGTGCGCATGGAAGAGTTAGCCGAAGATCGGAATTCATTGGTACATCAAGAGACAGGATCTTGTTAAATGACAATTCGGCGATGACTGAAAATAGCGAAAAATCTAAACGACCGCCAGAATGTGATACACTTGCCCGTTGACTTCACATCGATCGCCGGCGGAAAGCCCGTTCATGCGTTTGCCGAGCGGGGAGGAAGGGGAGAGGACCATGCATTCAGTGGTTTCCAGTCGCAGTTTCCCGAGCCCGACGGTGAGATAAAAAAGCATGCGATCCGTTTGTACCAGACTTCCGGGACGGATCACCCCGTCCGATAACGACGGATCAAATCGGATAAGCTGTTGTTGCTGATCGAGCAGGTCTTGCAATTGTCCGGCAAACTTTTCCTGCTCCAACTGCATCATCGCGCGCGCGGTTTCGTGCTTGTCGCCCGCGGAACTTTTACTGTCATCCAGCGCGCCTTCCAGCAGTTCGGTTTGCATCCGGGTAAGTTCGACGATCTTTGAAGCGAGCAGCTCCAGACATCGTTGGTGCAGACCGGCTTTTAAACCCGACAAGAGAGCCGTGTCCATCAGGAAATGCGCTTCCCCTTGAGATCGTAAATGATCCACTCCTGTCCGCTACCGACGCCGAAGGCGGTTTCCTGTTCGTTGTAAAAGATCTGTTCCGGCTGCGGTTCGATCACGTAGTCGCCCGTATCGTTCATCACCGCGAAAAGTATGTCGTCTTCCTCCGCCTGGTAATCGAAACGATCCTCGCCAAGACTGGCTCCCGTTTGCTCGATGATGAAGAGGCGTTGTTCCGGAATGTACTGCCGGATCTGCCGGATCCCTTTCCGCAACAATTCACCATGCAGGCTCAGTATCGCGAAATTCGATTTGCCTTCCCAGTCGTTATAAGCGGCCACCAGGAAGCGTTGTTCCTCATCCAGCCAGTCGCAGTCGGTAACTTCGTCCTCGAACAGCAAACCGCGCAGATCGAACTCGCGTTCGTCTTCGCTCAGCAGGTAATGGATGACTTCACCTTCCGGTGTTTCCCGAATGACAATATCGACGATCATGCGAGCGCAAAGGTAGGCGCTTTTCGGAGACCGGCCACGCGGAACGGGCTCTTGCAGGACGATGAACGGAAGGGATGCGGTCTTTCCGGTACTGCGCTTATTGTTTTAAGAAGCGCATTCCACGGGGCATGACATAAACTCCTGCCGGCAGCCCGCGCAGATCGAAGCGATTGCTGCCGATCGCCGGCACGATGAAGTGTTCGCCCAGGACATTCGAAAGCCTAATCGTCTCCGTTTCATTTCCCGGCACAACGATGTAATCGGCAGCCGGATTTGGATAGGCCCTGGTACTTGCGTCGGATTGTTCAGGGATGTCGACGGTTCCGGAACAAAGCCCGATCAGGTAGCTGTTATCGATGCCGGCAGATCCCGCGGGGAGGTTAAGCGTGTAACTGTCGAACACTGATGTGCCCGAATGTTTGCCGACCGCCACCATGCAATTATTCGAAATGATTTCCAGATCATTCACCGGCGCGTTGGAAGGGAACACTTTGGTCCAGGTGTCAGAAAGCGAAGGCCCATCCTTCAGTACCGTAGGGGTGTTGAAAGCGCCGTCGCCACTGATGTAAAACTGCGGACTGCCGGCAGCCGGGATATACTCTTTTATCTTCGAGGCGGCCCCGTTGATCAGGATCGAATCGCAGGACAACACGTTTCCGGTTGCTCCGTCGAGGCGATAAACATAGCCGTTCGGAAAATTGCTTTTCGTCACGCTACCAACGGTCACACTACCAAAGAGTGCGTAGAAGGTGCCATACACATCGCCGTTCGCATCCAGGTTGAGCCGGAACGTCTCGGCCAGGGATGCATTCACCGGCGTACTCCAGAGTTGATTCAGGTTGTTGTCGAATTTGAGGATCTTATTCCCTCCCTGCGCGATCACATCGTTGCCGTGGATCACAATGTTGTGCCATTGGGGGTTCATGAGGCTACCGCTCAGGGTGATGGTGCCCAGATCGTTTCCGTTCCCCGCGTCCAGCTTGTGGATGGCCGCGTCACCGGTATTGATGAACAGGTACCCGTTCGCGTCGCAGGCGATGGAATAGACCGCCGAACTGGTTCCTGCCAGCCACAAGGCGCTACCTGTAGCATCGTAGCAGGCAACGAATCCCAGGTAACCGGCCGGCAGGGTCTGACTTCCGAAGGTGGAAGCGGAGCTGGTGTTCAGTGAACCGGCCACGTAGCAACGCCCGTTGTTGCGCGGGTCCGGGGCAATGCCATAAGCAATGTCGGTGGTGCCGGGTGTGCCACCCTGCCGCAACCATTCGAGGTTGCCGCCAGGGCTCAGTTTTCCGAACCAGGCTCCGCCACTGCCAACGCTCAAGGTGGTGCCACCGAAGGTGATCACATCGGTATGCTTACCACAGAAATAGATGTTGCCGGATTGGTCCGATTCCACACAGAATAACTCATTGGACAAAGTGCCGCCGGAATTGTTGAACGGGATCTGAAACGTCGGGGTTTGGGCCTCGCTAAATACGAGGGAGGTCGAGAACCAAAGGAAGATGGCGTAGATTTTTTTCATGGGTGAGGTGTTTACGCAAAGGTAACCGGGAAAAGGAGCGCGGGTATCCGTGCTGGTGGGTATTTTGGTAACTGGTAACTGGTAACTGGTAACTGGTAACTGGTAATTAGTAATTAGTAACTAAACACCGATTTTTAATTACTAATTACTAATTACTAATTACCAATTACCAATTTCAAATCACCAATGTCAACGATCCCCCATCAATCCCACATTGCCTATCTTTACCATTCCCTCCCATGCCCCTCCATCTTTACCGTCACGCTTTTTCGAATCTGAACCGCAACATCTGGATCCTCTCGCTGGCGATGTTCATCAACCGCAGCGGGTCGATGGTGTTGTTGTTTACCACGCTCTACATGACGCGCGACCTGCACTTCTCGATCGCGGAAGCAGGATTTGTCATGAGCTTCTACGGGATGGGCAGCGTGCTGGGCAGTTATCTGGGTGGCTGGCTGACCGATCGCAAGAATCACTTCGATATCATGGTGTCGGCGCTGATCTCGAGCGGACTGATCCTGCTCTCCTTACTGGTCATCACCACGCCGGCGGGAATGGCGGCGGTGATCTTCATCTATGCGCTGGCGGCCGACAGTTTCCGACCGGCCAACGCCGCTGCCATCGCCGAATACAGCACGCCTGAAAACCGCACCCGGTCGGTCGGGCTGATGCGCCTGGCGGTCAACCTCGGCTTTGCCGTTGGTCCGGCTGTTGGCGGATTCGTCGCGCTCTACCTCGGCTATCGCTGGCTGTTCGTCATCGATGCCTGCACCGGTTTTCTGGCCGCGCTCATGTTGTTCCTCTACCTTCCCCGGCCTGCAACGATACCCGGACGTCACAAGAATGAAGTGCTGGCCGACAGCAGCACTTCTGCCTACCGCGATCTGCGTTATTTGTTCTTCATCGCGCTGGTGGCCGTGTATGGGACCATCTTCTTCCAGATCTTCGCCAGCATTCCACAATACTTCAAAACCGTCAGCGGGTACGACGAAGACCGCATCGGACTGCTCATGGCATTGAACGGGATACTGGTCGTGATCATCGAGATGCCGTTGATCGCCAAGCTGGAAAAGTCGAAGAAGATCTTCCGGTTCATCGTCATCGGCGTCTTTTGTTTACCTGCCGCGTTCGCTTTGCTTTATTTCGGTGAACACCGACTCTCCTTCGCGATCCTGTATACGTTCGTGATTACCCTGTCGGAGATTTTCGCGATGCCGTTCATGATGAACTATGCGCTTTCCCGGCCGAAAAAAGAACGGCAGGGACAATACTCCGCGCTCTATTCGATCGCCTACGGGATCGCGACCATCGCGGCGCCATCATTGGGGCTGGGGATCGCGGACCGATACGGTTTCGATCGCTTGTTCGTCATCCTGATCGTTTCATCCCTTTTTCTGTCGCTGGGTTTTTTGTGGATGGCGGGGAAGGAGAAGACGGAACATACCGAATCCGGCGGCTGAGCAGTGCTTTGAATCGTTGGAACGCGGATTGCGCGGAGGTCACGGTTTTTCGGATCGACTGAATTCCTATATTTGGATATAGCATTTATCGCATGAAGTCGTTCAGTACTTTGTTTCTGTTGACCTGCCTGCTCTTGGTAGCGATTGCTTCCGCCCAAACCACCCGCCGGGTCGTCATTGAAGAATTCACCGGCGCCTGGTGCGGAGCGTGCCCGGATGCGGCGATCAAAATAGAAGAGATCGAGCATGATTATCCCGATAATACGATCGGCCTGGCCTGGCACGAATGGGACGATCTGGAGATCCCCGAATGGACGCCGGTCAAAACCCTCTTCGGGGTGTCGAGCTATCCCGGTGGAGCGGTGGATCGGTACAAGTTTGCCGGAGCATCCCGCATCATCCTGTCGCATCTTTCGTTTCGTACCCGTTTCCTCAACCGCTACAACACCCCGGCCATTGTCTCCGTGGGCATGCGGGATCTGTCATTTGATGGGGCAGCCTACCATTTTACCGTCGATGCGAATTTTTCGGCGGCCCCCACACCGGGCGCCCCCTTGCGCGTAAATGTCATCATCAAAGAAGACAGCATACCGGCTGTTGGATCGCTGGAGCAACACAATTATTATTCTACGATCCAGAACGGCAATAATCCGCTGGTGAACTGGTACCACAACGAAGCCATTCGCCGTTGTCTTGGCGGTCCGTGGGGTGTGACCGGCGGGTTGCCGCCAGTAGCAGTGACCGGAATCACGTATTCGTCCGATTTCAGTTTCATCCCTGATCCTTCCTGGAACCTTGACCAGTTGCACCTGGTCGCGATCGTGACCTACGATGGCGATACATCGCTCAATCAAAAGGAGATCCTCAACGCGGAAACGGTGCGGTTGCGCGACTGGATGTTATCGACCAACCTGAACACACCTTCGCCTGCTGCCTTGAATGCCACCCTGGCTCCCAATCCCATTTCGCGTTTTGGTCGTACCGAAGTCGCTTACGATTTATCATTCACAGGAGAGGTCCGTTACGAGCTGTTCAATCAACTCGGCGAGCGTGTGATCGATCCGGTTATCAGCTATGAGGTCGCCGGGCGACATACCTGGCAATGGTCGCCGCGCGGACTTCCTGCCGGAATCTATCAACTTCAGCTATCAACTGCCGGCGGATCCTTCTTCGCTGCGCGCATATGCGTTGTGGACTGAGTATGAATGTTGAAGCCTTGCGCAGTCGCGTAATCCGTTTACTACTCCTATTGGCTGTAACCATGCCTTATTTGCTATCGGCCCAAGACATTGCCGGCGACTATTCCCTCCACGGCTTTCGTGAGGTTGCCTCCGGATTACGGCTCAGCGCGGATCACACGTTTGAGTTCTTCTACACTTACGGAGCCTCCGACCGTCAGGCCTCCGGTACCTGGTCGCTGGACTCTGGAACGGTCTTGCTCCAGGGAAGCAAGAAGAAAGGGCAGGATTTCAAGCTCAGGAAAAGCGCACGGGAAGGTGGACCTGGAATGGTGATCAAGATCTCCGATAAGAATACGTACCTCCAACAATCCGTCGTCTGCTTTGCCTTCACAGATCGGGATTCAATGATCGAAGAAAGCGGCATCGACGGCATTGTCCGGTTCAATGCAGATGGGATAAAGCGGATCGAATTGATACACGCGGTGTTCCCGGACGAACCTACCATCATCGATTGCTCCAACGACCCTTCCAACTATTTCGAATTCACGCTCAATCCCAGCCTCGGTGAAGTGGTGTTCGACCGGGTAGCAGTAAGTCTGGAAGGTCAATCCCTGCGGTTCAGCAACAAATATCTTTTTGGCGACCGGGTGGCGGAATTTACCAAACCGTGAATGTCCGTGAGAGTAAAGAACATAGTATAAGGAGCATTAACCCCTTATGGATTTCAATTTTTCTGTCAAAGCAGGAAGGTAATGGCTTCGAATTTACCAAACGATCGAATAATCAATTCCGAAATAATCATGAACGATCCTGTTTCTAAATCCCCGGATCTTGTGCCAATCTATTTCGGCGTGTTGGTCTTTGAATACCTCTGGTAGACGGCCCGTAGCTTCTCCTATTATTTCAAAGTTTCTAATTACCGCATCTATCGTTTTGTTGTCCTTGCAGAAGTCTTCGTATGTAAGACCATCTGTATAAGCCAGAATCTTGGAGCAGCTTTCCAGAATATCATCGATCAGCAGCTCGGGGCGTCGTTTAGACATAGACAATCTCCGCTTCAATGGCTTTAAAATACCGGTCCTTAATCCCGTTTCGTGAGACGAGGTCAACATGCCGGTTGAGTTTCTGCTCAAAAAGGTCTGCCAGTTCGACGAACTCAATTCCAATGGGTTGGCTGAATTCAACGATAATATCGATATCGCTGGTGGATGTAAAATCGTCACGCACGATAGAACCAAATAAACCAATCGAATTGACATGAAATTTTGCTGCCAATTCAGCTTTCATGGCAATCAATGCAGTCTTGACGAGATTCAACTGTGCTGACATAAATCAAATATAATGACAAAATGCGATCAGGCGAAAAATTGCATCAATCGCAATTTAAGGAACGAAATCATTGAACCACAGCCGCCCCGTTCAGATGCGCACACCCAGGCTAAAGATCCCTTCCAGGAAAACGAAGGAGTGTTGCGCCTTTCCACCTTCAACCGTTAAGGCGTTGGTATAATTGGCATAACCTGTTTTGCCACTGAGATCCAGATAGAAATGCCGGAACGGATAATAGCGGAAGCTGCCCTCAACACCCACCAGGTAACCGGCTACGTGGAAATTGTTGTTAAACCGTTTCCCGAACAGCGTCACATCCGTCCGGGGATAAAGCAGGCCGCCGCCGGCCTTTGCGAACACGCCGAATTTCGGAGAAGCGAAGAGTGAGTCGAATTCACGCGCGGCCATGAGCATCCAGAAGTTGGCGCCATTGGTATGTTCGAAGTTGAACTCGCTCCAGCGCAATTTGACGTTCTCATCGACCATCTGGCCGTTCCGTGTTCCGTACATGCGCACGATCTGGTTGCGTTCCACCACATACTTGGCATGGTCGTGATTCAGTTCAACGAACCACTTGTCTTTTATCCGTACACCCAGTCGAAAACTGAATTGTGGAATCGTGATCTGCGGACTGAGAATATAATTGAAGTCGGGTTTATCGTGCGCCTTCGCTTTTTCCCAATAGAGGTCATACTCGTCGCCATTGGTGAAATGGATGGTACTCTTGGAATAGGTTTCTTTATTCCAGCCCCATTGGAAATAGAAGCGGTCGGCCGATTGAGCCGTATTCTCTAAAAAGAAAATTGTTGTGAGGATGGTCAGCAGGTACTTCATCTTGATCGTTAAAATCGTGGCGAAGGTACAAGCATCCCAATTCAAGGACAATGATGCATGTCCTATTTTATCATCCTGACGTATTCACTCTCCGGTCACCACCAGGCGCTGACTGCTTCGGCGATCCGTCCAATCGATCAGGAGCGTGTAACAACCTGGCTCAAGTTCGAGCATGCCGGTGTTGGTCACAGGCAACAGGGTTGAACAAAGACGCCCGAGGGGATCGTACACCAGTATCTGGTCGGGCAAGGCTCCAGTTTCAACAGCATAGTTGATCTTCCTGCTCGCGGGGTTCGGGAAAAACCGGACCACGTTCGGGTCGGTTTCTTCGATGCCGATGGTGAATGCATACTCGATCAACCCGGCATACGGCGTTCCGCCATCGGTGAAATCGCCGTCGTCGATGGTAGCATAGATATTTGTGACAGGGTCGTAAGAATAAATGGAGCCAAAACTGTTCGCGCCTCCGTTGAAACAGGTGCCGTACACCTTACCGTCGGATGCATAGCAAAGCTGCCCGCGTGGTCGCGATCCTTCGAGCGGATCGAAATCGTGCAGCACGGTGTATTGGTCGTTGTTCGTATCGAAGGAGAACAACACGCCGTAGCTGTCGGTGCCGCCTTGCGAAGCGGCGCTATAAAGTATGCCGTTCGCGCCAAGGGTGAGATTTCCCTGAGGAGCCGAACCGTTTGTTCCGTCGAACGAATATTTCAACAAATGCGTCGAAGTGGAAGGATCAAAGCGGAAGAGGGTCCCGTTCCCGGTTGCGCCGCCGCCGAAGGTTAGTCCCCAGAGGAAGCCGTTGTATTCGGTCAGTGTTCCAAACGGCGTAAACCCGTCGGAGAACGAGAAACTATATTCGACGAGATAGGTCGAAGTGGCGGGATCCCAGGAAAAGATCACACCGCCGCCGCCGGCACTTCCACCCGTGGTGGTCATGCCGTAGATCTTCCCGTTAGCAGCCTGCACTACGCCACCGTCCGGGTATTGTCCTGTCGGTCCATCGAACTCATGGAGTTTGGTGTAAACATTCGTCGACGGATCGAACCGGAACAATACGCCGAGACCGTTCGCGCCTCCATTGCTCGTCAGGCCGTACAGGTTGCCGTCGCCGGCCTTGTAAAGCGGACCGCGCGGATAATAGCCCGATGCCGTATCCATACTGAACAGGCTGGTGTATTGCAGACTCGAGACATCGAACCGGTAAATGTCGCCGCGCACATATTGGCCACCCGAGACCGTCATGCCGTAATAGAAGTTACCGGGCTGGGGCAGAAAAGTCGTCTGTGGGGAACCGCTATCGCCTACTCCACAGTTGAAATAGCGGGTCAGGTTTCCGCCACCCAGGTCCATCCGGAAAAATGTGCCGGCACCATAAGTGCCACCGATCGAATAACAACCCCAAAGATGCTGGGTATAGGCGGTGGGCTGCAAGAGTAAAAAGCAAAGGCAGGAGAGAAGAACGTGTCGCATGGGGAGGAGTTTAAATCTTGAAAAAGGTACAAAAGGGATCGGGCATTTACGGACGATTTAACCTTAATAATGAGATAGTTAGTAGAATAAAAATATAGCATCATTAATGGGCTAAAATTTTCAAAAACTCCAATTAATATTTATTTTAAGCAATTATTGATAGTATAAAACATCCAACTCATCGACTTGATGATGGTATTCCGAAATCGCCATTTTTATTGAGAAAACGGCATTTTCGAGCCCTATGCTCCATCGCTTGACCGAACCATTCGCAAAACCCTAAAAATCAGCCTGTTTACCCCTTCTTGTTACCTCCGGAATTCCGTACCTTTGCGGCCTTTATTTATGTCGACCAATTACCCGGAATACCGCAACCTTGACCTGCCCGGCATCGCCAGGGAGGTGCTTGAGACCTGGGAGCGCGAGCAGACGTTTGAGCAAAGCGTCAGCAGCCGCGAGGGGCGTCCCGCCTTCACCTTTTATGAAGGCCCGCCTTCGGCGAATGGCCTGCCCGGTATCCATCACGTCATGGCCCGTGCCATCAAGGACATTTTTTGCCGGTATCGTACGCTCAAAGGTTTCCAGGTAAAGCGCAAAGGCGGTTGGGATACCCACGGTCTGCCCATCGAACTGAGCGTCGAAAAAACGCTCGGCATCCGAAAGGATGATATCGGGAAGACGATCTCCATCGAAGACTACAACAAAGCTTGTCGCCGCGAGGTGATGAAGTACAAAGATGTTTGGGACGACCTCACCAGGAAGATGGGTTACTGGGTCGACCTCGAGCATCCGTACATCACCTTCGAGAACGAGTACATCGAGACCTGCTGGTACCTCCTGTCGCAGTTCTATAAAAAAGGTCTGCTCTACAAAGGCTACACCATCCAGCCGTATTCGCCGGCTGCCGGTACCGGACTGAGTTCGCACGAGCTCAACCAGCCGGGCACATACAAGAACGTGAAGGATACGTCGGCAGTGGCGATGTTCCATGTGCCAGGTGATGCGATTGCCAAGGCGTTCGGTTTGTCGGCTGCTGAGGGGAAAACCGCCTTCCTCGCCTGGACGACCACTCCCTGGACGCTTCCCTCCAACACCGCACTGGCCGTTGGTGCCAAGATCGTTTACGTTGCAGTTGCTACGTACAATCAGTACACGCACGAGAAAGTAACCGTCGTTCTGGCCAAGGACCTGTTGGGAAAATACTTCCCGGAGAAGAACGCCGAACTCTCATTCGACGATTACAAATCGGGCGACAAAGCGATTCCGTTCCGAGTATTGGGCGAGACGAATGGCAAATCGCTCGACGGCATCCGCTACGAGCAGCTATTGCCCTATGCCCAACCGACCGACGGCGACGCGTTTCGCGTAGTGCTGGGCGATTTCGTCACCACGGAAGACGGCACCGGTATCGTACACATCGCACCGAGCTTTGGCGCCGACGACTTCCGCGTCGCGAAGCAGAATGGCGTTGGCTCGCTCACGCTGGTCGACAAGCAGGGTCGCTTCATTGCCGAGGTCACCGACTTCGCCGGTGAGTACGTGAAAGAGCAGTACTACACCGAAGAAGAGAAAGAAGCCGAACGCAAGAAGCAGGGTGGCGAGAAATACCTCAGCGTCGACGACCGTATCGTCATCAAACTGAAGAAAGAAGGCAAGGCCTTCAAGTCGGAACGCTACGAGCACAACTACCCGCATTGCTGGCGTACCGATAAGCCCGTACTGTATTATCCGCTCGACTCCTGGTTCATCCGGACCACCGCCTTGAAAGACCGGATGGCCGAATTGAATACCACCATCAACTGGAAACCCGAATCGACCGGCACCGGCCGCTTCGGTAACTGGCTCGAGAACCTGGTCGACTGGAACCTTTCACGTTCCCGTTACTGGGGCATTCCGCTGCCGATCTGGCGCAGCGAAGACGCGCAGGAAGAACTGTGCATCGGCTCGATCGAACAACTCCGCGAGGAGATGAAGAAGTCCATCGCCGCGGGTTTCATGGACGCGAAGCACCTCGAACACATTGATCCGGCGCAACCCGACTTCGACCTGCACCGTCCGTACGTCGACAACATCGTACTGGTCTCCCCGACGGGAAAGAAGATGTTCCGCGAAGCGGACCTCATCGACGTCTGGTTCGATTCAGGCGCGATGCCCTACGCCCAGTTCCATTGGATGGGCGATCCCGCTACCGCTCCCTTCACAAAGGACACCCCAGCCTTCCCGGCCGACTTCATCGCCGAAGGCGTTGACCAGACCCGCGGCTGGTTCTTTACCTTGCATGCCATCGCCGTCATGTTGTTCGACTCCGTCGCTTTTCGCAATGTGGTGAGCAACGGTCTTGTGCTCGACAAGAACGGCAACAAGATGTCGAAACGTCTCGGCAACGCGGTTGATCCGTTCGAGACGCTGAAGCAATACGGACCCGACGCCACGCGCTGGTACATGATCAGCAACGCCGCGCCCTGGGAGAATCTCAAGTTCAACGTCGACGGCATCGCCGAAGTGCAGCGAAAGTTCTTCGGCACGCTGCACAACACCTACGCCTTCTTCGCGCTCTACGCGAACATCGACGGCTTCCGCTTCAACGAAGCGGAGGTGCCGGTCGCGGAACGCACCGAACTGGACCGCTGGATCCTCTCCGAACTGCATACGCTGGTCCGTACGGTGGATGCGAGCTACGCCGAATACGAACCCACCCGTGCCTGCCGCGCTATCGCCGATTTCGTCAGCGAGCACCTCAGTAACTGGTACGTTCGGCTCAGTCGTCGTCGTTTCTGGAAAGGTGATTACACCACCGACAAGATCGCGGCCTATCAGACGCTTTATACTTGTCTGGAAACCGTTGCCGTCCTGATGTCGCCGGTGGCGCCGTTCTACGCCGACCGGCTTTTCCGCGACCTCAACGCGGTGACGGGCCGGCACGATGTCGCTTCCGTGCACCTCGCCCTCTTCCCGCAGTCGGATGATAAGTTCATCGACAAAGCGCTGGAAGAACGTATGGAACTCGCGCAGCAGTTGTCGTCGATGGTGTTGTCCTTGCGCAAGAAGGTGAACATCCGGGTCCGCCAGCCGCTGGCGCGCATCATGATCCCGGCGGAGGACGAGCGTTTTCGAGCAACGCTCGAATCGGTACGTCCCCTGGTACTCGCAGAAGTGAACGTGAAGAACATCGAATACATCACCGATACGGCGGGCGTACTGGTGAAAAAGATTCGTCCCAACTTCAAGGTGTTGGGTAAGAAAGTCGGCGGACTGATGAAAGACACGGCCGTAGCGATCGGAGCAATGAACCAGGCCGACATCCTGCGCATGGAAAGTGAGAAATCGTTCGAACTGAAGGTGCAGGGACAGACCGTCACGCTTTCCCCCGAAGACGTGGAAATCCTGTCGGAGGACATCCCGGGCTGGCAGGTGGCCAGTGAAGGCCGACTGACGGTGGCCCTGGACACGACCCTGAACGAGGAATTGCGCGAGGAAGGAATTGCCCGGGAATTCATCAACCGGGTGCAGAATCTACGGAAAGACAAGGGCTACGAAGTAACCGACCGGATTGAGCTGAAAGTCCAGAACCACGCGGCCATCCGGCCGTCGCTGCTGAACAATAAAGACTATATTTGCGCCGAAATTTTGGCCGCCTCCCTCGACCTGGTGGATCGCCTCGAAGGCGACAACGCCGACGAGGTGGAAGTCGACGATAACATCCAGACCCGCGTACAAATCCGCCGGCACACGCCGGGCCAGGTCAACTGATCCTCCCTAACTTCTTATAATTTAATTGATAGGTTGCCATGAGCAAGAAGACAAGTCCGAAGAAGGCCAAACCCGCTGCTAAAGCGAAAGCAAAGCCGGCTGCGAAAAAACCTGCTGCCAAGAAGCCCGCCGCCAAGGCGAAGCCGAAAGCGAAACCGGCCCCCAAGAAGCCCGCGGCGAAGAAACCGGTCGCAAAAAAAGTCGCTCCGAAGGCAGCCCCGAAAAAGGTCGCCAAGCCCGCAGCAAAAGCAGCCAAGAAAGTTGTCGTTGCGAAAGCCCCGGTGAAACCGGCCGTCGTAGCCAAACCGAAACCGGCTCCTGCTCCTGCGAAACCGGCAGCCTCGGCTCCCCGTCCTGCGGCACCTGCACCTACTTACAAGGCAGCCAACCCTGCACCCAAACCCATCCCGCCGATCAGCAAAACTCCGCTGGCACGGACCGCGACCCCGGCGAAGGAGGAAGATCCCGGCAAGACGCGCTACTCGGATAAGGAACTGGAGGAATTCCGTCAGATCATCGTGAAGAAGCTCGAAGAGGCGCGTCATGAACTGAATGTGCTGCAGGCGCAGCTCACGGCTGCGAACGAACACGGCACCGACGATACCGCCAGCACATTCAAGATGCTGGAAGACGGCTCCGAGAGTCTCGCGAAAGAAGAAGCCGGACAGTTGGCCGGTCGTCAGAAGAAGTTCATCGAGCAGCTCGAGAACGCGCTCATCCGCATCGAGAACAAGACCTACGGCATCTGCCGTGTAACCGGAAAACTCATTCCCAAAGAGCGCCTCCGCGCCGTTCCGCACACGACCCAAAGCATCGAAGCAAAGCTCAATCAATACCGCGACTGAGCACGAAGATCCAGCATAACGCCAGACAGAATCGGGTAGATTCGGTCTGGCGTTTTCATGAAATGTAGATGC
>WBZP01000142.1_pt1 | contig 104562 bp, 83 predicted proteins | sample 5204301 | NCBI WGS metagenome assembly WBZP01 (sample SAMN12412401, study PRJNA552823) | activated sludge metagenome | isolation source: activated sludge from nitrification reactor of wastewater treatment plant... | place: USA: Pennsylvania | collected 2017 | reverse complement strand
GCGTGCCACCGGCGCGCGCCGGCGTCGACGACTTCCTTTCAGGCCGTAGCGGCATCGCGACCGGCCGCACCGCCACTGCCCTCCGCGCCTACGACCGGCTGCTCGACCTGCGGGCGCTCCCGGCCCGAGGCCGCCGCCGGCGCGCCGGACACGTGCTCGATCCGCTGCGGGTGCTCGCTGTGTCGATCGAGCAGCCGGACGGCGCGCCCCTGCTCGATGCCGCGATCGCCGAGCTGCGAGCGAGCCGCCACGACGTGACGATCGTGCGCGCGCCGGTGACTCCCGGGATCGGGAAGTTCGCGCGGCTCGACGACCTGCTCGCGACGAGCACAATCGACCACGACTGGCTGCTCGTCGTCGACGACGACGTCACGCTGCCGCGCGGCTTCCTCGACACCTTCCTCGCCGCCTGCGTCGCAGGCGACCTGGCACTCGCCCAGCCGGCCCACCGCCGCCACTCCCACGCCGCCTGGCCTGTGACGCTGCGACAGAGCGGCTGCGACTGGCGCGAGACGACCTTCTGCGAGATCGGACCGGTGACGGCGTTCCGCGCCGACGCGGCCGCCCTGCTGCTGCCGTTGCCCGAGGACGCGGCGATGGGCTGGGGGCTCGATGTCCACTGGAGCACGATCTGCGCCGGACACGGCCTGCGGCTCGGCGTCGTCGACGCGACGCCGATCGAGCACAGCTCGCGGCCGACCGCCGGCGCCTACGACGGCGCTGCGGCGGCGCAAGCGGCGCGCGCGTTCCTCGAGCAGCGCCCCTACACGCCGCGCGACGAGGTGCGGACGCTCTCCTGCCACCGCTTCGGGGAGGCGCGCTGACGTGCGCGCTCTCGTGGTGGCGGAGTACTACCCGCGCGCCGCCGACCCGGTGCTCGGCATCTGGGCCCACCGCCAGGCGCTCGCCGCGCGCGACGCCGGCGCCGAGATCCGCGTGGTCGTCCTCCACCGGCCGATCGCCCCGGCGGCGCAGGCGCGGAGCCCGGCCGCCTGGCGCGCGGCGATCTCGCAGCCGCGCGTCGCAGAGCTCGACGGCCTCCACGTCGAGTACGTGCGCTACCTGTCGCCGCCGCGCGGCCGCAGCTACCAGCGCTGGGGCAGCTACGCGGCGCCGGCGCTGCGGCGCGCGCTGCGCCGGACACGGGCGGAGTTCCCCTTCGACCTCGTCCACGCGCATTACGCGGTCCCGGCTGGGGATGCGGTGCTCAGGGCCGGCGTGGCCACGCCGCTCGTCGTCAGCGAGCACGGCGGCGACATCTTCCACACCGCATCGCTTCCCGGAGGCGAGGCCCGCGTCCGCTCGGTCTTCGAGCGCGCGGCGCTCGTGCTGCCGAACTCGGCCGCCGTCGACGCCGCGGTACGGCGACTCGGTGCCCGCGCCACGCGGGTCGTGACGCTCGGGACCGACCTGCCGCAGGACGCACCGGTCCGCCACGAGCACCCGACGATCGTCACGGTCGCGCACCTCGTCGGCCGCAAGCGGCACGCAGACGTGCTCAAGGCGCTGTGGGTGCTGCGCGACAGGAAGCCGGAACTCCGCTACCGGATCGTCGGCGACGGGCCCGGGCGGCCGGCACTCGAGCGGCTCGCGAGCGACCTAGAGATCGCCGACCGCGTCACGTTCACGGGTCAGCTCCCGCACGAGGGCGCCGTCCGCGAGGCGCAGTCGGCGACGATCCTCGCGATGCCGTCGACCGACGAGGCGTTCGGCGTCGCCTACGTCGAGGCGATGGCGGCGGGTGTCCCGGCGATCGGCGCGCGCGGCGAGCCGGGGCCCGAGCACCTCGCGACCAGGACGATCGGCATGCGGCTCGTCCCCCCGGGCGAGCCCGAGGCGCTCGCCGCCGAGATCGAGGAGCTGCTCGAACCACGCTGGGGCGCACGGGTCCGCGCCGACGCGCGCCGCGCGATCGCCGCGGAGTTCACCTGGGAGGCATGCGGCCGCGCGACCGTGGCCGCGTACGAGGAGGCACTCGGCAGATGAGCGACGAGCGCCCGGTGCTGTTCGTGACGAACCTCGTCGCTCCCGATCGCGTCGGCTGCTTCCAGGCGCTCCACGCCCTCGAGGGGATCGAGCTCGCGTTGTTCGGCGGGCGCAGCCATCACGCGACCGCCGGCGTCGACGATCCGGGCGTGCCGCACCGGCACGTGCGTCAGCGGCAGATCCGGCGGCTCGCGCGTTCAGGTCGCTATCGCGCGGTCGTCTGCGGCACCGCGGGCCGTGTCGCGCTGCCCGCGTCGTGGCGCGGCGCGCGCGGCGCAGGTGTCCCTTTCCTGCTTTGGAGCGCGCTCTGGGCGCACCCGCGGACCCCTGCCCACCGGCTGCTCGGGACTCCGCTGCTGCGCCGCGTGTACCGCGACGCCGACGCCGTCGTCACCTACGGCCCGCACGTGACCGACTTCGTTCTCGCCCAGGGCGCGAAGGCGATCGCCGAGGCCCCGCAGGCCGTCGACAACGCCTTCTGGGGGAGGCCGGTCGAGGACGCCGAGCGGCTCGCCCCGTTCACGGCGCTGTTCGTCGGTCGCGCCGCTCGCTACAAGGGCGAGTCCGAGCTGCTCGAAGCGTGGCGGCTGAGCGGCCTGGCCCCACCCGCGGCGGGACTCGGCCTGGTCGGGGAGCGGGCTCCGGACGCCGGCCGGCTTCCGCCCGGCGTGAAGGCCCTCGGCGGCGCCGGCCCCGAGCGGCTGCGGCGGCTCTACGCCGGAGCCGACCTGCTCGTGATGCCCGCGATCGAGACGCCCGAGTCGCGCGAGCCGTGGGGGCTCGTCGCGAACGAGGCGATGGCGGCCGGGCTCCCGGTGCTCGCGACCGACGCCGTCGGCGCCGCCGCCGGCGGGCTCGTCCGCGACGGCGACACCGGGTTGGTCGTGCCGGCCGGTGACAGTGCCGCGCTGGGCGCCGCACTGGCCGAGCTCGCCGCCGACGAGCGCCGCCGCAGGCAGCTCGGCGAGAATGCGCGCAACCATGTCTCGGCCTACACGTTCCAGTCCTGGGCGGCCGGGATGAGCCATGGACTTCGGCTCGCCGGCGCCAGCCGCTGCGGCGACGCCGGCCCGGCGCCCCGATAACCTGCCGGGCTTCCGCTTCCGCCGGACCCGACACCCACCCGGACCGACGGAGCCTCCCCATGCGTGCACGCCTCTTCCCCCTGATCGCGATCCTGCTGCTGACAGCGCTGCCTTCGAGCGCGGCCGCGAGCGGCGAGGACGTAATCGCCGACTGCGTCGCCGGCGACGGCCGGCTCTCGAAGACCTACAGCCAGGCCGACTACCGCGAGGCGCTTCGCAACCTCCCGGCCGACGCCGACCAGTACAGCCCGTGCCGCGATGCGATCCGCGCGGCGGCGCGCGGCAGCGGCATCTCGAAGACGAGCGGCGGCTCCGGCACTCCCTCGGGTGGCGGCAGCTGGGGCGGCAGCGCCGTGCCTGGAGTCCCCACCGGAGTCGACCCGCTCTCGACGAAGTCACCGGAGGAGGCCGCCGAGATCGCCAAGGCGGCAAAGCTCGGCAGCGCTCCGGTCACCCTCGACGGCCGCCCGGTCGACCCGTCCAAGCTCGGCGCAGCGAGCGTGACGTCTGTAACCGACCTGCCGGCACCGCTGCTTGTACTGCTGATCCTCGTCTCGATAGCGACCGTCGCAGTCCTGACCCGAACGGCGATCAATGCCAGACAGCGTCGCGCCGCCCGCTGACGCACGGCCCGCCGCTCCGGCGGCCGCAAGCGCCGCCGCCCCGCGTCGCCGGCTGCCGCGATGGGACCGCCTGCGCGCCGCCGAGGCCGGGTACGCCCTGTCGCTGACGCTGGCGCTGAGCGCGCTCAGCCTCTTCGGCCGTGGGGGTCTGTCGCTGACGCAGACGTCGATCGCGGAGATCGTGATCGTCGCGATCGCCGCGATAGTCGGCGCCACCGCGGTGCTCGCCGCCGGCCGCCGGCCGTGGTGGGGGACGGCCACCGTGCTCGTGTTCGCGGCGTTCGCAGCTCTCTCGGCGATCTCGATCACGTGGTCGGTCGAGCCGAGCGAGACCTGGATCGAGAGCAACCGGCTCGCTGCCTGGCTCGCTGTCCTGTGCTCGGGGATCGCGGTCTCGCGGCTTGCCGGGCGCTGGTGGACAGCGACGCTCGGCGCGATCGTCGCCGCCGCGGTGATCGTCTGCGGATGGGCGCTGCTGACCAAGGTCTTCCCGGAGGCGCTCGCCGCTGACGAGCTGTTCGCGCGCCTGCGTGAGCCTTACGAGTACTGGAACTCGATCGGCCTGACTGCGGTGATGGGGATCGTCGCCGCCACCTGGCTCGGCGCGCGGCGCGATGGCAACGGCACGATCTCGGCGCTTGCCGTGCCGGCGATCGGGCTGCTGATGACCGCCCTGCTGCTCGCCTACTCGCGCGGGGCGCTGCTCGCGCTGTTGATCGCGCTGACGTTCTGGTTCGTGCTCGTACCGCTGCGGCTGCGCAGCGCCGCGGTCGCGTTCACGGGGCTGGCCGGCGGGCTCCTCGTCGGTGTCTGGGCGTTCGCGCAGGACACACTGACGACCGACAAGGTCCCGGCGGCGGACCGCGCAGCGTCGGGACTGAACCTCGGGTTCGCCCTGCTCGTCGTCTGCTTGCTGCTGCTGCTCGCCGGCCTCTGGCTGCGGTTCCAGTTCTCCGGGCCTCCGCTCAGCACGACGAGGCGGCGGCGGTTCGGCGTCCTCGCGCTCGTGATCGTCGCGCTGATCCCACTCGGCGTCGCCGGCCGCCTGGCGATCTCCGACCGCGGCTTCAGCGGCTCGATCTCCGACGCGTGGAGCTCACTGACCGACCCGGAGGACACGTCGACGGTCACGAACGATCCGAGCCGCCTGACGAAGGTCGCGTCGGTCCGTGCCAAGTACTGGCAGGAGGCGTGGAGGATCTACGAGGCGCACACGACGGTCGGCGTCGGCGCCGGCGGCTACGCGGTCGCTCGCACCCGCTACCGGACCGGGACGCTGTCGGTCAGGCACGCGCACGGGTTCGTCGTCCAGACCGCGGCCGACCTCGGCACGGCCGGCCTCGCACTGATCGGTCTGCTGACGCTCTGCTGGCTCGCGGCGGCGTCGCGGACGCTCGGCCTGTTCGGCCGCGCCCGAGCACGACTGGCGCGCCGGCGGGTGGTCGCAGAGCCGGAGCCGTGGACGCACGAGCGGGCCGGCATGGCTGCGATGACGGCGCTCGTCGTTGCGTTCGCGGTGCACTCGTTCGTCGATTGGACCTGGTACGTCCCCGGCAACGCAGCCGTCGCCCTGCTCTGCGCAGGCTGGGTCGCGGGACGTGGCCCGACCGCCGAGCCGGCGTCCGTCCCGGAGCTCGCGGCGGCGCGTGTCGCCGCCGGCGCCCGCGACCCCTGGCGGCTACTCGCCGCGGTTCTCGTCGTCGCGACGGCGGCCGTGGCCGTCTGGTCGGTCTGGCGCCCGTTCGCGTCCGAACGCGCAGTCGAGCGCGCACAGCTCGAGGCCTCGGCCGAGACGGTGGCGAACCGGCGCGCGCTCGACGACGCCGAACGGGGCGAGCGGCTCAACCCGCTCTCGGTCCAGCCGCTCTACGCACAGGCATACGTGCATGTGCTGGGGAACCGCAAGCCGCAGGCTCGTGAGGCGCTCGTCGACGCCGTCCTGCTCCAGCCCGGCAACGCCGACACCTGGCTGCAGCTCGCCGACTTCACCCTCAACCAGCTGAACCAGCCGCGGATCGCGCTGCGCCTGCTCGGACCGGCGCTGCACCTCGACCCGAACTCCCGCCAGGCGCAGACGATCTACCTCGCGGGCACCCGCATCCTCCAGCAGCGCGCCGACGAGGCAGCCGCGAAGCGCGCGGCCAAACGCGAAGCCAAACGCAAGTAGCGGCGCAAGCGCGGCGCCGGGTGCGTGGTAGCGCGGCCCCCAGCGTTGGTACCACCTGGCACCACATACGGTGGCCAACCGGTACCAGCCGCCCGAGTGGCACCCCCGCTCAGAGCGTTGGTAACACGTCGGTCTAGAACGCGCCGCGGCGCGACAGCACCGCCGGGACCGTCCGCGCGATGATCGAGAGGTCGAGGAAGACCGACCAGCTCTCGAGGTAGAGGAAGTCGAGCCGGACGAGGTCGTCGAAGTCGAGATCGGAGCGGCCCGAGACCTGCCAGAGGCCGGTCATCCCGGGAAGAACGAGGTAGCGCTTCTTGTGCCAATCGGCGAGCTGCTCGAAGTCGCGCTCGGGGAGCGGCCTCGGGCCGACCAGCGACATCTCACCGCGGAGCACGTTGAGCAGCTGCGGCAGCTCGTCGATCGAGTAGCGGCGGAGCAGCCGGCCGACGCGGGTCACGCGCGGGTCCTCACGCATCTTGAAGAGCGCGCCGTCGGCCTCGTTGCTGCCCTCGAGCTCGATCTGCATCCGGTCGGCGCCGTCGACCATCGTCCGGAACTTGAGACAGGGGAACGGTGCGCCGCCCATCCCCGGCCGCATCGAGCGGTACAGCAGCGGCCCGCGCGAGGTCGTCTTGACCGCGATCGCGATCGCGATCAGGAGCGGGCTCAGCACGATCAGCAGCAGAAGCGAGACGACAACGTCGAAGATGCGCTTGACGAAGAAGTCGACGCCGTCGAAGGCCGGCGGCCGCAGCTCGAACAGCGGCACCGACTGGCCGGGGACGAACTCGGCGCGGTGGACGAGGATTTCCATCGTCGAGGGCGCGATCCGGACGGCAACCCCGCGCCGGTGGCAGACGTCGATCAGCTCGACCGCCCGCTGCTGGGGGAAGTCCGGGTCAGCGATCACGACCTCGTCGACGGCCTCGTCGAGCAGGATCTGCTCGAGGTCATCGAGCTTGCCGAGCGACCGGATCCCGTTGTCGGGCCGCGGTGTCAGCGAGATGAAGCCGACAACCGTCAGCTCGCTGTGGCCGCGGTCGAGCCGGTCGGCGACCTCGTCGATCTGCTGGCCGCTGCCGACGAGCACGGTTCGCCGCACGTAGCCGGCACTGCGAACGAGCGTCGCCGTGATCCGGTCGTAGAGCCAGCGGTAACCGGCGATGTACGCGATCGCGAAGATCAGCGTCCCGTAGAAGATGTAGTAGCTCGAGAAGTCGCCGTCGTAGGTGAAGGCGTAGAGCAGCAGCACCAGCGTGGTGCCGAACAGCGCGGCGACGACGCGGGTCATCCCGGGCCGCACGGACCGTTGTGCGTAGAGGCCCTCGCGGGCGAACTGGAGCGATGTGACGAGGAACGCGAGCGTCACCCAGTGCCGCGCCTGCGCCCACGACTCGCCGAGGTTGAGCTCACCGAACCACGCGGCCTTGAGCCCGAGCGCGGAGGTGATTGCGAGCTGGAGCGCGAGCAGGTCGCATACGAGCAGCACGAGCACGCGCGCACCGCGGCGGGCGGTGCTCCAGCGCAGCAGGAAGCTCAGGAACGGCGGCCGCTGCGCGCGAACGTCACGGCCGGAGTAGCCGATCGGCATCGGGACGCCGGGAGCCGGTTGCACACGCATCTCGCCCTCTTGAACGGGCGGGGCCTGTGGAGGTTGCGCGGGTTGCCGGTCGGATGCGGCCACTGGGTCGGGCGAAGACGCGGCGCCGGCGCGGCGCCCTGTCGATCCGCTCTGAAAACGCTAGCGATCGCGTCCGATGAGTTGTTCGGCGCCGGCGTCGTCGATCGTCCGCCGGAGCCCGTCCCGCAGCTCGGTCGTCGGCTCCCAGCCGAGCAGATCCCTTGCCTTGGTGATGTCCGGGCGCCTGATCTGCGGGTCGTCGGTCGGCAGCGGCGCGAACACGATCTCCGACGACGCGCCGGTCAGCTCGCGGACGATCTCGGCAAGCTCGAGCAGCGTGAACTCGTTCGGGTTGCCGATGTTGACCGGGTCGTGCTCGCCGGACTCCTGCAGCGCGATCATCCCGGCGACGAGGTCGTCGACGTAGGTGAAGGAGCGGGTCTGGCTGCCGTCGCCGAAGACGGTGATCGGCTGGCCGGTGAGCGCCTGGCGCAGGAAGGTCGGAATCGCGCGGCCGTCCTGTGGCCGCATCCGGGCTCCGTAGGTGTTGAAGATCCGGATGATCGCGGTGTCGACGCCCTGCTGGCGGTGGTAGGCCATCGTCAGCGCCTCGGCGTAGCGCTTGGCCTCGTCGTAGACGCCGCGCGGCCCGATCGGGTTGACGTGGCCCCAGTAGCTCTCTGACTGCGGGTGGACCTGCGGGTCGCCGTAGACCTCGGAGGTCGAGGCGAGCAGGAAGCGCGCACGGTGCGCCTTCGCGAGCCCGAGCGTGTGGTGGGTGCCGTGCGAGCCGACCTTGAGCGTGTGCAGCGGCAGCCGCAGGTAGTCGATGGGCGACGCCGGCGAGGCGAGGTGGTAGACGAAGTCGATCTGCTCGTCGACGAAGTACGGCTCGACGATGTCGAGCTGCAGGAACTGGAAGTCGTCGCCGGTCGGGATGTGCTCGATGTTCGTCAGCGACCCGGTCTCGAGGTTGTCGACGCAGAGCACGCGATGGCCCTTGGCGAGCAGCGTGTCGCAGAGATGGGACCCGAGGAAACCGGCGCCGCCGGTGACAAGTGATGTCGGCATGTCGCGGGCAGACTACCGGCGGCATACTGCGCACATGAGCTTCCAACCGCCAGAGGGCGCTGGCCCGCCCGCCCCGGGCCCGGAGCAGCCGACGCCCGCCGGGTGGGGCGGCATCCCTCCGGCGCCGGGCCGGTCCCAGCCCGGCTGGGGGCCTCCACCGGGCATCCCGGGGCAGCAACCACCGGCCGGACCACCGAGCACGCGGCCGCTGCGTTGGCTCGTCATCAGCGGGGTCGTGGTGCTGCTCTGCGCGATCGCCTCGATCGTCCGTGGCGCGACGACGATCGACACCTCGGACGTCCGTGACCTCGTCGAGGACCCGGCGTCGGTGCTCGAGTTCCAGACAGACCATCCCGGCTCCTGGTCCGGGAAGCTCGAGGAGGGCCGCTACTGGGTCTTCGCGATCGGGCCGAACCTGATCGCCGAGGACTTCGGCTCGACCCCGCGCGACGGATTCTCGGCGCCCGAGCTGACCGTGCGAGGCGAAGACGGCACTCGGATCACCGTCGACCGGCCCGGCGAGGAGGTGAACGTCGGTGGGCTCGACAACGACCTCGTCCTCGTCGGCGAGTTCCGTGTCCGCCGGACCGCCGAGTACCAGGTCGTCTCGAAGGGCGGATCGCCGGGGATCGAGCAGATCGGCGCCGGCGGCACCGGCGCTCTCTGGGACGCGACCAAGGCGATCATCGGCCCGGTCGGCTGGATCATCCTCGGCGTTGTGCTCGGCCTGCTGTCGCTTGCGCTCCTCGCTATCGCCCTGATCCTGTGGCTCGTCTGGCGCTCGCGCACGCCATAGGAACGCGACTCCCGTCTGCCGTCTGTCCTGCGGCGTAGCCTGCGCGGGATGCCTCGCCTCTGGGCGGCTTTCGGGGCGCTCGTCGTGCTCGCCCTTCCCGCTTCGGTTGCCCGTTCTGCGACCTGGACCGAGGTGCCCTCTGGCACCAACACGACGATCGCCGCGATCGACTACCGCGGCGGGTCGGCGCTCTGGTACGCGACGACGACCGGCCTGATTCTCAAGAACGGGGCGACCAAGGCGACGTTCTCGGCCGCGTTCAACGACTTGAAGATGAGCCCGGACGCTTCCTCCGGGCTTGCCGGCGGGGAGTTCGGCCGTCTCTACCGGTCGACCAACGGCGGCGAGAGTTGGTCGCAGGTGGCGCTCTCCTCGCCGGTCCAGAACAGCTGCTCGGCTACGCCCGGCGCGGCGGCCCAGGTGACCGCTGCGATCACCGGGATCGCCTGGCTCAACAACACGACGGCCGTTGTCGTCACTTCACCGCAGGCCGCCGGCGAGCCGAGCCACGTGCTCGTCAGCAACGACTCGGGCGCCACGTTCAGCGAGCGCAACCGGGTCGGAGCGCCGTGTGCGATCGACGCTCACGTGACCGACGTCGCAGCCGATCCGGCGACCGGTCACCTTCTCCTCGTCGGCCGGGAGCTCGGGACGATCTTCTTCACAAGCGACGCGCTCGCGACAGCTCCCACGCAACGTGGCGCATCGCTCGGCTGCTCGGGGAGCCGTCCACGGATCTCGATCGATCCGAGCGCGGCCTCGCGGGTGGCGGCAGCAGACCGTTGCGGAGGCCTCACCTCGCTGCAGACGTCATCGGACGGCGGCGTCAGCTGGGCGCCGGTCCTGCGCCCCGACGGCCAGCCCGGGGCGCCTGCACAGCAGGACGTCGAGGTCCGGGACGGAACGGCCGTGTGGGTCGGCGACAACGGGTCGGTGATGGTGTCGGTCGACCTGGCCCGCGCCTACAGCATCCCGGCCGCGGGCACGCTCTCGACACACCCGTGGCGGGCGGTCGGCCTCGCGTCGGCGAACGACGCGGTCGTCGGCGGCCTCAACGGGAAGATGATCCGGACCCAGAACGCAGGCGAGCTGCCGGACGTCGAGCCGCCGACGGCGGTGATCACGGCGTTCGGCTCGCCGCTCGCGCTCGTACCGATCGCGATCGGGGCCGTCCTCAGCGACGGCACCGGCTCAGGCGTCGACCTCTCGAGCGTGGTCTGGACCGCGACCAAGGACGGTGTGACGATCACCGGCACCGGCAACCCGGGAACGCTGACCTTCCCTGGCGAAGGCGTCTGGACCTTGACGCTCAGCTTCCGTGACAACGCGGGCAACGCGAGTTCGACGAGCATGACGGTGACGGTCGGGCCGGCGCCGAAGCAGCCGAAGATCATCACCAAGAAGGTCAAGGGCGGGAAGCTTCTGCTGAAGGTCCCGAAGACCTGTGTCGCCCCGGGGACGCGGTTCAAGGTGACGCTCGTCTGGCGCCGCGAGAAGCGCAAGGGCAACCTCGTGATCAAGGTCTACCGGTCGGACTTCTTCGTCGCCGCACGGCTGCGCAAGATCGACAAGACGATCCCGTTCGTCCAGCGGCTGACCGTCGCCGCCGGGACGGCGCCGGGCTCGAAGGTCGAGGTCCGGGCGCGGGCCTACATCAAGGTCAAGAAGGGCGACTCGCCGAAGAAGTCGGTGACGACGACGATCACGACCTGCACGTAGTGCTTCTCCTAATCTCTAGGGAATGGCAGGAACGCACGAGCAGCAGGGCGAGCGGCTGACGGTCGCGCCGATCGTCGGACCCGAGGACGAGCGCCGGTTCACCGACTCCGGGATCGAGGTCAAGAACCTCTACACCGAGGACGACCTCCCCGGCGAGCTGCGGCTCGGCGAGCCCGGCGAGTACCCGTACACGCGCGGGCCGCACGAGGTCATGTACCGCAAGCAGCTCTGGACGATGCGCCAGTACGCGGGCTACGCGTCGGCGAAGGAGTCCAACGAGCGCTACCGCTATCTGCTCAGCAAGGGCGGCACCGGGCTCTCGATGGCGTTCGACCTGCCGACCCAGCTTGGGCTCGACTCCGACAACCCGCGCTGCCTGGGAGAGGTGGGCCGGACCGGCGTCGCGATCGACACGATCGACGACATGCGGACGGCGTTCGACCAGATCCCGCTCGACCAGGTCTCGACGTCGATGACGATCAACGCACCGGCGGCCGTGCTGATGCTCCTGTACGAACTCGTCGGCGAAGAGCAGGGCGTGCCCTCGAACCAGCTCCGCGGCACGACGCAGAACGACGTGCTCAAGGAGTACATCGCCCGCGGCAACTACATCTACCCGCCCGGGCCGACGATGCGGCTCACGACCGACCTCTTCGCGTACTGCGCCGAGAACATCCCGAAGTGGAACACGGTCTCGATCTCCGGCTACCACTTCCGCGAGAAGGGCTGCTCGGCCGTTCAGGAGGTCGCGTTCACGCTCTGCTCGGGGATCGCCTACGTGCAGGCCGCAATCGACGCCGGGCTCGAGGTCGACCAGTTCGCTCCGCGGCTCGCGTTCTTCTTCAACGGCCACAACAACGTCTTCCAGGAGGTCGCGAAGTTCCGCGCCGCCCGGCGGATGTGGGCGACGATCATGCAGGAGCGGTTCGGGGCGAAGGACCCGAAGTCGCTGAAGCTCCGGTTCCACACGCTGACCGCGCAGCAGCCCGAGAACAACATCTCGCGCGTCGCGCTGCAGGGATTCGCCGCGGTCTGCGGCGGCACCCAGTCGCTGCACACGAACGGGTTCGACGAGGCGCTCGCGCTGCCCACGGAGCGAGCCGCCAAGATCGCCGTGCGCACCCAGCAGGTGATCGCTTACGAGTCCGGCGCCGCCGACACGATCGACCCGTTCGCCGGCTCCTACTACGTCGAGTCACTGACCGACGAGATCGAGTCGCGCGCCTACGAGCTGATCGAGAAGGTCGACCAGATGGGCGGGTCGGTCGGCGCGATCGAGTTCATCACCGGCGAGATCGACGAGTCGGCCTGGGGCTACCAGGAGCGCTACCGGATCGGTCAGGACGTCGTCGTCGGCGTCAACAAGTTCGAGGAGGAGGAGCTCGAGGTCCCGGATCTGCTCCGCGTCGACCCAGAGTCCGAGCGCGAGCAGGTCGAACGGCTGGCCGCCTTCAAGGCGAACCGCGACGTCGAGCTCGTCGAGAAGCGGCTCGAGGAGCTTCGCGGCGCCGCGCGCGGCTCGGGCAACCTGCTGCCGTTCATCAAGGATGCGCTGCGGGACCGAGCTTCGATGGGCGAGGTCTGCGGGGCGATGCAGGACGTCTTCGGGAAGTACGCGCCGACGTTCTGAGGCCTTGTGGTGCGGGGCGGGTCTGCATGCCCCCTTCACCGGGGGCCGAGCCCGAGTCCGGTTCAGGGGGCATACAGACCCGCCCCAGCCTCAGCGCCCGGGCGGCGCGCGACTCCCTTCGCTGGGACGCTTGGGTGGTGGTGCGGATGCTTAGGGGACGACGACCTTGGCGGGGAGCTTGGGGGCTGAGGCGAGGCGGGTGTCGAGGGTGACGAGGGTTGCGTCGATCTTGCCGGCCAGGGCGACGTAGAGCGCGTCGTAGAAGGAGAGGTTGTTGCGGAGCTGCCAGGCCTCGTCCATCAGGTGCATGTGCCCGGTGCGAACCAACCGCATCAACGCAAGCGCGTCGAGGGCTCGGCTCGCACGTCCGGGCGCCAGCGCCTTCCGCATCACCATCCCGCGCAACGCATGGCCGACCTCGGCATCCACCAGCGGGACCGTCCACGGAGGTTCACCGCTTTCAGCCAGTAGCCGCCCTACTGCCTTCCCTCGATCCCCACGCAGCAGATATGCGACGACAGCTGACGCGTCGAGAACAAGCGTCAACGCTACCGCCGACCCTCGTGGACATAGGCGACGATCTGTTCCGCAGTGAGTTCCACGGGCGGGTCGTTGCTCAGCATCTCGTCGAACTGCTCCCACGCGGGGCGTGACGCCTGCCGCACGATATCCCGCTTGAGGTAGTCGGACATCGACATCCCCTCTTTCGCCGCGCGGCTCTTGATCGTCGCGTGGACGTCATCGGGGACGTTGCGGATCTGGATCATCTTGGCCATGTGCTGCACATTGTTGCATGTGTATCACATGTGATCTAGGTCTTTCGTGCGCGGACGGTGAGCTTGCCGCTGTCGACCGACACCGTCGCGCCGCGGGCGCCGCGGAGCTGGATCCGGTAGCTGCCGCGGCGGATCGACCCGAGGTCGATCGAGCGGCGGCCGACGCCCTTGAACGTGCGGCTGACGCGACGAACGGTGCGGCTGCCCTGCAGCACCGTCACGCGAACCTCGGCGGGCCCGGAGACGAAGAAACGAAGGATCACGTGCGCTTGCTGGTAGACGACGACGTTGTCGCCGGGCAGCGAGACGAGCAGCGGGAACGGGTCGCCTGACTCGCCCTGCACGCCGGCCGCGCCGTTCGCGCCGTCGGTCCCAGCCAAGCCGTCGGCTCCCGCCGGTCCCGCCGGTCCCTGAGCGCCGTCCGCCCCGGCGGCGCCCTGCGCTCCGTCGGCCCCATCCGCGCCGTCCTGGCCGGTCACGCCGACCGCACCGGCGACGCCGGCCGCGCCCTGGGCACCGACCTGCCCCTGCGGTCCGGTCGCACCCTGCGGCCCGGTCGCACCCTGCGTCCCGGCGGCCCCCTGCGGCCCGGCGGGGCCCTGCGCCCCGGCAGCGCCGTCCGGACCGGTCGCTCCGGCGACGCCCTGCGGCCCAGCCGGCCCCTGCGACCCGGTCGCGCCGGTCGGCCCCTGCGGCCCGGCCGGGCCCGCCGGCCCCGCTGCACCCGTCGCGCCCGCGGATCCCTGCGCCCCAGCCGGACCCTGCGGCCCGGTCGCGCCCTGCGGCCCTGCCGCGCCCTTGGCGCCGGTCGGGCCGAGCGGGCCCTGCGGACCGGTCGGACCGGCCGCGCCCTGGGCACCCTGCGCGCCCTGAGCGCCCTGCGGCCCCGTCGCCCCGGTCGCGCCGGTCGGGCCGGTCGCCCCGGTGGCCCCAGGGGAACCGGTCGGCCCCGTCGGCCCCTGCGGCCCGGCCGGCCCGACGAGCGGGGGGTCGAGCGTGCGGACGCGAACCCGGCTCGTCGCGTCGGCGACGTAGATCGTCGTGTTGTCGGGAGCGAGGACGAGGTCCCAGGGCGCGTTGATCGTGGCGGTCTCGGCGGGGCCCCAATCGCCGCAGCGGTCGAGCCCGCTGCAGCCGTTGCCATTGCCGATGACGGTCGTGATGATCCCCGTCGAGGAGATCCGGCGGATCCGGTTGTCGCTCTGGTCACCGAAGTAGTACCCGCCTGCGCCATCGCTGATGACCCCGGTCGGGGTCCGGATCTGCGCCGCGGTGGCCGGGCCGTAGTCGCCGCAGAGCGCAGTGCCGGTGCTGCACGCGGTGCCGGTGCCGGCGAACGTCGTGATGTTCCCTGACGAGTCGACGCGCCGAAGCCGGTGGCCGGAGGAGTCCGACACCATCAGCGTCCCGGTGGTCGACGCGTCGCCGCTCACGGCGGTGGCGAGCACCGACACCGGCGCGTTGATCGTCGCCGACGTCGCCGCCGCGCCGTCGCCCGTCGAGGACGCTGTGCCGGTGCCGACGACCGTCGAGATCGTGCTCGCCCCGGTGATGACGCCGGCAGTCGCGGTGACCTTGCGGATCCTGTTGTTGCCCTGGTCGGCGATGTACAGGTCGCCGGTGACCTGATCGACCGACAGTCCGAACGGGCTCGTGACCTGCGCTGCGTTCGCGGCTCCGCCGTCGCCGCTGAAGCCAGCGATGCCGGTCCCGGCGACCGCGCTGACCGTTCCGACGCCAGACACAACCGCGACCTTGCGGACCCGGTTGCCGGTGAACTCGGAGACGTACAGGGTGTAGGTCGACGCCGTGCCCCCCGGGGCGAGCGCGATGTCGCGGGGGCCGTTGATCGTCGCGGCGGCCGGCGTTCCGCCGTCGCCGGTGGACGTGTTCGTCCCGATACCGAAGAAGGTGGAGACCGCGAGGTCGGAGGCGACGCGGCGTACCCGGTGGCCGCTGGCCTCGACGATCAGGAGCGAGCCGTCCGGCAGCCGCACCAGGCCGGTCGGGCCGTTGATCGTGGCCATCTGGATCAGCCCGCCGTCTCCAGTGGAACCGGCCGTGCCGTTGCCGATGAAGGGCGAGAGCGTGTAGCTGGCGGTCGCCGGCGTGGCGAGCGCCAGCGGAGCGCCTGCGACCGCGGCGGCCAGGAGCGCCCGGAGAACCGTGCCGCGGATCACCGCACCACCAGGATCGAGCGATCGGCCGAGGTGAACGTGTCGCGCACGCCGACGAGCACCACGCGGTAGCGGCCGCGCTTGAGGCGTCCTAGGCTGACCTGACGACGGCCGGCGCCTTTGTAGCTCCTGCGGATCGTCTTGACGGTGCGGTCGCGGCGCACAAGCCGCAGCGTCACGTTGGCGGGACCGCTGACGAAGAAGCGAAGCGTCGCCTTGCGAGCCTGCCGGACGCGCACCCGTGATGCCGGCAGCGTCACGAGCAGCGGCATCTCCGGACCGCGGGTGCCCTGAGCGCCGACCTGTCCTTCGCTGCCGTTCTGGCCGTTCTGGCCGTTGGCGCCGGCGGGGCCGGCAGGTCCGGTCGCGCCCTGCGCGCCCGCAGGCCCGTCCGGTCCGGCAAGGCCGCTGGCGCCGTCGGCGCCCGCAGCGCCCTGCGTCCCGGCAGCGCCCTGCGGCCCCGTCTGACCGGTCGCGCCCTGCGTCCCGGTCGCGCCCTGCGTCCCGGTTGAGCCCTGTGGTCCGGTCGCGCCCTGCGATCCGGCGGCGCCCTGTGGTCCGGTCGCACCCTGAGCACCTGCGGTTCCCGCGGCGCCCTGGTCACCGGCGACGCCCTGAGAGCCCGTGGTTCCCGCGGCACCCTGCGCGCCCGCCGAGCCCACCGGCCCCTGCGGTCCGGTCGCGCCGGTCGGGCCGGTCGGGCCGGCGGCGCCCTGGGCGCCGGTCGCACCCTGCGGTCCGGTCGCGCCGTCGGCGCCTGCAGCGCCGGCTGGGCCGACGGCCCCTTGGGCGCCCTGGGCACCGGTCGGCCCTGTCGGTCCGGTCGGCCCCTGCGCCCCGGTGGCACCGGTAGCGCCGGTCGCACCGGTCGCACCGGTCGCACCGGTGGCGCCGGTCGGTCCGGTGGCGCCGGCCGGTCCGGTCGAGCCCGAGGGCGGCGTGTCGACCACCCGCGCGCGCATCCGGTTGTTGGCGTCGACCTCGTAGATGGTCGTCCCGTCGGCTCCGAGCAGCACGTCGTAGGTCGTCGTGATCGCGGCGAACTCGGCCGGGCCACCGTCACCACAACGGTCGGTGCTCGTGCCACAGGTGGCCCCGGCACCGATCACCGGCGACACCCAGCCGGCCGCGTTGACGCGCCGGATCCGGTTCGCGCCGCTGTCGGCCCAGTAGATGCCGCCGGCGCCGTCACTGATGATGTTGATCGGGCTGCGGACCCCGGCGCCGACGCGCAGGCCGCCGTCGCCACAGCTCGCAGTTGCCGACGCGCACGCCGTGCCGGTGCCGATGTAGGTGGTGATCGTGCCGGCGGCGTCGACCTGCCGGATCCGCTGACCTGCGGTGTCGGCGATCAGGAAGGTGCCGGCGGTCGCCGCGTTGCCGACCGCTGCCGTTGCGAGCACACCCTGAGGGCCGTTGATCGCCGCGGCGATCGCCGTGCCGCCGTCACCGGAGGACCCTGCGGTCCCGTTGCCGGCGACGGTCGTGATCGTGCTCGAGCCGGTGATCACTCCGGCGGTCGCGGTGATCTTTCGGATCCGGTTGTTGGCGGTGTCGGCGATGTAAAGGTCACCGGTCACCGCATCGACCGAAAGGCCGGTCGGGTTCGAGAGCTGCGCTGAGCTCGCCGCGCCGCCGTCGCCGCTGAAGCCGGCGGTTCCGGTGCCGGCGATCGTGCTGACCGTGCCGGTGCCGGCGACAACAGAGACCTTTCGGATCCGTTGGCCGGTGAGCTCGGAGACGTAGTACGTGTAGGTGGAGCCGGTGCCGCCGGGCACGACGACGACGTCACGGGGACCGTTGACCGTCGCGGCGGCGGGTGTGCCGCCGTCACCGGTGCTCGTCGCCGTGCCGGTGCCCATCAGCGTCGAGGTCACACCGCCCGAGCTGATCGCCCGAATCCGGTTGCCGCCGAACTCGGCGATCAGGATCGTGCCGTCGCTCAGCATCGCGAGCCCGGTCGCCGCGTTGATCGTCGCTGTCGGCGACTGCTGGCCGTCGCCGGTGGAGCTGGCGACGCCGGTGCCTGCGAAGGTGACGACCGTGTTCGACGCCGTCGCCGAGGCCGGCAGCAGGGCGGTCGCAGCGATCACGGTCGCAGCCACGCGAGCTGAGCCTCGGGGCCTCATCGGACCACCAGGGTCGCGCTGTCGGTCGAGGATCCGTCGAGCCGCAGGACGGTCGCCCGAACGCGGTAGCGTCCGCCGCCGATCCGGCCGAGGTCAAAGCGCTTGCGTCCGACGCGCTTGAAGGTGCGCCGCCGCATCGCGATCACGTGACCGTCGGCGATCACGCGCAACTCGACGGTCGCGCCGCCGCTGACGTAGAGCCGGACGACCGCCCGACGCTTGGGCGAGCTGACCATCCGCGAGCTCGGCAGCACGACCATCAGCGGGTAGAAGGATCCGAAGCTCCCCTGCGCGCCGATCGAGCCTGGCTGTCCGTCGCTGCCGCTGGCGCCGTTCGCGCCGTCGGCGCCGCGTGGCCCACGCCCGCCCCGTGCCCCGGCCGTGCCGGCGGGCCCGGAGGCGCCGTTGCGGCCGTTGCTCCCGTCGGCGCCGGCCGGGCCTGCCGACCCCTGGGCACCCTGTGACCCGGTCGCGCCCTGCGGCCCGGTCGCACCTTGTGCGCCGGCGGCGCCCTGTGCGCCGGCGGCGCCGGTCGGGCCCTGCGGGCCGGTCGCGCCCTGCGGTCCGGTCGCGCCCTGGGCCCCGGTCGCGCCCTGCGATCCCGTCGGGCCCTTCGCGCCCTGGGCCCCGGTGACGCCGGTCGCTCCTGTCGCGCCGGTTGCCCCGGCGGGCCCCTGGGCGCCGGTGGCTCCCTGCGGGCCCTGGGGCCCCTGGGCGCCGGTCGGGCCGGCAGCGCCGGGATCACCGGTCGCGCCCTGGGCGCCGGTCGGCCCGGCGGGCCCCTGGGCGCCGGTCGGGCCGGTCGGACCGGTCGGGCCCTGCGGGCCGGTCGCGCCGGTCGCGCCGGTCGCGCCGGTCGCGCCGGTCGCCCCGGTCGCGCCGGTCGCCCCGGTCGCGCCCGTCGGCCCGGCTGGACCGGTCGGGCCGGTCGAGTAGACGTCGGGCGTGCGTTTGCGGATCCGGTAGCCGGCGTAATCGGCGACGTAGTAGGTGACGCCGTTGCTGTCGGACGTCGTGAACAGCCCCGCGGGTCCGTTGAGGTTCGCGATCTCGGCGCGGCCGCCGTCGCCGCAGAACGTGGTCGCGGTGCAATTGACCCCGCTTCCGACCGGCGAGAAGATGAGGCCGTTCGACGCGACCCGCCGCACCCGGCGCGTCGCGTAGTCGCTGATCAGGATCCCGCCCTGCTGATCGGAGGCAACGAAGAACGGGCCGTTGAGCGCGGCCGAGGTCGCCGGCCCGCCATCGCCACAGAGCCCGGTCGCGGTGGTGCACGTTGTCGCACTGCCGGCGACGGTGGTGATCGTCCCACCGTTGACCCGGCGGACCCGGTTGTTCGAGTAGTCGGCGACGTAGAACGACGTGTTGCTGTCGGCGTAGATGCCGCGCGGTGCGTTGAGCTGCGCGGAGGTCGCTGAGCCGCCGTCGCCCGAGAAGCCGTTCGTACCGGTCCCGGCGACGGTCGTGATCGTCTGGGAGCCGTCGATCGCGCCCGCCGTCGCAGCCACCTTCCGGATCCGCGAGTTGCTGGTGTCTCCGATATAGAGATCGCCGTTCGGCGCGCCGCCGAGGCCGTACGCCTGGTTGATGCGAGCGGCGTCGGCGCGGCCGCCGTCACCCTGGAAGCCGGCGGTGCCGGTCCCGATAACGGTCGAGATGTTGCCGCCAATCGTGAACTTGCGGACCTTGTACCCGTTGTACTCGAGCACGTAGAACGTGGTCTTGTCCGGCGCGAGCACCAGGTCGACCGGTGATCTGATGCCGGCTGCCGTCGCAAGGCCGCCGTCGCCGCTCGAGGTTCCCGAGCCCGTTCCGGCGATCGTCGAGACAGTCCCGTCGGCGGCGATCATCCGGATCCGGTTGTTGCCGAAGTCGCAGAAGACGAGTGATCCGTTGTCGAGCAGGATCAACGTCGTGACGGTGCTCATCGTCGCCTGCAGCGCCGGGCCGCCGTCACCCGAGAACGCCGCGGTCCCCGTCCCCGCGATCGAGGTGATCGTGTTGTTCGCCCACGCGCGAGCAGGCGTGAGCAACACGCCGAGCGCACACAGCACCGCGATCCGCCTGGCGGCGGGGGCATCCATACCCCTCGCGGTCGGCAGCCGCTCACCGAATTTGAGCGGTTGCGCAGGGAGCCCGCAAGCGATCTTGCACAACCCAGGCGTGCGTCAGCGCACGACGAGCGTGGCCCGGTCGGTCGACGTGCGCCCGCCGTCCGCGCCGGCGTTGACGACGATCCGGTAGCGACCGGCGTCGAGCCGGCCGAGGTCGAGCTGCTTGAGCCCGGCGCGCAGGAAGGTGCGACTGCGCGAGATCACGTAGCCGTCCTTGACGGCACTTGCGCCGATCGAGCTGCCGGTGCTGACGTAGAGCCGAAGGATGATCCGGCCCCCGCGCCGCACGATCCGGGATGCCGGCAGCGCGACGACGAGCGGCGTGCCGCCGATCAGCGCGAGCGGATCGCCGCTTTCCCCCTTCGGACCATCCGGTCCGGCCTCGCCCTGAGAACCGGCGGCGCCGGACGCGCCGTCGGAGCCGGTCGTGCCGTTGATGCCGTTGGCACCGTTCGCTCCCGCGCGCCCGGGACGACCGTCGGCGCCATCGGCGCCGTTCGGGCCGGGCGGGCCGTTGGGTCCCGCGGCCCCAGCGGCGCCGGCCTGACCGGCCGCTCCGGCAGCTCCGGTGGAACCGGCCGCGCCCACGGCGCCGTCGGCGCCCGCACCACCCGGGGCGCCGGTCAGGCCGGCCGGGCCGGCCGGGCCCTGCGGGCCGCCTGAGCCAGGCGCATAGACGCGTACTCGGATTCGATTGCCCTCGGCGATGTAGAGCCGCCCGGTCGGGCTGCCGGCCACGCCGAGCGGGCTTGCGATACCGGCGAGCTCGGCCGCGCCGTAGTCGCCGCAGAGGTCGGTCGTGGCACATGTGACGTTGTTGCCGGCGATCGTCGAGACGACCCCCGATGCGGTCACGCGCCGGATCCGGTGCCGGGCGCTCTCGGTGATCAGGACGCCGCCGGCGCCGTCGGAGATGAGCTGGCCTGTGGGAACGATCGCGGCGTTCGCGACCGGCCCACCGTCACCGGCGATGTTGGCCGCCGTGTACGTGCCGTTGAGGCTGTATGGCCTGACGATGCCGGCAGTGTCGACGTACCGGAGCCTGGTGTTGCCGGGGTCGGCGATCATCACGGTCCCGTCGGCCATCGGCAGGACGTCGCTCGGGACGGCGAGCGTGGCGAGGAGCGCCGGCCCGAGGTCGCCGGTGTTGTTCGCGGCGCCGCCGGTGCCGGCGAACGTCGTGATCACGTCGGCCCCATCGATCAGCTGGTTGGCGCCTGCGGTCACGAGCCGGATCTTGTTGCCGGGGATGATCGGCGGCCCGGCGACCCCGGTGTCGGCGATGTAGAGATCGCCGTTCGCTGCCACGCCGATGCCCTGGGGTCCGCTGAGGGTCGCCGCGTTGGCCGCGCCGAAGTCACCGGTCTGGCCCGCGGAGCCGGTGCCGACGACCGTCGTGATCGTCCCGTCGGCGGCGATCCTGCGGATCGTGTTACCGCCGGTCTCGGCGATGTACATCGTCTGGCCGTCGGGCGCGAACGCGATGTCGCGGGGGTTGAAGATCGCCGCGGCCGACGCGCTGCCACCGTCTCCGGTGTGGCTGGCCGAGCCGGTGCCGGCGAATGCCTGGATCGTTCCGCCGACATCGATCTTCCGGATCACGTTGCCGCCGAGCTCGGCGACGTACAGCGACCCGTCGGCGCCGAAGGCGAGCGCCGAGGGCTGGTTGAGCGTGGCGGAGACCGCCGGACCACCGTCGCCGGTCGTCGACGCGGCACCGGTCCCGGCGTATGTGTAGATCGTGTTCTCGGCGCCGGCCTCGGCGGCACCGAGCAGCACCACCACGGCGGCAGCAACGGCCGCACCGCCGCGCCTCATCGCACCACCAGGGTGGCGCGGTCGACCGATGTCTGCCCGCCGGACTGCGCGATCACGACGATCCGGTAGCTGCCGCGCGTCAGCCGCGCCAGGTCGAGGTTCTTGCGGCCGTACTTCTGGAAGGTCGCGGTCCGCATCCGTACGGCACGCGAGCCACGCGTGACCCGGACCGTGACGGTCGCCGAGTCGGTGATGAACAGCTTGAGGATCGTGTGGCTGCTGCCGCGCAGCGAGATCCGTGCCCCCGGCAGCGCGACGACGCGCGGCAGCGTGGTCGCGGTGTCGCCCTTCGGTCCGCGCGCGCCGGTGACGCCCTGGACGCCCTGCGGGCCGGTCGCTCCGTCGCGGCCAGAAAGACCGTTGAGGCCCGGGGCCCCCGGGGATCCATTGGCGCCGTCGGCACCGTCGATGCCGTCGGCGCCCGCGGCGCCCGCGGCGCCCGCGGCGCCGGCGGCACCGGTCGGCCCGGTTGCACCGGTCGCCCCGTTCGAGCCTGTCGCTCCGGTCGCACCGGTCGCGCCGTTGTTACCGGCCGGGCCGGAAGGCCCGGTCGGTCCGGTCGGTCCGGCCGGGCCGGCGGGCCCCGTGCCCCCGGCCTCGACGATCCGCAGACGGATCCGGTTGGTCCCGGAATCGCCGATGTAGAGGCGGCCGTCGGCGGCGATCAGGGCGCCTCTGGGCGCATTGAGCTGCGCCAGTTCGGCGGTGCCGCCATCGCCGCAGCGGTTGCTCGTCACGCAGGCCACGCCGCTGCCGGCGATCGTGTTGATCGTTCCGTCGGCCTTCACCTGACGCACGCGGTGCGTGCTCGAGTCGGAGATCAGATAGCCGCCGGCGCCGTCGCTGTTGATCGCGCCGGGCGCGCTCAGAGCGGCGAGCGACGCCTGTTGCCCGTCACCACAGAGCGATGTGATCGGGGTGCAGGCCGAGCCGGTGCCGACGACGCGGGTGACGGACCCGCCCGCCAGCGAGCGGATCGAGTTGTTGCCGCCGTCGGCGATCAAGAGGTTGCTGCCGCCGGTCCAGAGCACGTCCTGCGGTCCGTTCAGCTGGGCAGTGGCCGTCGCCGCGCCGTCCAGCGCCCCCGCGGTGCCGGTACCGGCGACCGTGGTGATGATGCTGCTCCCGGTGACCAGTCCGCTGGTCGCCGCCATCCTCCTGATCCGGTTGCCGCCGGTGTCGGCGATGTAGAGGTTGCCGGCGTTGTCGATCCCGAGGCCGGAGGGCCCGTTGACCGTCGCGAGGTTGCCGGCCGCGCCGTCACCGGTCGAGCTAGCGGTGCCGGTACCCGCGATCCGCGAGATCGTGCCGTCGGCGGCGACCGCACGGATCCGGTTCGTCGCGTTGTCGGCGATGTAGTAGGTGACGCCGTCCGGTGCGACGACGACATCACGCGGTCCGCTGAGCTGCGCCGCCGTGGCGAGCCCACCGTCGCCGAGCGACCCGGCCGTGCCGGTGCCCGCGACCGTCGTGATGACCCCGGCGGAGGTGATCTTGCGGATCCGGTTGTTGCCCGAGTCGCTGACGAGGATCGAGCCATCGGCGAGCTGCGCCAGCCCGCGCGGCGCCGAGAGGCCGGCATTGACCGCCGGGCCCGTGTCGCCGCTGAAGGTCGCGCTGCCGGTGCCCGCGAAGGTCGAGAGGACGTTGCCGGCGCGCGCGGCCGCGGGCAGCGCGAACGACACGCCGAAAGCGCAGAGCACAGCCGCTGATGCGGACCGAGGGGTCATCCACACCCGGTGCTCGGCGGGACTCACTTCCCCTTGAGCGGTTCGGTCTGCGACGAAACGCTGCTTGCAGGCGCAGGGATCGGACGGGGAACGGCCAATCCGTGCTCCGATGCCCGGTCTCACCGTGCGCCGCACGATCGTCAAGTCTCAGCCCGAGGTCTGGTCGGAGGTCAGCGACATCCAGTCGCTGGCCCGGCACCTCGGGGCGTTCGGGGAGATCTCGATCAGCCGCGTCACACCCGAGACCACCGTGGCCTGGGAGGGCGACCGCGCACGCGGCACGGTGACCCTGGAGCGTTCAGGGTGGGGCACCAAGGTGACCGTCACCGCCGAGGCCGTGGAGGACGTCGCGGCGTCCGAGGCCGTGGCGGAGGTCACCGCGGACGAGGCCCCGGAGCAATCCGTGTCGACACCGATCACCCCCGAATGCGGTGGGCAATCCGTGTCGACACCGATTCCTCACGTGCGCTGGTGGCAGCGGCTGTTCCGCCGTGAGCGTCCGGTCGCCGAGACGCCTGAGCCTGCGCCCCCGCCGCCCCCGCCCGCGCCCGAGCCACCCACGGAGCCCGATCCGATCCCCGAGCCCGTGTTCGAGGCCGAGGAGGCCGCCGAGGCCGAGGCGGTCATCGGCGCGATGCTGGACCACCTGAGCGCGGCGCATCACCGCCCGTTCAGCCGCGGCTGACGCCGAACGCTGCGCGCGGCGGCGCGCCGGTAACCTCCGCCGCCGCATGAGTCAGCGTCAGCAGCACCTGGAGACCTACGAAGAGCGCGCCGCGCATCTCGCCGAGCTGCGCGAGCAGGCGATGCATTCCTCGCCCGAGGCCGAGGAGAAGCAGCACGCCCGCGGCAAGATGACCGCGCGCGAGCGGATCGAGATGCTGCTCGACCCGGGCACGTTCCAGGAGCTCGACACGTTCGTCCGCCATCGCACGACCGACTTCGACATGCAGAAGAACCGGCCGTGGGGCGACGCGGTCGTCACCGGCCACGGCCTGATCGACGGCCGCCGCGTCTGCGTCTTCAGCCAGGATTTCACCGTCTTCGGCGGCTCGCTCGGCGAGGTCATGGCCGAGAAGATGTGCAAGATCATGGATCTCGCGGCCAAGATCGGCTGCCCCGTGATCGGCATCAACGACTCCGGCGGCGCGCGGATCCAGGAGGGCGTCGTCTCGCTCGGCGCCTACGGCGACGTCTTCGTCCGCAACGTCATGTGCTCGGGCGTCGTCCCGCAGATCAGCCTGATCATGGGGCCGTGCGCCGGCGGCGCCGTCTACTCGCCCGCGATCACCGACTTCATCTTCATGGTGAAGGAGACCTCACACATGTTCATCACCGGCCCCGAGGTCATCAAGACCGTCACCGGTGAGGAGGTCGAGTTCGAGGAGCTCGGCGGCGCAATGGCGCACAACTCGAAGTCGGGCGTCGCGCACCTCGCAGCTGACTCCGAGGAGCAGCTGCTCGAGGACACGCGCTACCTGATCGGCTTCCTGCCGCAGAACAACCTCGAGACGCCGCCGCGCGTCCCGACCGACGACCCCGTCGACCGCGCCGACGCCGAACTCGACTCGGTCGTGCCGGACAACCCGAACAAGCCGTACGACATGCGCAACGTGATCAAGCTCGTTGTCGACGACGGCGACTTCTTCGAGATCCACGAGCACTTCGCCAAGAACATCGTCTGCGGCTTCTCGCGCCTCGACGGCTACGCGGTCGGCGTCGTCGGCAACCAGCCGAACCACATGGCGGGCGTGCTCGACATCGACGCTTCGGCGAAGGCGGCGCGCTTCGTCCGCACCTGCGACGCCTACAACATCCCGATCCTCACCTTCTGCGACGTGCCCGGGTTCCTCCCGGGTACGAGCCAAGAGTGGGGCGGCATCATCCGGCACGGCGCGAAGCTGCTCTACGCGTACACGGAGGCGACCGTCCCGAAGATCACGGTCATCACGCGCAAGGCCTACGGCGGCGCGTACGACGTGATGGCCTCCAAGCACCTGCTCGCCGACTTCAACTACGCATGGCCCCAGGGCGAGGTCGCGGTGATGGGTCCCGAGGGCGCGGTCAACATCATCTACCGCCGCGATCTCGCCAGCTCCCCGACCCCGGACGAGCGGCGCGAGAAGCTGATCAGCGACTACAAGGCGCGGTTCGCGAACCCGTACACCGCGGCCGAGCGTGGCTACGTCGACGACGTGATCCTGCCCCACGAGACGCGCCCGCGCGTGATCGACTCGTTGCACACGTTGCTGACGAAGCGTCAGCCGGGGCCGAAGCGCAAGCACGGGAACATTCCCCTGTGAGCGTCGGTGGTAGCGCGATCGTCCCGTGATACGCCCGGTGCTTCGCGCGGCTTGGGGCTGCTAGCCGAACTGTCCGGCGCTTTCTTTCTCATCATTGCCAGGTTTCCGCGAACCGGTGTGTTGGGAATACAGCGCCCATGCGCGTGCGCCGGGGAGGCCTGTTCATTGCGATCTGCACGTTGCTGGCCTTGCCAGCGGCGGCGTCCGCGGACTTCGGAGTCACCGTCACCGGTGGCCCGAGCACCACGCAGGCGGGCGGGCATCCGACCCTGACTTTGAACGTCGCGTTCAGCGGCTCGGAGAAGGTCCGTGATTTCGACCTGAACCTCCCGCCCGGACTGGTCGGCGACCCGGGAGCGGTCACCGTGAAGTGCTCGGCCGCCCAGGCGAGCTCCGGCACCTGCCCCGCAGGTTCGATCGTCGGCAACGCGAGCGCGGACACCACCGCGGTCCTCCCGCCGCCGCTGTCTGTCACTCAGAATCTCACGGCGTCCGGTCCCATCTACGTGATGGACCCGATCGGCGACGAGCCGGCCCGGCTCGCGATGAAGCTACAAGCGAACCCGATCCCGCTCCCGATCACGCTGCCCCCGCCGCTCGACGGGCTGAGTTCGCTGATCATCCCGCCGATCAACGCCTCGTCGGCGATCAACCTGCGCAGCCCCGGCGACTTCGGCCTGACGACGCTCGTACGCGAGCTGCCCCAGTCGGCCGAGACGGCCATCGGCACCGCTCAGGCCCGCATCAACTCGCTCACGCTCACACTGAACGCCTCGGCGTCGAACCCGCTGCGGCCGTTCATGACGAACCCGACAAGCTGCGGCGCGAAGACCGTCTCGATCGACGCCACCTCGTACGGCAACACCAAGTCGTCCGACAACGCGCCGCCGTTCTCGATCACAGGCTGCGGCTCCGTTCCCTTCACCCCCGGCCTCACCGTCGAGCCGGCGACGCTGACCGCCGGCCAGCCCGCCCCGATCTCCGTCGGCGTCACCTTCCCGGCGCCCGGCAACGCCACCGCCCAGTCTCACGTCAAGAACACCGTCGTGACACTGCCCGCCGGCGCCGCGCTGTCTGCCGGCGTCGGCGCCGACGGCCTCGAGGGCTGCACCGGCGAGCAGTTCGCGATCGACTCCGGCGCCGCGCCGTCGTGCCCTGCGCTCTCTGAGACCGGCACGATCATCTTCGACTCGCCGCTCGTCGGGCCCGTCACCGGCACTGTCTACCTCGGCACGTCGACCGCCGATGCGAAGTTCCGCCTGTTCGCCTACGCCAAGCGCGGCCAGGTCGTGATCAAGCTCGCCGGCCGCGTCAACGCAGACCCGGACACAGGCCAGCTGACGACGATCTTCGACAACACGCCCGAGCAGCCGTTCACCGCCTTCCGGCTCTCGTTCAAGGGCGGCGACACGGCCGCGCTGAAAGCGCCGGACACCTGCGGAACCCACACGGCGACCTCGCAGATCACGCCCTGGTCGGGCGGCGCGGACGCGACGCCGCAGGCGACGTTCGAGGTCACGGGCTGCGCGCCGCCGTCCTTCGCCCCGGTCTTCGCAGCCGAGCTGAGCACGACTCAGGCCGGAGCCGACACCTCGCTGAAGACCATCATCTCCCGCAGCGACGCCGATGACCGCCTCAAGGGCGTGAGGGTCTCGATGCCGCCCGGCCTGCTCGGCCGGATCTCATCGGTGCCGCCGTGCTCACTCGCCGACGCGCGCAACGCCGCGTGCCCCGACTCGAGCCTGCTGGGATCGGTCGTCACCTCGGCCGGAACCGGCGGCAAGCCGGTCTCGCTGCCGGGCAAGGTCTTCCTGACCGAGGGCATCGACGGCTCGATCGCCGGGCTCGCGATCACCGCCCCGGCGAAGGTCGGGCCGATCGACCTCGGAACGGTCGTCGTGATCGGCAAGCTCAGCGTGCGGCCCGACGTCGGCATCGACCTCACGGTCGAGTCGATCCCGTCGATCGTCGGCGGTGTCCCGCTCTACATCAAGTCGATGGCGCTCACGCTCGATCGCAGCGGCTTCCTCTTCAACGCCTCGAGCTGCAGCGCGAAGACGGTCGACGCGGCCTTCACGAGCCTGTCGGGAATGACCGCGACCGCGAGCGCCCCGTACCAGGCGACCGGCTGCGAGCAGCTCGGCTTCGCGCCGAAGCTGACCGCGAAGGTCTCGGGCAACCCCAAGAGTCCGGCCTTCAGCACGCGCGTCAGCGGCACAGCCGGTGACGCCAACCTCGAGAGCCTCAAGCTGACGCTCCCGGCCGCGCTCGGAGCCAGCATCAAGGGCCTCCAGCGCACGTGCCCGGAAGCCGACTACCGCGCCGGCACCTGCAAGCCCGACGCCGTGATCGGATCGGCGACCGCGGTCTCGCCGCTGATCGCGCAGCCGCTGACCGGCCCGGTGACGCTGGTCAAGCTCGACGCTGAGACACTGCCCGCGCTCGGGCTTCAGCTCCGTGGCCCGATCAATCTCGACCTGCTCGTGAAGAACTCGATCGAGGACCGGCGGCTCGTCTCGTCGATCGCGGGCGTGCCCGACACGCCGATCAGCACGTTCGATCTGAACCTCTCGCAGAACGCGCTGCTCCAGAGCACCGCAGACCAGCTCTGCGCAGGGACGCAGACGGCCGATGGCGCGTTCACCGCCCACTCAGGCAAAGCCGTGACCGCCAAGACCAAGGTCGACGTGAGCGCGGTCTGCGGCGCTTCCTCGATTGCGGCGAAGGCGAAGCTCAAGGGCACGGCCAAGGGCCGCAAGCCCTCGCTCACGATCCGGCTCTCGGGCAGGAACGCGAAGCTCCGCTCGGCGAAGGTCACGCTCCCGAAGAGCTACCTGCGGATCGTGAAGTCCAAGGCGCGCACCGGCCTCCGCGGCGTCGCCGGTGGCAAGACGCGCAAGGCGACCCGCAGCGGCAAGGGCGGCCGAACGCTGACGGTCAGGTACCCGTCATCGAAGGGCACGAGCGCGATCGAGCTACGGCTCGGCAAGGGCGCCCTCGCGCGCGGCAAGAAGCTCAAGCCCGGCAAGCGCATCACGCTGAGCATCAGTTACACACAGGGCGCCTCCAAGAAGGTCCGCAAGATCCGCATCCGCGTCCGCGCCGCAAAATAACCCCCACGCCTCGGGTTCTTGGACGTTCGGACGAGCCGCGAGAGACCGGGTTCTAGACCGTTTGTTGGAAACGCAATCGTTTTTCTAAAAAGCGGTTGACGGCGGCATGAACAGCCCCGATAGTCCGGTTCATGACACGTCGTCTGGGGAGACTGCTGGCACTCACGCTCGTCCTGTTCGCCGGCCCTGCAGCAGTGGCGCACGCCGCCGTTTCGGCCGAGATCAGCGGCGGCCTCGTACAGCACGCCGGCCAGGTCACGAGCGACCCGCTCCAGGCCGGAGACCACCCGAGCATCTCGCTGAAGATCAAGACCAGCGGAGACGAGAACCTCAAGGACCTCGACCTCACGCTGCCGCCCGGTCTCGTCGGTGACCCCAACGCGGTGACGCTCTGCGCCGCCGACAAGCTGAAGCTCAACCAGTGCACGAGCGCGTCCCAGGTCGGAGAGACGCAGGTCAAGGCCGTCGCCTCGATCCCTGAGACCGACCTCGTCGGCGCCCTGCTCGCGGGCCTCGTCAAGGGCATCCTCGGCAAGAACGAGATCCCGATCAACGCCAACGGCAAGGTCTTCGCGCTCACGCCCAGAGGCGGCGAGCCGGCGCTGCTCGGCATCCGGATCGTCCCGATCCTCGACCTCTGCCAGATCCTCCACGACATCCCCGGCTCCGACATCCCGCTCGACTTCTGCCACGGCCTGATCCCGCCGCAGGACCTCGAGGACGCGGCGATCACGCTCGAGGCGAAGATCAAGGTCGACAGCCCCGGCGACTTCGCGCTGACGACAGCCCTGAGCGACATCCCGACGCAGGCCGATCTCGGCGGCTTCAAGCTGAACCAGAAGATCAACGAGATGACGTTCACGCTGCTCGGCACGCCGCCGGACGGCAACGGCAAGCCCTTCGTCACCGCGCCGACGAGCTGCGGCCCGAAGCGCGTCAAGCTCCGCGGCGAGACCTACACCGGCACCACCGTCACCGCCCAGGGCCCGGTCTTCACGATCCGCGGCTGCGAGAATCTGCCGTTCAACCCCGGCCTGACCGTCACCCCCGGCGAGATGGAGGCCGGCCAGCCGGTCGCCCAAGACGTCGTCTCCGGCATCACCTTCCCGGCGCCGGACAACGGCCTCGCCCAGGCGCACCTCAAGACCGCCGTCTTCACGATGCCGGTCGGCGCATCGATCTCGGCGTCGATGGCCGCCGACGGCCTCTCCGGCTGCACCGACGCGCAGTTCGCGGCGACGAGCGCGACCCCTGAGCGCTGTCCGGCGAACTCGAGCATCGGCAAGGTCGTCTTCACCTCGCCGCTCGTCGGTGACGTGACCGGCAGCCTCTACCTCGCGACGCCGACCGCCGACGTGCCGCTGCGCCTGTTCATCTACGCGACCGCCGGCGACGTGACGATCAAGCTCCGCGGCAAGACGCTGCTCGACGCGAAGACCGGCCAGATCACGCTCGTCTTCGACGAGAACCCGGAGACGCCGTTCACGCTCTTCGGCCTGACCTTCCGCGGCGGCCCGACCGGGATGCTGAAGGCGCCGGACGAGTGCCGTGACGACTACAAGATCGTCGGCACTGCGACGCCCTTCTCGGGCCAGGCCGGAAAGCAGCTCGAGGCCGGCTTCAAGGTCACCGGCTGCAAGGCGAAGACGTTCACGCCGACCTTCACGACCGGCCAGACCTCGACCCAGGCCGCCGGCAACACCGACCTGACGACGACGATCGCGCGCAAGGACTCAGACGAGCGGCTCGCGGGGATGAAGATCTCGATGCCGAGCGGCCTGCTCGCTCGCCTGCCCGGCGTCAAGCAGTGCCCGGTCGCCGACGCGCGCGTCGGCAACTGCGGGATCGAGAGCCAGATCGGCTCGGTCGTCGCGAAGGCCGGCACCGGGCCGAAGGCGCTCGAACTCGGCGGCCCGGTCTACATCACCGAGGGCACCGGCACCGACCTCGCCGGGATCGCGATCGTCGTGCCAGCCGCGGCCGGCCCGATCGACCTCGGCACCGTCGCGGTGATGGGCCGCTTCGTCGTCCGCCCCGATCTCGGCATCGACATCGTCGCCGACGAGGTGCCGGGGATCGTCGGCGGCATCCCGCTCTACCTGCGCGAGATGAAGCTCGACCTCAACAAGCCCGGGTTCACCTTCAACGCATCCTCGTGCGCGGCGCAGGAATGGAAGGCCGAGATGCGCGGCGAGGGCGGCGGCAGCTCGACGCTGACCTCGCCCTACCAGGCGACCGGCTGCGAGGCGACGGCGTTCAACCCGCAGATGACGGCGAAGATCACCGGCGACCCGAAGGCGCCGGCGTTCTCGACGACGATCACCGGCGCCGACGGCGAGGCGACGATGAAGTCGACGAAGCTGACGCTGCCCGAGGCGGTCGGCGTCAACCGGATCAACATCTCGAAAGCCTGCGCGCGCGCCGACTACACCGCCGGCACGTGCGCCCCGAGCGCGACCGTCGGCAGCGTCAAGGCGTACTCGTCGCTGCTGCCGCTGCCGGCTACCGGCAACGTGACGCTGGTCGCCGCTGAGGGCCTGCCGGTCCTGGCGATGCAGCTCCGCGGCCCGCTCAGCTTCGACCTCGAGGTGACGAACACGGTCGTGAACGGACGCCTGCAGTCGACGATCGACGGCGTGCCGGATGCCCCGATCAGCCGCTTCGAGCTCGAGCTCGCCGGCAACAGCCTGCTGCAGAGCTCGATCCCGGAGTTGTGCGCGGCCACCCCGACTGCCGACGGCGTCTTCACCTCCCACGCCGGTCAGGCGCGCACCGCGCAGGTGCCGGTCGAGACCGCCGCCGTCTGCGGCAGCTCGGTGACGCCGGCCGTCCGCGCGACGCTGACCGGGATCCGCAAGGGCAAGAAGCCGGTGCTGCGCGTCCGCATCAGCGCCAAGGACGGGACGCTGCGCAGCGCACGGGTGAGCCTGCCGTCGAAGCTTTCGGCGACGAAGCGCCGCGGCAAGATCTCGGCGCTCTCAGGCGCCGGCGACCGTAAGGCTTCGGTTGCCTCGCGCGCCGTCTCGTTCAGCGCGCCGAAGACCGGCTCGAAGCTGCTGACGCTGACGCTGAGCGGCGGCGCGCTCGAGACCAAGAACCTGAAGGCCGGCCAGCGCGTGCGGATCGCAGTCCGTACGACGCAGTTCGGTCAGAGCAAGGCCCGAACGATCAACGTCGTGGTCCGCGCCCGCCGCTAGTCAGACCGCCGACACCGCGAGTTCGCGAAGCGAACTCGCTTCAGCTCAGTGGCGGAGCCGCTGAGCTGAAGCGAACGTTCGCGCGTGAACAATTGGTCGCGCGATTTCCCGAGGTCTGGTACAACACGCGTCCAGCCGTGCGCAACTCTCGTCAAGAATTGTGTTGTGCAGGTTGCACGTATCGGGGAAAACCAAGGGAGCTGAAGTGCACGTCTTGAGGAGCATCACCGCGGTCCTGCTGGCCGCCATCGGCATCACCGTGTTCGCCGCGCAGGCGAACGCGAACGTTCAGGTTGAGCTCAGCGAGGGCCCGTCGTCCTCCGCACCGGCCACGCTCGTCGCGGGTGGCCACCCGGACCTCGCGCTGCGGATGTCCTTCCCTGACTTCAACTCCGAGAGCGTCCGCAACGTCGACGTCGACCTCCCCGCCGGCATGATCGGCAACCCGGCTGCGACACGTGTCTGCACCATCACCGAGGTCAACAGCGACGACGGCTGCCCGAAGGAGACGCAGATCGGCACCGTCGCCGTCAACGCGAAGGTCGTCCTCCCCGAGGACAAGCTCGGACTCCTCGCCACGATCGGCAACCTGATCCTCCCCGAGCAGGTGATCCAGGGCAAGCTCTTCAACATGGAGCCCGCGGAGCTGTTCGACAACAAAACGCCGAACGACCACTCCGACGACCGCTACATCAAGTCGCGGACCGGCCGCCCCGCCGCGATCGCCGCCCGCCTCGTCTCCGACCTCAACCAGCCGCCGCTGCTCGAGGTCGACCCGATCACGACCGTCGCCAACTGGAAGCTGCGCGCGCCGGGCGACTACGGCCTGACGAACGAGCTCCGCGACATGCCGAACTCGACGATCCTCGACGGCGCCCTGATCCGTCTGATCAACGGCGGCGAGGCGCTCAATGCAGGTGTGCGCCTGCGCTCGCTCAAGTACACCTTCTGGGGCCAGAACGACGGCTCGCCCGAGCGCTCGCACATGCAGGTGCCGTACACGATCAACCCGGTCGAGTGCACCGAGCAGAAGTTCAAGGCCCGCGCCGCCGGCTGGAACGGCGACGCCTTCGACTTCGGCGCCGACGGCGAGTTCCCCTTCACGCCGACCGGCTGCGAGAGCCTCCCGTTCGACGCCGAGCAGACGGTCAAGCCGTTCGGCCCCGGCGACGAGGAGTACCAGGCCGGCGACAGCACCGAGTTCCAGGCAGGCCAGCCGACCGGCGTCACCGTCGAGCTGACGATGCCCGGTCCGGACACGGGCCCGCAGCAGTCGATGGTCTCCAAGGCGACCGTGCTGATGCCCGAGGGCATCGCGCTGTCGGCCGGCGTCGGCTCCGGTGACGCGAACCTGTCGGACTGCACCGACGCGCAGTTCGGGTACCTGCCCGGGAAGAATCCGGCGTTCAGCGACAAGGCCCCGACCTGCCCGACCGGATCGAAGATCGGAACGGTCAGCTTCGACTCGCCGCTCGTCGGCAGGCTCGACGGCACCGTCTATCTCGGCACTCCCACCAAGGAGGCCAAGCTGCGCTCGCTGATCATCGTCAGCAAGCCGGAGAAGGGGCTCAACATCAAGCTCCTCGGCAAGACCGTGCCGGATCCGAAGACCGGTCAGCTGACGACGATCTTCGACGATCTCCCCCGCCAGCCGTTCACGAGCTTCAAGCTCAACTTCCGCAGCGGCCTGCGGTCGGTGCTGAAGGCTCCGGACGGCTGCACGGCCCCCGGCCAGGAGTTCAAGGCTCCCGGCTACCTCGAGTCCTTCAACGGCAAGAAGCTGACGCTTGAGTCGGGCATCACGGTCGGCGGCTGCAAGCCGCGGACGTTCGCTCCGACGCTCGCGATCAACGCGAACCCGATCGACGCCGGCGCTGACACGGTCTTCACGACCACGATCACGCGCAGTGACACCGACGACCGGCTCGACCGCCAGGAGGTTTCCCTCCCGGCCGGTCTGCTCGGCCGGATCGCCGGCGTCAAGGCATGCCCGATCGCCGACGCGCGCGCCGGCAACTGCGCCGACGAGTCGCAGATCGGTGACGTCCAGACCAAGGCCGGCACCGGTCCCGAGGCAGGGCTCGCCGAGCTCGCCGGCCCGGTCTACCTGACCGAGCCGTTCGACGGCGGGGTCGCCGGCCTCGCGATCATCGTCCCGGCGAAGGTCGGCCCGGTCGATCTCGGCAAGGTCGTCGTGATCGGCAAGATGGCGGCCCGGAAGGACGTCGGCATCGACCTGACGATCGAGTCGACGCCGTCGATCCAGGAGGGCGTGCCGCTCTACCTGCGGCAGCTGGCGCTGCGGCTCTACAAGCCGGGCTTCATGTTCAACGCATCCTCCTGCGCCGAGCAGCAGGTCGTCGCGAACCACACGAGCCTGAACGGCGCGAAGTACACCGTCACGGCCCCGTACCAGCCGACCAACTGCGACAAGCTGATCTTCGATCCGCAGATGACGGCGAAGGTCACCGGCAACAAGAAGAACCCCGGGTTCCTCACCGTCATCAGCGGCGAGACCAAGGGCCACTCGACCCTGCGTGACACGGAGTTGAAGCTTCCGGCCGCGCTCGGCGTCGGGATCAAGGCTCTGCAGCGGGCCTGCACGAAGGCCGACTACGACGCCGGCAACTGCAAGGCCGACTCGATTGTCGGCACGGCGAAGGCCGAGTCCGACCTGATCCCGCTGCCGCTGACCGGCAACATCAACCTGATCACGATCCCCGGCCAGCAGCTGCCCGCCCTGGCGGTGAAGCTGCAGGGGCTGATCAACCTCGACCTGCTGCTCCAGAACAACGTGTTCAACGACGGCAGCGGCAACCGCCTGTCGACGACGATCGCCGGTGTCCCCGACACCCCGATCAACCGGTTCGAGCTGAACCTGGTCCCGAACGCGATGCTCGAGGGCGCGGATGAGCTCTGCTCGGCGGCCCAGAAGGCCGACGGCAAGTTCACCGGCACCAACGGCGCCGTGTCCGAGAAGCAGGTCACGGTCGACACGAGCGAGGTCTGTGGTGTCCAGGACGTCGGCCCGGTCAGCGCCCGCGGGTCGCTGTCGGGTGCTGGCAAGGGCCGCACGGCGTCGCTCGTCGCCAGGGTGTCGGGCAAGAACCGGAAGTTCACGTCGCTCCGCGTCGGGTTCCCGAGCTCGAAGCTCAAGATCAACAGCAAGAAGCTGAAGGGCAACGCCCGTGGCGTCGTCGGCGGCAAGTTCACGTCGAAGAGCCGCAAGCTGGCGACGAGCAAGAGCGGCAGCAGCTCGTTCGTCACGGTCCGCTCGTCGAACGTCTCCGGCAAGTCCGGCGGCGCCAGCTCAATCGAGCTGCGGATCGGCAAGGGCGCGCTGCGCAAGGCCAAGATCAAGCCCGGCGACAAGGTGAAGCTGGCGCTCCGCTACACGGAGGCCGGCTCCAGCAAGACCAAGACGCTGAACATCACCGTCACGGCCAAGAAGTAGCCGGTGGCGGCGCCCACGCCGCCACCACTCGGAAGGGCCCCGGCTTCGCCGGGGCCCTTCTTCGTTCCAGCCCAAACTGAACAGCGAAAAGCGACCGGGTACCCGGTCACTTTTCGCTGTTCACCTCGGACGTTCGCGGAAATCCGCAACATTGGGACTGCCACGGCGGTTAGCGTCAGCACATGCTTCATTCCCGCCGCCAGTTCATCGGTCGCGCCTCAGGGATCGCGATCACCGTCACCGTCCCGCCTGCGCTGCTGGCCGCCGCGGCGCAGGGCGCCTCGCGCCAGTACGCCGGCCGCTTCCCCGACGGCGTCGTCGCCGGCGACCCGACGGTCAACGGGATCAACCTGTGGACTCGCGTCGACCCGTCGGACTCGGCGAAGTCCGGCTGGGTCACGCTCGAGATCGCGACCGACCGTGGATTCCGCAAGGTCGTCAAGCGCACCCGCATCACCACGAACGCGGCCAACAACCACGCGGTCAAGGCGCACGTCAGCGGCCTCAAGACCCGTGAGCAGTACTACTACCGCTTCGCCACACGGACGAGCTCGAGCACCGTCGGCCGCTTCCGCACGCTGCCGCCCGGCGACTCGAAGGAGACGATCGAGTTCGCCTTCTTCTCCTGCCAGGAGTACGCCCACGGCTGGTACAACGCCCACGACGTGATGGTCAAGGGCGACTACGACTTCGTCGTCTGTCTCGGTGACTACATCTACGCCGAGACCTACACGTCGAAGAAGGCCGGCAACGGCGTCCGCGAGGACACGATCGGCAAGGAGAACTCGGCCAACACGAGCATCGTCCGCGAGGCGATCTCGCTCGCCGACTACCGCGACAAGTACTCGCTGTACCGCTCGGACAAGTCACTGCAGAAGGTCCACGCGAAGTTCCCGATGGTCCTGCTCTGGGACGACCACGAGGTCCAAGACAACTGGGCCGGCGCGGCCCCCGGCGGCGGGCTCGACGCGGTCAAGAAGTTCACCGCAGCGCGCAAGGCGGCGGCGACGAAGGCTTTCTTCGAGTCGAACCCGTCGTTCGCCGGCTCGAGCCGCAAGCGGCTCTACCGTTCGATCCCGTTCGGCGGCACGGTTGAGCTGATCGCGATGGACCAGCGCTCCTACCGCCAGGACCAGCCCTGCGGCGACGCCGTCGTGCCGGAGTGTGCCGACTACAACCAGCCGCGCGCGCTGCTCGGGAACGCCCAGCTCGACTGGGTCAAGAGCCGGCTCAGTGCCTCGAAGGCGACCTGGAAGATCCTCGCCAACGAGGTGACGATCATGCCGACGCGCGTGCTCGGCGGCTCGAACTACACGTACGACACCTGGATCGGTTACCCGCAGGAGCGCGAGAGCCTGCTGACCCACATCCGCGACCGCGGCATCAAGGACGTTGTCTTCGTCACCGGCGACATCCACACGTTCATCGCCGGTGACGTGCGGACCGGCGACGGCTCGACCGGAGAAACGGTCGCGACCGAGTTCGTCGGCGGCTCGATCACCTCGCAGTCGCTCGGCGAGATCGACCTCGACGCCGGCGGCGGCACCGTGATCAAGGGCAACGATGCCGCGCCGAACACGCCGACCGCGATCATCGATGCGCTGCGCGGCATCAACCCGCAGGTCGACAACGCCGATTTCGACCACCACGGCTTCGGCGAGATCACCGCGAGCAGCGACGGGCTGACCTGCAAGATGGTCCGGATGGAGACGATCAAGCGCAAGACGACCAAGCAGCTCCCGGCGGAGTCATGGACCTACAAGGTCGGCCGCGGCGCCCCGTCGATCAAGGGGCAGCACGGACCGGCCGCCGCCTAGACTCCGCGGCGTGAAGATCGAGGTCCAAGGAACCGCGAGCCCCGCCGAGGCTGCCGCGATCGCGGCAGCGATCGCGCGCTTTCGCAACGATCACGCGCCGGTGATCGCGGCCGCCGCGCCGCGGATGTCGCCGTGGCTCCGCGCCGGCCTGCTCGAGGCCACCGGGCGCGAGCCTGACGGCTCGGCGCCATGGTAAAGCCCTAATCCCAATCGGGATTTCTCTGTTATTCTCGTCGGCTCTATGGAGCCGACCAAGACGCCCAGCGGCCGCAAGGGTTCCCTTGCCAATCCCGAGGTCTACGAGAACGTTCCGGGCCACATCATCCCGAGGATCGCCCGAGAGTTCGACGACTTCGACAACGAGGCCGCGAAGTTCCTAGACGGCAAGACGCCGGAGAACGAGTTCATCGGCTTCCGCCTCAAGCAGGGCGTCTACGGCCAGCGCCAGCCGGGCGTGCAGATGGTCCGCGTCAAGCTGCCGTGGGGCGGCGTCACGCCCGACCAGATGGACGCGTTCGCAAGCGTCATCGAGAAGTACGCGCCGCTGAACAAGGGCCACATCACGACGCGGCAGTGCATCCAGATGCACCACATCCCGCTCGACATCATGGCGAAGCTGATCCGCGAGATCTCGGACGCCAACCTGTCGAGCCGCGAGGGCTGCGGCAACACCGTCCGCAACGTGACCGGCGACCCGTGGGCCGGCCTGCTCTCAGGCGAGACGTTCGACACGACGCCGTACGCCGGCGCCTACGTCCGCTACTTCGTCCGCCACCCGACGACGCAGCTGATGCCGCGCAAAGTCAAGACGGCGTTCGAGGGCACTCCCGAGATCGACCGCTCGATCACCGGCATCCACGACATCGCCTTCCTCGCGAAGGTCCGCGAGGACGGGACCCGAGGCTTCGAGGTCCGCGTCGGCGGCGGCACGTCGATCATGCCGCGGATCGCACCGAGCCTCTACGACTTCGTCGAGGCCGACAACGGCGACTACCTCAAGATCGCCGAGGCGGTCTTCCGGATCTACGACCGCCAGGACTGGCTGCGACCGAACCGCGCCCGCGCCCGGCTGAAGGTCTTCGTCGACAAGTTCGGCATCGACGAGCTGCGCGCCCAGGTCGAGGAGGAGCTGAAGGGTGATTGGGTCGACGAGCGCGACTTCTCGATCGACGCGATCCGCTTCGACGTCGACGAGGAGGGCATCGTCGAGAGCGCGCCTGACGCGGGCACCACGTACGGCTCGCCGAACGGCGACCTCTCCGATTTCAACCGCTTCTGCGAGTCGAACGTCGCCGCCCAGAAGCAGGACGGCTTCAGCGCGGTCGAGATCAAGGTCTTCCGCGGAGACCTCACCCCCGAGCAGTTCCGCGGTCTCGGCCAGATCATGCGCGAGTACTCGCACGGGCTCGCGCGCACGACGATCGGGCAGAACCTCGTCCTGCGCTGGGTCCGCAACGAGGCGCTCTACGACGTCTGGCAGCGGCTCAAGGCGCTCGACCTCGGTGATGCCGGCGCCCGCGAGATCACCGACAACGTCTCGTGCCCCGGCACCGACAGCTGCAAGCTCGGGATCACCAGCTCGATGGGCCTCAACAAGGCAATCAACGAGAAGCTGCTCGAGATGGACATCACCGACCCGCTGACGCGCAAGGTGCACATCAAGAACTCCGGCTGCCCAAACGGCTGCGGCCAGCACCACATCGGCGATCTCGGCTTCTACGGCGCGTCGATCAAGGTCGGCGAGCACACGATCCCCGCCTACATCCCCCACGTCGGCGGCGTCTACGAAGGCGAGGGCGGGGCGGTTGCGTTCGGCGACCGGCTCAAGCTGCGGCTGCCGGCCAAGCGCGTGCCGGAGGCGATCGAGCGCTGGCTGCGGATGTACGAGGCCGAGCGCACCGAGGGCGAGACGTTCAAGCAGTACGCGACGCGCGTCGGCACCGTCCGTTTCGAGGAGGAGGTCAAGGGCGACCTCGCGCTCGCCGACGAGTTCAGCCTCGAAACGATGAACACCTTCATCGACTGGGATCGCGACGTGCCGTTCCAGGTCATCCGCGGTGAAGGGGAATGCGCCGTCTGATGCCGGTCGCCGGCCTGTCCGTCGAGGAGCAGCTCGACGCCGTGATCGAGCAGGCCGCCTCGCACGAGGCGCCGGTGCTGCTGTGCTCGTTCCAGAAGGAGGAGTCGGTGCTGCTCGACGCGCTGGCCCGGATCGAGGCGGCGGGCCGGATCCGCGTCGCGACGATCGACACCGGCGTCCTGTTCCCCGAGACGGTCGCGACCTGGCGCCGGTTCGAGGAGCGGTTCGGCGTCGAGATCGAGGCCTTCGACGCGCGCGGCGACTGGACCGGACCGGACCACTGCTGCGGCACGGCGAAGGTCGCGGCGCTCGAAGCCTCGCTGCGCGGCTCGGATGCCTGGATCACCGGCCTGCGCCGCGAGATGTCGAGCGACCGCGCCGGCACCGAGCTGGTCGAGCACGACGAGAAGCGCGGGATCGCCAAGTACAACCCGCTCGCGCACTGGACCGAGAAGGACCTCTGGCACACGATCAACGAGCGCGAGCTCCCCTACCACCCGCTCCACGACCAGGGCTACTCGTCGATCGGCTGCGCGCCGTGCACCCAGCCGGGCAGCGGCCGCGAGGGGCGCTGGGCTGGGACCGACAAGACCGAGTGCGGGCTGCACGTCGACTGACGGCGAGGACGTGATGGAGCTTCTCGGTATCGACCTGCAAATCGTCCTCTTCGGCCTCGGCGTCGGCGTGCTGATCGGCCTGACCGGGATCGGCGGCGGTTCGCTGATGACGCCGCTGCTGATCCTCTTCGGCGGCGTCCAGCCGACGATCGCGATCGGCACCGACCTCGCCTACGGCGCCGTCACGAAGACGCTCGGCGGCTGGCGCCACTGGAGCAAGGGCACCGTCGATCACGGCGTCTCGTTCTGGATGGCGCTCGGCTCGGTGCCCGGCTCGGTGCTCGGTGTGGTCCTGCTCGAAAAGGTCGTCAGCGCGAAGCCGAGCCTGCTGCTGGGGATCATCGCCGGCGTCTTGCTGCTGGTCGCGCTCTCGCTGCTCGCCCGCGCGGCGTTCGTCCGCGACGCCGCGGCACGCGAGCGACACGCCGTCCCGCTGACGGCAGCGACCAAGACCGCCGCCGCGACGATCGGACTCGTCCTCGGCGTCCTGCTCGGGCTGACCAGCGTCGGCTCCGGCGCGCTCGTCGGGTTCGTGCTGCTGCTCGTCTTCCGGCTGACCCCGCACCGCGTCGTCGGGACCGACGTCTTCCACGCCGCGCTGATGCTGTGGGCGGCGACCGCCGCGCACCTCGTCTTCGGCAATGTCGACTTCGCGCTGATGGGAACGATCCTGATCGGCTCGCTCCCCGGCGTCGTGATTGGCACCGCGCTGATCGACCGTGTCCCGTCCGAGGTGCTGCGGCCGGCGCTCGCCTGCGTGCTGCTCGCCGCCGGCATCGGCGTCGGTACGAAGGCCGGCATCGACCTGCCGCCGTGGACGGTGCTCGCGATCCCGGGCGCGTTCGGCCTGATCTTCGCCGTCATCTCCCTCGTCCGCCGCCCGCAGGAGGCGACCGCATGATCGGCCAGCGCTCCCTCACCCACCTCGAGGCGCTCGAGTCAGAGGCGATCCACGTGATGCGTGAGGTCGCCGCCGAGCGTGAGAACCCGGCGCTGCTGTTCAGCGGCGGCAAGGACTCGATCGTGCTCGTGCGGCTCGCCGAGAAGGCGTTCCGCCCCGGCCGGTTCCCGTTCCCGCTGCTCCACGTCGACACCGGCCACAACTTCTCCGAGGTGATCGACTTCCGCGACCGGCTCGCCGAGCGCCTTGGTGAGCGGCTCGTCGTCGCTTCGGTGCAAGAGTCGATCGACAGCGGCCGCGTCGCCGAGGAGACCGGTCCGCGCGCGTCGCGCAACCGGCTGCAAACGACGACGCTGCTCGACGCGATCACCGAACACCGCTTCGACGCGCTCTTCGGCGGCGCCCGCCGTGACGAGGAGCGCGCCCGCGCCAAGGAGCGCGTGCTCAGCTTCCGTGACGACTTCGGCGGCTGGGACCCGAAGAACCAGCGGCCCGAGGTCTGGAACCTCTACAACACGCGGATCCGCCGCGGTGAGAACGTGCGCGCGTTCCCGATCTCGAACTGGACCGAGCTCGATGTCTGGGAGTACATCCAGCGCGAGCAGCTCGAGATCCCGTCGATCTACCTCGCGCACGAGCGCGAGGTCTTCGAGCGTGACGGGATGCTCTACGCAGACAGCCCGTTCATCGAGCGCGACGGCCGTGACGGGGACCCGTTCACGACCTCGGTGCGCTACCGCACCGTCGGCGACCTCTCGTGCACCGGCGCCGTCCGCTCGACCGCCGCGACGCTCGAGGATGTCGTCGCCGAGATCGCCGCGACCCGCGTGACCGAGCGCGGCGAGACCCGTGCCGACGATCGCGTGACCGCGTCGGCGATGGAGGACCGCAAGGTTGCCGGGTACTTCTAGCCAGCTCGAAACTGCCCCGTTGCTGAGGCTCGCCACGGCCGGTTCGGTCGACGACGGCAAGTCGACCCTGATCGGCCGCCTGCTGCATGACGCCAAGGCGATCCTCGCCGACCAGTACGACGACCTCGAAGGCGACGACGGCGCGCTCGACCTCTCGCGCCTGACGGACGGGCTGCGCGCCGAGCGCGAGCAGGGCATCACGATCGACGTCGCCTACCGCTACTTCGCGACTCCGTCACGCAGGTTCATCCTCGCCGACACGCCCGGCCACGCGCAGTACACGCGCAACATGGTCACCGGCGCCTCGACGGCGGACGTCGCGATCATCCTCGTCGACGCTCGCCAGGGCGTGCTCGAGCAGACCCGCCGGCACGCGTTCATCGCCGCGTTGCTCGGCATCCCCCACCTCGTGCTCGCCGTCAACAAGATGGACCTCGTCGAGTGGGACGAGTCGGTCTTCGACGCGATCACGCTGACGTTCACCGAGATCGCCGCCGAGCTTCCGGGCTCGATCGACGTGACGCCGATCCCGATCAGCGCGCTGACCGGGGAGAACGTCGTCGACCGGGGCACCGAGATGCCTTGGTACGACGGACCGGCACTGCTCGAGCATCTCGAGACGGTCGAGCCCGGCGACGAGCAGAACCTCGCCGACCTGCGGTTCGGGGTGCAGCTCGTGATCCGCTCGGATGGCAACGACTACCGCGGCTACGCCGGCCAGCTCGCGTCCGGCGTCCTGCGGCCCGGCGACGCGGTCCGCGTGCTGCCGGCCGGGACCGAGTCGACGGTCGCCTCGATCGACACGCTCGACGGGCCACTCGACGAGGCGGTGCCGGGACAGTCGATCACCGTGCTGCTCGAAGACGACATCGACGCCTCGCGCGGTGACGTGATCGTCCACGCCCACGACGAGGTCGCGGTGCGGCGGGAGATCGACGCGGACGTCTGTTGGTTCAGCGAGCGCACGCTCCGCCCCGGCGCCCGCGTGCTGCTCAAGCACCTGACCCACACCGCCGAGGCCGTCGTCGACGAGCTGGTCGACGTCGTCGACGTGCACACGTTCGAACGGACGCCCGCCCCCGCCGAGCTGGCGCTCAACGACATCGCGCGGGTTCGGCTTCGGACCCGGCGTCCGCTGCTCGCCGATCCCTATCGCCAGAACCGCGCCACTGGCGCATTCATCCTGATCGACGAGACGACGAACGACACGCTCGCCGCCGGGATGGTCGTCTAGCGCTGCCGGCCGACCGCTCCTCACCCACGCCTACTTTTTGGTACGTTCGCGCGATGCTCAGGCGCTCACTCCGCCACGCCCTGTCTCTGGGGACCACGGCCCTGATCGCCCTCGGCGCCTCGGGTTGTGCCGTCGTTGATACCTACGGCGACTCGATCCTGGACGACAACTATTCGTCCGGAGCTGTCACCCGCGCCAACATCCAGGACGACACCGCGGGCATCGGCTACCGGTACTGGAAGGTCGAATCCGGCACAACCATGGCCGGGTCCCGCGCGCCACACTCCTACGCGAACCCTAGGGCGCTCGAGACCGGCGCGAATGCGATCGTCTTCTCGTTCGGCCGCAACGATGCGATCGACTGGGCTCGCGGGGTCAGCGGATCCTACGACTCGGGTGCCGGCGTGTACTGGGCGCTCAACTGGATGGACCGCGCCCGACGCGCGGGCGCGTCCTGTGTCGTTTGGGTTACACCGAACGCCGAGGCGTCGCCCGATGCGAACGTGTTCGAGAAGATGCGCGACTGGCAGCGGGACTTCAGCAACCGCCTGGCGAGCCTCGGGGGAACCGTCTATCCGGACGGCAACCTCGCGAACCCGATCAAGCTCCGGCTCGTCAGCTGGGGCACGATCGCGGCCCGCGGAGGGCGAGACCAGGGCTTCGGCGTTCACCCGAATGCGACCGGCGCGGCCGAGCTGGGCCAGGCGATCCGGGCTCAGGTCAAGACCTGCACCTGAGACGAGAGCGGCGGCGCGCCGGCCGCGGTGTTCGACCCATGGACGCGGTCTGGGGCACGTGCCGAACCGTTCGCCACGCGGAGCGCAGTTGCCATGGGTACCCTTCCCCGCCGTATGTTCACAAAGGTTCTGGTTGCCAACCGCGGTGAGATCGCGATCCGCGTCATGCGGACGCTCGAAGAGATGGGGATCGCCTCGGTCGCCGTCTATTCGGAGCTCGATCGCAACGCGCTGCATGTCAAGCGCGCCGACGAGGCGTACCTGATCGGCCCCGGGCCGGCAGCGGAGAGCTACCTCGTGATCGACAAGATCATCGAGGTTGCCAAAGACTCCGGCGCCGAGGCGATCCACCCGGGTTACGGCTTCCTCGCCGAGAACGCCGACTTCGCGCAGGCCTGTGAGGACAACGGCATCGTCTTCATCGGGCCGCCGCCGTCGGCGATCACCGCGATGGGCTCGAAGACCGCCGCCCGCGACACGATGCAGAAGGCCGGCGTGCCGATCGTGCCGGGCACGACCGAGCCGATCGACACCTACGAGGACGCGCTCAAGATCGCCAATGACGAGATCGGTTTCCCGGTCGCCGTCAAGGCGGTGTCCGGTGGCGGCGGCAAGGGTTTCCGCGTCGCGCTGACCGAGGACAAGCTCAAGGACGCGTTCGAGGGCGCATCGCGCGAGGGTGAGAAGTTCTTCTCCGACGGCAGGGTCTACCTCGAGCGGTACCTGCCGGCTCCGCGTCACGTCGAGGTGCAGATCATCGCCGACCGTCACGGCAACTGCATCCATCTCGGCGAGCGCGACTGCTCGATCCAGCGCCGTCACCAGAAGCTGATCGAGGAGTCGCCGGCTCCGGAGTGGGTCGTCGACGAGGCGCTGCGCGCGAAGATCGGCCAGATCGGCGTCGACGCGGCAAAGGCAGTCGACTACGTCGGCGCTGGCACGATCGAGGGCATGCTCCAGGACGGCGAGTACTTCTTCCTGGAGATGAACACCCGCGTGCAGGTCGAGCACTGCGTGACGGAGATGACGACCGGCATCGACATCGTGCGCGAGGGCATCCTCGCCGCCGCCGGTGAGCCGCTGTCCTACAAGCAGGAGGACATCGAGCTCAAGGGGCACGCGATCGAGTGCCGGATCAACGCCGAGAACGCGGCCAAGAACTTCGCTCCGGCGCCGGGCAAGATCGGCAACTACAAGGAGCCGAACGGCCCGGGCGTACGCGTCGACTCGGGCGTCGGCCCGTTCGGCGAGGTCACGCCGATGTACGACCCGATGGTCGCGAAGCTGATCGTCTGGGACGTCGATCGCGAGAAGGCGACGCGGCGGATGCTGCGTGCGCTGAACGAGTACGAGATCGAAGAGCTGACGACGCTGATCCCGTTCCACAAGGCGATCCTCGCGACGACGAACTGGGCCGAGGGCTCGACCTGCCACGAGCTGGTCGACGACAAGGCGTGGCTGAAGACGACGGCGCCGACTGAGCCTGTCGTCGCGACGTCGCAGGTCGACGCGCCGGACGACGAGGAGAAGGTCTCCCAGGACTACATGGTCGAGGTGTCGGGCAAGCGCTTCGACGTGAAGGTCGTCGGCCCGCCCCCCGTGGGCGGTGTCGTAGCGAACGGCGCCGGCCCCGCCAGGAAGAAGCCGGCGCGTGGTGAGCGCAAGAGCGGCGGTGGCGGCGGCGCCGACCAGCTCGACTCCCCCCTCCAGGGCAACATGTGGAAGGTCAAGGTCAATGAGGGAGACACCGTCAAGGAGGGCGATCTCATCTGCATCATCGAGGCGATGAAGATGGAGAACGAGATCACCGCCCACAAGGACGGCGTCATCAAGTCGCTGCCGATCACCGAGGGCGCGCCGATCAACTCCGGCGACCCGATCGCTGTGATCGTGGCCGCTGAGGCGTAGAGCGCTCGCGTGGCCCGTTCGGGAGCCAACCTGAAATAACAGCGGCCGCTATTTCAGGTTTCAGTTCGAGGTGACCGGCAAGCGCCCCAATCGAGTCTTCGTCTACACCGACTACTACGACACCCTCAACTCGGATCTCTGAGCGGCAATGCCAACCTGGATCGCAAAACCGCACGAGGCCTCGCACGTCATCCGGCTGCTGATCGCCTTCCGCAATCACAACGGCTACGACTGGCCGCCGGACGAGACGTTCGTGACGAACGTCGAGCGTCTGCTCGCCGACGAGCAGACCGAGTTCCTCCTCGCATCGGCGACCGACGGCGCCGAGCCCGCCGGCGTCGCTCAGCTCCGCTTTCGCTGGGGCGTCTGGCGCAACGGCGGCGACTGCCTGCTCGAGGACCTCTACGTCTCAGAGGAGGCCCGCGGCGCCGGCCTCGGCCGCGCACTCGTCGAGTCCGCGACCGAACGTGCCCTGGCGCGCGGCTGCACGCGGATGGAGCTCGACGCGAACGAGGAGAACGAGGCGGCGCTGGCGCTCTACCGCTCGTTCGGCTTCAGCGAACGCGCAGAGCCGGATGCGCCGCGCGACCTCTATATGCGGCGCCACCTCGACTGATCGAGGCAGTCTCCACTCTTACTTGTAGGTGTCGAGCACCATCCCGCGGCAGCTGTGGTGGATCTGCTTCCAGACCATGTCTGAGTTCATCTCGTAGACGGTGAGGCACGCCTGCCAGTCGTTGACCCGGTTGACCTTGCCGGCGACGCTCGTCTCGATCAGCCGGTTGATCGGCCAGGTGTCGGTGCGGGCGAACGGGCCCCCCTGGCCCATGCCGGGCAGCGCGGCGAAGTCGCAGTCCGGCATCGACGTAACGGTCAGGGTGTAGCGCCACTGAGACATCCCGGTGGGCGGACAGGCGAACTTGACGCGGCCGACGACGCCGAGCCCCTTCGGCGCCACGTCGTGCAACGTCACACACGCCGGGCGGTACGCGGCCTGGGCCGCAGGTGCGGACAGGCCTGTGGCGACAGCGGCACCGCTCGCCAGAGCGAGCGCCTTGCCGAGCGTGCGGCGACGCGGAACGACAACTGCTTTGGACATGACTCCCCCTGGATTCCCGGCGCGCATGGACCGGCGCCGATCGGCGCGGACACTACCGGAATCCGGAGTGGACCGTCAGCCGCTCAGAAGCTGATCCGCTCGAGGACGCGCTCGTCATCAGCGACCGCCAGCGCGCGGCACCGGTAGCGCTGAACCTTGCCGCTCGGCGTCTTCGGCAGGGCGCCACGCGCCACGAAGACGCACTCGCGAACGCGCACGCCGGCGTGCGCCAGGGTGATGTCGGAGATCGCCGCGGCGAGTTCCTCCCGGGCTCCCTCGAAGCCGGACTCGGTTTCGAGCAGGCACACGACGCGATCGTGATCGTCGGGCATGTCGACCAGCGCGACGCCACCGGGCCGCACGCCCGGCTCGCGCATGACCAGCTCCTCGAGCTCCCCGGCGTGGATGTTGCGCCCGGCGACGACGAACATGTCATCGATGCGCCCGAGGACATAGAGCTGATCGCCGTCCAGAAATCCGAGGTCGCCGGTCCGGAACTCGCCATCGCGGAACCGCTCCGCCGTCTTGTCGGGCCGCGCGTGGTACCCGCTGGCGAGACTCGGCGTGCGAATGCAGATCTCGCCGACCGCGCGGCCGAAGCCTGGGCTCGCGAGTTCCGCGTGCCGCTCGGCGTCGATCCGAACCTCGGTGTCGCGCAGCGGCGTGCCGCTCGCGACGATCCGCCTAGCATCGGGGTGGCCGGCCGGGACCTCGCTGAGCGTCCCGGCAAGCAGCGCCTTCGCGTCGACGACCATCGACGCCGGCTCCTCCGCGGGAGGGGCCATCGTCACCGCGAGCGTGGCCTCGGCCAGCCCGTAGGCCGGGGTCATCGCCGCCCTGGTGAGTCCGGACGGCCCGAGAGCCGCGTGGATCGCGTCGAGCGCCTCCACCTCGACGTGGTCGGACCCGACGATCCAGATCCGCAGCTTCAGGTCGCCTTCGGGCGGCGAGATCGCCGCGGCGCGTGCCGCGAGCTTGACCGCGAACGTCGGCCCGACCGTGATCGTCGCGCCGAAGTCGGCGCAGTCCTGGACCCAGGTCCGCGGCGAGGCGAGGAAGCGCTCGGGCGTGCCAAGAGCCAGGTTGCCGCCCCACACCCAGGCGATCATCAGCGCCCCGAAGAGCCCCATGTCGTGCGAGAGCGGCAGCCAGGCCACGCCCATGTCGCGGTCCGGGTCGGCCTCCATCTTCTCTCGCAGCAACACGAGGTGGCTGCCGATCGCGTCGGCGGTGAGGATGCAGCCGCGTGGCTCCTCGGTCGTACCCGAGGAGTACTGGATCAGCGCCGGGGCATCGAGCGCCGGGGGCGACGCGGCGCCCGGATCGCCGTCGAGCCGCTCGTACACGGCTCCGGCGGGCCCGTCCTCGAGCAGTTCCAGCGCGGCCGCGAACCGCTCCTCGGTCAGCAGCAGTTGGGCGTCAACCTGCCGGCAGATGCGCCCGACCTGCGCCTTGTAGTCGTCGACCGCCATGCCCCGAGCTGGGACCGGAAGCGACACGACCGTGCCGCCCGCCATCCAGATGCCGAGGATCGAGGCGCACACGTCACGCGTGTTCGTGAGGACGCACGCGACGTTGCTCCCCGGGCCGACGCCGAGGGCGCGCAGCCCCGCCGCCTTGCGCTCGGCCAGCGCGGTGACCTCGCCCCATGTGGCGGCCTCGAACCGGTCGCCGGTCCACGTGTGGAGCACGTTGTCCGGCCGCGGCGGATGGAGCAGCTGATCCCACAGATTCATCGGCAGCTCCCCGGTTCACGGGCGGAAATCGGATCGGACATACTGGGCACCCTATGGCCAGCGCCCCCGAACCCGGTGCCGATCCCGGGCCAGCCGACGTCCAGCCGCTGCTCGCCGGCGGCACGGACAGCTCGGAGGTCGAGGCGTACCGCCTACGGGTCCGCGCGCTGATCGCGGAGTCTGTGTCGCCGCTGATGGACAGCGCCGAGGAGGAGCACCGGTTCCCGCGCGCTGCGGTCGCGGCGGTCGGCGCCTCCGGCATCCTCCGCGAGCGCTGGGCGGGCCCGCACGGTGATGTCGGGCGGGGCCTCGTGTACGCCGAGGAACTCGGGCGCGCGCTCACCGGCGGGATCGGCATCGGGCTGCTCGTGCAGTCCGAGAACGTGATCTCGATCCTGCGGCGGTTCGGCGACAGCGACGAGGCACGCGCGCTGCTCGATCAGGTGCTCGACGGTGCGGTGGTCGGCTGCATCGCCGCCTCCGAGCCGCAGGGCGGATCGGACCTCGCCGCGGTTCGCACCGTCGCGGAGCAGGACGGGGACGGGTGGCGCGTGCGCGGGGAGAAGGCGTACTCGAGCCCTGCCGGGGCCGCCGATTTCTGCATGGCGCTCTGCCGGCTGCCCGAGGGCAACGGGTTCTTCGAGCCGGCGCTGGCGATCGCCCTGGTCGACCGCGACGGGTTCGCCCCCCGGCCGCTGCAGACGGCCGGGCTGTGGAGCCTCGAGACCTGCCGGCTCACCGTCGACGCAGGGGTGCCCGCAGGACGGATGCTCGCTGCGCGCGGTCTCGGCCTGCACGCCCTCCAATGGGGGCTGACGTTCGAGCGGTTCGCGGGCGCGGTGTTCGCCATCGGCGGCGCCGACACAACCTTGCGACTGGCGATCACGCATCTGCACCGGCGAACGCAGTTCGGCGCGCCGCTCTTCGAGCACCAGGCACTGCGCCTGCGGATCGCGGAGCTCGCCGCCCAGGTCCGGCTGATGCGCGGCGGCCTGTACGAGCTGGCCTCGCGCTGGGAGCGTACGGACCAGCGCATGATCCGCGAGGCGGCGGCGACGAAGGTGACGGCCGCCCGACTCGGTGAGCGCGTGCTCAGCGAGTGCGCCCACGTCTTCGGCGGATCCGGCTACCTCGAGAACGAGACGCCGTTCCCGCGCATGCTGCGCGACTTCCGGCTGGCGCGGCTCGGCGGCGGGGCCGACGAGATGATGTTGGAGCTGTACGCGGGTGCGTTGGAGACCGACGACGATCTGTACGACCGGCTGACCTCGATCCAGTAGGTCGCCTAGGATTCGCGGACAGTGTCGGAGACCAGCACGATCCGTCTGGAGGAGGCCGTCGACGCGGTCCTGGAGATTCTCGGCCCGCGTCGCGCCCAGGCGATCGACGCGGACTCGCGCCTCGTCGAGCTCGGCCTCGACAGCCTCGACGCCGCCGAGCTCTTCCTCCTGCTCGAGGAGAAGGCGGGCTTCGCGCTCGACCCGGCCTCGGCGGGGCAGATCGAGCGCGTCGGCGACCTGACGCGGCTGCGCCCGGCCGCCGGGAGCTAGATGGCAGTCACGGTCAGGGCGGTGCGCTCCGACGAGGACCTCGAGCAGTTCCTCGCGTTCGCAAACCGGCTCCATCGCGACGAGCCCAACTGGATCCCTCCTCCTCCTGCGATGTACGCGGCGATGTTCGACCGCGAGAGCGTCCCCTACTTCGAGCACGCCGACGCGGAGTACTTCCTGGCCGAGCGCGACGGGGTGCCGGCAGGCCACATCGTCGCCCACATCGACCATGCCCTGAACGAGTTCAAGGACAATCGCTGGGGCCTGTTCGGCTTCTTCCGCGCCGAGGATGACCAGGAGGTCGCAGACGCGCTGTTAGCAGCGGCCGAGCACTGGCTGCGCGAGCGCGGCAGAGACCGGATCCTCGGGCCGCTGAACTTCTCGACCAAGGAGGACCCTGGCCTGCTGATCGAGGGCAACGACCTACGGCCGATCGTCTTCCAGTCGTGGCATCCCCCCTACTTCCGGGGGCTGCTGGAGGGCTACGGCCTGACCAAGGCCAAGGACGTGCTCTGGCGGGATCTCGACCTCGAGCTGATCCCGAACGCTCTGCGCGAGCGTCTCGCCCGCTGGGCCGAGCTGGTCGACTCGAGATTCGGCATCACCGTGCGACCACTGAGCCAGGAAGACCCCGCTGGCGACCTGGAGCGCGTGTACCGGTTCTTCCCGCCGCTCTTCGCCTCGCATTGGGGCTACGTGCCGCTGACCGAGAACGAGTTGCGCGGGGGCATGCACGTCGCCGTGCAGATGCTGGGGCCGGGAACGCTGATGGCCGAGCAGAACGGCGAGATCATCGGCGCGAGCATGGTCGTGCCCGATTACCTGCAGGCGCTCGGGCGCGGTGACGGCGGTGCTCCGGCGCCGATCGACCGGGCCCGCTTCTTGTTCATGGCCGTGAAGCCCGAGTTCGGCCACACCGGCGTGTCCGCGGCGATCTTCCACCACCACCTCCAGACGGCGGAGCGCGACGGCATCAAGAGCGCAGTCCTCGGCTGGAGCGTCGAGGACAACGAGCAGATGAACGCCGCTATCGGCCGGCTCGGCCTGCCCGTCACCCGGCGCCATCGGGTCTACGAGAAGCTCTTCAGCTGATGAGGCCCTCGAGCAAGAGGACCGCGTGGGCCGGTGGCGGCAGCGATTCGATCTCCGCCGCGAGCCGGCGCGCGGCCTCCTTGTAGCGCCGGTCGCCGAGCAGACCGGCGAGCGCGTCCGCGATCCGCGCCGGCACGACTGCGTCCGGATCGATCGCGCGCCAGCGCCCGTCGTCTCCCGTGGAGGCGAGGTTGATCCCCGCTCCGCAGGCGGCGTACACCGCGGCGTTGAGCGGTTGGTCGGCCGAGAGCGGAAGCAGGCAGACCGGCACGCCCGCCGCAGCTGCGGCCATCAGAGTTCCGAAGCCGCCGTGGGAGATCAGCGCGGCGCAGCGTGGGATCAGGTCCGCGTGAGAGACGAACCGCTCGACGGTCACGTTCGGCGGGGCGTCAATCGACTCCGGAGCTCCGTCTGCACCGACACCGAGAACCAGGTCGACGTCGAGCTCGCCGGCGGCGTCAGCGATCGCCTGGAGGAGAGCCGGGCGCCGGTTGAAGACCGTCCCCAAGGTCGCGTGGACGAGCGGCCTGCCCGTGCTTACGGCGAGCGCCGGTGTGCCGGGCTCGAGCGTCAACGGCCTGATCCGCGCGTGCGCCGGCGGACGCGCCATGCCCGGAGGATCGAGGCTCGGAGGGCAGCCGACCAGGTACAGATGCTGCTCGCTGCGTGCCAGGTCGGGATCGGCTGGAAGCCCGTGGGCGGCCAGCAGTCCGGTGAGCAGATCACCGGCGATCGCGGCGACGAGCTCGTGAGGGATGCCGACACCGATCGAGAGCACGGCGTGGGGGATCCGCAGCAGTTCGGCGGCGACCCATCCGCCCCACTCGAACGTCTCGCGAACGATCAGGTCCGGCCGCCACGCCGCGCCGATCTCGAGCAGGTCCTCGACCATCCCCCGCCCGGCAAGCGTGGCAAAAGCACGCACCTGCGTGAGGCCGTCTGCGTCTGTGAACCCGGGCACGACGAGATCGGCCTCGGCCTCGGTCCAGTCCGGTCCAGCGGCAAACGCCGCGAGGCCACGGGATTCGACCTCGGGCACGAAGAGCTCAGCGCACGCGACCGCCACCTCGTGATCTCGCTCGCGCAGCGCCGCGGCCAACCGCACGACCGGGTCGAGGTGCCCGGTGCCCGGCAGGATCGTGAACAGGACGCGCATCGCGGCGGTCAGCCGGCAGCGGGCGCTCGCAGGGCTGCGGCCACGGCCGGCTCGTATCGGCCCGGAGCGAGCACCCCGTCCGGGTCGAGCGCACGCTTCAGTGCAGCGACCACCGCCCAGTGCGAGGAACCGTGCGGGTCGAGCAGGTCCATCTCGTCGATGCCGGCGCGGTAGGGCGGGTAGCCCGCTTCGATCAGCTCCGCAGTCAGGGCCCGGTGGCAGTCGCGTGCGGCCTGTCGCTCCCCCTTGTGACGGCGATCGAACGCGATCAGCGTGGTCAGGAAGAGCGAGCGGTCGGTCGTCATCGCGATGCGGATCAGCGGTTCGAAGCCATCGCTCAGGACGCGATCCTCGATGATCCGCAGACAACGGTTGACGTCTGTCCCGTTGGCCGGGCAGACCGGGGCGACCCAGTAGAGGCCGCAGCCCTCCGCGGTCGGGTCGACGCAGATCCCCTTGACCGGGCTTCGCAGGCGCCAACGCGAGATCGCCAGTGCTTGATCGCTGGGTACGCCCTGGAAGATGCTGAGGCCGGACCGGGCGACGCTCGCCGTCGCAACCATCCGCCGTCCACGCTCGGACAGCTTCGGCACGCGCGACAGCATGCGGCCGCGCCGCTCGAAACGATCGATGTCCGAAGCGCTGGTGAACGTCAACTTGCCGGTGCTGTCGAGCGCCTCGGCAACGTCGCGCACGGCGGCCTCGACTCCTCGCTCGGTTCCCTGCAGGGCGCCGATCGCGTTGTAGCGCCCGCCCCTCCCGGGTTGCGCGCGACGGCGCACGAGCTTCTCGGCGAGCTCGCGTGACAACGGCGTGTCGCCGTTCGTCTCGTGCCAGGGGTAGCGGCCCATGTGCGCGAGGGTCCGGAAGACGTTGGCGATGTAGACAGGGCCGGTCAGCGTTCGCTGGAGTCGCAGCCTGCGGAGCTGATCGATCGCGCGCCCCAGATCGGCGTCGGACTCGAGCTCGAGGCTGAAGGTCGTCATCGCGGCCGGCTTCGGCATCAGCCAAACCCCGGCCTTCACGACGATCCCCAGGTTCGACTGCGAGAAGAGCCCGTCGAGTGACGGGCCCAGACCCCAGCGGTAGACATGCGCGGTGGCGCTGCCCTCGTACGCCGCCATGCCGGTCTTCACAAGCGTCCCGTCGGCGAGCACGACCTCGAGCCCACAGGCGTTCGCCGCGTGCTCGCCGTAAGGCGTCGGGCCGAAGCCGCGCTCGATCATGTTTCCGACCACGCTGGCGTCGGGGGCGCTGCCGGTGCACGCGGAGATCAGCCCACACCCCGTGTGCTCGAGGTGCGCGTGCAGCTGGCCCTGGGTGACGCCGGGTTCGATCACCGCATACGCGAGCTCGGGATCGACCTCGATGATGCGGTTCATGCCTGAGAGGTCGAGCACCGCCTGCCCGGGCCCGACCGGGCACGCGTCGCCATAGCCCCAATTGCGGCCCTGGCTGACCGGGTAGAGGGGCACCTCGTTCTCGCGGGCGACCTGCACGATGGCGACGACCTCGTCCGCCGTCACTGCCCGCACCACCGCGGCGGGCACCGCGGCCTGCGCCAGCGTCGATGACCCGAAGCGGCCGAACTCGTCCGGGGTGGTCGTGACCCGGTCGGCGCCGAGGGCCTGACGCCAGCCGGACGCCGCCGCATCGAGATTGCCACCAGGGACCATTCAGACCAGCCTAACGAGCGCTACGGTTGTGTGACATCCGTCGCCTTCTCTGGTAGGGTCTCACTCCAAGAAGGTGTGTATTCGCGCCTAGCCAACCAAAGGGGAAGTGTCTGTGTTTGACGAATCGACGCCGGAGGAGCTCGCGGAGCTGATGGAGCTGTCGGCCACCGAGCATGCGCCTGACGAGGCGCTTGGGGATCCGAACTGCACCCCCACCACCTGCCTCTGCTGCTACGACGGCTGCTACTAGCCTCGAGCAAATCTGAAGCAGACCGGCGCTGCCGGGAATCCCGCAAGTCGGGATCCCCGGCAGCGCCTTGCATTTCCCGGCGAGGAGGCGAGTAGGTGCAGGACACCGAGTCCGAAGCGGCGGCTGACCGCGATGCCGCACCGCTTCCCGAACTTCCCTATCTGGCCCCGTGGTATCGGGTCGCCCACGATGGCGACCGGCTGGTCCTCTCCTATGCGCACGGCGCCGTCGTCCTCGAAGGCAGGGCCGTCGAACTGCTCATGCCGGTCCTACTGCCGCTGCTCGATGGCACGCGGACGCTGACTCAGATCGAGCAGCAGGTCGGCCAGGCCGCCGCACCGGCCGTGAGGAACGCGCTGGGGACGCTCGCCTCCCACGGGGTGCTGAGCGAGGGCCCACCTCTTGAGGCAGGCACCGATGCGGCGGCGGTTTCGTCGGCGCGCCTGGTGGCCGCCGCGTCCGCGGGCGCGCTCTCGGAGACCGCATCGAGAGAGGCGCTGAGACAGGCTGCGGTCTCCGTGCTCGGCCAGGGCGAGACGGCGGCCGAGCTGCTCAGGCAGCTGAGGCGCAGCGGCGTGGACGCGGCAGGCGCCCTCGACTGGGACGCCGAACACGAGCTGCTCCAGGGCACCGAGCTCGTGATCGCAGCTCCCGAGCCGAGCGAACTCCCGAAGCTGACGGGCTGGAACGAGATGGCCCTCCGAACCGCGACGAACTGGCTTCAAGTCCTGCCGTTCGACGGCCGGATCGCGGCAGTCGGTCCGCTCTACATCCCCGGCCACAGCTGCTGCTACGAGTGCTATCAGCGGCGCCGGGCCGCGAACCTCAGCGTCAGCGAACGCGACTTCTGGGCTCTCGAGGAGACCCCCGCCGCATACCCGCAGGCGCCCGCCCTTCAAGCGGTCGCGGCCGGGATAGCAACAACGCTGGTACTGCGCTGGATCGGGGAGAGCGCCGGCGGCAGAACAGGGAGCTTCATCCCAGGCGCGATGCACGCGATCGAGTGGGACGCCGGTATCGAGGTCCAGCGCCACTTCGTGTTCCGGGTGCCGCGGTGTCATGCCTGCTTCGGCGAACGCGGGATGCCATCCCCATGGCACAGCTGATGCGCGCGACCTCGAATCTGGAAGGCCTCGAGCGTCTCAGCCGCATCGTCTCGCCGTACACCGGGATCGTGCACCGGCTGCACGAGGGGATGATCGAGCCCGACGACTCGCGCCACGTCAGGGCCGAGTGCGAGCTCGCCTCGACCGCGATGACCACCGGGGTCGAGAACCAGCCGCCGGCGGGAGGTCTGGGCGCCACCCGGGCCAGGGCGATCGGCGCGGCGCTCGGCGAGGCCGTGGAGCGGTACGCCGGCACCTGCCTGCCACCCGGGCGGGACACGATCCTCGCCACGGCTGCGGAGATCGGGCCAGCCGCGGTGCCTCCGGAGCGCTTCGCGCTCTTCTCGGAGTCGCAGTACGCACAGCCGGGCTTCCCGTTCGCCCCGTTCACCGAACACACGCGCATCCGCTGGGTCGAGGGGCGCTCGATCCCGGACGACGAGCCGGTCTACGTCCCGCTTCAGCTCGCCTACATCTGGCGTGGCTCCGAACTGGCGGCCGGCGAGGTGGCGATCGCACCCGGCACGAGCAATGGGATGGCAACGGCTCTCACGCAGGACGATGCGATCCTCGGTGGCCTGCTCGAGCTCGTCGAGCGCGACGCGGTGATGCTGACGTGGGCGAACCGCCTGTCCCACCCGCGCCTCGACGCCTCGTCCGTCCCGGAGATGGCAGCGACCGAGGCGACGTACTTCCGTCCCACCGGGATCTCCTACGAGGCCGCCGACCTGAGCGCGTTCTTCGAGATCCCGACAGTGCTGGCAATTATCCGCGGAGGCGCGCGCAGCTTCGGCGTCGGGGCGTCGAGCGCCGCCACGATCGCCGAGGCGTGGGACAAGGCGTTGCGCGAGTGCTTCCAGGTCCACACCACGCTGAAGCGCGACCTGCTCGATCGTCCCGACCCCTCGTTCGCGGGGCCCGAAGCGGTCGAGACCTTCCGCGACCATGCCCGGTTCTACGCGGACCCCGGGCGCCAGGACGAAACCCGGTTCCTGACCGCCTCTCACGAGGTCAGCGCAACAGAGAACTTCGCGCGCATCGATGGCGGGACGGCGGCCGAGCACCTGGCCACCGCTGCCCGGCGGCTCGCCGAACGCGGCGCGTCCGCGTACTGGGTGGACGTTGCACCCCCCGACATCAAGGGAGCGGGCCTGCACACGGTCTCGGTCATCAGCCCGGAGCTCCAGGCACTCGACGCCTCTTACCGGCACCGCTTCCTGGGCGGCCGCCGGCTCCTGCACGCGGCGTTCGAGCTCGGGCTCCGCGACACACCCCTGTCCGAGTCCGAACTCAACCCCCTGCCCCATCCTTTCGCCTGACCGTGGCCGACGAACAGCCCTACACGCAGACCGCGCGCCTGACCGGGTTCCTCGGCTGGCCCGATGGCCGGCGCCCACCGGACGACGATCCGGCGGAGAACTTCCACGAGGCATCGAAGAACGTCCCCGGTGTCCCATCACCCGTCGCGCCGGCCGCGGCCTCGCTGATCGCCGACCCAAGTCGCGGCGTTCCCGGAGCGACGGCAGCACGACCGGTGCGCAGGAACCTCGTTCTGCCCACGGTCGACCTGCCGGCGCCCGAACTCGGGCCGGCCGACCTCGGCGAGCAGATCCAGGCGCGCCGGTCACGGCGCTCTTTCGGGACCGACCCGGTCAGCCTCCAGGACCTCTCGACGATCCTCCACGCCGGCTACGGCGTGACCGCCCGGCCGGACGAGTCGGCACCGCACCCGAACAGGCGCAGCGTTCCCTCCGGCGGCGGTCTGTACCCGCTCGAGATCTTCATCGCCGCCCGCAACGTCGACGGGCTCGAGCAGGGCCTCTACCACTACGACCCGCATCGGGCGCAGCTCGAGGACATGCGCCACGAGGATGTCTCGCGGGCTCTGCGCGAGCTGCTGATCGAGCTGCCGCAGCTGCCCGACATGTCCGCCACCTGCGGAGCGATCGTGTTCATCGCCGGAGCGTTCTGGCGGACACGGTTCAAGTACGGCCTGCGCGGCTACCGATGGGCGCTGATCGAGGCCGGCCACGTCGGCCAGAACATGCTGCTCAGCTCGGGCGCGGTCGGGCTGAACGCGTTCCCGTTCGGCGGATTCTGGGACGGCAGGGTCGATCAGTACCTCGGCCTCGACGGCGTCAACGAGTCGATCGTCTACTCCGTGATCCTCGGGTCGCCCGGTGACTGACCGGGGCGGGCCTATGCTGCCCCGCGTGCCTGAACTGATGGTCGAGGCGAAGGGACTCGTCAAACGCTACGGCCCGCTCACCGCGGTCGGGGGCGTCGACATCAGCGTCCCGCGAGGAACCGTGACGGCGATCCTCGGACCCAACGGCGCCGGCAAGACGACGACCGTCCGGATGTTGACGACGCTGTCGAGCATCGACGAGGGCACCGCCACCGTCGCCGGCTGCGACGTTGCCACCCAGCCGCATGCTGTCCGGAAGCGGATCGGTCTCACGGCGCAGAACGCCACCGTCGACGGTCTCCTCACCGGCCGCGAGAACCTCGTGATGATCGGCGAGCTGCACCACCTCGGGCGCGAGCAAGCCCGGCGCCGCGCCGACGAACTGCTCGAGCAGTTCTCGCTGACCGAGGCGGGCAGGCGCGTAGACACCTACTCGGGCGGGATGCGCCGGCGGATCGATCTCGCTGCGACCCTGGTGTCGCGCCCGCCCGTGCTGTTCCTCGACGAGCCGACGGCGGGCCTCGACCCGCGGGCTCGCCGCGAGCTGTGGGACGTGCTCGATGACCTCGTCGAATCCGGGGTCACGATCCTGCTGACGACGCAGTACCTCGAGGAAGCGGAGCGACTCGCCGACGACATCGTCGTGATCGATTACGGCGAGGTGATCGCACGCGGCACCCCCAACGAGCTCAAGCGGATCCTCGGCGGCGACCAGATCCAGCTGGTCGTGCGCGACCCCGGGCGGCTCGCGCAGGCGACAGAGATTCTCGCCGGCGTCGCGGCCGACGGCAGCAAGCCACACCTCGACCGCGAGACCGGGGCCACCCTCGTGCAGACCGGTGGCGGCGTCGAGGCGCTGTCACGGGCTGCCGCCGCTCTGCACGCAGCCGGCGTCGAGGTCGATGACCTCGGCATCCGCCAGCCGACGCTCGACGAGGTGTTCCTACACCTAACTGGACACGGGCGGACCGAGGGGGGCACGGAATGAGCGCCCGCACCTTCGTCACCGACGCCTGGGTGATCACACGGCGCGGGTTGCTGCACATGCAGCGCGTGCCCGAGTCGCTGACCGACGCGACGATCCAGCCGATCATGTTCACGCTGCTGTTCGCGTTCGTGTTCGGCAACGCGATTCCCGTCGCCAACGGCACCTACCGCGAGTTCATGATCGCCGGCGTCTTCGCCCAGACGATCACGTTCGCCTCCTTCGGGGTGGCGATGTCGCTCGCCCACGACCGCAGCAACGGCGCCGTCGACAGGTTCCGCGCACTGCCGATGGCCAACGGCTCGTACCTCGCCGGCCACGCGACGGCGAACCTGATCCGCGGCGTCGTGCCGATCGTGCTGATGTCGCTGACCGGTCTCGTGATCGGCTGGCGGATCCGCAACGGCATCGGTGACGCTGTCGCCGCGTACGCGCTGATGGCCGGCTTCGGCTTCGCGATGATCTGGATCGGCGTGCTGATGGGCTCGGCGTTGTCTTCGCCGGAGGCCGTGCAAGGCGTCGGTTTCGTCGTGATCTTCCCGGTCACGTTCATCGCGTCGACGTTCGTGCCCGCCGGCACCTTGCCGGAGCCGCTGCGCACGATCGCACAGTGGAACCCGGTCACGACGCTGGCAGAGTCTCTGCGCGAGCTGTTCGGCAACCCGCAGACACCCGTGCTGGATGGATCGCCGTGGTCGCTGCAGCACCCGATTCTCTACACGGGGATCTGGATCGTGACGATCACCGTGATCATCGCGCCGCTGGCGACCCGCGTGTTCCAGCGATCGATCAGCGACTGATGCGGCTGACGTTCTCGTCGTGGATCGCCTCCATGGCAGCTCCGCGACGCGCCAGTGGCAGCGACGCGGAGGTGCCGCCGCCGGCGAGAGCCTCGACGTAGGCGCGGTCCTCGCGCAGGATCGCCAGCGCGCGGACGGCGTGGAGCGGCTCGCCGTGGCCCGGCACCACCCACGCCGCGCGCGCCACGTACTCCTCGAGCCGCGCGAGCGTCGCGAGGTAACCGTCAACCGACCCGCCCGCCGAGATCATTGGGATCTCGCGCGGCGACAGGTAATCACCGGCGCAGAGCACCGCGTGCTCCGGCGAGAAGATGAACATGCCGTCCTGCGTGTGGCCGTCCGCGGGCTGGAGCTCCAGCTCATGTGAGCCGAGGCCGAGCCGGCCGGGAACCGGCAACGGCTGGACCTGTCCGAGCGACAGCGGCCGCGGACGCTCGGCGTATGCCTCGTCGTCGAACTCGCGCAGCCGGCGCTGGGCTACGCCCGGCTCGGCACGTAGACGCGCGGCCGTCGTCTCGGCGACGCCGAGCGACGCGTCGGGGAAGGCGAGCCGGCCGAGCATGTGGTCCCAGTCACCGTGCGTGGCGAGCAGGCCGGAGACGCCCCAACCGGCCTGCTGGACAATCCCGGGCAGCGAGTCCAGCTCGTCGGGGTAGGGCGGCGAGTCGACGATGAAGGTCTCGTCGCCGGAGTGGAGGATCGTGCAGGTCGTCTGCCAGCGCGCCGAGCGGACGACGATCGCCCCCTCGTGCAGCGCGCGCGCCTGCATCTCTGACTACAGCCCGAGCAGCTTCGCCGCTTCGAGCAGCGACTTGACCTCGGCGGTGGGCTTCTTCGCACCCTCCGGCAGGGTCGCCTTCGTCCGGTTGACCCAGATCGTCGGCACCTTGAGCGTCGCGCACGGCGTGATGTCGGCGAGCGGGCCGGACGCGATGTGGACCCAGCCCTTCTTGCCGCCGATCCGCCGCGCGAACTCGTTGAAGTGCGCCGGGTCCGGCTTGTAGGAGCGGACCTGCTGAGCGGTGACGACGAGGTCGACGTCGGCCGGGACGTGGCGGCGCGTGTGGCCGAGCAGCTTGTCGTCGATGTTCGAGATGAGGCCCGTCTGATACTTCGACAGGAACTTCTTCATCTGCGTGTTCGTCTCCTTGAACGGCACCCAACGCGGCACCGAATCGGGCAGGAAACCTGAGCGCGACGGCTCGAGGTCCCAGCCGATCTCCTCGGCGATCCGGACGGCCGACTGCCGCAGCACCTCGGCGTAGAGCTCGTAGGAGCCGCTCTGGATGTCGGCGCTGACCTCGTGGAAGAGCTCGACGACGCGGGGCGCGTCGATCTCGAAGCCGTCCCGCTTGGCCTCACGGTTGAAAGCCGCTACGACGCCGGCCTCCCAATCGATCAGCGTCCCGTAGACGTCGAAGGTGACCCACTTGATGTTCTTGGGGAGCGCCATGTTCGGCGAGAGATTCTAGGACGGCCGGACCGGAAGCCGTACCCGCGTACGATTGGGCGATGCCCGACCCGGCGCGCCGCGATGCGCTGACGATCCCGTCGTACATCGTCCTGGGCCTCGTCAGGACGCTCGGCAAGGCAACGCCGTACGAGTTGAAGGCCGTCTCCGCGGCAGCGCTCTGCAACTTCTGGGAGGTGCGGCACGCGCAGTACTACTCCGAGCCCGACCGGATCGCCGCGCTCGGCTTCCTGACGATGGAGCAAGAGGCGACCGGGCGGCGGCGCAAGACCTACCGGATCACGCCGGCCGGCGACCAGGCGCTCGCGGAGTGGTTGGAGTCACCGGCCGCCAGCGCGATGGAGTTCCGCGACGAGGCGCTGCTCAAGATCTGGTTCGGCGCCGACCCCAAGACGGTCGCGCAGACCGAGGCCGACCGGCACGCCGCGCAGGCTGAAAGCGTGGAGCAGGGACTAGAGACGTTCGGGCCGATCCTCTCCGAAGGACAGCGGCGGGTGATGCAGATCGGCCTCGCGCTGCAGCGTGTCTGGGTCCACGAGTGGCAGGCGATCGCCGACGGCAAGCCGACCGGGTAGAAGGGTCCTTGCAATACCGTCCATTTTGGACTATGTTGCGCCCATGTTCCGCCGCTTCCTGCTCGCCACCGGTGCCGTGGTCCTGTTCGCAGCCCTTCTCGCGCCGTTTTCAGCGGCCGCAGTGCCGGTCACCGCGCGTCAGATCACGATCACCGACCCCCTGGCCGACAAGCTCACCTTCGACGCGCTGACCGCCGGGGACCCGGCGGCCGCCCGCCGCGGCAAGCTCGTGCTGCTGCTCCACGGCTTCCCGCAGAACGCCGAGACATGGCGGCCGATGCTGCCGGCGATCGCCGAAGCCGGGTACTACGCGGTCGCTCCGAGCCTGCGGGGGTACTCGCCCGGCGCCCGCCCGATGGCCGCCGGCTCCTACGACACGGCCAACAGCGTCCGCGACGTGCTTGCGATCGCCGATGCGCTCCGGGCCCCGCGCTTCCACGTCGTCGGCCACGACTGGGGCGGGATCGTGGCCTGGCGCACGGCTGCAGAGAACCCGACGCGCGTCCGAAGCCTGACCTCGGTTTCGACCACGAACCCGTCGGCGCTGTTCGAAGCCGCACTGGACTTGAGCACCGGCCAGCTGGGACGGCTCGTCTACTTCCTGTTCATGCAGGAACCGTCGATGCGCGACCTGATGTCGGCGTTCGACGGCTACTTCGCGGTGGCGACACTCAAGGAGATGGGCCTGACCGATCAGCAGGCTCGCGGGTACATGGGCCACCTGTTGAGAAACGGATCGCTCGAGAGCGCGCTGCGGTGGTATCGCGACAACCCGTTGACGTCGCAGCCGCAACTGCCCACGATCACGGTCCCGACCACGCTGGTCTGGGGCCGGAACGACTTCGCGTTCGGACCCGAATCGGCCGCGCTGAGCGCCAAGTACGTGAAGGCGGACTACCGGTTCGTGCCGGTCGACGCCGGGCACTTCGTCCCGGAAACGCACTTCGGCCTCGTGACCACCGAGATCCTCCGGCGGCTCGGGTCGACCGGCTCCTGATCGCCGCGACCACAGCGCGCGGGGCAGGCAGGCCGCGATAGCCTCCCCCGCCGCTATGGACCTCCTCGAATACCAGGGCAAGCAGCTCTTCGCCAAACACGGGATCCCGACCTCGTCGGGCAAGGCCGTGACCACCGTCGACGATGCGGTCGCCGCCGCGAACGAGGTCGGCTACCCGGTCGTCGTCAAGGCGCAGGTGCTGATCGGCGGGCGCGGCAAGGCCGGCGGCGTGAAGCTCGCCGCCAACGAAGCCGAGGCTCGCGAGCACGCGTCGAACATCCTCGGCCTCGACATCAAGGGCCACATCACGCGGACCGTCTGGATCGAGCACGCGTCCGACATCGAGACCGAGTACTACGCCTCGATCCTGCTCGACCGCTCGGCGAAGAAGCCGATGCTGATGTTCAGCGTCGAGGGCGGCATCGACATCGAGCAGGTCGCCGAGGAGACGCCCGAGAAGCTGGTGAAGCACCACATCGACCCGCTGGCCGGGCCGACGGTCGAAGAGATCGCGGGCGTCGTGCGCGGCGGCGGGGCTGACGAGGACGTGGTCGACCAGCTCGCCGAGCTGCTCGTGAAGCTCTACACCGTCTGGCTCGAGGAGGACGCGAGCCTCTGCGAGATCAACCCGCTGATCATCACGCCCGACCGCGAGGTCAAGGCGCTCGACGCGAAGGTCTCGCTCGACGACAACGCCGCCTTCCGCCACCCCGACCACGAGGGCCTCGGCGATACCGCCAACTCGGACCCGATCGAGCTGAAGGCCAAGGAGGAGGGCGTCACCTACGTCGCGCTCGACGGTGACATCGGCATCCTCGGCAACGGCGCCGGGCTCGTGATGTCGACGCTGGACGTCGTCGCGCAGGCCGGCGGTGAGCCGGCGAACTTCCTCGACGCCGGCGGCGGGTCGGACGCAGACACCGTCAAGCAGGCGGTCGAGCTGATCCTCTCGAACCCGAAGGTCAAGGCCGTCCTCTTCAACATCTTCGGCGGCATCACGCGCTGCGACGAGGTCGCCAAGGGCCTGATCGCCGCGTTCGGTGATCTGAAGCCGAGCGTTCCGTTCGTCGTCCGCCTCGACGGCACGAACGATGTCATCGGCCGGGAGCTGCTCCAGGAGGCCGCGCTGCCGAACGTCCACACCGCCACGACCATGAACGACGCGGCCGCCCAGGTCGTCGCACTCGCCAAGGGAGCCTGAGCGCCAATGTCCATCCTGATCGATCAGAACACGCGCCTCGCCGTCGCCGGCATCACCGGCCGCGAGGGCTCGTTCCACACGCTCAACAACCGTGCCTACGGCACCAACGTTGTCGGCGGCATCAACCCGAAGAAGGCCGGCGAGAACGTCGAGGGCATCCCCGTCTTCGCCGACTGGAAGACCACGGTCGCTGAGACCGGCGCCAACACGGCGATGATCTTCGTGCCGCCGCCGTTCGCCGCGCAGTCCGCGCTGGAGGCAGCCGAGGCCGGCGTCGAGGTGGTCATCACGATCACCGAGGGCATCCCCGCTCACGACGAGCTGAAGCTCTACAACACCGTCAAGCGCGACCACCCGGGCACGACTCTGATCGGGCCGAACTGCCCCGGCATCCTCTCCCCCGGCAAGGCCAACGTCGGCATCATCCCGGCCGCCTTCTTCAAGGAGGGCAACGTCGGCGTCGTCTCGCGTTCGGGCACGCTGACCTACCAGATCGGCAACGAGCTGGCGCAGAAGGGCTTCGGCAACTCGACGATCGTCGGCATCGGCGGCGACCCGGTCCCCGGCAGCTCGTTCGTCGACATCGTCAAGCTGTTCGAGGCCGACGACCAGACCGAGCTGATCGTGCTGTCGGGCGAGATCGGCGGCTCCGCCGAGGAGGAGGCCGCCGAGTACATCAAGGCGAACATCTCCAAGCCTTGCGTCGCCTACATCGCCGGCTTCACCGCGCCCGAAGGCAAGCAGATGGGCCACGCCGGCGCGATCGTCTCCGGCTCGGCCGGCACCGCCAAGGCGAAGGCTGAGGCGCTCGAGGCCTGCGGCGTCCGCGTCGGCCGCACGCCGACCGAGACGGCCGAGCTTGCGATGGCCGCCCTCGGCGGCTGAGCCAACCCCCGCGCGTGCCATGTGACTTGTGCCGCTCTGAGCGGCACAAGTCACATGGCACGCTGCTCGCTAGGCTCGAACGACGATGCCCGACACGATCTCGTTCGCCCGCGGTGCCCCGTCGCTCGACATCATCGACGTCGAAGGGCTGAAGGCTGCCGCGCAGCGCGCGTTCGAGAAGGATCCGGCCGGGACGACCGCCTACGGCACCGCCGTCGGCTACCAGCCGCTGCGGGCCTGGCTCGCCGACAAGCACGGCGTCGCGCCCGAGCGGGTGCTCGTCACGAACGGCTCGATGCAGGCCGACGCGTTCCTGTTCGAGACGCTCGTCCACCAGGGCGACGCCGTCGTCGTCGAGAAGCCGACCTACGACCGCACGCTGCTGAACCTCCGTGGCCGCGGCGCCGAGATCCACGCGATCGACCTCGAGCACGACGGCATCTCGACCGATCAGCTCGAGCGGCTGCTGCACTCCGGCGTCCGCCCGACGCTCGCGCACATCATCCCCAACTTCCAGAACCCGGCCGGGTACACGCTCAGTCAGCAGAAGCGTGACCGATTGCTGGAGCTGGCGGCCGAGTTCGGATTCGTCCTGTTCGAGGACGATCCCTACATCGAGATCCGCTTCAGCGGCGAACCGCTGCCGACGATGCTCGAGCGCGACGAGCACGAGCGCGTGATCTACGCCTCCTCGTTCTCGAAGACCGTCTGCCCCGGGATCCGCGTCGGCTACCTCGTCGGCCCGAAGGAGCGGATCGCCGAGATCCAGCGGCTCGCGACCAACACATACATCTCGCCGAACATGGTCGCCCAGTCGATCGTCTACGAGTTCTGCAGCTCCGGCGCGATGGAGGGCGCGGTCGAGACCGTCAAGACGGCGCTCGCGGCCCGCGTCGAGCGGCTGACCGCGGCGCTCGAGCGCGAGCTGCCGCAGGCCAAGTTCCAGAAGCCCGAGGGCGGTTACTTCATGTGGGTCGAGCTGCCGGAGGGCACCGAGATCGACAAGGTCTTCGCCGCGGCCAACGAGCGCGGCGTCGCGATCGTCAAGGGCACCGACTTCTTGCTGGAAGGCGGCGAGAACACGCTGCGGCTGGCGTACTCGGGCGTCACCGAGGACCAGATCGACGAGGGCGTCGCGCGCCTCGCCGCCGCCGTGAACGCAGCGGCCACCGCTTAGGCGGGCCGGCGGCTTCGCGGCGTCCGTTCGAGCTCGGCGGCGACCTCGTCGAGGCGCTCGCCGGTCAGCGTGATGAACGCGCGCGCCGCCGGCGAGAGCCGGGCGCCGCGCCGGCTGATGAACGCGAAACGGTCGTAGACCGGCTCGGCGAAAGGCGTCCAGCCGAGCCGCTTCGGCACGCGGCTGCCGAGCCCCATCAGCACCCCGCGGGTCGCGATCGTGTCGCCGATCCCGCGCGCTGCGAGGTCGACGGCGGTTTCGACGTCCTCGACGTCGATCTCCGGCTCGAGCGTCACCCCCGCCCGCTGCGCGAGCTCGGCGAACTGCCGCCGGGTCGAGTCCTCGATGCCATAGCTCGCCTCGCTGAGGATCAGCGTGGCGGCGGCGAGCCGCTCGATCGTCATCGGCTTCGCGAGCCGGGCGGCGTCGGTGCTGACGTAGACGATCTCGTCGGCCATCACCGGCCGCAGGTCGAGCCCGCGATCGTCGATCGGCAGGGCGACCATCCCGGCCTCGAGCGTCGCATCGCGAACCGCCGCCGCCGTCTCGACCGAGTTCTTGGAGACGAGCCGGATACGCACGTGCGGGTAGCGTTTGCGGAACGAGGCGACCAGCTCGGTCCCCGGATAGATGCGCGCGATGCCGTACGTGCCGAACGTCGCCGTGCCGCCCTCGAGCTCACGGTGTGCCGCGACCGCGTCGCGGCCGGCCGCGACCTCCGCGAGCACGGCTTCCGCGTGCGGCCGCAGCGTCTCGGCCGCCTCGGTCGGCGCGATCCCGCGGCCGACGCGAGTGAAGAGCGCGACGCCGAGCTCGGCCTCGAGCCGGCGGATCTGCTCGGACAACGACGGCTGGGCGAGCATCAGGCTCTCCGCCGCTCCGCTGAATGACCCGTGGCGGAGCGTCGCGAGGAAGTATTCGAGCTGCTGAAGATTCATAGTAGTTCCCTATGAATTCTACAGGCAACAGAGGCTCGAACTACCGACCACGATGGCCGATACTGAGTCCATGATCTCCGTCATCGCCACCACTGCCGTCTTCGGCGCCGTTGCGGGCCTTGCGCTCCGGCACGGTGCCGACTCGCGCATTCACATCGCCGACACCCACCGGGACGACCACCGCAGCGACTGGTAGCACGGTCCGGTGAGCGCCCACCGTCGCGGGATCCTCCTCTGCCTGGCCTCCGCCGCCGGGTTCGGGTCGATGGCGATCCTCGCCAGCGCGGCCTACGACGCTGGCGCGACGATCCCGGACCTGCTGGTCGTCCGCTTCCTCCTTGCGGCGGTCGGCTTCTGGGCCCTCGTCAGGCTCACGCGGGCCGCCGTCCCCGCCGGACTGCTGTCGCGCAAGATGCTCGCGCTCGGCGCGATCGGTTACTCCGCCCAGGCTGCGCTCTTCTTCGCCGCGGTCAGTCGGCTCGACGCCGCGCTCGCTGCGCTGCTGCTCTACCTCTACCCCTTCCTCGTGTTCGCCATCAGCGTCGCGCTCGGCCGCGAGCGGCTGACCACGCGGCGCGCGATCCCGCTCGTCGCCGCCGGCGCAGGCGTGATGCTCGTGCTCGGCGCCGGTGCGGGCGGCTCCGAGATCGACCTGCTCGGCGTCGCGTGCGCGATCGGCGCTGCGCTCGTGTACACCGGCTACATCCTTGTCGCCGACGGGCTCGTCGCCGACAGCGACCCGCTCGCCGTGTCGGCGCTGGCGATGACCGGGGCCGCTGCCACCTGCGTCGCCGCAGGCTTGGCGACCGGATCGCTGAGCTTCGAGATCGCCCCGTCCGGATGGCTCTGGCTCCTGATCCTCGCGCTCGGGTCGACCGTGGTCGGCGTCGCCGCGTTCTTCTCCGGCCTCAGGCTCGTCGGCCCGTCGACGGCGGCGATCGTCTCGACTGCCGAGCCCGTGGTGACCGTCGCGCTGGCGTTCGCGTTGCTCGGCGAGCACCTGACAGGCACCCAACTCGCCGGTGGCGCGGCCGTGCTCGCCTCGGTCGTGCTGCTTCAGCGGAGCCCGGCGGTTAGCGTTGCCTTCGATGCCCCTCCCGCTCACCCCGCCGATCGCGCCGCAGCTGGCGCGAAGCCGCGAACAGCTTCCTGACGGCGACGGCTGGGCCTACGAGCCCAAGTGGGACGGTTTCCGCACGATCGCGTTCGTCGACGGGCACGAGATCTACCTGCAGTCCCGCGGCGGCAAGGATCTGACGCGCTACTTCCCCGAGGTGACGCTGCCCGCCGGGCGCTACGTGATCGACGGTGAGCTGCTGGCCGAGTCGTTCGGCGTCCTCAACCAGCGGATCCATCCGGCCGAGAGCCGGATCAACCGGCTCTCGAAGGAGATCCCGGCGCGGTTCATCGCCTTCGACCTGCTCGCCGAGGACGACGAGCTGCTGCTCGGACTCCCCTACCGGGAGCGTCGCGCCCGGCTCGAATCGTTGACGAGCAGGCTCGGGATCGAGCTGACCCCTGTCGCCTACGACACGGCCGGCGCCGCCCGCTGGCTCGACGAGGAGGAGGGCGTGGTCGCCAAGGAGCTGGACGGCGCCTACCGCCCCGGTGAGCGCAAGGGAATGGCCAAGATCAAGCGGCTGCGGACAGCCGACGCGGTGCTCGTCGGCTGGCGGCCCGGCAAGGCCGAGGGCACGGTCGGCGCGCTGATCCTCGGGATGTACGAGCCGGACGGGCGCCTGCGCGTGATCGGCCACAACTCGGGGCTCAAGGCGAAGGAGAAGCGCGAGCTGCCGGCGATCCTCGCGCCGTTCGAGACCGGCGAGCGCGGTAGCGGCGACCCGTCGCGCTGGACCGGCAACAAGGACCTCGAATGGGTCGCGCTGCGGCCCGAGCTGGTCGTCGAGGTCGCCTACGACCAGGTCTCCGACGGTCGCATCCGCCACGGGACGAAGCTGCTGCGCTGGCGCACCGACAAGGCGCCGGCGGAGTGCACGGTCGACCAGCTCGACAACTGATGAGCACAGAGCGCCGCATCGCGATCTGCGACCTCGGGTCGAACTCGTTCCGGATGGTGGTCTTCAGCGCCGACGGACACCGCTGGTGGCGCACCGACGAGATCTACGAGCCGGTGCGGATCGGCGCCGGCCTCGCCGAGACCGGCAGGCTGAGCGAGGACGGAATCGAGCGCGCGCTCGACACCGTCGAGGTCTTCGCCCACTTCTGCTCGGCCGCCGGGATTACCGAGATTGACGCGGTCGCCACGAGCGCGATCCGCGATGCCGCCAACAGCGCCAACTTCCTCAAGCACTCGGCGCTGCCGGTCCGGGTCGCTTCGATGTTCGACGAGGCGCGGTTCGGCTACCTGGCCGCCGTCAACTCGACGACGATCTCCGACGGCGCCGTGCTCGACCTCGGCGGCGGCTCAATGCAGCTCGTGCGCGTGGCATCGCGCCACGACACCGAGCATGGCTCTTGGCCACTCGGCGCCGTCCGCATGTCCGAGCAGTTCGGGATCGACGAGGACCAGCCGGCGAGGCCGAAGCAGATGCGTCGGCTCCGCGAGCACGCCCTCGGTCAGCTCGAGGCCACCGCTTGGCTGCCGCAGGCCGGCGGCAGGATGATCGGGATCGGCGGCACGGTCCGGACGCTCGCCGTCGCCGCGCAGATCCAGCGCCGCGAGCCGGTCGACCTCGGCGTCCAGGGAGCGGCGCTCGATCGCAAGGAGCTCGGTCGCCTGATCGACCGCCTCGCTGCGCTGCCGGCGTCACGGCGAGCCGCAATCCCCGGGATCAAGCCGGCTCGCGCCGACCTCGTCCTCGCCGGCGCGATCGTGATCGACGCGGTGCTCGAGCATTGCGGCTTCGAGCGGCTCGAGGTCACGGAGGCCGGCCTGCGCGAAGGCGTCTTCTTCTCGTGGCTGCTCGACGGCGACCCGCCGCTGTTCGAGGACGTGCGCCGCAGCTCGGTGCTGAACCTCGCCGCCCACTACAGCGTCGACACGAAGCACACCGCCCACGTCGCGACGCTGGCGCTGGGCCTGTTCGACCAGCTCGCGGAGCTCGGCCTCCATCCGGGCGACGCGGTCGAGCGCGAGCTGTTGTGGTCGGCGTGCGTGCTCCACGACGTCGGCATGGTCATCGACTACGACGATCACCACCACCACTCGCGCTACCTCGTGCAGCACTCCGGGCTGCCGGGCTTCTCACAACGCGAGGTCGCGCTGATCGGCCAGATGGTCCGCTATCACCGCAAGGGCGACCCGTCGCTCGGGCCGTTGAGCGCGCTCTGCGGGCGCGGCGACGAACCGCTGCTGAGACGCTGCGCGTTGCTGCTCCGGCTGGCCGAGGGCCTCGAGCGCAGCCGCGACCAGGCGGTCGAGACCGTCGAGGTCCGTGAGAAGAAGTCGGGTGCGGTTCAGCTCAGGTTGCGCGCCGGCGAGGACTCGGTCTCGGTCGCGCGATGGGCGGCGGCACGCGAGGGCGAGCTCTTCGCACGCACCTTCGGCCGCGAGCTCCGCGTCACCTGACCGCTCAGGCGTTAGGCGGCTTCGCGGTCGTCGGCGGTGCCGGCGGAGCCGAGCTCGAGCTCGGCGGGCTGGGCCGGGCGGCCGTAGAGGAAGCCTTGGACGACCGGGCAGCCGAGGCCGCGCAGCAGCGCGTCCTGCTCCTCGGTCTCGACGCCTTCGGCGACGACGCTGACGCCGGTGCGCTTGGCGATCGCGAGCACGGCCTCGACAACAGCCTGATCCTGCTTGGAGTCGCAGACGCCCGCGATGAAGGAGCGGTCGACCTTGACGATGTCTACCGGCAGCGCCTTGAGGTGACCGAGGGAGGAGTAACCGAGGCCGAAGTCATCGAGCGCGACGCGGAGACCAAGCGCGCGGAGAGCGTTCAGGGCGCGAGCGGCGACCTCGGGCCGGCGGATGACGGCGGTCTCGGTGACCTCGAGGCAGACCGACTGCGGCGGGACGCGCGTCATGTGAATGACGCGCTCGACGATCGCCGGGAAGTCGCGCTGCTCGAGCTGGCGGGCCGAGACGTTGACCGAGACGGTCAGCTCGTGCCCGTCGGCCCGCCACGCGGCGAGCTGCGAGCAGGCCTGCTCGAGCACCCAGGCGCCGATCGGGACGATCAGGCCGTCGTCCTCGGCGATCCGCAGGAACGAGTCGGGCTGGAGCTGGCCGCGCTCCGGGTGGTTCCAGCGCAGCAGCGCCTCGCAGCCGACGGCCTTGCCCTCCTCGAGCGAGAACAGCGGCTGGAAGTGAACGGCGAGCTCGCCGCGCTGGAGCGCGCCGCGGAGGTCGGCGGCGAGCTGGATGCGGTCGCGGACCTCGGCTGCGAGCGCCGCGTCGTAGACCTCGGCGTTGCCGGGACCATGGCCGCGGGCCCGGCCGAGCGCAATGTCGGCCTCGCGGATCAGCTGCTCGGCGGTGATCTCGCCGTCGCGGGTGACGGAGACGCCGATCGACGCCGACAGCAGCGTCAGCGCGGCGCGGGTGCGGAACGGGCGCGCGAACGAGAGCGAGACGCGCTCGATCACCGTCTCGAGCGATCCGGGCTGGTCGGCCTGGACGTCGTCGGCGATCACCATGAAGCGGTCGCCGCCGATCCGCGCGACGGTGTCCGAGCGGCGGACTCGATCTCCGATGCGCTCGCCGATCGCCCGCAGCAGCGCGTCACCCTCGGCCCAGCCCTGAGTCTCGTTGACTGCGTTCAGGTCGTCGATGTCGACGATCAGCACGACGACGGCCCCGCCGCGGCGGCGCAGGCGGTCGAGCGCGGCGTTGAGACGGTCCATCGCCAGCGCCTGGCTCGCGAGGCCGGTCATCGAGTCGTGGAGCGCCTGGCGCTCGCGCTCGAGCCGGTCCTCGATGTCGCTGGCCGTTACGTAGAGCGTGTCGCCCTGCCAGCACGCCTCCCACTGGAAGCTGCGGAACGAACCGTCGCCGCAGCGCAGGCGGACGTCACGGCGCGAGGCGCGCGGCTGTTGGGCGTGCAGTTCGGCACGGCTGTGTTCGAGGTCGTCGGGGTGGACGAGCTCGAGGTAGGAGGCCATGACGAGCTCGGCGCGTGTCGTCGCGAGCGCGGTCTCCCAGGACGGGGAGAGGAAGGTGAACATGCCGCTGCCGTCGATGGCCGCGAGCAGGCCCGGCGCCCGCTGAACGAACTGGGCGACGACCGTGGAGGGCTGGTCCATACCCCTCGCGGTCGGCAGGGGGGCCCGAACCTTGAGTCAGGCCTCGCCGTCGCTGCCGCGCAGCGGCTTGACGTCGATCTGGATCCGGCCGGCGACCGCCTCGACCAGCAGGTCCTCGGACTCTTCGATGGTCTCGTCCTCGTCGTGCTCGCCGTCGCAGAGCACGCGGAAGTTGCCGCTGACCCCATCGTCGGCGTGGATCGTGATCCCGGGCAGGATCTCCTCGCCCTCGTCGAATCCGAGCCGCTCCAGGTCGAAGTGCGCGAGGCCGATCCCGTGCGCGGTGTGCGTCGGGTTCTCGCGGTCGTGAGCGTTGACCGCGATCTGGAACGCCTGGAGGTTCTTGGCGATCTTGGAGGTGTCGGCCATCGCTGTCGCGAAGCGTACTGCCAGCGCGTCGAGTGGTCGGTTGCTCTCAAACGGGTGAGAGCAACCGACCACTCGACGCGCCTGCTATCCCGTAGCGGGTGTCCAAGAGTCCCGCGCCGTACCGCTCGATCCTGACCTGGCTGGTCGTCGCCACGTTCACGGTGATCCTGAACGAGACGATCATGCTCAACGCGATCCCGCGGCTGATGGAGGAGTTCGACGTCACCGCGCGCGACGCACAGTGGCTGTCGACCGGGTTCATGCTCGCGATGGCGGTCGTTATCCCGGTGACCGGCTGGTTCCTGCAGCGCGTCACCACGCGGACAGCGTTTCTCAGCGCGATGCTCGTCTTCTGCGCGGGCACGCTGCTCGCCGCGCTCGCGTGGAGCTTCCCGGTGCTCGTCGCGGCCCGCATCGTCCAGGCGTGCGGCACCGCGATCATGATGCCGCTGCTGATGACGACGCTGATGATGGTCGTCCCCGAGAACGAGCGCGGCGGCGTGATGGGCAACGTGACGCTCGCGATGTCGGTCGCGCCCGCGATGGGCCCGACGGTCTCCGGCCTGATCCTCCAGTCGCTCTCCTGGCGCTGGCTGTTCATCATCGTGTTGCCGATCGCGATCACCGTCACCGTGCTCGGCCTGCGCAAGCTCGAGAACGTCGGCGAACCGCACTCCGAATCGCTCGACTGGCCGAGTGTGGCCCTCGCCGCCTTCGGCTTCGGCGGGTTCGTCTACGGGCTCTCGCAGATCGGCGACGCCGCCGCGACCGCCGTCATCCACCCGGCGATCGCGATCCCAGCGGGCGCACTGATCATCGCCGCGTTCGTCTGGCGCCAGCGCCGGCTCGCGCGCACCAGCACCCCGCTGCTCGATCTCGACACGCTGCGCAACCCGACCTACCGGCTATGCCTGACGCTGATGGGCGGCGCCTTCATGGCGATGCTCGGCGCGATGATCCTGCTGCCGCTCTACCTCCAGGATGCGCGCGAACTGAGCGTGCTCAAGACCGGCCTCTTGATGATGCCCGGCGGCCTCGCGATGGGCCTGCTCGGCCCGACCGTCGGCCGGTGGTTCGACCGCCTCGGCGCTCGGCCGCTCGTGATCCCGGGCGCGATCGGGATGGTGCTGGCGCTCGGCCTGATGAGCCAGGTCTCGACGACGATGCCCTACGTCGCGCTGCTCGCGCTGCACATGACGCTGATGGTCTCACTCGCGCTGCTCTTCACCCCGATCTTCACGATCGGCCTCGGCGCATTGACGCCCGAGCTCTACTCGCACGGCAGCTCGCTGCTCGGCACGCTCCAGCAGCTCGCGGCCGCCGGCGGCACCGCGCTCGTGATCACCGTCTTCTCCTCGCGCCAGTCTTCGCTCGCCGACGCAGGCAAGTCAGCGGTCGACGCGACCGTCGGCGGGATGCAGTGGGCGTTCGCGCTGACCGGGATCATCGCGCTCGGCGTGCTCGCGCTGTCGTTCCGGGTGCCGGGGAAGATCGAGGGCGTGGGCGACCCGGTCGCGGAGACGACGTAGCGCTGTTCGATTTATTCGCTAATCTCTTAGCGAATGATTCTGCCATTCGACAACGAGGCTGTCGTCGACCATCTGGGACTTCTCGACGACTGGAAGTCACGCCTCGATGACCGAGTGATCGCACGCAGGTGGGGTGGACGGCTGCGACGCGCGCTGGAAGCGGAGTCGATTGCCGCATCGACGAGCTTGGAAGGCGTGCCGGTAACGGTCTCCGACACGTTGAGGATCCTCGCCGGAGACCCGCCCGAAGATGTGGCTCCGCGCGACCGGGCACTGGTTCTCGGCTACCGGGAGGCGATGCAGTTCGTGCAACGCCGGGCCGACGACGGACTCCTCGAGTGGAACCGAGAGCTGATCGTCGGGGTCCAGGACCGTGTGCTGGCCGGCGATCACGGATCAGGCGCGGGTCGGCTACGCACGCGTGCCGCGTGGATCACCAACGACCAGACCGGGCAGGTGGTGTTCCGGCCTCCGGACCACGAACGCGTGCGGGCGCTCGTCGACGAGGTGTGCTCGATTGCCGCCACCGCCGACTGGCATCCGGCAGTGACGGCTGCCTGGATTCACATCGCGCTGGCTGCGATCCACCCCTTCGCCGACGGCAACGGCCGGACAGCGCGGGTACTCGCCTCGCTCGCGATGTATCGCGGCGAGTTCCGCAACCCCGCGTTCACCAGCCTCGAAGAGTGGTGGGGCCGCCACCCCGCTGAGTACTACCGGTCGTTCGAATGCCTCGGGCAGGAGTTCGACTCCGCAACCGACGTGACGCCCTTCGTCACCGCCCATCTCCAGGCTCAGAGGAGCCAAGTCCTCAGCCTCGCGCTCAGGCAACGGGTCGACGGCCGCCTGTGGACCACACTCGAGAACCTCCTCGAAGACACCGGGCTACACCCGCGCCTCGCCAACGCGCTCTACGACAGCTTCTACGAACGCGAAGTGACAACCGGCTACTACGCGGACCTCATCGACGCGAGCGTGCCAACCGCACGCAATGATCTCGCAGCCGCCGTCGCGGCCGGACTGATTACGCGCGAGGGACGTACTCGCGGACGCAGGTATCTCGCCGGCCCGGCCCTCATGCCGCGCATCGCGGGCGAGCTGGGCGATGTCGCCGCCGACCACCGGACGATCGTCGATGAGCTGGTCAGGCGCGCCTCCGCGACGATCGACTGGCCCGCAGAGGACGGAACACCGGGCTAGGCTCAGGGCAATGAGCCGACCCGCCGGACCGGAGCTGCTCGCACGCGGCCCGTGGACGGCGGAGCAGATCCGTGTCAGCTGGATCGACGAGCACTTCAGGCCGGCACCCGAGCACGAGGCCGAGGCCGACGAGCGGATCGCGGCATTGCGCGACCGCGGCTCGCCGAGCCACGACGGCCTCGCCGTTCGGCTCGACGCGTTCTCGGCGACCGGCGACGGTGCGCTCGAGCTGACGCTGCAGCCGCTGCGCTGGGCGCTGCGCCTGGTCGAGGGCGATGCGTCGGCCTCGATGGCCGCACTCTGCGTGACCCGCGCCGCCGACGGCCGCTGGCTCGCCGGGCGCCGCTCGCCCTGGGTCGCTTCCTGGGCCGGTCGCTGGGCGCTCGGCGCCGGCGGCGCCGTCGACATCGGCGAGTCGCCGTTCGAAACGCTCTCGCGCGAGCTGCGCGAGGAGTGGTCTGTCGAGGCCGAGCGCGTGCAGGCCGAGATGCTCGTGCGGCTGCCGAACGGGGCGGTCATGTTCGTCGGCCAGGCGTGGCTGCCCGAGGGCGCTGAGATCACGATGGACCACGAGCACGACGAGCACGCTTGGTGGCCGGCCGACGTCGATGCCTGGCCCGACGAGGCCGACGCACCGCTGCGCCTGATGGCGCGGATGGTCGGATGAGCGGACGCATCCCGAGCCTCTCGTTCACCACGCTCAAGCGGCTGTCGTTCGCGCACTCGACGATCTACTGCTGCCTGCTCGTCTGCTGGATCGTCCCCGGCCTCGCCGGCGGCGAGTTCGTCTTCGGGCTCGCCCACGGCGTCGGCTGGATCGTGATGTGCCTGCTCTGCTTCGCCGCGCTCCACGCACGCGTGATCCCGATCCACCTCGCCGTCGCGGTCACGGTGCTCGGCGGAGTCGGGCCGTTCATCGGCACGTACGCGTTCGTGCGCGAGGAGGCCCGGCGCGAGAAGTGAAGAAAACTGGGGAGCCGGCAGCTGCAGAAGAGCTAACGCTGCTCAATCCACGCCCCGATAGAGTCGAATCACAGAGACAGATGTCCCCTGAAGCCGATCCGATCGAAGTCACCCTCCCCGCGATGGGCGAGTCGGTGACGGAAGGCGTCATCCTCGAATGGCGCAAGCAGGAGGGCGACTCCGTCGACGCCGACGACGTCCTCGTGGAGGTCTCGACCGACAAGGTCGACGCCGAGGTGCCGTCGCCGGTCAGCGGCACGATCGTCTCGGTCCACGGCGCCGAGGGCGACACGATCGCCGTCGGGGACGTGCTTGTGACGATCGCGCCGAGCAACGGTGCGTCTCCGAATGGCTCCGAGCCGGCCGCGCCTGCTGCAACCGAAGAGCCCGCGGCCGAGAGCACCGGCCAAACCGTCGACGTAGTCGCACCCGCCGGCGGCGAGTCGGTAACCGAGGGCACCGTGCTCGAGTGGTCGGTCAAGGTCGGCGACACGGTCGCTCAGGACCAGCCGCTCGTCGAGCTCTCGACCGACAAGGTCGACATGGAGCTGCCCTCCCCGGTCGCAGGCGAGGTTGTGGACATCCTCGCCGAGGAGGGCGAGACGGTGTCCGTCGGGCAGGTGCTCGCGCGGATCGCCGTTGGGGCACAAGCTGACAAGGCACCTGAGCCTGCGCCAACGGCGCCAGCCGTTGGCGCGACGGAATCGCCGAATGGCGATTCCGCTGTCTCACCCGTCGCCGCCCGGGTGGCCGCAGACATCGGTGTCGACGCAGGCTCGATCTCCGGAACCGGCCCGGGCGGACGGGTCATGAAAGCCGACGTGCTGGCGGCCGATGGCGAGTTGTCGCCGAATGGCGGCCACAAATCGACATCCACCGTCCTCAAGGGCGGCGCCGCGATGCTCGCCAAGTACATGGACGAGTCGCGCTCGATCCCAACCGCGACCTCGTTCCGCACGATGACCGTCACCGTCATGGACGGCCGCCGCAAGCAGCTCAAGGAGGCCGGCCAGAAGGTCTCGTTCACGCACCTGATCGCCTACGCGATCGCGGTCGCCACGCAGCGCGAGATGCCGGTAATGGCGCATACCTTCGCCGAGACCGACGGCAAGCCGACGCGCGTCGACTCGGACGCCGTCAACCTCGGGATCGCCGTCGACGTCGAGAAGAAGGACGGCAGCCGCACGCTGATGGTGCCGGTAATCCGTGACGCCGGCCGCAAGAGCTTCAGCGAGTTCAAGGCCGCCTTCGACGACCTGATCGCCAAGGCACGCGACAACAAGCTGACCGCCGATGACCTGACCGGCGCCAACGTCCAGCTGACGAATCCGGGCGGCATCGGGACCGTCGCCTCGGTGCCGCGGCTGATGGTCGGCAACGGCACGATCGTCGCGACCGGTTCGATCGCCTACCCGGTCGGCCTGGGGAACGTCGGCGCCCAGCTCGGCGCCGAGAAGGTCATGACCATGACCTCGACCTACGACCACCGGATCATCCAGGGGGCAGAGTCCGGCCGCTTCCTGCAGACGGTCGAGGCGTTCCTGCAGGGCGAGCACGGGTTCTACGAGGAGGTCTTCTCCTCGCTCGGCGCCGCGCTCGGCCCGGCACCGGCGGCACCTTCCCCCGCCGCGGCGGGCGCACCGCTCGCCGCTGCCGCCGCCGGCGCGGATGCCGCGATGCCGAGCGAAAGCCTCCTTCAGGCCGTCCAGGCCGCGACGTCGCTCGTCAAGGCGCACCGCACCCACGGTCACCTCGCTGCGCAGCTCGACCCGCTCGGCAGCCCGCCGAAGGGCGACCCGGCGCTCGACCCCGACACGGTCCACCTGACGCCCGAGCTGATGGCGCAGATCCCGGCGCACATCCTGCGGATGTACGTACCGGGCGCGACGCTCGCCGACGCGCTCCCGCACATGCGCGAGACGTACTGCGGCACGATCGCCTACGAGATCGAGCACCTCGGCTCGCACCGCCAGCGGATGTGGCTGCGCGAGCAGGTCGAGAAGAGCACCTACAGGCAGCCGCTGACGACCGACGAGCGCTGCGCGCTGCTACGCCGCCTGATCGAGGTAGACGCGTTCGAACGCTTCATGCACAAGGCCTATCTCGGCCAGAAGCAGTTCTCGATCGAGGGCCTCGACGTCACCGTCCCGATGCTCGACGAGGTGATCCAGCTCGCCGCCGCGCATGGCGCGCGCGAGGTCGTCGTCGGCATGGCCCACCGTGGCCGGCTGAACGTGCTCGCGCACAACCTCGGCCGGCCGTACGAGACGATCTTCGCCGAGTTCGAGGGCGCCTCGACGCTCGAGGCGATCACGACGATCCCGCAGGGCGGCACCGGCGACGTCAAGTACCACCACGGCGCGCAGGGCAGCTACCAGCTGCCGAACGGCGAGTCGATCCTCGTCAACCTCGAGTCGAACCCGTCGCACCTCGAGTTCGTCCACCCGGTCGTCGTCGGCGCCGCCCGCGCCGCGCAGACCTCGCGCCAGGGCCCGATCGCCGGCCGTGACACGAGCGCCGCCGTGCCGGTCGTGCTCCACGGCGACGCCGCGTTCCCGGGCCAGGGCGTCGTCGCCGAGGCACTCAACCTCCGCAACATCGAGGGCTACACGGTCGGCGGCACCGTCCACATCGTCACGAACAACCAGATCGGCTTCACGACGAACCCGCGCGACTCGCGTTCGACGCGCTGGGCATCCGACATCGCCAAGGGCTACGACGTGCCGATCATCCATGTCAACGCCGACGACGTCGAGGCGTCGATCGCCGCCGTCCGGCTTGCTTTCGCCTTCCGCGAGGAGTTCGGCGCCGACGTCGTCATCGACCTGATCGGCTACCGCCGCTTCGGCCACAACGAGGCCGACGAGCCCGCGTACACCCAGCCCGAGATGTACGCGAAGATCAAGGACCACCCGCGCGTCTCCGCGCTGTGGGCCGACCAGCTGGTCGCCGAAGGAACGATCACCGAAGCCGAGGTCGAGCAGCAGCGGGAGTCGATCTGGGACCGGCTGACGCACCTCCACCACGACCTCAAGGACCAGATCCGCGCCGCCGAAGCGGCCGGCAGCCCGACGCAGCAGACCGGCGAGTACCAGCTCGACCGCACACCGTCGCCCGAGGTCACGACCGCCGTCGACCGGGCGCGCCTGGCGAGCCTGAACGACGAGCTGCTGACCGCCCCCGACGGCTTCACCGTCCATCCGAAGCTGGTCAAGCAGCTCGAGCGGCGCCGCGAGGCGGTCGGCCCGGACGGCGGCATCGACTGGGCACACGCCGAGCAGCTCGCGTACGCATCGCTGCTGACCGAAGGCATCCCGATCCGCCTGACCGGCCAGGACGTCGAGCGCGGCACGTTCAGCCAGCGCCACCTCGTGCTCCACGACGCCAAGTCTGGCGAGCGCTACTGCCCGATTCAGCACCTGCCCGGAGCGCTCGCGCCGATCGAGCTCCACAACTCGCCGCTCTCCGAGCAGGCCTGTCTCGGCTTCGAGTACGGCTACTCGGCCGAGGCGCCGGAGACCTTCGTCCTCTGGGAGGCGCAGTTCGGCGACTTCTCGAACGGCGCCCAGGTGATGATCGACCAGTTCATCGTCTCCGGCCTCGCGAAGTGGGGCCAGACGACGCGGCTGACGCTGCTGCTGCCGCACGGCTACGAGGGCTCGGGGCCCGAGCACTCGAGCGCGCGGCTCGAGCGGTTCCTGCAGCTCGCCGCCGAGGGCAACATCCGCGTCGCGAACCTGACGACGCCGGCTCAGTACTTCCATCTCCTGCGTCGCCAGGCGCGGATCCAGAAGCAGCGCCCGCTCGTGATCTTCACCCCGAAGTCGCTGCTGCGGCTGCCGTCGGCGACCTCTCGGATCGAGCACCTCGCCGAGTCGCGCTTCTTCCCCGTCCTCGGTGAGCCTCGCGTCGACCACGACAAGGTGCGCCGGCTCGTGCTCTGTACCGGCAAGATCTACTACGACCTGATCTCGCACCCGATGCGCGAGAACAACCCGGACGTGGCGATCGGCCGCGTCGAGCTGCTGTACCCGTTCCCCGAGGGCCAGGTCCGCGAGCTGATCGAGTCCTACCCGAATCTCGAAGAGGTCATCTGGGCTCAGGAGGAGCCGCGCAACATGGGCGCCCGCGCCCACATGTCACCGCGGCTGCTGCAGATGCTGCCCGACAACCTCGACTTCGGCTACGTTGGCCGGCCCGAGCGCGCGAGCCCGGGCGAGGGCTACCCGGTCGCGCACAACGCCGAGCAGAACCGGATCCTCGAGACGGCGCTCGACGTCGGGCAGACGGTCTCGATGTACCCGGTGAAGACGCCAGGCCAGCGCTGACTGGGCGCTGACTCGTTGGAAGCTCCGAAGCGTTAGCGCTGCCTGACAACCGCAACGCTTCGAAGGTCCGCCGGGACGACGCGGCTACCGGATCAGCACCACCGCGCCGTTGCCACCGGCGCAGCGGACCGGCGACGAGCCGGTGCAGGTCATCGTGTAGAAGCGCTGGGTGACCGGGCTGTAGACCTCGATCACCGACGAGCCGCCGCCGTTCGAGCCCCACTCGCCGGCGACGTTGCGGGCGAACGGGCAGCTCGTCGCCGAGTTGCCGGCAGAGACGCCGTCGCCGCAGTCGGTCACCCCGGACGAGGCCGACGAGCCACCGCTCGAACCACCGCCGCTGCTCTTCGAGGACGACGACTTCTCCTTGACCGCGGTTGTCGCGAACGCGCCCTTGACCGCCCGCCGCAGCTGCGACGTGTTGAACGTCGTGACGGGCGGCACGAGCCCCGCGAGCCCGTCGTCGGCCGCCACGGCCCGTGAGTAGGACGTCGTCGCCATCCGGCCCGCGCTCCGCGCCCGCTCGGACGCCCGCAGCGCCGCGGCGCGCGTCCGGCTCGACGCCGCCTGGTTCGAGGCCTGCAGGAAGGTGCGCTGCTGCCTGGCAGCGGTCAGGAGCAGGCGCTCGACGTCGTCCTCGGAGTCGAGCAGCCCGATCACGTCGCTCGTCAGCGAGATCGGTCCCGTCAGGTCCTGGCCGAGACGATCGAGCGATGAGCGGGTCGGTGACAGGTCGTCGAACGCCTGCGCCGAGCGGTTCATCGCCTGCGTCAGCGTCTTCGCGCCGCTCTTGGCGCCGGCGGACGTCTTCTCCTCCGAACCGCCGCAGGCCGTTGCCGTGATCATCAGGGTCGCGAGCGCGAGTGCAAGCAGGAATCGGAGCGAGAGAGACATAGTGTGTACGCGATGGTTCGGGTGTTCAGGCCTAGACCGCCGAGACAGTACTCCGGCCGCGCGCCGCGCGCCGGCTCGCTCGCCGCCGGTCTGCTGATCGCCGCAGCGTTGGCCGGCTGCGGCGACAAGGCGGACCCGAGCACGGGCCGGGCCGCGGAGATGGAGCAACGGGCGATCGACGAGACCAACCGCGAGCTCGCCCGCAGGAACGAGCGCCGCCAGGAGGAGGCCGCCGAGCGGCGGCGCGCCCGCACCGAGACCACATCTGAAACCGGTGGCGAACAGGCGCCGGCGCGGCCGGCCGGACTCCTCAGCGCCGCCGACCGGGCCAGCTTCGGCCGGCTCGCCGAATCGCTCGACGGCACTGAGGCGATCGCCGTGACCACGCTCGCCGCCGACCCGGTTGTCACACTCGGCGACCTCGGCGGCGCGGCGGCGTGGTCGACCGCGAAGGCGCCGGTCGCCATGGCCGCGATCGTGGCCGGCAGCGCGAGCAGCGCCGACCTCACCGCCGCGATCACCGCATCCGACAACGCGGCCGCCGAGCGGCTGTGGTCGGGCATCGGCAGCCCCGACGCTGCGGCCGCGGCCGCCACCGAGCAGCTCCGAGCGAGCGGCGATGCCAACACCACGATCGAGAGCCGACGCCTGAGAGCGGGCTACACGGCTTTCGGCCAGACCGGATGGGCGCTCGCTGACCAGGCCAGGTTCGTCGCCGGGATGGCCTGCACCGATGCAGGCAAGCAGGTGCTCGAGCTGATGGGGAACGTCGCCTCGGGGCAGCGCTGGGGGCTCGGCGCCGTCGGGCTGCCCGCCAAGTTCAAGGGCGGCTGGGGGCCGGGCACCGAGCCTGGGGCCGCCGGCCCGTGGCTCGACCGCCAGATGGGGATCGTCGAGATCGACGGGCGGCCGATCGTCCTAGCGATCGCGACCAGCGGCACGAACCACGGCGCCGGAACCACGACCCTCACGAAGCTCGCCGGCTGGGCGGCCGAGCACGTCGACGCCGGCTCGGCGCCGGACTCCCCCAGCTGCCCCTGATGTGGCTTCAGCGTGAGATCTCGCTCGCAGCGCGTCCGCGCGGCGTCCACCTGATCACCCGCGAGATCACGGACGCGCTGCCGGAGCTGGGCGAGCTCACCGCCGGCCTGCTGCACGTCCACATCCTCCACACGAGCGCATCGCTGACGCTGAACGAGAACGCGTCGGCGGACGTGCGCCGGGACTTCGAGACCTGGTTCAACGTCGCCGTGCCCGAGGGCTTCGCCTGGACGCACACGCTCGAGGGGCCGGACGACATGCCGGCGCACGTCAAGGCGTCGCTGATGGGCCCGTCGTTGATGTTGCCGGTCGGCGGAGGCGGCCTGCGGCTCGGCACATGGCAGGGGATCTACCTCTGCGAGCACCGGGACGCGGGCGGCTCCCGCCGGCTCGTCCTGACGTTGAACGGTGACGCTCAGGCGCGCGCCTGAGCCAGCTTCTCGAGCAGGTCGAACCCCTCCTGGACGCCGACCTCCATCCCAGATTGAAGCTGCATGTCGCGGGCCTCGGGCGTCGCCGCTAGGACGTGCGTCTCGAGCCGCGTCGCACCTTCGCCGTCCTCGGTCAGCGTGACCGTGTTCAGCGACGGGAAGTCGGGGGACGCCTCGAAGGCCTCGGTCGAGACGACCCGCCGAGGCGCGTCGATCTCCTTGTACTCGCCGCTGAAGGCGACCTCGGTGCCGTCGTGGGTCTCCATCACGTTGCGCCACTTGCCGCCGACGCGGAGGTCGTGTTCGACGCTCTTGATCGTCCCACGCTGGCCCGCCCACCACTGGGCGATCAGCTCCGGGTCGGTGATCGCGTCCCAGACCTGCCGCGCCGGCGCGCGGAAGGTGCGGGCGATGACGAACTCGCGGTCGCCCCTCGGCGTGATCACGACCCGGCCGCCGTCTGTGATGCCGAGCAGGCGGTCGAGCTTCGTGAACGCACCGGCCCAACCGGCGCCGGTGTCGGCGAGGGCGTCGTCCGCGAACGGGCCGTGGCGCAGCACGAGCCGCGTGCGGTCCTTCGGCTCGTCGTGGAACTCGAGCCGCAGGGCGATGCGGCCGAAGCCGAGGTCCGCGTGGGTGACGATCAGCTCGCCGTCGACGAACTCGTCGATCGTGCCGACGATCTCGCCGAACCGCCGGACACCGCCGACCTCGGTGTCGAGGTGCACGGACTCGCGCGGGATCGAATGACCGACCGGCCCGTACCACTGGGCGAACTCGTCGGGATCGGTGAACGCCTTCCAGACAAGCGCGCGCGGCGCATCGAAGACGCGCTCGATGTCGAGTTCTCTCATGGCTGGTGCTCCTTGTTCGCCTGCTGCTGTTGCTGTACTCGCTTGAGATGCGCGTCGAGCCGCTCGAAGTTCTCGTCCCAGAAGCGCCGGTAGGGCTCCATCCAGTCGGTCACCTCGCGCAGCGCCGTGGGGTCGATGCTGCTCGACCGCCACTGCGCGTTGCGGCTGCGCGTGATCAGGCCGGCGCGCTCCAGCACCTTGAGGTGCTTGGAGATCGTCGGCTGACTGAGGTCGAACGGCTCGGCCAGTTCGGTCACGGTCGCGTCGCCCTCGAGCAGACGGGCGAGCATCGCCCTCCTGGTCGGATCGGCGAGCGCCGCGAAGATCTGGCTGAGCCGGTCGCGTTCCATCTCGTACTTAGCCTAGCGGCTATATTGCCACTTGTCTATGTAGCCTACATGAACAGCGTCAGGTCCGGCTCGCGCTCCCCGCGCAGCACCGCAAGGTCGACCTCGACGCAGCGGATCCCGCGCGACTCGGCGAGCGTTTTCGCCTGCGGCTTGATCTGCTGAGCGGCGAGCACGCCGACGCAGGCCGACATCGCCTCGTCGGAGCGCAACCGCTCGAGGTAGCGCGTCAACTGCTCGACCGCCTCGATCGTCGCGACGCGCTTGATCTCGACCGCGACCCAGCCGTCGTCCTCATCGCGGCACATCAGGTCGACAGGGCCGATGTCGGTCGCCCACTCGCGCTTGACGAGCCGGAAGCCCTCGCCGCACCAGTGCGGCTGCTCGGCGAGCAGCTCCTGCAGGTGCGCCTCGACCCCGTCCTTCTCGAGCGCCGCCGCCTCGCCCATGTCGTGGGCGACATCTGAGAGCACCTCGGAGATCGCTATGTAGAGCCGGTCCTCGCTCGCACCGGCCTTCTTTCGCACGACGATGTGATCGTCTGACTCCTCGATCACCGTCGGCGGCGTCATCCAGTTCTGCGGCTTGTAGCCACCGGAGTCGGCGTGAACGAGCACCGAGCCGTCGGACTTGATCAGCAACAGTCGCAATGCCTCGGGCAGCAGGGCGTCGAGGCGGCCGGAGTAGCGGACCTCGCAACGGGCGACGATCAGGCGCATCGTTCGGGAGCGTACGGACCCTCCAGGACGGGAGCCCACATGCGGCGTCCACCCGGCGTCGAGTGTGCGACGAGTTACGTATGCAGCAACTATCTGCACACTCGACGGTGGGTGGGCGGGCGCGGCCGCTAGTGAGCGTCCACGCGCGGGATCGCGGCGACCGTCGCGGCGCTGCTGACAGCGGCTATCTCACCGGGCACGGCGTCGAGCTGGACGCCGCGCTGCGTTTCGCGCGCGCGGCCGAGCGGGGCGAAGAAGTTGTCGTAGTGCGTCGGAACGACGACGGCCGCGTCGAGCTTCGGCAGGATTCGCTCCCAGTAGCGCGGCGTCACCTGCCGGCCGGCCACGCCTGCGAGGAAGATGTCGACCGGCTCCTTCGCCAGCTCGGAGTCGTCGAGGTCGGCGCTGCCCTGGTGGTAGATCGAGATCCCCGCGACCTCGATCCGGATGCCGAACACGTCACCGCAGCGGTAGGCGCCCGGCGTCAGTCCGTCGAGCTGCTCGCAGGTCAGTTCGCCGTCCATCGGCACCTTGCGGCCGAGCAGCAGCTTCGAGTGCTTCGACGGCGTGAAGCTGACGACGAACGGGCCGAGCTCGTAGCGGCGGTGCGGCTCGACGACCGTCGCGAGGTTGGCGGCGCCATGAAGGAGCATCAACCGCCCAAGCGAGGCCGACCCGTAGGCCCGCGCGCCGTGCGCCTTGCAGATCGCGGGCGCGTCGACGGCGTGGTCGAAGTGCGTGTGGCCGACGAGAACGCCCGCGAGCGTCACGCCCTCAGGCAGCGTTGCGTAGCGCTCGATCATCGCCTGATCCGGGAGCGCGCGGCGCCGAAGGAGCAGCGAACGCAGCGGCACGCGCGAGACGTACGGATCGATCATCAGCGCCTGGCCGCCGTATGTGATCAGGAACCCCGAGACGCCGAGCCAGCGGATGTCGAGGCCCCCGGGCAGATCGAGCCCGCGGGCTTCGAGTTCGTCGGCGACGCCGGTCACCGAAACGCCTGGATGCCTGTCAACGCCCCGCCGACCACCAGGGCATGGACGTCCGCGGTGCCCTCGTAGGTCACGACCGACTCGAGGTTGTTCATGTGGCGGATCACCGGGTACTCGAGCGTGACGCCGTTCGCGCCGAGCACCTGGCGCGCGGTTCGGCAGACGTCGAGCGCGGCGTTGACGTTCGCGAGCTTGCCCATCGACACCTGCTCGGATTCGAGCCGGCCCGCGTCCTTGAGCCGGCCGAGATGGATCGCGAGCAGCGTGCCGCGGTTCACCTCGGTCGCCATCTCAGCGAGCTTCAGCTGCTGGATCTGCGTCGCCGCGATCGGCCGCCCGAACGCCTCGCGCGTGCCGGCGTAGTCGAGCGCGGCCTCGAGGCAGGCGCGCGCCGCGCCGATCGCACCGAAGACGATCCCGAAGCGCGCCTCGTTGAGACACGAGAGCGGGCCGCGCAGCGACGTGACGCCGGGCAGCATCGCCTCGGCCGGCAGCCGCACATCGTCAAGCAGCAGCTCGCTCGTGATCGACGCCCGCAGCGACAGCTTCTTGTGGATGTCCTGCGCCCGGAAGCCCGGCGTCCCGGCCGGGACGAGGAAGCCGCGGATGCCGTCGTCGGTCGCCGCCCAGACGACCGCGACGTCGGCGATCGACCCGTTCGTGATCCACATCTTGGTGCCGTGAAGGATCCAGTCGTCGGGGTGGGCGGGATCCCTTCGTGCCCGTGTGCGCATCGCGCCCGGGTCGGAGCCCGCATCGGGCTCGGTCAGGCCAAAACAGCCGATCGCCTGCCCGGCCGCCATCGCCGGCAGCCACTGCTGCTTCTGCTCCTCGGAGCCGAACTCGTGGATCGCATACATCGCCAGCGACCCCTGCACGGAGACAAGCGAGCGCAGCCCGCTGTCACCGGCCTCCAGCTCCAGGCAGGCGAGGCCGTAGGCGGTCGCAGACGCCCCGGCGCAGCCATAGCCGTGGAGGTGCATGCCGAGGACGCCGAGCCGCCCGAGCTCGGGCGCGAGCTCGGCGGTGGGGAAGCGCGCCTCCTCGAACCAATCACCGACGTTCGGGACGATCTGGTCTCGTACGAACGCGCGCACCGAGTCGCGCACCGCGCGCTCCTCGTCGGAGAGCAGGTGGCCGATGTCGAGGTAGTCGCCTGGATCGATCACGCCTGCCCGCGACGCTACCAAGCTAGGGTCGGCCCGATGGCCTCGGCCCTCGGTGACATCACGATCGTCGACTTCTCCCGGATCCTCGCCGGGCCGCTCGCGACGATGGTGCTCGCCGACCTAGGCGCGACCGTGATCAAGGTCGAGCGCCCCGAGGGCGATGACACGCGTGCATGGGCTCCGCCCTACGACGACCGCGGCGAGGCTACGTATTTCGAGTCGGTCAACCGCAACAAGCGGTCGGTCGTGCTCGACCTCAAGACCGACGACGGGGTGACCGAGGCGCGGCGCCTCTGCGACGGAGCCGACGTCGTCGTCGAGAACTTCCGGCCCGGGGTGATCGAGCGGCTCGGCCTCGGCGAGGACGCGCTGCGCGCGCGGAACCCCGGGCTCGTCTTCTGCTCGATCACCGGCTTCGGGCGCGGCGCCGGCGCCGCGATGCCCGGCTACGACCTGCTCGTCCAGGCGGTCGGCGGGCTGATGTCGGTCACCGGCGAGCCCGACGGACCGCCCGAGAAGGCCGGCGTCGCCGTCGTCGACGTGATCTGCGGACTGTTCGCTGCCACCGGCATCCTCGGCGCGCTTCGCCACCGCGACGCGACCGGCGAAGGCCAGCGCGTAGAGGTCGATCTGCTGACGAGTCTGCTCGCCGGCCTCGTCAACCAGTCGACCGCGTTCACGGCGGGTGGCCACACGCCGCGCCGGCTCGGCAACCGGCACCCGTCGATCGCCCCCTACGAGCTGCTGCCCGCCGCCGACGGCGACCTCGCGATCGCCTGCGGCAACGACCGCCAGTTCCAGGCGCTCTGCCACGTGCTCGGCGCGCCGGAGCTGCTCGAGGACGCGCGCTTCGCGATCAACGCCGCGCGTGTCGGCAACCGCGATGAGCTGCGTACCGAGTTGTCAGAGCGGCTCGCGACGAAGCGCGCGGCCGAGTGGGCGACCGAGCTCGTCGAGGCCGGGGTACCCGCCGGCGCGGTCAACGACATCCCCGCCGCCTTCGCCCTCGCCGAGCAACTCGGCCTCGACCCGATCGCCGAAATCGCCCGCGACGACGGCACCACCGCCCGCCTGCCGCGCAACCCGATCGGCCTCTCGGTCACGCCGGTGGCCTACCGCCTCCCCCCACCCCAGCTGAACGGCGGAAAGTGACCGGGTAACCGGTCACTTTCCGCCGTTCAGATCCGAAAGTAGAGGTACTTCGAGCGGGTCGGCTTCCAGGGGGCTTTGCCGAGGTAGCTCATCCGGACGCGCCAGCGGCCTGCGAACTTGACCTTCGCCTTGAAGGTGAACGGCTTGTGCGCCGGCTTCAGCCCGCCGACAAGCTTGCGCCACTTGCCCTTCTTGTTGCGGAACTGCCACTCGACCGCGACCTTGCCATCGATCGTCGGGCTGCCCGCCTTGCCGCGCTTGAGCTGCCCCGACACCTGGCAGACCCGCTTCTTGCAGCGCACGCCCTTCGACTTGACGGCCATCGACGGCAGCAGCGTCGCGGCGAAGTCGGCGACCTTGACGACCGGGATCGTGACGGTGCGCTCGTTGCCGTTCTTGTCCTTGGCGGTGATCTCGATCGTGTGCGGGCCGAGCGCGAGGTTCTTCGCTCCGTACCACGGCGCCTGACGCATCTGCTGCGAGAAGTCGACGCCGGCGCTCGCCTCGAAGTTGCGGATCTTCTGACCGCCGTCGAACGTGTAGCTGACGCGGTGCATGCCGACGCCGAGGTCGGCCGCGGTCGACGAGATGTCGAGCTTGTCGACGAACTGCTCGCCGGGTGCGGGCTTGATCGGCTGGATCGCCGGCGCCTCGAAGTCGCCGCATTCGCCGGCCGCGCCGCCGTTCTTGGCCGCGGCCGCCCTGAACGCGTCGTACGCCGGCTTCTTCGTCCCGTTGGTGCGGATCAACCCGTAGTGGTTCATCTCGGCCGGCGAGTAGATCGTCGTGTCGAGGAGCGTGAACCAGAGCGCGTCGGTGAGATACGGGTCGTTCGCCATGCAGGCGAAGGCCTTCGTCAGGAACTGCGCCTGCTCGGCCTCGGTCACGCCGTCGGCCTTCTGCCCGGCCCAGACGCCGCGCTGACAGGAGTTCGGGGCGCCGCCGGTCGCAGACCAGCCGACCTCGGTCATCAGAATCGGCTTGCCGCCGTCGCCGTTCTCGGTCATCACCTGGTGAACGGTCCGGTAGCCGAGGAACGAGAACTGGCCGATGTCGCCGCTCTCCTCGCGGTAGAAGTAGTCGGGCGAGGCGACGAGGCAGGCCGTGTCGGTGTGAACCGCGGCCGCGTCGAAGTAGCCACCGGCGCCGGCGCCGTAGAGCTGGCGCATCCACTCGGCGTTGTTGCCGGTCGTCGGCGACGCAATCACCGAGGCAGCGGGGTCGGCGGTCTTGATCGTCCGGTAGGACGCCTGCAACATCGCCGTGTACTGGGACGGGCTCGGCCCGGGGTGGAAGAACTCCTTCGAATCGGCCTCGTTCCAGATCTCGTAGCCGAGCACCTGGCCGCCGATCGCCTTGTTGTGAGCGGCGAAGCGCCCGGCGAAGGCCGCGAAGTCGGCCGGGTCCGAGGGTGGGTTGAGCTGCCCGGCGCCACCGTTGGCCCATCCCGGCGTGTCGATCAGGACGTAGACCGGCTTGACGCCCGCGGCGTTCAGCCGCAGCAGGCCGTCGTCGAAGACCTGCTTGCGGAGCTTGAGGCCGTCCGAGGAGGAGCTCGTCGGCGGGTACTCGCCGCGGGCGGTCGGCTCGAAGCCGTTCCACGTCGCGAAGATCCGCACCGACTTGGCGCCTGTCGCGATCGCCTGGTCGACGAGCGCGGTCTCAGGCGGCCCGGCGATGTTGACGCCCGGCGTTGCCGCGCCGGCGATCGCAGGCGCCAGCAGACCGAGCGAGAGCGCGGCGAGGATGGCTACACGACGATGCCACGGCACCATGACCCTCTGGGGATCGGTGATGAGCCGCGCGATCTTGAGCTGGGCGCATACGATCAGGACGAACCGCCGATGACCGACCGCGCCGACACCGAGAGCGTCACCGGGCTGCTGATCGCCGACGGCAGCGACCCTGCCCTGCCGATCGTGTTCGCGAGCTCGGGCTTTGAGCTCGTCACCGGCTACTCGGCGGCCGAGGTGCGCGGTCAGAACCCGCGGTTCCTGCAGGGACCGGACACCGACCCGCGTGCGGTCGCGACGATCCGGCAGGCGATCGGCGAGGGCCGCGAGGCGGCCACGACCGTGCTCAACTACCGGGCCGACGGCACGCCCTTCTGGAACGAGCTGACGATCGCCCCCGAGCGGACCGAGCGCGGGGAGATAGTCCGTTGGGTCGCCGTGATGCGCGACGTGACCGACCGGATGCAGCAGGCGGCGCGGCTGCACGAGCTCTCCTACTTCGACCGGCTGACCGGGCTCGCGAACCGCGAGGCGCTGCACGACGCGCTCCGCTCCGCGCTCCACCGCGCTCGTGTCCACGACCGCGAGTGCGCGCTGATGGTGATCGACCTCGAGGAGTTCGGCCACGTCAACCGCGGCCACGGCCGAGAGGTCGGCGACGTCGTGCTCCGCGAAGCCGCCGACCGTCTGCAGTCGCTCGTGCGCCCGAACGACACGCTCGCCCGCACCGACGGCGACGAGTTCACGCTGCTCCTGACCGACGTGCCCGACAACGCGGGCGAGGTCGCACTCGAGCTCTCGCAGCGGCTGCTCGCGGCACTGCGTGAGCCGTTCGGCGCCGACGGGCTCAAGATCGAGCTGCGCGCGAACGTCGGGATCGGCGTCTTCCCCGGCGCGATGACAACCCAGGAGCTCGTCGATCATGCGCAGCGCGCCGTCGACATCGCCCGCGACAGCGGCCGTCCGGTGCACCTGTTCGAGCCGCGGCCGGCGCGGATGCTCGTGGTCGCCGACGAAGCGTTCGACCCACGCAGCTACTTCGACGAGCTCGGCGACGTGCTGGCCGGCGGGACGATCACGTGCGAGCTGGAGCCTGTCGTACGGCTGTCCGACGGTTCGATCGCCGGCTACGAGGCGCTCGCGCGCGGGCCCGAGGGGTCGGCGCTGCACACGCCGATGCGGCTGCGTGCCTGCGCCGAGGCGGCCGGCCGGCTCGAGCAGCTCGACTGGGCCTGCCGCCGCGCGGCCGTCGCTGCGGCAGAGAGCGCCGGACTGCCGGACGGGACGACGCTGTACGTGAACGTGACCACCGCCACCCTCGGCGACCTTCCCGATGCCGGGGAGGCGGGCGACCGGTTCGACATCGTGCTCGACGTCGCGATCGACGACGTCGAAGCCGGTGCCGCCGACGCGGTACGCGGCGCAGCTCGCTGGCAGGCCCGCGGGGGCCGTATCGCCGTCGACGACGTCGGCGCCGGCACGCACGCGCTCGGCCTGCTGCCGCTGATGAGCCCCGACGTCGTCAAGCTCGACCTGACGCGGATCCACAAGCACGCGCCGAGCGAGCGCGCGCGGCTCGCCGCCGCGGTCGCGGCGCTCGGCGACCGGACCGGCGCCCAGGTGATGGTCGAGGCGATCGAGTCCGATGCCGACCTCGTGACCGCTCAGGCGCTCGGGGCCAAGCTCGGGTCCGGGCGCCTGTTCAAGGACGCAGCCGGCAAGACCGGCCCGTCGCGGCGAAGCGTTGTTGCACCGTCCCCCGCGTCAGACCCGTTCGCAGCAATCACCGCGGTCAGCCCGGCCCGTGCCGTCGCGCCGCCGGTCGCCGCCGAAGCGATGGCGCTCGCCGAACTGCGGGCGCAGCACGGGGACGGCGTCGTCGTCTTGAGCGTGATCGCCGATCCCGAGCTGCTCGACGGTGAGCGCTGCGCACGCCTGCGGGCAATCGCCCGCAACTCGCCGCTGGTCGCGCTCTTCGGCGACAACCTCGGCAGCGAGCCGGTCGCCGGAGCGACCGGCGTCCAGCTCTCCGGCGACGACGACCTGCGAGGGCGCTGGAGCCTCGTCGTGCTCGGGGCCGACGTCGCGCTCGCGGTCGCGGTCGAGGAGGACGGCCCCGACTCCTGCCGCCTCGCCCAGACGACCGACCCGTCGGCGGTGGTCGCGGCAGCGCGGTCCCTCCTCCCCCGGCTCTGACCGGCGCACGCGCTTCGCATCTCGCGACGATGCTTCGCGCGCGCGCCGGTCCCTTCAGTTGGCGCGCAGAAAGGCGAGCACAGCCAGCACGCGGCGGTGATCGTCGCTGCCGGCCGGCAGCTCGAGCTTGGCGAAGATGTTCGACACGTGCTTCTCGACAGCGCCGAGCGTGATCACGAGCTCGCGGGCGATCGCGCCGTTGGTCCGGCCCTCGGCCATCAGCGCCAGCACCTCGCGCTCGCGTGGCGTCAGCGCGTCGAGCGCGCCGGCATCGGCGTCCTGCCCGCGACGGTGGACGATCTCGGCGACGACCTCGCGGTCGAGCGCCGTGCCGCCACCGGCGACGCGCTCGAGCGCCTCGATGAAGGCGTGGACGTCACCGACGCGCTCCTTGAGCAGGTAGCCGACGCCACCGTCGCCGGTCGCGAGCAGCTCCGCGGTGTAGGCGGGCTCGACGTACTGCGACAGCATCAGGATCGCGAGGCCGGGGAAGCGCTCGCGCGCCTCGATCGCCGCGCGCACGCCCTCGTCGGTGAAGCCCGGCGGCAGCCGTACGTCGCAGATCGCGACATCCGGCTTGTGTCCAGCGACGATCCGCAGCAGACCGGGCCCGTCCTCGGCGACCGCGACGACGTCGACCCCGTTCTCGTTGAGCAGGGCTACCAGCCCCTCGCGCAGGAGGGCGTTGTCCTCGACAATCACGACGCGCATGGGATCTCCGCCGTGATCGTGGTGCCGCCACCGGACGCGCTCGCGACCGCGAGCCTGCCGTCGAGCGCCTGGACCCGGTGCCGGAGGCCCGCGAGGCCGCTGCCGGCGCTGTCGGCGCCGCCCGGCCCGTCGTCGGCGATCGTCAGCCGCAGCGTCCCGTCGTCCTTGGCTATCCGGACCGTGGCTTGCGCCCCGGGAGCGTGCTTTGCGATGTTCGTCAGCGCCTCGGCGCAGACGAAGTAGGCGCAGCTCTCAACCGCGGCCGGCAGACGTCCGGTCTCGCCCGCCTCGACGGCGACCGGACCGGCCTGCCGGCGTGCGAGCGCCTCGATCGCCGCGACGAGGCCGCGGTCGACCAACACCGGGGGCGCGATCCCGCGCGCGAGGTCGCGGAGCTCGGCGATTGCCGCGGAGGCCTCGGCGCGGGCCTCGCGAACGAGCTGCGCATCCTCGGGCCGGTCGGCGAGCCGTGCCTCGGCGCGGCCGAGCTGCATCGAGAGCGCGACCAGCCGCGCCTGGGCGCCGTCGTGGAGGTCACGCTCGATCCGGCGCAGCTCGGTCGTTTGCGCCTCGACCGTGTCGCGGCGCGAGCGGGTGAGCACGGCGATCCGTTCGCTCAGCTCGTCGCGATCGCTCCACGGTGCGAGCACGACGACGGCCGCCGCCGCGAGCACAAGAGCGATCGCGAGCGCCGGCCAGACCGGCCAGAACGATCCGGGAGCTCCATCGAGCAGCCAGACGCCGAAGAGGTAGCAGACGATAACGAGGCCGCCCTCAGCGACCGTACGGAGCCGCTCGACCGGCCCGCGTGAACGGGCAAACCGGATCGCGACGAGGTGCAACGCCGCGGTGAGCGCGAGCGAAAGCACGACCCAGGCCGGCCAGAAGTCCCCGCGCCCAGCGAGCAGCCAGATCACCGTCGACGTGACACCGATGAGCGCCGTACCGGCGACATGGGCGCTGAGCGCGGCGTCGGCGTCGTACCGAGGGAGGCGCGCCGCGACCGCCGCCGGCGGCGGCGCCGGGATGTCAAGCGGCGTGACGGGCGCGCGCGGGGCGAGCAGCCACCGAGCCAGGCCCGCCTCGGCCGCGGCCATGCCGCGGACCGCGCCGAGGGTGATCAGTGCGAGCGGGATCGCGCAGAGCGCCACGGTCAGCTGCCGTCCGGTTGTGTCCGGCTGCCACGGACCCCAGTCGATCGCGTCCTGCGGCAACGACCAGGCCCAGGCGGGGATCGTGGCGATCCCGAGCGTCGTCGCCACGAGCGTGACGGCGATGATCGCGAAGGTCAGCCCGAGGACCGAATGGACGACCAGCCAGGCCGTGTCACGGCCGGTCTGCGGGTCGGTCACGATCGTCTTGAGCAGCGGCCAGAGCCCCGGTTCGGCCGGGTCGCGGTAGCTGCGACCGATCGGCCCACCCAGGACCAGGCGCGCGTTCTGCCGGTCGAGCTCGGCGACCCAGCGGAACGCAGTCCCGGCGACGATGACCACCGGGATCCCGACGATCAGGATCGCGAGCCCGAACACCAGGCCGAGGCCGGTAGTCCACGTGACCATCGCCAGCGTCGCAGTGACGCCGCCGATCACCAGGTAGAGCAGGTCGCGACCGACCTGGCGCAGCACGCCGGTCATGCCGTCACCGCCTCGGTGGCGCGGGCGCGCGGTCGTCGCGCCCCGGGGACATCCCAGCGATCTCCGAGCGCGGCGACGGTCGCCGGAAGCAGCACACCGCGCACGACGGTCGCGTCGAGCAGGATCGCCGCCGCGAGACCGACCCCGAGCTGCTTCATGTCCATGAACCGCATCATCCCGAAGAGCGCGAACACCGCCACCATGACGATCGCCGCGCTCGTGACCGTGCCGGCTGTCGAGGCGACCCCCGCGGCCGCGGCACGACGGGCCGTCATCCCACCCGACCGCAGCTCACGGATCCGCTCGAGCACGAGGATCGTGTAGTCCATCGAGAGCCCGAAGAGCAGCACGAAGAGGAACAGCGGCAGCCAGTCGCGGACGGTGCCGGTGCTCGTGAAGCCGAGCAGCTGCTCGCCCCAGCCGTGCTGGAAGACGAGCACGAGGATCCCGTAGGCCGCGGCGACCGACAGCACGTTCAGCGCGATCACGCAGACCGCCAGCAGCGCCGAGCGGAAGGCAGCGACCAGCAGGACGAACGCGAGCGACAGCACGAGCGCGACAACGATCGGCGTCACCGTGGCGAGCCGGTCGGAGAAGTCCGCCCCGCCGGCCTGCCAGCCGCCGACCGCGACCTCCGCATCTTTGCCGAACCCCGAGGCGAGCGGGTGGACGGCGTCCCGGAGCCGCTCGGTCGTCGCCGCGACCTCGTCGGCGCTGCCCTCGGGCATCGGCACGTCGACGATCGCGGTGCGGCCGTCACGGGACGTCGCGATCGCGGCCTCCCCCGTCCCGCCGGTCGCCCGGATTGCGGCGGCGCCGAGCTCGTCGAGACCGGCTTTCGCCGCGGCGGTCCGCAGGCCGGCGTCGGCGACGACCACCTGTGCACGGCTCGCCCCCGGGAACTCGACCTCGATCGCCTTGTACGCAGCCACGACCGGGATCGAGTCCGGCATCGACGCGACCTCCATCCCGGCGGGCTTCATCGAGAGCGCCGGAATCGCAAGCGCGCCGAGGATCGCAACACCGGCGACAAGCGCCGCCAGCGGCCGTGCGGTGACGCCCGCGGCGAAGCGGCCCCAGGCCGCGCTTGCTGCGCCGCCGCCGTGACGCTCGGCCGCGCCCCGGCGTCGACCGACGAACGGCAGCCGCCCGCGGTCGATCCGGTCACCGAGCAGGGCGAGCGTCGCCGGCAGCACCGTCAGCGAGCCGACCACCGCGATCGCCACGACGGTGATCGCGCCGATCGCCATCGACTGGAAGACGGCGAGCCCGGAGAAGAGGAAGCCGGCGAGCGCGATCAGCACCGTCGTCCCTGCGACGGCGACCGCACGGCCGACCGTCGCCATCGTGATCGCCAGTGCATCGCCGGAGCTCCGGCCCGCGGCACGTTCCTCACGCTCGCGCCGGATGCAGAAGAGCGAGTAGTCGACGCCGACGGCAAGTCCCATCAAGAGGACGAGTGCGCCGGCCGAGTCGTCGGCGGGGATGATCTGGGAGATCGGCCCCGCGAGACCGAGCGCGGCGGCCGCCGATGTGATTCCGAGCAGCAGCGGCACCGACGCCGCGACCAACGCGCCGAACGTGAACAGCAGGATCACGAGCGTCAACGGAAGTGACAGCAGCTCGGCCTTCTGGAAGTCCTCGTCGATCACGCGCCCGAAGCCACGCTCGATCGAGCCGTCACCGGCCTGGTCGATCCGGGCGCCGTCGTGGGCGGCCCGGGTCGCGGCGACCGCCCGCTCGACCGGGACGACCGTCTGCTCCGCGTCGTCGATCGTGCCCACGAGCTGAACCGTCGTCAGCGCCGTGCGGCCACCGTCCCTGATCGTGCCGGCGTCCTCGCTCGGGGGCGTGATCGACCTCACGGCGGAGACCCGCTCGAGCCGGCGCTCGAGGCCGGCGGTCGCCGCTGCGCGAGCGTCGGGATCGGCCGCGCGGACCATGATCGCCTCGCTCGGCGCCGGTGTCATTCCCGCTCGGTCGATCAGCTCGGCCGCGCGCGCGGACTCGCCGACCTGGCTGTCGGCGTCGGAGATCGTGTTCATCCCGGTCAGCGATCCGGCGATGACGCAGGCGGCGACGAGCACGAGCCAGCTCGCGAGGACGAGGCCCCGGTGGCGGATCGACCAGCCCGATACGCGGGAGACGAAGGCGGAGATGCGGTCGTTCGTTGGCATGGCACCAGCATCGGGCCGGCGGCGCGCGCGGTCATTGGGGCGCGGCGGCGTCTTGACAGGCGCGCGCCCGAGAGTCCGTGGTGGGGAAACCCCCACCACCCCAAGTCGAGTGTCGCGTTACTGGTCGCCCGCGACCAGTAACGCGACACTCGACTTGGGGAACGTCAAGCCGCGGGCTTGTGCAGCACGCGCGGCGCCGTGGCGTGCAAGCGCTCGGCGAGCGCGAGCACGTCCTCGTCGCCCGGTTCCAGCGCGAGCGCGCGCTCGCAGGCGGCGAGCGCCTCGACGCGGCGGTCGGTCCGGGCCAGCGCGTGCGCGTGCCGGCTCCAGGCCTCGGCGTTTGCGGGCGCCCGCTCCACGGCGGCGGTCGTGGCGGCGACCTCACCGCCGACGTCGCCGTAGAGCATCCGCACGAGTGCGAGGTCGAGTAGGCCATCGGCCGATGCGCCGAGCGCCGCCGCCTGCTCGAGCGCGATCCGCGCCCGCACCCGGTCGTGAAGCGCGAGCCGCAGCCGCCCGACGCGCTCGAACGCCGACGCGTCACGGTCGTCACAGCCCGCGGCGGTGTCGGCCGTCTCGGCGGCGAGATCGAGCGCGCCCATGTCCTCGTAGATCCGCGACGCGAACCGGTGCGCGGCGGGACGGCCCGGATCCTGCCGGATCCAGTCGCGGACGGTGCGGGCCGCGGCCTCGCGGTTCCCGGCCTGCCAGAACGCGAGCGTCAACAGGCGCAGGACGCTGACGTTGCCCGGCTCGGCGTCACGGGCGTAGACGAGCCGCTGGGCGGCGAGCTCGTAGTCGCCCTCGTGGATCGCGTGCTGCGCGGCGGTCACGAACCGCTGGACGCGCTCGTGGCCTGGATCGGGCTTCGAGAAGTCGACAAACTGGAGCGACCCGGCCGGCACCGTCCGCACGCCCGGGCTGAAGCGGACCCGAGCCCACTGCTGGATGTCGTCGCCGCCGCCGGTGAAGTAGATGCCCGAGACCTCGCCGACACCCCACTCCGGGTAGGAGAGACAGCGCGCGTAGCGGTGGACGACCGAGTGGTCGGGAACGCGCGCGCCGAACGGATCGTGCTTCTTGCGCTCGGTGTCCTCGGCGCGGCGGCGTTGCTCCTCCTCGTAGGCGCGCCGGCCGGCCTCGGCCTTTGCGGCACGGGCCGCTGCGGCGCTGACCTTGACCGCGTTCTTCGTCACGCGCCCGCCGCGTGCGCCCTCGGCGAGCGACTCGAGCTGGTCGGCCGCGCGGTTGACCGCCTTGAGGTGGCGCTCGTGCTCGTGCTGGCGCCCGGGCGGAGCGAGATCGGGGTGCCAGCGCTTGGCCTGCCGGCGCCGCGCGAGCTGAACTTCGCGCTGGTCGAACGGCGGCTCGAGCTCGAGCAACATCAGCGCCGCTTCGATGTCGAGGATGCCTGCGGGCACGATCTTCCAGGGTATCCGTAGGCTGGCAGACCGCAGATGCCCTCCCGCCGCCTCGCCGACCACACGACGCTGCGACTCGGCGGGACCGCCGAGTCGGTCTCGGCCGTTCACGACGAGAAGACGCTGATCGACGCCGTCCGCGGTACCGATGCTGCCGGCGAGCCACTGCTGCTGATCGCGGGCGGCTCGAACCTCGTGATCACCGACGACGACGTCCCCGGCTCCGTGCTGCTCGTCAGAACCGGTGGCGTTGAGCACGACGGTGACCTGATCACGGTCGCGGCCGGCGAGCCGTGGGATCCGTTCGTCGCCCGCTGCGCGGAGGAAGGGAGGCCCGGGATCGCCTGCCTGTCGGGCATCCCCGGGTCGGTCGGCGCGACGCCGATCCAGAACGTCGGGGCCTACGGCCAGGAGGTCGGCGAGGTGGTCGAGGAGCTGCGGGTGCTCGACCGCCGCACCGGGGCGGTCTCCTCGATGCGCGGCTCAGACGCTCAGTTCGGGTACCGCCGCAGCGTTCTCAAGCGCGAACCGGGGCGCTGGGTCGTGCTCGACGTGACGTTCAGGCTGCCGCGTGACCCGCACGGAGCACCGGTCCGCTACGGCGAGCTCGCCCGGCTGCTCGGCACCGAACCCGGCCGGAGGGTGCCGGCAGCCGACCTCCGTGCGGCGGTCATCGACCTGCGCCGCGCGAAGGGCATGGTGCTCGACCCGCGCGACAGCGACACCGTCAGCGCCGGCTCGTTCTTCACCAACCCGATCCTCGACGAGACCGAGTTCTTCAAGCTCGAACGCAGGGTCGAAGCAACCCTCGGCCCCGGCGCCGGCCTCCCCGGCTACCCGACGGGGAGCCACGGCCGGATGAAGGCGTCGGCAGCCTGGCTGATCGACCACTCCGGTTTCGAGAAGGGCTACGGCAGGCCCGACGGCATCGCGATATCGAGCCGGCACGTGCTCGCGCTGACGAACCGCGGCTCCGGGACGACCGCCGAGCTGCTCGCGCTCGCGCACGAGATCGCCGGCGGCGTCGAGCAGCGCTGGGGCGTCGCGCTGACACCCGAACCGGTGCTCGTCGGCTGCTCTTGGTGAGCGGCGCGTGTAGATTCGGCAGATGAGCCGCGCGGTCGCGACCCTCGCCCTCTTGCTGCTGCTCGCCGCGCCGGGATCCGCCGCCGCTGCGAAGAAGACGAGCACCTGCACGAGCAAGGCCGGAAAGGCCGTGCTGAAGACCTACGGCAAGCCGGTCCAGACCCTGGCCTCCGGTCAGTACCGCGCCTACCGGGTCAAAGGCGGCACGTGGACGTTCTGCGACGGCAAGCGCCCCGTCAAGAGCGCGTTCAAGTCCTACAGCTTCGACTTCGACGGGCAGACCAACACCGGCGTCAGGCTCTACTCGCGGCCTGGGAAGTGCGTCGCGCTGCAACTCAAGCCGAGTGGCAACGGCTATCCCCAGGTCCCGACCGTCGACATGCGGCCGAGCGCCGCACAATCCGGGTCGTCGATCAACCAGATCGACCGCGCCGCTCCCGGCGCGCGCATCGTCAAGATCGAACTCTCCTCGACCTGCCTGGTCGGGACGGCGTACGTCTCGGCAGCTGGAGCCCGCACGATCCAGCTCAACCCGATCCTGCCACCGAACGTGCTGCAGGACAAGATCGCGCTCAGCGCCGAGTCGACCGACGCCGACCTGAAGGCACTCTCGCTCGACGGCGACAAGGTCAGCTGGACCGACAACGGCGTCAAGCAGAGCACGACCTACAGCGGGCTGCCGCCGGGCTGACCTGGCGATGACCCTGCCGACGACGTTCTTCGTCTCCGGCGGAGACGGGTACCGCGCGACCGAGCTCTGCCGCGGGCCGTGGGACCGCGGCAGCGCCCACGGCGGCCCAGTCGCCGCGCTGATCGGCCGCGAGGCCGAGCGCTTCGACCCGGACCCCGCGCTCGCAACCGTGCGCTTCACGATCGAGCTGCTGCGCCCGGTGCCGCTGGGCCAGCTGCGATTCGAGCGGACGCTCCTGCGCCCCGGCAAGCGCGTGCGGCTGATCGGCCTGTCGCTGCTGCACGAGCAGACCGAGGTGGCGAGGGCGACGGTGCTGCGCGTGCTGCGGGTCCCACCGGACATCCCGGCCGCGGCCGCACCGTCGCCGCCGGCACTTCCTGGCCCCGGGGACCTGCCGCCGGCCCCGAGCCTCGCGACCGACGGCGTCGGGATTCCCGACGGGGTCGAGCTGCGCGCCGCATACGGATCGGCCACCGAGGCCGGCCCTGCCGCCTACTGGTTCCGTGTGCGCTCACCGCTCGTCGACGACGAGCCGGTCACGCCGCTGACCCGGGCGCTGGTCGCCGCCGATTTCGGCAACGGGATCGGGTCGGTGCTGTCGATCGAGGAGCACGTCTTCATCAACCCGGACCTGACGGTCACGCTCCACCGGCTGCCCGAAGGCGACTGGGTGCTGAACGAGGCCCGGACCTGGCTCCATCCCGGCGGCGGCGCGATCGCCGAGGCGACCCTGTCGGACCAGCTCGGGCCTGTCGGACGGGCCGAGCAGGCCTTGTTTGTCGCCGCCCGTTCGGGATAGGGTCACGCCATGCGCCGCATCCTCACCCTCGCCGTCTTGCTCGCCGTCGCCGCGTTCGCCTTCGGGAGCGCGTCGGCCTCGGCCGCCTCGCTGAAGTCGTGCGCCGACGTCAACCACAAGATCAACGGCAAGAACTACAAGCTGGCGACGAAGGTGAAGGTGAAGGGCATCAGCTGCGCCGACGCCAAGGCCGTCGTCGTCGCCTACTCTACCGGCGGCGGAATGCTCGCCAAGGCGACCCTCGAGGCACTCAGGAACCGCTGCAAGGCCGACAAGGCCCAGGGCGGCGCCACCAAGGCCGGCCGCACCGCCACCACGTGCGCCTCGCCGAATGGTGCACGCGTCCTCAAAGCCTGGTTCATGAACGGGTAACGCTGAGTTGCCGACGCCGCGATGAAGCGGCGTCGTCGAATGCACCGCCATACGTGTCGCCCGCTCGCGGATACCCTGCAACGCGAATGGCTCCTCAATACATCTTCCAAATGCAGCGCCTGACGAAGGTGCTCGGCGAGAAGACCGTCCTCAACGACGTCTCGCTGTCCTTCTACTCCGGCGCGAAGATCGGCGTGCTCGGCTACAACGGCGCCGGTAAGTCGACGCTGCTGAAGATCATGGCCGGGATCGACACCGAGTTCCGCGAGGGCGACGCGCAGCTCGCGCCCGGCGCGACGGTCGGCCTGCTCGAACAGGAGCCCCATCTCGACGAGTCGAAGAACGTCCGCGAGAACGTGCTCGACGGCGTCGCGGAGGTCCGCGACATGATGGAGCGCTTCAACGAGCTGTCGATGAACTACAGCGACGAGATCGCCGAGGAGTTCGCCGAGCTGCAGACGAAGATCGACGCGGCCGACGGCTGGAACCTCGACACGACGATCGACTACGCGATGGACGCGCTGCGCTGCCCGCCCGGTGACGCGGACGTCACGAGCCTGTCCGGCGGCGAGAAGCGCCGCGTCGCGCTCTGCCGCCTGCTGCTGTCAAAGCCCGACCTGCTGCTGCTCGACGAGCCGACCAACCACCTCGACGCCGAATCGGTCGGCTGGCTCGAGCGCCACCTCTCCGACTACGCCGGCGCGATCGTCGCGGTGACCCACGATCGCTACTTCCTCGACAACGTGGCCGGCTGGATCCTCGAGCTCGACCGCGGCCGCGGCATCCCCTACGAGGGCAACTACTCGAGCTGGCTCGAGCAGAAGGAGAAGCGGCTCGAGATGCAGGAGCGCCGTGACCTCGCCCGCGAGCGCGTGATCAAGACCGAGCTCGAGTGGGTGCGCAAGAACCCGAAGGGCCGCCAGACCAAGCAGAAGGCCCGTATCGCCAACTACGAGGCGCTCGTCGCACAGGAGAAGGAGATCCGCCTCGACGACGTCCAGATCCACATCCCGGTCGCCACGCACCTCGGCAACGTCGTCGTGCAGGCCGACGGGTTGCAGAAGGCGTTCGGCGACAAGCTGCTGTTCGAGGACCTGACGTTCGACCTGCCGCGCGGCGGCATCGTCGGCGTGATCGGGCCCAACGGCGCCGGCAAGACGACGCTGTTCAAGATGATCGCCGGACGGGAGCAGCCGGACGCCGGCACGCTCCGCGTCGGCGAGACCGTGCAGCTCTCCTACGTCGACCAGTCGCGTGACGCGCTCGACCCCGAGAAGACCGTCTGGGAGGAGATCTCCGGCGGGCTCGACCAGATCAAGGTCGGTGACCGCGTGCTGCCGAGCCGCGCCTATACCGCCGGCTTCAACTTCAAGAAGGCCGACCAGCAGAAGACGGTCAAGATGCTGTCCGGCGGTGAGCGCAACCGCGTCCACCTCGCCAAGCAGCTCCGCTCCGGCGGCAACCTGCTGCTGCTCGACGAGCCGACCAACGACCTCGACACCGACACGCTGCGCGCGCTCGAAGAGGCGCTGCTCAACTACGCCGGCTGCGCGGTGGTCATCTCCCACGACCGCTGGTTCCTCGACCGCATCGCCACGCACGTGCTTGCGTTCGAGGGCGACTCGGTCGTGCGCTGGTTCGAGGGCAACTTCGACGCGTACGAGACCTGGCGCCGCGAGACGCTCGGCGACGAGGCCGACCGGCCGCACCGGATCAGTTACAAGAAGCTGACGCGCAGTTAGCAGCCAGCGGGCACCGTGGCCGGCACGACCTGCCGGAGCAGACCCCGCGATCTTCCTCTTTCCTGTAGGTTCACGCCATGTTTGGGGGAACTCGCTCGCGGCTGTCCGCCGCCCTGATCGCTTCGGCCTGCCTCTCGGCAGCGTATGCCGCCACCGCTGACGCCGCCGCACCGCGGACCGCCGTCGGCATCGTCGCGCGCTATCTGGACACGCCGGAGGGCGCGACGTTCACGCGCGCGCAGGCCAAGGACCTGCTCTACCTCAACAACAACTCGCCGGCCAAGTTCTACCCGCGGAACACCGGCGGGGCAGTGTCGTTCAAGGGCCTGAGCGGCACGACGCCGGACGTCAAGAGCACGTGGACGCTGCCGATCGGAACGCCCTCGATCACCGGCTGCGACCCGATCTCCCGGGCCGTGCTCAGCGGGCTTCAGATCTTCGGCGCACAGGTCGCCGCGATCTTCAACGGCACCGACCTCGCCGCCTACAACAACGTCGTCCTGTTCCTGCCCACCCATGGCGGAACCTGTGACTACGGCGGATGGGCCCAGCCGAGCGGCCCTTACTCCTCGGTGACGATGCCGAACCAGAGCGCCGCCCGGCTGCTCTACGTCATCAACCACGAGATCGGGCACAACCTCGGCCTCGACCACGCCTCGACTGCGTACTGCCTCGGCGGGCCTACCTTCGCCAGTGCGACGAACTGCACGGTCACGCCGTACGCCGGCGAGGGGCTGATGGGTGCTCCGACCCTCCTGAGTGCGAACGAACGGCTGCCGCTGCCCCCGTTCGAGCGTGCGCAGATCGGCGGGCTCCCGGCCGGCCAGATCCGCAGCGTCACGCCGACCACCGGCGGCCAGTTCCGCATCATGCGGCTCGGTGCCGCCGATGCGGGAGCACGGCTGCTGCAGGTTCAGCGGCGTTCCGACAGGCTCGGGACGCCGGCCTTCGAGTGCAACGTCTTCACCACATCGGGGTGCTCGCCGATCCTTCCAGAGGCTGTCAGCCTCGAATGGGGCTCGGGTGCGACCGGGCGTCCAGGAGTCAAGGTCCGCTTGACTCCCAAGGTCGGGACGTTCGGCCAGGCCGTTGAGGTCGTCGACATGAACTCCGAGCTGTACACCGAACCGCTCACGCTGCCCGGGTCCGAGTTCACCGACCTGGCGACCGGAGTCAAGATCCGGTTCGACGCCGCCACCGCGGACTACGCCGAGGTGACGCTGATCCCGATCGACGTGAATGCGCCGCTCACTCCGGACGTCACCGGGGGCACCCTCTCGCTGAACTGGCCGCTCCCGGCCGGCAACAACGTCGTGACCGGCCTCGAGGTCTACGCGGACCGCGGCCCCGGAACGGCCGGCGAGCGGATCGCCGGGCTGGCGATGACGCCCACGAACCTCGCCTGCGACCGCACCCGTTGCCGGGTCACGGCGTTCCCGTCCTGGGTGCTCAGCACGCCCGGGGCTCGCGCTCAGGTGGTTGCGACCGGCGCGGACGGACGCCGCTGGCCAAGCGCATGGGTCGGGATCTACGGTGAGGTCCCGCGGCCATCCGTCAGCGACCTGCTCCTGACAACCGAACCTCCCGCGCCATCCGAGTACGCCGGCATTCCGCAGTTCCGTTACAAGCTCACCGGCCTGTACACGCTCCCGGAGGGGCTTTGGCATGCAGAGCTCTCGGCCGACGGCCTGAACCTGTTCGTCGCGCCACAAGCGACCGGAACCACGAAGGCCTTCACCCAGTACTACGTCTCGCCCCGCCCCACGCCGGACGCGGTCAGCACGGTGCAGAGCTCAGCGTTGATCGCCCCGTCGGCCTGGCTGCTCGACACGACGATGTCGGTTACCGGAACGCCGGTCCGCGTCCAGATGACAGCTCCGGACGTGACACCGCCGGCCAAGCCGACCGTGACCGTCGAGCCTGGCAGGGTCCTGCGATTCGAGAGCCCGGGGGGCGGGGTCGTCAAGTACTCGATCTTCCGCAACGGCAGCGGCGAGCCCTTCGTGGGCCAGGCGGTCGGGACGAACACGTTCGACCTCGACGACGCCTCCCTGCCCGTGACCGGCAGGGGGATCTGGGTCACCGCTGTCGACGCCGCCGGCAACTGGGCGTCGAGCAAGTCGCTGGCGCCGGCTCCGTAGCGCCAACGACCGGACACCCTCACGTCGTCTGCGGCGTCTTCGGCGCGGCCCGCGGTTCGAGCTGGAGCTCGCG